>OJNX01000651.1_pt1 | contig 22478 bp, 19 predicted proteins | sample 1598021 | NCBI WGS metagenome assembly OJNX01 (sample SAMN01915227, study PRJEB22387) | human gut metagenome | isolation source: stool | host: Homo sapiens | place: USA | reverse complement strand
ATTATTGATGAATTATTATAACAATTAAAGTTTATGCACCAATATTTTTTAACATTTCTCCAAATTTATTATATAATTCTATTTTTAACAAATTATTTTCTGGCTTTTCTAGAAATTTATCTTCATTAAGCATATATTTTGCAGCATTCTGAGCATTTTCTAATACTTTAACATCCTTTAATAGATCTGCAAGTTTAAATTCAGGAAGGCCTGATTGCCTTATTCCAAAAAAATCACCTGGCCCTCTTAATTCTAAATCTTTTCTAGCAACATCAAATCCATTGTTGCTTTTTTCCATTATCTTTAATCTTTCTCTTGATGCTACTGATCGATTATTTGATTTTAAAATACAGTATGACTGATAGTTTCCTCTACCTACACGTCCTCGTAGTTGATGAAGTGCAGCAAGACCGAACCTATCTGCGTTTTCAATTATCATAAGAGTTGCATTACTTACACTTATTCCTACTTCAATTACTGTTGTTGATATCAATATATTAATTTCATTTTCTTTAAATTTTTGCATTATTTCATCTTTCTCTTTATTCTTCATCTTCCCATGAATAAATGCAACACTATATTCTTTAAAATACTCATCTTTATATTTTTCATAAATCTTTTCAACTGATTTTAAATTCAAGTCCTCATTTTCTTCAACAAGTGGACATACAACATATGCTTGTCTTCCCTCATCAATATTTTTTTTCATAAAATTAACAATTCTTTGTTCATAGCTTTCATCTACAGCATATGTTTTTACAGGTTTTCTACCTGGTGGCATTTCATCTATTACAGACAAATCAAGATCACCATAAAGCATTATTGCAAGTGTTCTTGGAATAGGAGTTGCTGTCATAACTAATGTTTCTACGGATTTTCCTTTATTAGTTAACTTTAATCTTTGTTTTACTCCAAATCTATGCTGTTCATCAGTTATAACAAGTCCTAAATTATTAAATTCTATATCATCTTCTATTAAAGAGTGTGTCCCAATAATTATATCTATTTCTTTATTTATTAGTTTTTCACATATAATTCTTTTGTTTTTCTTTGTTGTACTTGATGTAATAATCTCTGTTTTAATGCCAAGTTTTTCAAAATACTTACTAAGTTCATCAAAGTGTTGATTTGCAAGAATAGTTGTTGGAGCCATCATTGCAGCTTGATATCCATTTTTAACTGCAATATACATTGAAATAGCAGCAACCATTGTTTTACCACTACCAACATCTCCTTGTATCAATCTATTCATAACTCTATCGCTTAACATATCTTTTTCAATTTCATCTACCACTCTTTTTTGTGCATTTGTTAAAGAAAATGGCAATAATTCCAAAAATTTTGATATATCTACTTTTTTAAATTTATTTGTTTTTTTTACTAAATCTGAACTTTCTTTTACAGACATTAGTGCAAGTTCAAGTAAGAATAATTCATCAAATATAAGTCTATTACGAGCATCATTTACTGCATTAAACGTTTTTGGAAAATGAATATTTTCTGTAGCATAATTAATTTCACAAAGTCCATATTTTTTTCTAAACTCATTGCTTAAAAACTCAGGTATGATTGGCTTTTGCTTAAACACATCATTTTCTAATTTAAATAAATAATTTTGTGTTATACCTGCTGTTAAAGGATATATTGGATAAAGTCCTTGAATTTTATCAATATCATTTAAATTATATATTTGAGGAGATTCCATTGAAACCATTCCATAGTTTTTTACTGCTTTACCATAAAATAAATATTTATCACCTTTATGAAGTTTGGTATTTATATACTTTTGGTTAAACCAAGTCATCTTACACTCTCCAGTTTCATCATACACAAAAGTTGAATATATAGTAAGATTTTTCCTTATTCTTTGTATATGGATACTATCGCTTAGTGTTCCGATAAACAAATAACTTTCTCCATCTACAAATTGTATAATATTTGAAAGTTTAGTTCTATCTTCATAATTTCTTGGATAATATTCAATTAGATCCTTTATATTATATATTCCCATTTTATTTAAAAGTTCTGCTTTTTTAGGTCCAACACCTTTCAAAAACTGAATATTTTTATCAAAATCTATGCACATTTTCTCACTCATATAACCACCAGTAAAATTATATCAAAAAACATTTGTTTATTCAATATTTTATATAAAGTTTAAAGAAAAAGTGCCTAGAAATATTATTCTAAGCACTAAATTTCATTTACTTGTTGCCACACAACAAATCGTAAAAGAGATTCTCTTTATCCTCCTCTTCTATATGTCTAAGTATCTTATTAAATACTTGACGAGGCAAATTAGAATGGTTTTTTATATAATCCTCAAAACATTCAATCTCATATTCATCTAATTTATAATATATGTTCAGATTACACATAATTTCGCTTATAGCGTAATTATTTTCAAATATAAAAGCATACGTAATAAATGACTCTTTATTATACTTATATGTTTCAAAGCTAAACCTGAAATCATAATTTCTTGCTAGCTCCATTATATAGTCAAATAATTCATTAGAATGTTCTCCTGTATATGATATTGCTTCCAATAAAATTAAATTAAGATCTATAATACCTGTACTAAATACACTTTCAAATCTTTCAATTATTTTATCAAAACCTCTACTTGCGGCTGCAGCCATAATACCTATACACTGCTGAATGTCTAAACTATTATTATCCATTCCAAGTTTATATAAAAATTCTTCCTCTCCACAATCTGCATCTTCATAAATTTCTGAAATTAAATTTTCCACTTCTATCATAGAATCCTCCTTATTAAAATACGGGAGGTTTAGCCCTCCCAAAATTTTGAGAGCTACCAAACTTTTTCTCAGAAGCATTATATCAATTTATGTATAGTTTGTCAACATTATTTCTTTATTTTAAAATCCTATATGTAATTAAAATATATTACCTTATATTTTAAATTTAAATAAAAAATCTAGCCAGCACTTACAATGCTAAACTAGATTTAATTATCTTTTATTTTATCAATTCAAGTATTTTTTCTGGATTTTCAGAAACAATCATATATACATAATTACCTCTTATACCAATTTCTCTATTTTTAACTAATTCGTATTGATCTGGAAGATAAGATTTCCACTCCTCATCATATTCGCTACCATAGCTTTCAAGAGCAAGCTTTACATCCTGTATACTATCAGAATCTGTTTCGATAATCATATACATACTAGATTTTGTGTGTACAATAGGCTCCCTTCCAATTATATTTTTGATTTTTGATTTATCAATTAAAAGTTTTGCGGATGCTTCCTCACCGTTTATCTGGTTCATTTTTGAAAACTCAAATTCATTAGATTGATCTATTTTTTTATCAAGTTCATCTAAAGAAATTGAAATCTTCTCATCCTTTTTTATTGCATTTTTGTTAACTAAAAAAACAACCAAGCATACACATATAGCTATAATTAAAACCGTCAAGGTAATTATCAACATGATGCTTCTTTTTTTCATTTACTCCACCTCATACTCTATTTATTTAAAATTTCAAGTAAGAATTTGTTTACAATACCTGGATTTGCTTTACCGTGTGTTTCTTTCATAACTTGACCTACTAAGAAACCTATTGCTCTATCTTTTCCCGCTTTATAGTCTTCAACTGATTTTGGATTTGCTGCAACAATCTTTTCGACTATCTCTTTTATAGCCCCTTCATCAGACATTTGAGTCATACCATTATCTTCAACTATTTTCTTTGCATCTTTTCCTGTTTCAAACATTTCATCAAATACTTTTTTAGCAATTTTTGAACTAATAGTTCCTTTATCTATAAGTTCAATTAAGTGTGCTAAATTTTCTGGTGTTACTTTTGAATTTTGAATTTCAATTTCTTCATCATTTAATTTCTTAGTAAAATCAACCATAATCCAGTTAGAAACTGCTTTTGGATTATTACATATCTTTGTTGCTTCTTCAAAGAAATTAGCTGTATTTTTTGAAGATGTAAGGATCTGTGCATCATATTCTGGAAGATTGTATTCTTTTACATATCTTTCTTTTCTAATATGTGGAAGCTCTGGTAAATTATTTTTTATATTTTCTATATACTCATCAGATAAAACAATCGGTGCAAGGTCTGGTTCTGGGAAGTATCTATAGTCATTTGCATCTTCTTTTGTACGCATAGCATAACCAATACCTTTTGCATCATCAAATCTTCTTGTTTCTTGGTAAATAACCCCGCCATTTTCTAATTCTTCAATTTGTCTTTTTGTTTCAAATTCTATAGAATCTTTAATTGATTTAAATGAGTTTAAATTCTTAGTTTCGGTTCTTGTACCAAATTCTGTGCTACCTTTTTTTCTTACAGATAGATTTACATCACATCTTAAAGATCCTTCCTGCATCTTACAATCACATACTTCAAGATATTCAAGTATTGATTTTAAAGTTTGCATATACATAACAGCTTCATCTGCTGTTCTTATATCTGGTTCTGATACTATTTCTATTAAAGGAACGGCACATCTATTCATATCAACTAAAGTTGCTCCTGTATATGCATCATGTATAAGTTTTCCAGCATCTTCTTCAATATGAATTCTTGTAATTCCAACTTTTTTCTTGTAACCATCAACATTAAACTCTAAATATCCATGTTCACATAATGGTAAATCATATTGTGAAGTCTGAAATGCTTTTGGTAAATCTGGATAAAAATAATTTTTTCTATCTTGTTTAGAAAATCTTGATATTTCACAATTAGTTGCAAGTCCTGCTTTTACAGCATATTCTACAACCTTTTTATTTAGTACAGGAAGTACTCCAGGCATTCCCGTACAAATTGGACAGCAATGAGTATTTGGATCAGCTCCAAACTCTGTTGAACAATTACAATATATTTTTGTATTAGTTGAAAGTTCGGCATGAACTTCAAGACCAATAACTACTTCATAATCATCTCTCATTATTTTACCTCCTCTAATAGCTCTTCATATTTATTTGTTACATAACTTACTAAATCTTTTAAATCAACAATATTTGCCTCAGTCTCAGAAGATATTTTTACTTCAGCTTTGTTATTTTCTAAGTTACGAGGACTTATTACTACTCTAATTGGTGCTCCTATTAAATCTGAATCTTTGAACTTAACTCCTGGACTTTTTTTTCTATCATCTAGTAAAACATCAAATCCGTTTTCTTTTAAGTTAGAATATAGTTTATCACTCTCTACTTTTACTTCTTCATTTTTAGTATAGTCAATTGGACAAATATGAATATCAAATGGTGCAATACTTACAGGCCAATTTACAGCACTTTCTGTTCCTCTCTTTTCTAGGACTGAAGCCATTAAACGTCCAACACCAATTCCGTAGCACCCCATTATTGGATTGTTAATTTTTTCATTTTCATCTGAATATGTCATTTGCATCATTTTTGTATATTTTGTTCCAAGTTTAAATATATTACCTACTTCTATTCCTTTTTCAATTTTTAAAGCTCTTTTGTTACATACAGGGCAATAATCATCATCACAAACTTTTGCAACATCAATATACTCTACATCTCCAATATCCCTTTTGATACTAAGTCCAGTATAGTGATAGTCTACTTTATTTGCACCAAAGACAAGACTTTTTTCATTTTCTAATGATTTATCAAATATAACTATGGCGTTTTTTGTCAAATCTTTTGGACCAACAAATCCATATGTTATATTATCTCCTTTTTCTTCTTTTCTTGGTACTAATTTTTCATCATCTACTTTTAAGAAATTACGAAGTTTTGTTTCGTTAACCTCTTTATCAGCACGTATAAATACAACAATAATTTCATTTGTATCAAGTCTTGTATAAATAACTGCTTTACCCATTTTTGATATATCAATACCTGTAAACTCATGAAGCGACTCTATTGTTTTTATACCTGGAGTATGTATTTTAGTAAGAGTTTCCTCTTTAGAAGATGAAATATCATATTTTGTTGTATATGCAACTTCCATATTAGCGCTATATCCACAATCCTTACATATTACAATTTTATCTTCCCCTGCATCACATAAAAGCATAAATTCATGAGCACCGTTTCCGCCCATCATACCAGTATCAGATGCAACAGCTACAGTTTCAGGAATACCAACTCTTCTATATATATTTTCATATGCGTTATAGAATTTATCATATTCTTCATTTAAGCTTTCTTCTGAGGTATGAAAAGAATATGCATCTTTCATTGTAAATTCTCTAACACGGATAAGACCCGCACGTGGCCTTGCCTCATCTCTAAATTTAGTTTGAATTTGATAAACACTAAATGGATATTTTTGATAAGACGTTGCTTCATTTAAAAGTGAAAATACAGTTGCTTCCTCATGTGTCATTGAAAGAACCATATCAACATCATTTCTATCTTTAAATCTTAGAAGTTCAGAACCAACACTATCATATCTTCCTGACATATCCCATAATTTCTTTGTTGCAACAAGTGGCATAAGTATTTCTTGAGAGTCAATATTATTCATTTCTTCTCTTATTATATTTTCTATTTTAGATGTAACCTTTTTTGCAAGTGGCAAAAGTGTATAAATTCCACTTGCCATTTGCTTTATATATCCACCTTTTATCAAAAGTCCATGCGATTTTACTAAAGCTTCACTTGGCCATTCTTTTTTTGTATTTGCTATAAGTTTTGATTGTAACATATTATCCCCTTCCTAAATATTAGGTTTTTTATCATGAAACTGTGTATTTTGCTCATATGTATATGCAACTTGAAGTAATTTTTCTTCATCAAATGACTTTGCAATAAATTGTAAACCAATTGGCATATTATTTGATGCAAATCCACCAGGCACAGATATTGCTGGTAATCCTGCAATATTTACTGGCACTGTAAATATATCTTCCAAATACATTTCAAGTGGGTTAGTTGAGTGTTCACCCATTTTAAATGATGTATTAGGTGCTGTAGGTATCATTATTACATCACAACTTTCAAATGCTTTTTTGAAGTCATTTACTATAAGTGTTCTTACTTGTTGTGCACGTTTGTAATATGCATCGTAATACCCTGATGATAATACATATGTACCTAACATAATTCTTCTTTTTACTTCATCACCAAAACCTTCAGTTCTTGATTTTGTATATAAATCAATTAAATCAGAAAATTCTTTTGCTCTGTGTCCGTATCTTATTCCATCATATCTTCCAAGATTTGATGATGCTTCAGCTGTAGCTATAATGTAGTATGTTGCAAGAGAATATTTTGCGTATTCAAGTTTTACATCTACAATATTAGCTCCTAAATCTTCTAATGTTTTTATAGATGCATCATATGCTTTTTTTACATCTTCATTTATTCCATCATTTACAAAATCTGATGGTACAGCTATATTCATTCCTTTTACACTATTTACCAAAGCCTTTTTATAATCTTTCTTTTCTAAATCTGCAGATGTAGTATCTTTACTATCATGGCCTGCTATTACATTTAGCATTAATGCTGCATCCTCAACAGTTTTTGCAAAAGGTCCTATTTGATCAAGAGATGATGCAAAAGCAATTAATCCATATCTTGATATTAATCCGTAAGTTGGTTTTAAACCTACAACACTACAATATGATGCTGGTTGTCTTATAGATCCACCTGTATCTGAACCTAGAGCAGCATACGCCATATCAGCAGATACTGCAGCCGCACTACCACCGCTTGATCCACCAGGCACTCTATTTACATCCCATGGATTAGCAGTCTTTTTAATGTATGAAGTTTCTGTAGATGACCCCATTGCAAATTCATCCATATTTGTTTTACCAAGCATAATTGCTCCAGCTTCTTCTAATTTTTCAATAACTGTTGCATTATATATTGGTACAAAATCTTCTAGCATTCTTGAAGCACATGTAGTTTTAACATTTTCAGTACATATGTTATCTTTTATTGCAATTGGTACTCCACCAAGCATGCCGATATCTTCCCCATTATCTAATCTTTTTTGAAGTTCTTCAGCTCTTTCATATGCTTGTGTCTTTGTTAAAGTTATATATGCTCCAACTTTTGGTTCAACTTCTTCAATTCTTTTATATACACTATCTAACACTTCTTTGATAGTTACTTTTTTTTCTTTTATATCACTTGCTATACTACTTAAAGTTTTACTATATAGTTCCATTTTATCACTCCTATTCTACAGTTTGAGGTACACTTACACATCCAGCTTCTTTTTCTGGTGCATTTTTTAGTATCAATTCTCTATCATAAGATTTTTCTACATTATCTTCTCTAAATACATTTTTTATATCCAAAATATGTGCAGTAGGTTTTACTCCTTCTACATCAACTTTTGATAGTTGATTTGCAAATTCAACTATACTTGATAAATCATTTGTAATTTTATCAAGCTCTTTATCATCAAATTCTAATCTTGATAATTTTGCAAGATGTTTTACTTCTTCTTTTGAAACACTCATTTTATCTCCTCCATTCAATTAAAATTTCCTCTTTATTATACTTTAAATATATAAATAAGTCAAGGTAAAATGCACTGATAGAGCTAAGTTTATATATTTTTTATATAGTAAAATTCGACAAAAAATAAAAAAGTCGCTATAAGTTAAAGCGACCTTTCTATAACAATTATTCATTACTTAATTCTGCAACTTTTTCTTCTATATTTTCTTCAACTTCAGTTTTAGGCATTACTGTATTTCCAAATGAAAACACTTTCTTTTCTGTCCTTGATTTTTCTTCAAATTTTTTATTGAATTCTGCTTTTGCATTATCTAAAGTTTCTTGCATTGCAAAAAACATTTCCTCAACGTCTTCTTTAGTAAAATCATACACACTACTTCTTGACATTGGTTCTAGTATTTGTATATCATGCATTACCTTGTTTACTCTTTTACCTGCATTTTCCATAAATTTCATTCTTTTTTCTTCATTTATTTCCATATAAATTCTCCCTCCAAATTTCGACATATTTGTTATATCATAAAGAAAAATATAAATCAAGAATTAAATTTAAAATCTTTTAAATTTAATTACTTGACAAGTATGATATAATTATGTAAAGTGAAGTTTTGCTTTAAAATAATTTTTTGAAAGGATGAATTTTATGTTTCAACAGGGGCAAAAAGGACGGCTTCATTATACTATTATAACGAAGAACCCCGAAAAAAGGTTTGATTTTCAAGTAAAGGATAGTGAATTACTAAAAATGGCATTTACAGATTTTGCATGTTTCATGGAAAATTACATTCCAAATTTTGATTTTCCTGAAATTGAAGAATTTATTGCAGAGCAACTTTTAATTAGTTTTGCCAAAAAAGATATAAATAATATCTTAAATTTGGAGATTAATTATAACCAGTATTACCCTTACAAAGTAAGGGTGTATACTCCAAATGAAATCTCACAAAAAATTCTAGAGTTTTGTGAAGTTTCACAAGGAAAAATCTTTTACCTAGGTAAAAAAAATTCTTAATTTAATACATCTCAAGAGTAAATATCTTGAGATGTATTTTTTTGTTAATATATATTTTTGTAAGTTATAATTTATTATGTTACATTAATGTTTTTTAAACATTAACAATCATATTATATTTTTTAAGATTTGTTATTAGCTGATTTCTTTCCTTATCTATTTCATACTTAGTAAGTGTCTTGTCATTAGCACCTATTTTAAATCTTATAGTTATATTTTTCTTATTTTTCAATTTTTCATTATTTTCATATACATCAACTAAATTATATGATTTTAGATATTGTATTTTAGAATCTTTTATTACATTTTCAATTTCAAAATATGTAACATTAGAATCAACTATAATAGATAAATCAAAATCTACTGATTGATATTTACTTATTTCTTCATATTGTATATCTAAATACTTTATCCTATCTAACATATCAATATTAATCTGAGCTACAACAATATTTGATTTTTTATTTATAGCATCCTTAATTCTTGGATTTAAAACTGAGATATATCCTAAACATTCCTCTCCATACTTTACTTCATATGAATTTACTGGATGTATAAAATTATCGTTAAATTTAGAATTACATACATAGTTCAAACATACATGTTTGTTTATATTTGAAATGTTTTCTATCATTGATTTTACTTCAAACATTAATTCCTCTTCAGTTTTTGAAATACTTGATTTTCCTATTCCTAAAACTTTATTTTCTACACAGTCTTTTCCTTTTTCCTTGTAATCAAAGGTTCTACCAATTTCAAATACACCTATTTCATCAAAATTTTTAATATTTTTGTATATAGCGTATAACATTGTTGGGACCATATTATATCTTAAAGTGCTATCTAATTTACTAAGTCCATTTACTATTTTTAAATTATCATGTACTTCTATACCAAGTTCACTATTTAATTTAGTATCATACCATACGTAACTGTGAACTTCAGACATTCCATACTTTTGTGCAAGTAAAGTTTTAACATTATATTCTAGTTCCCTTAAACTATCTTCTTTTACAGGTTCAACCTTCCATAAATTTGTTTGTGGAACAATATTATCGTATCCATATATTCTTGAAATTTCTTCTATAATGTCAGCCTTACCTGAAACATCCTTTGTTGCTCTAAAACTTGGCACTTCAATCTTAAAGTTTCCATTTTTATTTTCAAGGATTTTGAAGTACAAAGATGTAAGCACTTTTTCTATCATTTCATCTGAGAAATTAACACCAATTTTTTTATTAATATATTCTCTTGAAATGTCTATAGTTATTACAGGGTATTTCTTTACATATACATCAGATAATCTTGAAGAAACTTTAATATCATTATCTTCATCTTTTAAAACTTTTACAAATCTTTCTATTGCAAGTTTTGTAAGTTCTGGATCAAGAGTTTTTTCATATCTTGCACTAGCATCTGTTCTTAGAGCTATAGCACTTGCTGTTTTTCTTACACTTACAGCATTAAAGTTTGCAGATTCTAAGAATAATGAAGTAGTCGCATCAGTAATCTGAGTATTTTCTCCACCCATAACTCCTGCAATAGCTACTGGTTTGTTTTCGTTATATATCATAAGAGTTCCCTCTTTTAGATTTCTTTTATTTCCATCAAGTGTAACAAACTCTTCATCATTTTTTAATGTTTTAACATTTATCTTTTTTATAAAATCCTTGTCAAAAGCATGCATTGGTTGACCAAGTTCAAGCATAATATAGTTTGTCATATCAACTAAAAGACTAATAGGTCTAAGTCCACAATATGTAAGTCTTGTTTTCATTTTATATGAAGATGTCTTTTTATTTACATTATCTATGGTAAGTCCTGTATATCTATAGCAAAGATTACTATCTTCAATGTTTATATCTAATTTTTTTAAATCGTTATATTTATCTAAATTTTCTACTTCTAAAAGTTTCAACTCTCTATTTGTAATTGCAGCAATTTCTCTTGCTATTCCATAATGTCCCCATAAGTCTGGTCTATTTGTAAGAGATTTATTATCAATTTCATATATTATATCGTCAATTGGTATTATATTTTTAATATCTTCTCCAATATTATATTTATCATCTAAAATCATAATTCCAGAGTTATCGTCACTAATACCAAGTTCTTTCTCAGATAAGCACATTCCAGAGCTTTCATGACCTGCGATTGTTGTTTTTGTTATACTTAAACCATTAACTAAACTTCCTTCTTTAGCAAATGCAACCTTGATTCCCTCTTTTACATTAGGCGCTCCACAAATGCAATTTACTTTTTTATCTCCAATATCTACAACTAATTTATGTAGTTTTTTTGAATTTTCTACATTTTCTACAGATAAAACTTTAGCTACAACTACATCTCTTGTATTTTTTCCATATTCAATAATTCCTTCAACTTCAGCTGTAGACATTGTAAATTTATATATTAAATCCTTTATATCAATTCCATCTAAGTTTACGAAATCTTTTATCCAATTAATTGAAATAAACATATTTACCTCCCACTATTTTAATCCTATTTGCTTTAAAGCTCTTAAATCACATGAATTAAGTATTCTTAAATCATTTATATTATATTTCATCATTGCAAGACGAGAAAGCCCTAGTCCAAATGCGAATCCTGAATACTCTTCTGGATCAATGCCTCCCATTCTAAGTACATTTGGATGTATCATACCACATGGGCAAAGCTCAATCCATCCACCTTGTTTACAAACTTTACAACCTTTTCCTTCACAATATATACATTTTATATCAAGTTCAAATCCTGGTTCAACAAATGGAAAATACCCAGGTCTTAGTCTTACTTCAACATCTTTTTTAAATATTTCTGATAATATAGTTTTCATAAAATATATAAGGTTTGCAATAGATACGTCCTTATCTACCATCATTCCCTCCATTTGGAAGAAAGTATTTTCATGAGATGCATCTAATTCTTCATTTCTAAAACATCTACCAGGAAATATTGATTTTAAAGGTGCTCCATATTTTTTCATAATTTTATTTTGTGCAGCTGATGTTTGAGTTTTTAGTAGTTGCCCATTTTCTAGCCAAAATGTATCTTGCATATCACGTGCTGGATGATGCTTCGGTACATTTACTGCCTCAAAGTTGTTATATTCCGTTTCAACTTCATTTCCATCTTCTACGGTAAATCCCATACTTTTAAATATTTCTTCTAATTCTTTTTGAACAACAGTTATAGGGTGAAGTGAACCAAGTTTTAAATCAGTTGGCATGCTTAAATCTATTTTTTTAGCACTATTTATTTTATCGTTATATTCTTTTTCCTTTATACTTTCTTTTTTATTTTCAATTTCCTCTTCTATTTTATTTTTTACATTATTTGCAAATGAGGCTACTTCTTTTCTTTTATCTGCTTCAACGTTTTTTAAATTTTTAAGTATTTCAACAACTTTTCCCTTTTTTCCAAGAAAAGCTACTCTTAATTCTTCAATTTCATTACTGCTTTTTGCAGCACTTATTTTCTCTTTTGCAGAATTTTCAATTTGTTTAATTTTATCTATCATATCTACTCCTCCTAAAAAAAAGCCATCTCGCCCATATATATAGGACGAAATGACTTTGTTATTCCGCGTTACCACCTAAATTCATTTAATAAAATTAAATGCTCTTAATACAGCTATAACAGGCTTACCTGCTCTTCCCTACTACTATTTTCAGAAAAAGGCCTCAAAAGTGAAATTTCAGTAAAGCTACATACACAAACTTACAGCCAAGGTTTGCATTCTCTTTAATGTATTTTTTATCTCTACCTACTTTGCTTTGTCATAGGCTTTAATATAACTTATGTTAAAATTATACAACTAAACTTTAGTATTGTCAACTTCATTGATTAAGTTTAATAAAAAATTTAAATAATAACTGCAATACTCTTTTAATTTTAAAAAATTTTCTTTGTTACTATACTTAGATATAATATATTCTGAAGTTTTATTTACCTCAATATATTGTTTAGGAGTAATATCATGATTTTGAAGTGCCAAATATAACTCATCTTGATCTAATACATATATCTCATTTTCTTTGGTTACAACTACATCTAAAAACAAGTCATGCATATATGGTATATTATCCTTTGTTACCGATATATTATCTGCCATATCAAAGTAAAATTCTATTAACTCACATTTTTCATTATACATTGCAGTAATTGTATACCCCCTACCAATAGGATAAAGAAGTAGCCATTTATAATAATTATCAAAAATTTTTTCACTCTTTCCATTATTCCTTGAAACTATGGACACACTTTTTGCCTTAGTAACGTCAACTAAAGATATATATCCATTAAATTTTTCATCATCAACTCTGATACTTTTAAATTTACAGTCCAATATTTTTTTAGGCTGTGGATTATTTGCATATTTTATTTTCATATAATCACATATTATTTAATCTCAAAAAATATTAATTAAATATTTTTATTGATTAATTCCTTTCCTTTATATTAATGTTGATTTTGACATAAATATTCTTTTCTTAAAATCTCCATAAAAATCTCATCGTGATATTTACCATTACAATAATATGATTCATGTCTTCTTCCATATTCTTTAAATCCTACCTTTTTATAACAAGCTATTGCATTTTTATTAAAATCAAATACTTGTAAATCGATATTATTTAAATTTAAATATTTAAAGCCAAAATCTAGTAAAAGCTTCAAAGCTTCACTACCATATCCTCTACCTCTATTATCTTTATCTCCTATAAAAATCCCAATAGTTGCCCTTCTTGAAATATGGTCAATTTTGTTAATTCCACAATTTCCAATCAGCGTATTATCTGCAGTTTTAACTATTGCAAAATTACTACTTGATTTTAAAAGAGTTTTTTCTATCCATTCTTTCTCTGTATACTCATTGCAAATATTAGCACTCTGATTTAATCTATCTGTTATCTCTAAGTCATTAAACCACTCTACATATTTATCTACATCCTGAATATTCATTGGAGAAAGATATATATTTTTTCCTTTAATTTTTCTATAATATTTCATTTTAATTCCTCCTAAAAAAGCCATCTCGCCCATATATATATGGGACGAAATGACTTTGTTATTCCGCGTTACCACCTAAATTCATTTAATAAAATTAAATGTTCTTAATACAGCTATAACAGGCTTACCTGCTCTATCTCTACCTACTTTGTTTTGTAATAGGTTTATATATAATTTATTCTAGAATAATACGACTAAACTCTAACAAAGTCAACTTCATTTACTAAGTTTAAGGAAAAAATTTTTACATACAAAATAAATTAAGTATTTTTTGTTTTTAAATCTATTAATCAACAGATAAGTTTAATGCTGCATTATTAATCATCTCATATACAACTTTTTTTAAGGGTTCATATTTCTTTATTACTTCAGAAACATATTCATCATATACTTTATTAAATAATAAGTTGCCTTGTACTTTATCTACTCCACAGCTTAGAGTACGTGATAATTGTTCCTTCGTCTCAATGCAGCAAACGGTTACAGTATAATTTAAATCTTTAGATAATTTTATAACATCATCCAAACACATATCATTTAAATTGTTTTCTTTTGAAATATATTTTGCATAAAGTTTAATTTCATCAATATTTAATTCGTTATACATTATCATATTTTCATATCTGATATAAAAATTATTTATAGAAATTAAAGCCCCACAATCTTTAAGCTTTTGAAACATTGCTTTATAGATATTTATTTTTTTTAAGTCAATATCACTCGTAAGTTCTAATACTATTTCATTTTTTCCTATATTATTTTCTTTTAAAATTCTACATAATTCATTTACAAAATCTTCTTTCATAAAATGCCTAGTAGAAATATTAACTGCCATTTGAATATTTTTATACCCTTTATTCTTTAGTTCTGTTAAATTTTTACACATTTTATCTAGTACAAATCTGTCAAGTTTTACAATTATTCCCATTTCGTCTGCTTGCTTTATAAAATAATCAGAGTCAATTTTTCCAAGTACAGGATGATTCCAATATAGTAAAGATTCAAAACACACATTATCCATATCTTTCAAATTAATTCTTGGTTGCATAGATATGGTAAATTGACTTTTTTCATATGCTTCCTTTAAATCTTTCTCCATCTTATTTTTATTATCCAATTTTGCCTTTAATGATTTATTATGAAAATAATATCCATTTTTTCCATTTTCTTTTATATAGTACATGGCATCATCAGCATACATAATAAGTTCACTTTTTGTAGTGGCATCTTCAGGAAACACTGATATTCCCAAACTATATTGAAGTGAAATATTTGTTCCTTGAATATTAATAGGCTCTTCAAGTTGTTTTTTCATATAATCAAGTACCTTAGTTATATCTCTAGTAGTCTTTATATTTTCAATTACAATTGAGAATTCATCTCCACCAAGTCTATATGCAACTGCATTAGATGGTAATTTTTCATCAAAAGTTCTTGCTAGATATACTAATAATTCATCTCCTGCATCGTGTCCCATTGTATCATTTATCTGTTTAAATCCATCTAAATCCATAAAACATACAGCAAACTTATTTCCTTTTTTAATGAGTTTATCAAGAACTTCTAAAAACAAATACCTATTACCTCTACCAGTTAATTGATCAGTATATGCCTGTTTTTTTTGCAGATCACTCTTTCTTATTTTTTTAAAATTTATAAGCTGATACATTACAAAACCTAAAATTACAAGTAATACAATTTCTGAGACTTGTAAAAAAGTAGTATTTGTGAAAATATCAATCATATAACAACCTCTCTTTCTCTTTGGTTTATTTTATAACAATGTTTACAATTCTTGATTTTATAACAATGATTTTTTGTATTTGTTTTCCATCAATATATTGCTTTAATCTATCATCACATCTAACTTTCTCTTTTATTTCATCTTCAGAAAATTCTGTTGGTACAGTTACCTTAAATCTAACCTTTCCATTTACTTGAACAGCTAATTCTACATTTTCATCAACTATTTTTGCTATATCATATTCAGGCCATTTTGAACTAAATATATGTCCTTCAAATCCAAGTTTTTCCCATAATTCTTCTGTAACATGTGAAGCAATAGGATTTAATATTTGTAAAAAAGGTGCAATATATTTCTTACTTACTTTTTCCTGTTTATATAACAAATTAACATATGTCATCATTGCAGCAATTGCAGTATTATATTTTTGTTCCTCATAATCTTCTGATACTTTTTTTATTGTCTTATTTAGTTCTTTTTCAACTTCGTCATTTGTTATATCTTCATCAGTTGCAAATTCTTCAATTCTAGTTACCCTATCTAAGAATTTTTTACAACCTTTTACTCCATTTTCATTCCAAGGAGCGGAATCTTTATAATCAGCAATAAATAATATATATGTCCTTAGTGTATCTGCCCCATACTCTTTTACAATATCATCAGGATTAATAACATTTCCTTTTGACTTTGACATTTTATCTCCATCAGGCCCTAATATTAGTCCTTGTGTCGTTCTTTTAGAATATGGCTCTTTTGTAGGGACTAAACCAATGTCATATAAAAATCTATGCCAAAATCTTGAGTATATAAGGTGACGTGTAACGTGTTCCATTCCTCCGTTATAACAATCAACTGGAAGCCAATATTTAAGTTTTCTACTATCTGCAAATTCATTATTATTTTTTGGATCAATATATCTTAAGAAATACCAGCTTGAACCAGCCCATTGAGGCATAGTATCTGTTTCACGAGTTGCATGTCCACCACATTTTGGACAAGTTGTGTTTACAAAGCTATCAACCTTTGCAAGTGGTGATTTACCATCTTCACCAGGTATGAATTCTTCTAAGTCTGGAAGTTCAAGTGGTAAATCTTTTTCATCCATTGGAACAAGACCACATTTATCACATTTGATAATTGGAATTGGTTCTCCCCAATACCTCTGTCTTGCAAATGCCCAATCCTTCATATGATAGTTTGTTTTTGGCGTACCAATTTTATTTTCTTTAATATATGATATTATTTTTTCTTTTGCCTCTTCAACTGTAAGTGAGTTTAAAAAACCAGAGTTTACCATTATACCCGTTTGAATGTCGGTAAATGCTTCCTTATCCAGATTAACTTCTGAACTATCGCTTCTTACTACTTGTTTTATATCAATATCAAATTTCTTTGCAAATTCAAAATCTCTTGTATCATGGGCCGGAACTGCCATTATAGCTCCTGTGCCATATCCCATCATGACATAATCTGTTACATAAAGCGGTATTACTTCATTTGTAACTGGATTTAAAATATTAATACCTTCAACTTTAACCCCTGTTTTCTCTTTAGATAGCTCTATTCTTTCAAATTCAGTTTTTCTTTTAGCCTCTTCTCTATATTTTACTATCTCATCAAAATTAGAGATTCTATCTTTTAATTTATCAATTATAGGATGCTCTGGTGCAATTGCCATATATGTTACACCAAATATTGTATCTGGTCTTGTTGTATATACAACTAAATCATCACCAGTCTCATTTACTTTAAAATCTATCTGAGCACCATATGATTTTCCTATCCAATTTTTTTGTTCAATCTTTACACGCTCTGGAAAATCAACTTCATCTAAACCTTCAAGTAATTTATCTGCATATTCTGTTATTTTTAACATCCACTCTTCTTTTTCAAGTTGAACAACATCACTATCACATCTATCACATTTTCCACCCTGAGATTCTTCATTTGCAAGAACAACTCTACACTTAGGGCAAAAATTTACATATCCTTTTGATTTATATGCAAGTCCATGTTTATACAATTGCAAGAAAATCCACTGAGTCCATTTATAATATTCTGGTCTTGTAGTATCTATAACTCTATCATAGTCAAATGAGAAACCTACAGATTTTAACTGATTTGTAAATGTTTCAATATTTTTATCTGTAACCTTTCTTGGATGAATTCCTGTTTTCATCGCATAATTTTCTGTAGGTAGTCCAAATGCATCAAAACCAATTGGAAATAACACATTATATCCTTGCATTCTTCTTTTTCTTGAAATAATATCCATTCCCATATATGCACGTATATGTCCTATATGCATACCTGCACCTGATGGATATGGAAATTCAACTAAAGCATAGTATTTTTTCTTTGAAAAATCATCTGTTGCATTAAAGCATTTACTTTCTTCCCATATTTTTTGCCACTTTTTATCTATACTTTTATCATACATTTATCTTTCACCCCATCATTTTACATATCTTTTATATTCATTTTCAATAAATCTGTCTGTCATACCTGACATATAATCTATTATTATTTGTTCTTTTTTATTATTTAAAATATAATCTTTATTTTTATTATTTAAAAATGTTTCATATATATTATTTGACTTTTCACTATTATTTAATGCTTTTAAATATACACCAAAAAGTTCACTAAAAATTCTATTATACCTCTCGATATCTTTTTTTGTATTAGCTTTTTCATATATATTTTTCATATTAAACTCTTTTAATTTGTCTACAGCATTATACACTGTATCAGACATGGCTATATATGGTTTATTAAAGCTATTTTCAATTACATCTAAGATAATACTATTCATAATCTCAGAATTTTTAGTTCCAAGTACTCTTTTTATATCCTCTGGAATATCACTTTCTGCAATTACCTTAAGTCTCATTGCATCTTCTATATCTTTTCCAATGTATCCTATTATATCAGAAATTCTAACAATACAACCTTCTATTGTCATAGGAATTATCTTATAATTATTTTTTTCGTCATTAAAACACGTTTCATATTCCTTTTTAAATATTTGTAAATCCTTTTTCATAGGTGAATATTTATTTTGTACAATTTCACCATTATGACACATTATTCCATCTAAAACTTGAAGGGTTAAATTACATCCATTTCCCCCATTTTCTATTTTGGTAAACATTCTTACACTATTTAAATTATGAGCAAACACTCTCCCTAGTTTTTCTTTAGATATATTATTTAAAATACTTTCACCAGTATGTCCATATGGAGTATGTCCAACATCATGCCCCAACGATATTGCCTCACATAAATCTTCATTTACTCCCAGTGCTCTGGCTATGGTTCTTGATGCTCTACTTACAAACTGTACATGGGTCATTCTTCTTGAAATATTATCGTTTTCTACATCACTATACACCTGAGTTTTATCTATATATCTTGTATATGTAGATGAGTGAATTATCTTATCTACATCTCTCTCATATTCCAACCTTATATCATTGTCATTTTCTTCTTTTATTCTTATTGCATCAGAAGATAAAGCTGCATATTCTGACAAATTTTCTTCTGACTTTTCCATCTGCTTTCTAATATAATTAAAATTTTTCATAAACTTTCTCCAATATTTATACTAATTAATTTATTGATCAAAATCTCCAAAATATATACCGCCTAAAGCTCCTTTTAACTCACCCTCATTATATGTAAATGTATAACGTACATTTTCTTTATCGCACACTAGTTCAGAAATAGTACCATTGTCTTGATATTTTTTCAATAAAATTTCAACATAGTCTTTTTTCTTTTCTGTGTCACTTAATTTATATCCATCCAATTGCATAAGTGTAGCAACACCAGCATCCACGTCATCTTTAGCACCATTATATACTCCATCAATATCACTTGAGCTTAAAACACTACTCTCCATACTTTTTTTCTTATTTTGATTGTTACCTCTAACAAAAAGTACCACACTAACAATAATGATTAACAAAATTAATATAGTTAATAATGCTATAATTAGTTTTCTTTTTTTCATTTTAATCTTCTCCTTACTCGTTTATAGCAACATATTTATTCCTCCGGCAATACATTCAATATTAAGTGGAAAAACAGGTCCTGGATCGCCATCAACATCAGGAAGATCGCATTTTCCCTTAGTTTTTGTGATTTTAATCCATTTTTCCTTTGAGTATATCACATTCTTATCAGTATAATGGTTTTTTGCAAGCAATTTACCAGCAAGTAAGCTTGTATCTGCTATATTACAATCTTTTATTATTAACATATCAAGGACTCCGTCTTGCACACTTGAGTTATCACAAAATACGTCTATTCCTCCAACACTACTGCCATTAAACACAAGCATTACTTTTACTTTTTCAATATATATATCTGTTTCTGTTTCTATCTTAACCTCAAAGGGTTTGAATTTTACCATCTGATTTACAGCCGTTATAAAATACGAAAGCATACCAAGTGAATTTTTCAAATTTGGATCAACTTTTTGAGATACATTAGTAAAAAGGCCTGCTGAGCATATATTTACAAAATATTTATCATTTACTTTACCAACATCAACAGGTTGAACATTAAATGTAAGAATTTTATCTATACATTCAGAAAAATTTTGTGGCATTTGCAAATGTCTTGCAAAATCATTTGAAGTTCCAGCGGGTATAACGCCAAGAGGTGTCTTTATATTATTTTTCATCATTACATTGACTACTCTATTTACAGTACCATCGCCACCTGCTACAACTATTGCACTATATCCATCTTTATCTACATCTTTTAAAAATTCATATAAATTAGTGTTATTTGCTGCTCTAAAAATTGATAATTCTATATCATTATCCATAAATTTTTCAATTATAGGATCTAAAAAATACTTAAATTTACTCTGACCTGCACCAGAGTTATATATTAATTTTATTTTTTTCAAGCTTATCATCCTTTCAGGAATTTTTCATATTAATTATATTACATATCTATTGTTATTTCAAGAGAAAATGCCAAAATATAGAAAAAACGAATACTTTAATAAACAATACCAAGTACCCGTTTTATTTATATTTAAACTTAATTTTTGCTAAGTCCTTTTGTCTGAATTTCATTTGTATTATCTGTTACACCGTCAATTGAAAATTCACTCACATTTCTGTTCGTAACTTTTGACATAAACTTTGTATTATAGTTATACAAATAAATTCCCATTTCATTTTTTACCTTGTAAAACACAGTATCATCAACATTTTGTAATATTTGAACAGAACCATATATAACTTTTTCCTTTGAATTATCAGTCAAATTTATGCTCCATAATGAATTACTATCCTCAGGATTTATATAGTATAATTTTCCTTGTGATGTAAATAAATATTTATTTCCGTCTATTTCCTTAATACTTCCTTTATCTGACATCCCAATCGCATCAGAAAGAGCAATACTTCCATTACCATCTTTACCTATTTTATATATTTTATTTCCATCCGCCTTGTTTACAAAATATATATTATTTTTATCTTGAATTATATATGAAACATTTTGATTGTCCGTGAGTTTCTGTTCAGAGCCACCCTCAAGGTCATACTTTATTAATGTTTTTTTGGTTTTATCAAATTTTGCCACATATATAGAGTTTTCATCAATTAATACCTCTGATACATTTTCAATTGCGAATTCTTTATTTTCTTTAGTATTTAAATCGAAATAATTTAACCTATTATTTGCAATATAATATACCCTTGTATCTGTTAAAGTATATTTTTCAACTCCAGATTCAACCAAAATTTCTAATTCAGAATTTTCTTTTGAAAATCTACATAAGGCTCCATTTTTTATCCCGTAAATATAACTGTTTTTTGAAATAATTTCATGCATACCACTGTTTTGATATATAAGCGTATCATTAAACCCATCTGTCCTAATTGAATTCAAAGAATAAACAGGATCATAGGTATATCCCTCTGTTACATAATACATATTATATACTTTCTGGTTACTTACCCCATCTCCTTCTACATACTTAAAGTTATTTGTTTTACTATATACATAAAACTGAAAAAATACATAAACTGCTAAAAGAATTAATGCTCCTATCATTATATATGAAATCTTACTTTTTTTATTAAGACTTTGTTTTTGCTTTTTTTTCCTTTTTAAATATTCTTTTCTTGTAATTTCTTCTTCAGGATTTAGTTGTAATCTTGTCAAAATTATCAACTCCTTTTCTTTTGTCATATTCACAGTTATTATATACTAATTTATCTAGTTTGTAAAGATCGGAAGAGC
>OJNX01000630.1_pt1 | contig 22925 bp, 28 predicted proteins | sample 1598021 | NCBI WGS metagenome assembly OJNX01 (sample SAMN01915227, study PRJEB22387) | human gut metagenome | isolation source: stool | host: Homo sapiens | place: USA | reverse complement strand
AAACCATTGTTGTTGTGACACATGATCCCTATGTGAGCGATTGCGCCACACGGCATATTGCGCTGTGAGAGGACTGCATGATTCTCATGCAGAAGCGAATCGCTGGATCGCTTCTGCACCCTCGGTATTTAACAAAAACCTTACATCAACTGTAAGTGGCGTATTTGCCTATTCCGCTGTAAAATTTTAATGAGCAGACAAGCATCAAACGAAATAGCGAGGTGTTGAGTTGATATGAATTGCAAAGAAAAACTTTTAGAAGTTCGTGATTTACACAAGGTCTATACCAAAGAAGGTGTCCCTACAAAAGCCCTCAATGGAATTACCTTTAACGTTCTGAATGGTGAATACTTGGGCATTATGGGAGCAAGTGGCTCCGGGAAAACCACATTGCTGAACTGCATTGCTACGGTTATTAAACCAACCGCTGGACAAATCCTGCTTTCCGGCGCAAATATAAGCTCTTTTGACGGGGGCAAGCTGGCTGAATACCGTGGTAATAAAATAGGCTATCTCTTTCAGGACTTTGCATTGCTTGACAATCTGACAGGCAGGGAAAATATCCTGCTGCCGCTCTCTATTCATAACATGGATATTTCAACGGCAGAAAAGAGATTGACTGACATTGCAGGATTTCTCGGAATTACGGATGTGCTTTCCAAATTTCCGACGCAAATGTCCGGTGGTCAAAAGCAGCGTGTCGCCGCTGCCCGCAGTCTGATTTCTAACCCCGATATTATTTTGGCCGACGAGCCGACCGGGGCATTAGACACGAAGGCTGCGCGGCTTCTCATGGAAAAGCTGCTGGAAATCAACCAAAAGCATGGTCGTACAATTTTGATGGTGACGCATGATCCGAATGCGGCAAGTTTCTGTTCCAGAATTTTGTTCATTCAGGACGGTGTAATTTTCCATGAACTGCGTCGGAAAATCCCTGCTGAAACGCGGGAAGAATTTTATGCGCGCATTTTACAGGTTATGGCGCAACTGGGGGGAGGAAGTGCAAATGTTCTTTAGCATCGCTTGGCGAAATGCGAAACGAAGCCGCAGCGAAAATCTAATATACTTTCTCACTATGGTAACAGCCATAGCCACGTTTTATATTGTGCTTTCTCTTGGAGAGCAGGACGTGATGCGTTTTTTGAGTGAACTTGAAAGCGACGCTGTGGATCGCCTTTTGACAAAACTGTTGCCGACAGTGTACCTCTGTGCGCTGCTGTTCGTTTTTTCTCTGGTGATCTTTGCAAATAAGTACCAGCTTGAATGTCGAAGCCGAGAATTAGGTCTTTATCTTCTGTTTGGAATGACAAAGCCTCGCCTGTTTATTCAAATCATGGCAGAGGGGCTTATCAGCTCTCTTTTGGCTCTTTTAGGCGGTCTTATCTGTGGCGGCTTTTTGTCAGAGATAAGCAGTCTTGCTACGGCACGACTTGTGGGCTACGGTATTATTGCACATCAATCAAGTTTTTCCATTCGTGCTGTTATTTTGACGACGCTCGGATTTTTGATTATCCAGTCTGTCGCGCTGTTTGTCCTATGCGGAAAACTTTTTAACAAAGAAATTCAGCAAATGCTTTACGGTGAAATGGAGAAAAAGCAGCGAACTGGGAGTAAGAGCGGTAATTGGCTTTCCCTCATTCTTGGTGCTGTGGTTTTAATCTTCGCATACTGGATTGTATTAAAACATTTTATGACCGCTGGCAACGCACTGATAATCGTCGCGGTTGTGTTTGGAATTGTCGGAACGGTATTATCTATCCGTGGTCTTGCAAGACTGTTGAGCGCAGCAGCGGCATCCATAAAGCGCAGAGCCACATCCGGACTGTATATCTTTACACTGCGCCAACTTTATGAAAATGTCGTCCATAAATACATTTCCGTCAGCGTTGCGTCTATTCTGATTATGCTCACAATCATGCTCATTACAGACGGATCCGTTAGCATTATGTCATATGGAAAACAAATAACGAGAGGATCTTCCGTCTATGATTTTACAGTTATGGGCGATGAGCGGCTGGTTGACGAATATCTTTCAAATGAAAAAATGAACTCTTATGTTACCGCCTTGAATCGCATGGAAACAGGGACAATGAAACACCCCGTTTCGGGAGAAATGAAATCTCTTGTAGACTGGTCCGGACTGCGAGAACAGGTAGTTTTGAATTTGCCCCCGGATGTGCAAGACCCTGTTGTGCAAGGAGCAGTTAGCTATGAATTTGGCTCACACCAACCGGCAGCACTTATCCTTTTGGGGTTCATTGACACAATAGGAGCTGCCCCGCATCTTCTGCCAGTATCATCATACAACAGGCTTTTAGAAGCAGCAGGGGAAGAACCGGCAACGATCCGTAATGATGAAGCGATCTTTTACCTTAACCCGGATTTTACAGGAAATACACAAGATGAAATGTTCTCTATATTAGAACGGATTGCAATGGATGCACAGACGAGAGGGAAAACCTTACTTTCCATTGATGGACAGCCGATTGTTCTTGGTTCGTCCGTACCAATGAAAGGACTAACAGCAGATGAAAACATAAAAATCGTAACTGCATTGATTGTTTCCGACGAAGTTTATTACAAGTATGTAGCCCCGGACACCGTTACAGTCTATTATAGCTTCTGTATTCCGAGAGAAACCGTTGAGAAAAACGGTCTGTTGCAGTCTATTATGCAAGCTGAAAAGCTGTTAAAGCCCTCCGGATTGTATTATGAAAGCTATCTTGACAATTTCGGGCGGCAGTTATTCTATGTGATTTCCGGCAGTTATACCACCCTATATATGGGATTTATGCTGCTGATTATCGCTTGTGCTGTGCTTGCTCTGCAATTTTTGACACAAATGAGAGCAACAAGGGCAAGATATGCAACGCTCTCAATTCTTGGCGCACGGCGCGAACAAATGAAACGCTCTATTAACCAACAGGTGCTATGGTATTTCCTTCTCCCCATGCTGCTGGCGTGTTTGAGTGGGACGGTTGGAGTTTATGCAATGCAACATTATCTGCATAATGCCGGAGTGCAAAAATTGCAACAGTCCTTACCATTGCTGCTTGTTATGGGTAGTATCGTTGTGCTTGTGTTTGTGATCTACGGGGTTGCCACGGCTCGGACGGCAAACCGTGAGATTAGTAAATTGAATTGGAAACCAAACTCTTGACAGACTTTCGATAGAAAGAGGAGGTGATCATGTTGGCGCGGATTGTCGTAATTGAAGATGATGTATATATGCGGGAAGAACTGATTGATATGCTTAAAAAAGCAGGGTATGATGCCGTTCCTTTGCCTGCTTTTGAAAACGCTGTATCACAGTTAGCAGAGCTGTCCCCGGATTTAATTCTGCTCGACATCAATCTCCCCTTTCGTTCCGGCTTTGAGATATGCAAAGAGATAAAGGCAAAGCACCTTGGGGCGGTTTTGATTTTAACGGCAAGAGATAAATTACAGGACGAACTTCATGCCTTGGGATTGGGGGCAGACGACTACTTAACAAAGCCATGTAATATGGAACGTCTACTTGCCCGCACAAAAAATCTTCTGCGCCGCCGAGAGGAGCAGGTGCAGCAAGGATTACTCGACGGGGGCGGCTTCCTGCTTGATCCAAATACTTTTACGATATATGCAGGAAAAACCTCTTATGTTCTACCGCAGAATGAGGGAAAAATCCTTCTTGCTCTTTTGAAAAACAGCCCGAACCTTGTTTCAAAGAACGAGCTGTTCCATACGCTTTGGGGGACGGCAGAGTTTATAGATGAAAATGCCCTGCAAGTCAACTTTACCCGTCTGCGGAAAACGCTGCGTGAAATTGGGCTTGAGGAACGCATTGAAACGGTACGCGGACAAGGCTACCGTCTGAAAGAACAGGTGGGCTTATGAGAAAATTGCGTACTCTCTTGACTTATATATCGTCTAATCGAATTTGGTTGGTTACCCTTGCGTGCTTGGAGTTGTTCTTTGTGTTTCTTGCATGGTTTGCTTACCCGGAGAATTTTTTGAGCCTTGTGGGACTGATGATATTTGTATCTCTTGCCGCCTTGATCCTCCCGCTGGTAATCTCAATCTACAAACGCAAGAAAATAGACATCGCCTTTCGATGTTTCCTGTTAGAGCCGGATGACAGAAACGAATACCTGTTATGTGAAAGTTTCCCCGCGTCAATGCGTCCATATCTCCGAGAACTGGGGCAACATTTAAGAACGCAGCAGGAATACGGAAAAGAGCAAAAGCTGAAAATTGCGGATTACGAAAACTACATCGAAAAATGGGCACATGAAATAAAGAAACCGTTATCCCTTATGACGCTGCTTTTGGATAACCGTAAGGGTGAGATGTCGCCTTTGGTGCATACCCGTATGTTATATGTGCGCGACTATGCGCGGCAGAGTGTAGAACAGATTTTATACTTTTCCCGCCTTGGAGCAGTTCATAAAGATTACTGTTTTGAGCAGCTTTCTGTTTTGGAAACTTGCCGGGAGGCGGTTGAGGATAATTTTTCCTTACTTGAAGAAGCCGGATTTTCTGTCGTGTATACCGGGGACGACCGCAATGCTGTATCTGATAAAAAAGGATTTATGTTCATTTTAGGTCAGATTATCAGCAACAGCGTAAAATATGCCGGAAAGAACCCCGCGCCCACGATACAATTCTCGGTGGCGGATCATGCAGATAGTGGAGAAATCATTTTATCTATCAGCGATAACGGAACTGGCATACCCGTGTCCGATCTCCCATTTGTCTTTGATAAGGGCTTTACCGGGGACACAGGCAGCTATTTAAGCCGTTCTACGGGAATGGGGCTGTACCTTGTTCGTCAAATGGCGAATGACTTGACCCTAAAAGTAAGTATTTTTTCAAACGCCAACGGCGGAACAACCGTAACACTGATGTTTCCTAAAGTGGAGCAACCCTTGAGGAGGTGAGCATATGCAGCCGCAGAAAAAGAAATCTCATACTGTGGTATTGCTGATTGGCTGGCTAATTATTTTAGGCTCATACCTGTTAATACGATTAGCGTTTATTCTTTTTGGACTTCATTTGAGATCCGAAGCGTTGGGAGTTTGCCTTGCCGTAATACCGTACCTTTTAGCCGCGCTGTATTTTGGAAAATACGGCAAATCACAAAAGGCTTGGTTTTACTCGTTGGGCATTCTATTTCCGTCCATTGTTGAGAAAATAGCATTGTATTCTATCGGTGCGTTTCTTTACGGGATAATTCCTGCAAATATCGCAGGAGTTATGGAAGCTGTCGCAACCGGGGATGTATTTGTAAATCTCTTTACACAGCCGTCCGCACGTTATGTAATCAATATTTTGTTTTTCAATTGGACGTACATAGTATGTGGCATTGCGGTTTCTGTTCTTTGCGTTCTTATTCTCACGAAGGTGCAAAAGAACACAGAAAATAGCAAATAGAATTGTGGAGGTGGGATATGTTTGATGGTCTATATGCAGTAGTGATGTCCGGGTCGCTCATAGGGATATTTCTTCAAGTTGTCCCCATTACCTTTTTGGTAGGACTTGTTTACGCAATCTATCGACTTGTGAAAATCAGAAAGCGCGAACTGTCTGTTTCGTGGGGAGCAGAGATTATGCGTTGGCTTTTTGTTTGCTACTTAACAGGACTGATCAATCTTGTTCTTGTTCCGAGAAATTTTTGGACGTATATTTGGTTTTATCTGTATAACGGTTATAGCGGTGGTGAACTCGACCCCCCTATTTTCCGGCAATTTCAACCTTGTTCCCACATTTTTGAAAGCTCAAACAGGCGAATTTACGATTGGGCGTTGGGTAAGAACAATGCTTGAGGGAAATCTTATCATCTTCTTGCCAATGGGGTTCTTCTTGCCTTTTGTTTCAAAGACCATAAACACACGGAACATTTTTGCTTTTGCTGTCATAACACCGATTGCGATTGAATTACTACAGCCTGTCATTGGGCGCAGTTTTGATGTTGATGATGTAATGATGAACTTTGCAGGAATCATCATTGGCTATTTTATAACTCTTGGAATTAAGGCAACAGCAGCAAAGCGTTAAAACGTTAATTCCATACGCTGCTTCAAACATCTGCCGCACGACGGCAAAAGAAAAAAACCGTCGTGCAGCAGACATCTTTTCACGCCCCAATGATAACGCGGCGGTTTTGAGAAATCAAAGCCGCCGCGTTTTGTCATGCGACGACATTAAAGACATGGCGGCATAAAGGAGGCTGCCGCCATGTTGCATTATCATTATAGCCCCTAACAAGCGGGGATATTTCTCAAAAAAAGTGCCTTTCCGTTATGGGGTGTTTCTGACTGTGTAGATGAACACACATATCACCATATAGCGGTATGTGCTTCCTTTATAGCGCCCGGTTGCATTTTGCAGTCGGGCGCATTTTGCTTCTCCAAAAGTTTTTTTGAAAAAGTTTTCTTTTTCGGTTGGCATATTCACGGCCTCGCCGTGGAGGGTTGCCGAAAGGGGATAAATACTAACCCGCCCCCGGGACGAAAGGGGGTGAGAACATGGATTACCCTAATCGGCTGGAATGGCAAACGAGATGTGAGTTTAATGCGTACTGCAAACGCGCTTTACGGAATGAACTGATTGACGCTTGCCGAGAGCGAAAGCGCAGGCAACTCCGCGAAGTGATCTTTTCAGACCTGACCCCGCAGGAAGAAAGGCAGCTTTATACCGTTGACAAGTATTTTCAAGACGGCAACGAAGAAGCCTTTTGCGCAGGAGGCTTAAAGATTACTGCAAAACTGCTTGCCGAAGCTCTGCACACCCTGCCGGACGAAAAAAGACAAGCCGTATTGCTGTACTACTTTTTCAACATGACCGACGTTGAAATTGCGGAAGCGATGAAGATCCCCCGCAGCACAGTACAGTATCGGCGCACAAGCTCTTTTGAACTGCTGAAACGATATTTGGAGGAACGAGCCGATGAATGGAACGATTAGCAACAATTCCGATGAACGCGGCTTATTACCTTACCCGGTCATTTTAGCCGCGACGAAGGGCGACCCCGACGCTATGAAACTTGTCTTGCAGCATTACCAAAGCTACATAGCCCACCTGTCTATGCAGAAAATCCGCGACGAAAGCGGCAATACCTATTGGGGCATAGATGAGGACTTGCGGGAGCGGCTGCAAGCAAAGCTCATGCGGGCTGTCCTTAACTTCAAGGCAGATTAACGCAAAATGCAAAGCGTCCCCCTTTCCGCTTTGCGCGTTCAATCTGACCTTGACCCTGCTCCTTGACAAAGAAAGCGACGCAAGATAACGGCGGCGCAGTATAGGGCAAATCGGATACGTTCCTTTTGCGCCGAGCCATACGGCGGGTGCGCCATGACCCCTATTCAGGGCGAGCGATCAACACCGCTGCCGCGAAGCAAGTTTAGCAGCTTGCAGGCAACGACACGCAGAATACATAATGATACTCCCTTACAGCCACAGTCCGAGCGTTCAAAGCGTCGCAGGCAATGGGTAGGGCTGCATGAGAACCATGCCGGGGTGAAACTCCCGTGAGGTTGTGCTAACAACCGTCCGATTAAAGCCCCATTTATAAATCAAGACCTTTTAGCCATTACCACGAAAGGGGGTTATCTCATTGGCAAAAAAGGAAACATCAAATCCAACTGTGCCTGTGCTGCCCATGCTCAAAACGGTTGAGCAGATGAGCCGGATCAGCGGCATAGGGGAAAACAAGCTACGCGAGCTGATGGACAGCGGCGAGCTTGAATATATACAAAACGGAAACCGCCGTTTGCTTGCCGACGCTGCTATTTGGGACTGGTACGAGAGGGCAAAGCGAAAGGTAGCTCCCCAAAACCAGGAGGGAGGTAAGTAGCTATGGCGGTATCATCAAGAAAAGTTCAGAATAAGCGCGACAGCAACGGTGTTTTGACTGGAAAGGCAGGTACCGTCTATGACGTAAACATTAAATACACCGGGCAGGACGGGAAAAAGAAATCCTACGCAAAAAAGGGCTTTGTAACCAAAAAAGAAGCGACGCAGCATGAAGCTGAAATGAAAGCAAAGCTCGCCAATCCTGTTTACAGCCCGGTCGTTGCTTCACAAGGCAAGCAGACCGTCAAAGAGTATTTGGAGGAATGGGTAGAAAACCACGGCAAGGCTAACTTGCGTCCAAGCACCTTTGCGGGATATAAGAGCCATATTCGCAATCATATCGTGCCATATATCGGTCATGTGCAGCTTAACCAACTGACCCCGGCAATGCTTGATAATATGTTTCAGCAGCTATTTGACAAGGGCTTATCCAATAGCACCGTTCGATACGCGCAGCGCATATTGAGCGTATCAATGGAACACGCCCGGAAGTACCGATACATTGAACATAACCCCGCCCGCGACATTATAACAAAGTTCGGCAAGCAAGCGAAAACACCCGATCCGTACACCATTGAGCAAATGCAGACCTTTATGAGCAATGTGATAGGTACGGAATGGGAAATGCCTGTTGTGCTTGCCGGAATGTATGGGCTTCGCATGAGTGAAATTATCGGATTGCGGACAACAAACATTGACCTTGAAAAAATGCAGTTTGGCGTTGTAGAGCAAATGCCCTTCAAAGTGCCGCCGGGAACAAAGACCATTACGGAAATGGCACCGACAAAATCCAATGATCGTATTTTGCCGATTACCGAAGAAGCATTGCCGTACTTCCTGCGGCAATTTGATTTGATTGCACGGCAAAAGGCTTTGACCGAGGCGGGCGGTGGGGTGTACTATGATAATAAGCTCTTTATTGCAAAGCCTGACGGTTCGCCGCAGCGCAGAGATAGAATGTCGGCAAACTTCGGACAGCTTATCCGACACCTTGAAATGCCGCATATCCGCTTTCACGATTTACGTCATACGGCAGCTACCAATATGCACCAACTGACAGGCGACTTCTACACCGTTGGCGAGATTTTGGGGCATACATTAAAGGGCATTGGCATATCCCTTGGTATTTCCACAAACCTTGAAGCGGTAACGGCACAGTATGTTGATGTGCGGCTTGAAAGAAAACAAAGCGTACTGCAAACCTATCATAAAGCATTGCAACCGAAAACAACCGTTACAGGAAAAGAAGCAGGGCAAGAAACATCGAAGAAAGCGAAAAAGAAAAGCAGCGAAATGGAGCTATAACGGCAATATCTTTTTATAGCTCCGCGCTACTTTTCATAGCTTTTTAGCAGTTCCGGGCACCATTGGGGCACCACAGTATACATCTTTCTTGTATAGCGTGTATGATGTGGAATGAGCCGGGCACCACAAAGCGGGGCACCAAGGGCACCATTTGAATTGTTTTCCCCAAAATAGATGATGCCCGAGCAAGAGAAAAAGCCTTGAAAACATAGAGTTTTCAAGGCTTTGGTGGCGGGGCGTGTCATTTGAAATCCGAACACCGGAAAAGCCTTGCGGATCGTCCGCGAAGGGCGGTTCTTCGGTGCTGTCGAGCATTTCCATATAGCTAACCTGCTTCCCGCCTTCGATGTTGTAATAAATAACCGTCTTATCGTCGTACAGATAGACGGAGTTTATAAAAACGTCAATAATGCGTTCTCTGAATTCCATATCGTCGAGATCGCCTTTACAAAACTGTTTGAGCCACACTTTTATTTGTTCTTCGGTAAGCTGGACGCGGGCGGCAACACGCAGTTTTGCAATATCAATTTCAAGATCGGTTTTCTGAACGTCGAGCAATTCCATCTTGTCGAATATCGGTTGACGCGCGGAGGGCGGGCAAACGGCGAGCGTATCGACAAGGGCACGTATTTCACCGTTGATCCGCTCTAACTGCTTTTCGTAGTCTTTTATACGGTTGTCCCCGAAGTCCTTTTCATATTGGGCGACAAGGGCGGCGGCGATATAGTCCATACGATCCGGCGTTAGCACATATTCAACCGTTTGTTCGACTACATACCATTCAATAAAATCTTTCTTTTCGTTCTTCTTCGCGCAGGTGTGTTCCTTCTTCCGTTTGCCGCAAGCGTAATAATGGTACGTGTTCCCCATTTTCCCGCGCCCGCTTTCGCCTACCATACGCGAACCGCAGTAGCCGCAAAAGGCCTTTCCCTGCAAAAGATAATCTATCTTTGCTTTTGCGGCGGCGGGGGCGTGTTTTACCTTGTCGAGCCGTTCTTGAACCTTGCGGAATGTCGCTTCATCTATGAGCGTTTCACAACCGCCCGTTACTTCCTGCCCGCTATAACGGTAAATCCCGATATATTTTTCATTCCTCAAAGCCGCTTGCATACTTGTTAATGTGAGCGGCTTTCCCTTTTTGTTGCGAATGCCGCGCGCGTTCAATTCGGCTATGATTTCCCGCTTTGGAACGCCTTTCGCGTACTGTTCAAACATATAGCGGATCGTGGGTGCGGTGCGTTCGTCAATTACAAGCCGCTTATTCTCCACCTTGTAGCCGATCGGAGGAACGCCGCCTAAATACGTTCCGTTGATAATGCTTTCCCGCTGACCGCGCCGGACGTGCTTTGAAAGGTTCGCGGAATAGTATTCCGCCATACTTTCGAGCAGCCCTTCAAGGATAATTCCTTCCGGTTCGTCGGAAATGTTTTCCGTAGCGGAAACAACCTTCACGCCGTATTTTTTCAGCTTCGCTTTATAATGGGCGCTGTCGTAGCGGTTGCGGGCGAAGCGATCCAGCTTCCAGACAATAACCCGTTGAAACTGCTTTTTGCTTGCGTCGGCGATCATTCTTTGAAAGTCGGGGCGTTCGTCTGTCTTACCGCTGATTGCGCGGTCAATATATTCTCCTACAACGTGCAGCCCTTCCCGCTGGGCGTAGGCGTAACAATCGCGGAGTTGTCCTTCTATGCTTTGTTCCTGCTGGCTATGGGAAGAATAGCGGGCGTATATGACCGCGTTTAACGCTTGCGGCATCATTCTTCCCCCTTCCCGTCCTGTCGTTTCGATTGAACAAATTTAATATAGTTGATTACTTCGGCTAATTCTTCTTCGGACAAGTCTTGACACAATTCTAAAAGCGGAAGGCGCTTTCGCGCTTGGTATGGTGTCCACCTCCCAACAATGCCGAATACTTCATTTTTAATTTCTATTGCGGGTTGCAAGGATTGCTTATCATATCCGGTAAGCTCTTCCAAAGAAACGCCGAGTTTTTGCGCATATTCATAAACGGTAGTAATTTTAGGCGTTCTTTGCGCTGTTTCATATCGGCTAATAACTTGTTTAGATGTTCCGAGAAGGTTTGCAAATTCATCTTGGGACATATTCCGCCCTTCTCTGATATGCTTTAACCTTTTTCCAAATTCGTTGTTCATATGCAATCCCCCGGCGTTATTGGTTGATCTTATAGTATCATATTTTGTCACCAAAGTAAAGACAAATTCAAAATAATATCGCCAAACGGTTGACAACAAAGACAAGGGGTGTTATACTGAAACTGTCACCAAACAGGCAACGAAGGAGGGTTATACAATGGCCGGAAAGGTAAAAGCGTTTCGAGGGCTGATTTATTCCACATTTGATAGCGAATCAGAGTTTGCGCGGGCGCTTGGCTGGCCGCGACAGGCCGTAAACAAACTATCGAACGGAATTAGGCAACCCAATTTGGAAGAGATCGACGCAATGGCGAAAGTGCTTAAAGTTTCAGAATTAGAGCTTATGCATATTTTTTTAGCCAATTCGTCACCAAACAGGCAACAAGCAAAGGAGGCGTAACAATGGCGCGAATACTTGCAGAGGGTGAAGCCCTTGTAGAAGTGGGCGTTATGGGCTTGCGAGCGCCGGACGGAAGCTATACGGAAAATGTGAAGCTATACCGGATTGTATCGGCGCGGGAGGTAAGCCCGAAAAGCGGAATGACGAAGGGCGAGGAAACAGCCTGCACAGATATTGCGGCGGTTCTTGCGGAGAAATTCGGGCAGTACATAGCGGGCAGCAGAAAGGCGGCGGCAAGATGAAGCGAAAGAAGAGAAACAGGCAATCCGGCTGGATTCTGCCATACCTGCACATTATCGGGGAAACATTCGGCGCAGTAGAAGAGCCGGAAACGCGGGCAGTTTTTGAATTGGGAAGGCTTGCGCGGAAGGCGTTTAACCGGATCAAGGATCGGAATTATGAAGCCTTGTACGAGGGCGAAGGGTTCGACGTTCAAAACCTGTATGCGGAAGCCTATTGCGAAGGATTTGAAGCGGGATTGAAGGCCGCAGGCGTGATTATCCGGGAAGCGGAGGGCGGCGACGATGAGAAGTAAAAAATATAACTTCCGTTTCCAGAGCTACCCGAACCGAATAGAGGCGGAACGGACGCGGCGCGGCTGGACGCAAGGGACACTTGCAGAGCGGGCAGGCGTTAGCCGAAACGCGATCGGGAAATTAGAAATATGGGCGGCTGGCGGTATCCCGTCCAAAGCGGAAATGAAAAGCATATCAGACACAACGGCGCAGCTTATCGCGGACGCGCTGGAAATACGGCTGGAAGACCTCTTCGAGCATTACGCGGCAGCGGCGGCGGAATATGTGCCGCGCGTGAAACCCTTTTCAACCAAAGCGGAGCGGGACGCGGCAATCTTGGCGGCAATGGAACCCGTAAAATATACGGCGCTGAAAATGTCGGGCGCTCTTCGCGGTAAAGACGTGTGGTACGAAATGGAAGATATTATATCGGAAGCATACAGCGTACTTGTCATAGTTGCGGAGGAAGCCTATACAAGAGGGATTGCAGCGGGCGCACGCTTTGAGGCGATCGCGTGCGGAGCGGTAAAAAAGGATTTTTTGCGGTTGAGGAAATATCACGGTTGCCAATGCCGGAAAGCGGAGCTTGTAAGCTATGAAGCGTATTTCCCTTTGTGTGATCCGGCCTCTTCCTTCAATCTTGAAGAATGGGTATGCGATCGGGAGGAATGCCGGGAGGCAGTCAAGGCACTTTCGCCGGAACGCCGCCGCGATCCGTACATAGCGGGCTTGCTGGAGGTAGTCGGGATATGAAAATAGACAAAAAAATAACGCCCATCGGCGGCAACCGATGAACGTTAAGGCTGTACATATGCAACACATATGCCCTTTAATCGACAATTAAAGTATAGCATATGTGCGGCGGTTTTGCAAGGTTTTTTTGCGTCCGGGCGGGCGTTTTTGACCTTGTAAAAAACGTTATCTTCTGAACCATTCTCTATTATTTCTTCTGTATATTCTCTCTTGCGCCTCCAAAGGGGGTTAGGGGTATCGGGGGAAGGTGGAAAGGGGCGCGAGTGAGAATCCCCCTTCCCCCGATAGAGGGGAAGCAGCAGGGAAAGGAAAAAGCACAATGCCATACGTTGAAAAGAAAATCATCAGCGGGGAAATATTGGAAATAGAGCGGTATTTCTACCCGAAAGGCAATAACAGCGCAAGGAAAGAAAAAAAGACAGCTTCCAGCGCAAGGCAGATCGCCGCTAATTCCATACGGACAGAAATAGAGCTTTGGCGGGTAATCTGTACGAATTTCAGCGGCAGGCGCGGGGATCAATTCAATACCTTCACTTTCGCGGAAGATGTGGACGAACCGGAAGCGCGGCGGGAGTGTAAAAACTTCATCAGGCGGGCGCGTCGGTATCTGAAAAAGCGTGGCTTGCCGGATTTGAAATATATCTACAAAGTGGAAAAACAAGGCCGCTGGCATATTCACATGATTATGAGCGGAATACCGTTGGAAGATTTAACAAAGCTATGGGGCCGTGGGCGGGTTACGTCCTCTATCCTTGACGATACGAACAATTACAGGGATTTAGCCGCCTACCTGTCAAAGCAGATGAAGGCGGCGAAGAATGAGCCGGACAAAGAACCGGAGGCGCGGCGGAAATATGCCCGGAATTGGAGCGGGAGCCTGAACCTGCAACGGCCTGTTGTAACGGTGAAGGAAATCAAGCGGGAAAGCATTTTGAAGAAGCCGCCCGCAGCGCCAAAGGGCTATTATCTGTTGCCGGATTGGGAAACGGGGTGTAACAGCTTCGGGAACCTGTATCAATATTTCAAATGCCGGAAGATTACAAGCCCGCCGAAACCGGGCCAAAAAAGGAAGGAGCGGAAAAAGCAATGATGTATCGAGTATGCCCGCAATGCGGTTCCCATCTTGATCCGGGGGAAAGGTGCGATTGCGCAAAGGAACAGGAGCGCCGGACGGATCGGGAGCAGGACGCGGCGGAGAAACGGAAGGAGGCCGGGAAATGAGCTTTTTTTCAAGGATATTCCGCAAGCGTCCCCCGGCGGGCGATATGGAACGGGCGGAGATTTTAAGCGGCGGGAGCGGGTTTTCCGCTTGGAGCGGGGACGCATACGCAAGCGACATATACCGGGGCGCGGTGGACGCAATCGCCCGCAATGCGGCGAAGCTGAAAGGGGCGCACGTAATCCGCTACACCGACCACGAACAGGCAGAAGGCGATTGCAAAATAAACCGCCTGTTGCAGATTGAGCCTAACCCATATATGAGCGCCTTTGACCTACTTTACAAGCTGGCAACCCATTATTTTCTGTATAACAACGCTTTCGCCTACTTGCAGAAGGACGAACGCGGACGGCTATGCGGGGTTTACCCGCTGGGCGCGGCGCAGGTGGATTTTTTAGAGGACGGAAGCGGGGGCCTTTACTGCTATTTCCTGTTTCGGAGCGGGAAAAGCGTAATCCTCCCCTATTCGGATATTATCCACCTTCGGCGCAACTTCAACGGCAACGACCTTTTAGGCGATCCAAACGACGCATTAACGCCCGCTTTGCAGCTTGCGCACACGCAGAACGAGGGTATTATATCCGCCATTAAGAGCGGGGCGAGCATTCGCGGCATTCTCAAACGCACACAGATTGCCAATGTGGAAAAGCTCAAAGAGATACAGGAAAATTTTATCCGGGATTACCTGAACATATCGAACAACGGCGGCATAGCGGTTTTAGATAACGCTTCGGAATATATCCCGCTGGATAACAAGCCCTACGCGATCGACGAAAAGCAGTTGCAGGCGGTGAAAACAAAGATATACGACTATTTGGGCGTGTCGGAAGAAATCGTAAGCAGCAGCTACAACGAAGACCAGTGGGCGGCATTCTATGAAAGCACAATCGAACCGCTGGCGGTACAATTCAGCCTTGAATTTACCCGCAAAATCTTTAATGAGCGGGAAAGGGCTTTCGGAAACGCGATCCAGTTTGAAAGCGGGCGGCTGCAATTCAGCAGCAACGCAACCAAAGTAACGCTTATCAAAGAGCTAATGCCCTACGGCCTGTTGACTGTCAATCAGGCGTTGGAGATATTGAACCTTCCGGCAGTAGCGGGCGGGGAAAAACGCCTGCAAACGCTGAACGTTGTTTCGGCAGATGAAGCCCATAAATACCAGATGGCGAAAGCAGGGGCGGAAACAGCGCCAAAGGAGCCGGAAAAGAAGGAGGAAAGCGGCAATGAAGGAAATCCGAGTTTGTGAAATCAGGGCGGCGGACGCGGCGGCAGGCGCGGGAAGCGGCCTTCGATTGGAGGGCAGGCCGATTGTTTACGACCAGCCCACCACGATAAAAGACGCGGCAGGGGAATATATCGAAGTGATCCAGCGGGGCGCGTTGGAGGGTGCGGACTTGTCGGACGCGCGGTTATTGTATAACCACGATTTAAGCAAAGTCCCCCTTGCCCGCACTCCAAAGACAATGCAGCTTGTTTGCGATCCGGCAGGGTTGCGAATGGTTGCGGAGCTACCGGACACGCCGGAAGCGAAAAGCGTTCATACGGCAGTAAAACGCGGCGACCTTTCGGGAATGTCCTTCGCCTTCAAAGTGCCGAAGGGCGGCGACAGCTACGACGCGAAGACCAGAACCCGGACAATCCGCAAAATTGAAAAGGTGTATGAAATCAGCGTCGTTCCCTTCCCCGCCTACCCGCAAACGAGCGTTGAAGCGCGTTCGGCAATGTCCGAGCGTGCGGAAAACGAGCGGGCGCGGCAAGCGGCGATTATCAAGGCGAACAAAATTCTTATGAAGGAGTTTTAAGGCTATGGCAGAAGAAAGCGGCGTTGTTGTAAAGCCCGTAAACGTCAAGCAGGACGGGCAGACAACGGAAATTGAAATCCACATTGAAAAGCCGGAGGAACAGAAGCAGCAGGAACCGAAAAAGGAACGCCGCCGCACGCTGACAGAACGGCTATACGCACAGATCGACATTATGGAGCGGGAGCAAGGGAAAATCGCTTCCGGGTATGAGGGAAGCCAAAACCCGAAAGCGGCAAGAAATGAATACCTTGCTTTTGCAAAACAGATTACCGACACGGCAAACGCCATTATCAACATTAAACGGGGAGGAAAATAACAATGAATTTCAAGACAGTTGCAGAGGCTTTTAACCATTACAGAACCGCCACTTTGGAGGAAATCGAGCGCCGCACGGCGGAAATTAAAGGGATTATCGAAACCGACGCGGAGGCGGATATTACCACGCTGAATATTGAGCTTTCCGGCCTTGCGCAGGCGAAGGCCAACGCGCAGCAGAACGCCGGGAGCGGCAACCAGCGCAGCGCCTTTAACCCGATTACCGGGGCGGGAATGAACTTCGAGCGCCGCGCAAGCTATGAGGCCACCGAAGGCGACGTACTGAACAGCCCGGAATACCGGAGCGCCTTTTTCAAAACCCTGTTGGGCCACAAGCTGACCGAGTTTGAACAGGCGGCATATAACCGCGCTATGGGCGAACAGAGGGCGGACGCTTTCGCCTCTTCTTCCAGCGCTGCGGCGGTTCTCCCAACACAGACGCTTAACGAGGTTATCAGCAAGGCGCGTACAATGGGCGGGCTTATGAGCGTTTGCCGTGGGTTCAATATCCCGGCAAAAGTAGCGGTTCCCGTAGGCACTCCCACAGCGGCAGCAAGCTGGCACGCAGAGGGCGCGGCGGTAGAGAGCGCGGCCCCTTCCGTCGCAAGCGTTTCTTTTGACGGTTACGAGATTATGAAGGTGCTTTCCATCAGCGAGAAGGCCCGGAAAATGAGCGTTGCCGCCTTTGAAAGCTATATGACACAGGAGCTTAACGCTTGTGTAATGGCCTGCATTGCGGACGGGCTTGTAAACGGCAGCGGAACCAATCAGGGAACGGGCGTTTTGAACGGCGTTTCTTGGACGAAGGACACCAACCATTTTGAATTTAGCAAGGCGAACGGCCTTGCCTATGCCGATGTGGTGAAGGTTGTTGCGGCCCTGAAAAGAGGGTATGCAAACGGCGCTTGTTGGGCTATGAATAATGCCGCGCTTTACAACCTGTTCTATGGCCTTGTGGACGCAAACAAGCGGCCTATTTTCATTGCCGATCCGAAAAATGAGGGGATCGGGAAAATTCTTGGGTTCCCGGTTGTGGTAGATGATTATCTGCCCGCTGAAACCGTCCTTTTCGGCAACTTCAACTATATGGGCTACAATCTGCCGGAAGGTATCACAGTGGAAGCGTCCCGCGAAAGCAGCTTCAAGAAAGGCTTGATTGATTACAGGGCTATGGCGATCGCAGATTGCAAGCCGGTTGTAGAGGAAGCCTTTATCAAGCTGACGCGGGCGACCGCATAAGGGGCGGCGGCTATGCTGACAGTAGAACAGGGCCGCGAGGCGTTACGGTTAGACACCGAGGACAACGACGAAATTATAGCGGGGTTGCTGGCGGCGATCCCGGCGTATATCGAACTTGCAACAGGGCTGACCGCAGAGCAGCAGGAAGAACAGCCGTTAGCAGATACCGCAAGCCGCTTTATCCTCATTCTGTGGTATAACGCGGAGCGGGCGGACGCGGAAAAGCTGCAACGGACAATCGACAGTTTATTAAAGGCGCTTGCGCTTGTGGCGCTAAAGAAGGAGTAAGAAAGATATGGCGAAGGACTTTGCACGCGGGTTCTACGACAGCCCGGAATGGAGGAAGACGCGGGAAGCCTATTTAAGCAGCGTCAATTACATATGCGAGGATTGCGGCGGGGCCGCGTGCATTGTCCACCATATTGAACACATTACAGCGGCGAATGTGGATAACCCGGAAATAACCCTGAATTGGGACAACCTCAAAGCGGTATGCGAGAAGTGCCACGCAGAGGAACACGCCAAAGACAAGAAGGCGTTTAAGGGAACGGCGGCGCGGCTGAACGGGATTGCCTTTGATGAAGAGGGTAACGCCGTTGCAAGCCCGAATGTCTTTCTTATTTGCGGAAGTCCGGGGAGCGGCAAAACAACCTATGTGCAGGAACACAAAGGGCCGCGCGATCTTGTCATAGATATGGATTATATTTGCGCTGCATTGCAGGGGGAAGCGGGCGACATTCGCACGGATCACAGGCCAATTATAGCGGTTGCGGCGGAGGTTCGCGGCCTTCTCTATGAGATCATACAGCAGCGGCGCGGGCAATGGGAACGAGCCTTTGTTGTTTCAGGTGTGGCGGACGCGCTGGAAATGCGGGCGCTTGCCAATGAGTTAGGCGCACAGCTTGTTTTACTGGAAACGCCGCTTGCGGAGTGCGTAAAGCGGATTCGGGACGATCCACAAAGGGCGAGGAACCGCAAACGGTTTGTAAAGCTGGCGGCGGAGTGGCACGAAAAATATAAACAGTCGTGCGAGCGGGTTTTTATCCCCCCCTATCAACAAAACAGGAGGGACACTTAACACCATTTCGGGGCGGCCCTTTTCTTTCCCCTCCACGGGTTCGCATAGGAGGGAGGGTTCAAGACAAAACGGAAGTGAGGCGATTTGCTTTGACGTTGCAGGAAGATAAACAGAAATCGAAAAATTTACGGCAGCTTCGGCGGCTTTTGAAGCTGGTTCCGGCAGACCGCAAGGCGGTTGCCGAAAATCTGTTGCAAGAGGTTGTTTTTATGGCCTCTACCCTGTCCGAGCTACGGGCGCACATTGAAGAACACGGCGCAATAGACCATTTCAAGCAGGGAAAGCAGGAATTTAACCGGGAAAGCCCCGCCGTTAAGACCTATAACACGATGATCCAGCGTTACAGCCTGCTTTATAAACAGCTTACGGATATGTTACCGAAGCCGGAACCCGCCGACAAGGGCGCAAGCGAACTGCTGGAATTTATGAAAAAGCAGGGATAACGCTTGAATTATATTCTTGAATACTGGAAGGCGATTGAATGCGGTAAATGCGTTGTGTCGGCGCGGGTAAAGAAGCAGTATGGGAAGCTGGTAGAGCGGATCAGGAACCCGAAGGGGCGGTATATCTTCGACGAACGGCGGGCAGAAGCGCCGATCGCGTTTATAGAAACCTTCTGCAAACATTCAAAAGGCGAATGGGCGGGAAAAGCCGTAAAGCTGGAACTATTCCAGCGGGCTTTTATCTCCGCCTTATTCGGCTTTATTGACAAAGACACCGGGAAGCGGCAATACCGGGAAGCGCTCTTCTATGTCGCCCGGAAAAACGGTAAAAGCACAATGCTTGCGGGCATTGCCCTTTATATGCTGACAGCGGACAGAGAACCGGGCGCGGAGGTTTACAGCGTCGCTACAAAGCGGGATCAGGCGCGGTTAATCTTTGAAGAGGCGCACAATATGGTAAAGCAAAGCCCGGCGCTTCGCAAGGAATTAAAGAAGCGTAAGGCGGATTTGTATTTCCCGGCGGCTTTCTCCCGCTTCGAGGCATTGAGCAAGGATAGCGGGAGTATGGACGGGCTTAACTCCCATTGCGTGATAATCGACGAACTGCACGGGATAAAAGACCGGAATTTATACGAGGTTATGAAGCAGAGCCAAAGCGCACGGCGGCAACCGCTCTTGATTATGATTACCACGGCGGGGACGGTGCGCGAATGTATCTTTGACGATATGTATTCCTACGCCTGCAATATTGTTGACGGGGTTTTTGAAGATGAAACCTTCCTCCCGATCCTCTATGAACTGGATAACCGGGCGGAATGGGCGCAGCCGGAAATGTGGCAGAAGGCTAACCCGGCGTTGGGGACAATCAAGAAGCTGGAAGACCTGCAAACAAAGATTGCGCGGGCGCAAAATAACCCGGTTGACCTGAAAGGCATACTCATTAAAGATTTTAACGTCCGGGACACCGTGGGCAATGCGTGGTTGACGCTGGACGATATAACGAACGAAGAAACATTTAATTTGGAGCGGTTCCGGGGTGCTTTTGCAATCGGCGGCGCAGATTTGTCCGGTTCACGCGACCTGACTTGCGCAACGCTTTTAATGATCGACAAGGAAACCGAACAGCGGTTTGTAACGCAAATGTACTGGATACCGGAAGACACGCTCGAACGGCGCGTAAATGAGGAAAAGCTACCCTATGACAAGTGGCTGGAACGCGGCCTTGTGCGGCTATGCAAGGGGAATACCATTGATTACAAGGACGTTACAGCGTGGTTTGTCGAGGTTGCGAACGAATACGGCATTTACCCGGCTTGGGTATATTACGATAATTGGAGCGCCCGTTATTGGGTGGAGGAAATGAAGGCGAACGGCTTTAATATGGTGCGCTGCATTCAGGGCGCGAAGACGCTTTCCCTTCCTATGCAGTTTTTGGGCGCGGATTTGCAGGCAAAGAAGGTAAACTACAACAACAATCCTATTTTGCGCTGGTGCCTTTCCAATACAGGCGTACATACCGACCGCAACGGGAACATAGTACCGATTAAAAATCAGGCGGCAAAGCAGCGCATAGACGGAACGGCGAGTTTGCTAAACTGCTATGTTGGGCTATATGAGCATTACAACGAATTTTTAGAAGCACAGTAAGGGGGCGCGGGAATGAAGCTGAAAGACAAGAAAATCAGGATATTACAACACTTTCACGGGACAAATGATAATGGCTTCCCCGTTGATGAATGGCGACCGCTGCATAAAGGGAAGCTATGGGCCTACTACCGCCATTTATCCGGGCGGGAGTTTTTCGCGGCGGCTATGGTAAACGCGGAAGAAACCGTTATTTTCACTGTGAATTACCGTTCCGACATTACAACGGAAATGATGATTGAATATGCCGGGGAGTATTTCCAGATTGAGCGCATAGACGATCACGAAGGATATATGACCGACCTTGATATTTATTGCAGCACTTATGAGGGGCCGGGGCCGGATATTGTAGAAAAGTAGCGGGAGCGGGTTTGTTATGCGTGAGGAATACACCAACGAGGAATTAGCTATCAGGATCAAAGCGGGGCGGCGGGATTTGTTGCCGCTGTTATGGGCGAAGAATAAGCGCTCTATTTATTTAATGGCGGTAAAATACCGCACAATCATTCGGCAACACGCCTTTGTTGATCTGGAAGACTTCCTCCAATGCGGGTATTTCGCGCTTGTGGGGGCGGTGGAGGCTTATAACCCGGCGAAGGGCTGGAAGCTGTCCGCCTATCTCAATTTTGCCTATAAAAAGCAGGTTTACGCAATGTTCGGAAACGCCCGCGAGGGCGACGCATACATATTTCCGCCCGCGCCCTCTTCCCTGAATGTGCCGATCGAGAACAAGGACGGGCACGAAACGGAAGTTATGGACTTGTTAGAAGATGAAAACGCCGGGAGGCTGGAAGAAGATTGCGAAAAAGAGGAATTGCGGCGCATTGTCCGGGCGACGGTAGATAAATTACCGGAGCGGGAACGCTTTGTAATCCGGGCGCTGTATTTTGAGGAACGGACAAAAGCGGAGCTTGCAGACGGAAAGCGCTTTAAGGATCAATTCCACGTTGCGCGGGTTGAAAATACCGCTATGTTACAGTTGCGGCGCGATCGGGAATTGCGGGAGCTTCACCGGGCCTATTTTTCAGAACAGCCGCCAAAGCCCGACGAAATGCGGGCCACGCCGGAAGCGCAGGCAATGGCGGAAGAAAGCTGGGAAGAATGGATCAGGGGCGCGGCAAAGCAGATAGGGAGGTTAAGCGGTGAATTTTGAACGTATGAAGGAAATAGCGGTTGAAGATTTGACACAGTACAGGAAGTTACAACAGGGCGACGAAGCGGACAGGCAGCGGGCCACGCTGATTGGGGCGGCATTACATACCTTGCCGGAGCGGGAACAGGAGGTTTTGCGGCAATTCTTTATTGACCGTGAAACCCGCTACGCCGGACACCGGGCAAGACTGCAAGCTATGTTTGGTTTGTGTATTTCCGACCTGTACCGCCTCAAAAACGACGCTATAACAAATTATTGTTTAGCTGTCCTTGCCATCAGAGCGTCAAGCGGCAACAAATAACAGAAAACCCGCTCTTCCCCTTTACCGGGCGAGCGGGTTTTCTTCATCACCTTTTACAGATGATACCGAACAGACCGTTTACAAAGATGTATCGCGGCGCGTTCGGATTTGTAATTAAATGGCGGAAGCGGTGGGATTCGAACCCACGTGCCCTTGCGGACAACTGCATTTCGAGTGCAGCTCGTTACAACCACTTCGATACGCTTCCGTGTATAAATATTCACTTTCGGGGACTAATCACATGATTTCGAGTTTTCCCTCCGTCTGTTACTTACATGGTTTCTCCTGTCAGTTTCAGTCAGCCTTGTACGCCCGCAAACCCGCATGAAATCTGGGCTTTTTGAAAAAATCGCCCGAAAATACTGAGAAATCGCCCATCGGTTCCAATCAGCGATTTTTCCGCTTTTGGAAAGAACTGCGGAAAGAACGGAAAGAACAAAAATCAAAAGGCAATACACGGACAGTTCGAATGCCGGCAAAGCTTACCAAGATATGAGGTGTATTGTCATGAAAGAAAACGCAATCAACTGGGACGCCGTTCCCGATATAATCACGAAGGATCAGCTGTATCGAATTTGCCACATCAGCAAATCTACCGCCCTGTACCTGCTACAAAGCGGGAAAATCCCCTGCGAGTACACGGGCAGGAAAACACGCTGCTACAAAATCAAGAAAGAGGATGTGATTGCCTATCTGGAAAACCGCAAGGTCTTTCCCGAAAGCTATTCCGCCCCGGCAGGCTGGTACAAAGGCGATTATACTGTTCAGATGG
>OJNX01000613.1_pt1 | contig 23369 bp, 19 predicted proteins | sample 1598021 | NCBI WGS metagenome assembly OJNX01 (sample SAMN01915227, study PRJEB22387) | human gut metagenome | isolation source: stool | host: Homo sapiens | place: USA | reverse complement strand
CCCCCATTGCACTCCGGCACTCAACGCCGCATTCAGTTCAAGCTGTTCATCCATCAACGCAGCCGCATCCCGCAGGCTGAACATGCGGCCCTGGAGAACCCGCCAGCCCCAAAACACCAGAAACATCAAAGCCGCTAAAACGGACGCCTCAAACAGCCACGGCAACTCCATCCCCATCCGGCGCCCTCCATACCAGATAAGCCCCAGCACCACTCCGGCCACAAAACAGGGAATGCACAAGGCTTCCGCCACCATCACGGCATTCACCAGACGCCGCAGCCGCAGAGCGCGCACCATCCCATTCTGTCCCTTTGCCGAATGCATAGTCACACATGTACTCAAAAATCAACTTCCCGGAAAGAGAAAAGTACAAATCTCCTCCCACTCAAAAAATGCGGGAAACAACCGTGTAACCGCTGAATACGAACCATGTTTTACAGACGGATAAAAATATTGCCGGGATTCATGCCCGCATGGGACGGTTCCCTATTAACGAAGAGGATTCCAGCCCAGAAATATTCGGGATCAAATGGTCATCATGAAAGTCGTTATCATCAATACGGCTTTTAAAATTTCCAGGAAAAGAAAATTTAAACTTCTCTATTGTTCTATTATTATTTCTGAAAAAAGTAAATGAGCGTTTTCAGAAATAAATTCTTTTATCATACAAGCATTCTTATTAGCAATTTCTTTTGAGGGATATGTAATCGTCTGGAACAACGGGACATGAATATTCCAAGGAGGGAATTTTCCTTTCCGGCGTATGATGATTTCACCTTTCAGAAAACTTCCTCTGGGTGAATCATATATTTCCAAGACAAGTCCTACTTTTTTATTTGCCAACCGACTTTTCCTGGAGATAAAGGCACCAATAAATGAAAATTGACCGCTTCCAAAAATGACTTTGCTTGAATACAAGTTATTTATAGAAGGAATCCCTGTAAAACAAACAGCACTTATAAAAATCATCAAAGGAAGAACCTCCAGACAATTGGCAGCATACTCCAAACCTGCAAAAATTGCGTAAATACAGTATAATGTTGACAATAAAAAACCGAGAAAAGGAATGAAAAACAATCCTGTTAGAAGGATTTTCCTCCACCAAGGTTCATATGACAACCTCTCAACCGTTAGAATTCCACCATCCAACGAAAAGGAAAGCGAGTAGCTTCCACGAGTGGAAAGACATTTATCCAAACCAAGTCTCCGTGTCATGCCAATTTCATATTAATAAAGAATACGGTGATTTACGGTATTTTTAGTAGGACGGGATAGAATAATGTCCCCAGATTTTTTCCTGGGCAATTACAGTTTCCACCTTTTTACATAAATCTGTGATATAGGAGTCCTACATGACACAGGCACCTCATGCAACACTTTCCTGTAACGAAATCTTGGCCGCCTCCCTATTGCCTGTTCTTAAACTCCTGCCGTTGAACCTTCATCACAGAATCGAGTTTCACAAGGAAAGATTTAGAAAAAATACCATGATAAAACTTATTACGATTTTCATTAAGATGAGAAACTATCGTCCTGCGGTATTTGCTCCATTGTACAGGCCCCGTTTTTTAAAGGAAACCGATAATATTTCGCAACGCCATGCCTGAAAGCAACTTTCCAATACAGAATAGCAACTGAAAGACACAACAAACCTGTTATCCAAAGCCTTCCGACAGGAATATCATTCATTTTCAAAAGGAAAAAACCATAACAATCTTTTAAGAAGGCATACAGCAATAGAATAAGAGGAATACCAAGATACCATTGGCAATTACGAGCAATAAATTGAAAAAATTGGTCACGTTTCAGTATTCTCCCGTTAACATCTTCAGGATCAGTGGAAAGTATTGTTTCTCCGTCTTTCTCTAATAATACAAACGAAGGAATGTCCGGAATAGGATCCCCAATGCAATTATGAGAAGGAGTCATTTCATTTTGCAAAAAACCTTCAATTGGTCTCATTGCATTCCATATCAGACATAAAGTAAAAATACACCATTGTTTTTCTAAAGGCATGTTAACAATTATATTTTCATCATTTTCATTTAAAAGACGAGAACGTCTGTAATACCCGCAAAAGGAGGCAAACACAGCGTCATTGCTTACAAGCAATGTTTCCCGGTAATTCCTAAATTTATTTGCATCATCATAAGAACATCCTTGAGTTCTAGCCCACAAAAATCTACGAGCACTATCATCCTGTATGATCTTTAAAAACCCCAATTTGGGATCTTCAAATTTAATTTCCCCATAAGAAATATATTGTGCAATATTTTTCCCGTTGAGAATAATATTCCCTTTGCCCCATGGCATAAAGAGCTTATTTACCCATTGGATGGAATCACTCATTGATTTCCGTATATCAACTTGAAGCTCCGAAGATTCTATAGATATATGCACACGGCATCTCTGAGGAAATGCTTCTACGGAATAATGACCACAAACAGACCCGTCCATTTTCAATAATGATCCATTGAGCGTTCTTTTACCAAGTACAAATTCATTTTTTTGATCTTGAAATACGCAGCTGAAAATACTCATACCTTTAATAACAATTTTATAAAATTTGAGGTGTCCAGAAATTAGGAAATTTAGAAGAATTTCCCCTAAATTAACACTTAAAGAATTAGAGAAAAAAATATATATACACAGTAGCGCTTGCCGATAAAGTTATTTCTGCTGTCTAGGATCTAGATTTTCCTCCTTGAAAAATCCGACATTGCTTATACGATAATTTAATGGATCCCTTAACTTCGGCACCAACAGAAATGTCAAATCAACTATCTTTTAGGGAAGCTTTGGCCCCTAAATAATATAAGATTCCACACTTCCTGTAATGTACACTCGTCCCGTAATAGAACATTCAGGGCATTTAGCTATATCAACAGATCCATCAATACCGATTTTAGCAGTATCTCCTACAGTAGCACCTGCTCTCAACCTAGCTTCCATACCTCTGATATTAATTTGTTTATCTATACTGGAAACACTAATCCCTATATCATATTCGCCATTTACATCAACATTAAACTTTGACGTATTAGGTGCGAAAATGAGATTCATGCTAAAATTCACTCTTCCTCCAAAAGAAAATCGGCCATCTCTCATAGGACCTAGCGGGGCACTTTTACTAAATTTAGGTACATAGTAGTACCTTCTCCATTTTCGAACTTCACAGGCCTGTTTTCGGCGTTGTAGGAGACGTTCCAGATGCCGGTGGAGGTTTTCACCTTCGTCTGGTTGCCGTCCTCGTCGTAGAAAGGGATGAAGGATTCGTCGCCATTCTTAACGATACCAGCGTATTGGTTGAGATCATTGGTCGTATAATCCGTAGTATCGCCGAATTCAAAGGAGGTCTTGCGGTTCCCAATGTTATCGTATTGATAGCCGAATCGGCCACCGGGACGAAGCTGGTCGCCAATCAGTTCACTGCGGCTGTTGTAGACACCGTCTTCGGTATTTTCAACACCATAGGCGTATTCCTGAACAGGCAAATTCAAGACGGAAGGCTCGTCATCGCAGGCCAGGGTTTGCTTCACAAGGTTGCCGAAAGCGTCGTATTCATAGAGCGTAGGAGCCATGGAAACGGCGTCGGCGCCGGAACCCGTGTCGCGCCCGGTGCGCACGATCTGACCTTCCGCGTTGTATTCACTGCGGTCATAGATAAAGCCGGAAGTGGAGGGAGTCACCTGGGCAACGATTTGCCCGAAACCGTTGGTCAGGGTCTGGGAGAGAATCGTCGAGCGGTCAGCCAGATAGACGGTTTCCCTCAGACAATTGCCGTCGAGATCGTAGGAGTGGTGGATTTCGCGCTGTCCGTGCCGTACTCGTGCATGATGCTGCCGTCGGCGTGAGTTCGGTGACGAGAATAGCCCCGGCGGGTGTCGTGACAGTGGTCGTTAGTCCGTCTTCGCTGTAGGCCGTAGTCCATACTAGAGAATCCGGCGGAAGCTTTCTATCCTGATATAGTTTCTTCAATTCTTCTCCTGAATCGGACTGTGGAGGAAGAGGCAGTAGCTTGGCACTGGAAATAAACCATTCAAAAGCGTCTTCACAGGGACGCCATTAATCCCATCCTTCTGTCCAGACATAAGACCCGGGAGGAAGAGTCCGCTGATGATAGAACCCTTTTAGCTCGTCTTCGGAAAAAGGTCCTTCCTGTGTGCTGCCTGGTCGAGCAAGGTAAGCCGGGCGTTGGTGTTATTGCTGAACTCGCGCATGGCGACGAGCTGTTCCTGTTTGGTTGAGTGTGTTGTTGATGTGGACATCATGATTCGATTTAATGGTTGGTGGTTTGATTCCGGGATGCCTGATTCAACGCACTTCGACGCCTGATGCAAAGCTTGCACAAGGGACGGGCATGAGATTGCCGTAAACGCCGGACAATGTCGTCAGGAGCCTCCCGGAAGCGAATACCGCAGTCCGTACAGATGTTGGGCATCATCTGTTCCATCAGATTGCGGGGCGGGCAGGGACGGTCATGCAGGAGATCCCGGTAAATGGGATGATCCCTTCTTCCTCCCGGTTCCATATCCCTGAGGTATTGCAGCAAACAACGCGCCAGATACCCCGGCATGACGCGTGGACGCAAATCGCGACGCTGGACACAGGTAAGATTGTGACCGAGGGCATCGCGGAGTTTGCGGGGGAGATACGACCAGACATAGCGCCCGGGCGTATCGGGCGGGTAGAATCCCGCCGGAGGCTTGTACGAAGCAAACGGGTATGGCAGTACTCCCTTTCTGGCTGCCTCCTGCATCTCTTCTTCGCTACCTTGCCGGGCAAAGGGAGACAGACCGAAAGTCAATGTCATGAAGAGCAGGACGGACAGGGAGTAGGTATCGTGACTACGGGTACGGAGGAAGTCTCCATAATTGCCGTGGAATTCAGGAGCCCGGAAACGTTCCGTCCCGACGGAACAGGGATAGTCTTCGACCTGGAAACTGTCGGCATCAATCCAATGGACAGAGCCATCAGAAGAAACCATCACATTGCCGGGATGAAGATCGCCTAGAATAACACCGTAACGGTGCAGAGTATGGACAGCTTCCGATAAATTCAGGCATAGCCTGGTCAGATCGTAACGAGTCCATGAGGGGAATTGTTTCTTCAGCAGCTCCGCATGAAACGCAAAAACCCCGAGCGGAACACCGTCCGCCCGGGGCATCAGAACGCCGACAAAACGCCGCAGTTCGTCGTACAGGATCTCGCGCGGCCACGCCACGCACGGTGAACGAATGGGGCGGGAACACATGAGCCGAAGCTTCTGCTCGCGCCAACGTGTCCGTTGGTTCGGATGGTAGAGCTTGGCAACGAGTGGTGTTTCTGATGCTGAATGAACCGCAAAGACCGATCCTTCACCGCCTTCCGCGATGGGTTTTTCCAGAACGATTCGTTTCCCCTCACCTGAAAACAGGACATCCCCGGTCGAGTACTTCCCGCCATTGCCGCAGAGTTCTTCATCCAGCCGTCTCACCTGATGGCGGAGTGCATAGAATGGAGTCATGGGTGCATGACGGCAGGTAATAAGCCGTCATATATAGATGACGCGAAGGGAATAGATTTTTCAATTATGATTGATGAAATTATTTAGTTGGTATATTTTATCAATCGTAAGGAGAAAAAATGACGACTCTTATTCCGCGCCCCCAGTATACCGAACGCATTGCTCCGTTTATCGGCAAGAACATCATCAAGGTTCTTACCGGGCAGCGTCGTATCGGCAAGAGCTTTATCCTGCGTCAGGTGATGGAGGAAATTCGCAGGAAGGAGCCGGAGGCGCACATCATTTCCATCAACAAGGAGCTGGAGCAATTCCGGGATATCCGTACCTATGAGGATTTGTCACATTATCTGGAACCTTTGCTGAGCAAACCGGGCCCCCATTACCTGTTCATCGATGAGGTACAGGAGATTGAGGGCTTCCAGTTCTGCCTGCGCAGCCTGCTGGCCGAGGAGAAGTGCGATATTTTCTGCACTGGCAGCAATGCCCAAATGCTTTCGGGGGAACTGGCGACTCATCTGGCCGGACGGTCCGTAAGTTTCGATGTTCACAGCTTGAGTTACCGGGAGTTCCTGACCTTCCATCGTCTGGAAACCGGGCAGGAGAGCCTGAAAAAGTATCTGACGTTTGGCGGTATGCCTTATCTGGCCCATATCGGGCTGAAAGCCGATGTTCCTTTCGAGTATTTGCGTTCCGTTTATTCCACCATTCTATTGAAGGATACGGTGGCCCGGGAGAAGATACGCAATGTGCATTTTCTGGAAGATCTCGTGACCTATCTGGCCGACAATATCGGCAATCTGTTTTCAGCCAACAATATCAGCAAGTTTCTGAAGTCGCAGCGGGTGGATCTGTCTCCCCAGGTGACGCTGAATTACCTGCGGGCCCTGAGCAATGCCTATTTGATTCACCGGGTTTCCCGCACCGAGGTGGGCGGCATGAAGATTTTCGAAACGGGAGAAAAGTTTTACTTCGAGGATATCGGCATCAGCCATGCCATCCGGGGCTTCAATTTCCGCCGGGATGTTCACAAGGTGATGGAGAATGCGGTTTACCTGCATCTGATTCAGCAGGGGTATTCCGTCCATGTCGGGCAGCTGAAGGAGCAGGAGATTGATTTTGTCGCCGACAAGTCGGGAGACAAGCTCTATGTTCAGGTGAGCCTGAATGTCGCCGACGAGAAGACAGCCGCCCGGGAGTTCGGGAATCTGCTGGCCGTTCAGGACAATTATCCCAAGTATGTGGTGACGCTCAATGATATGATTCTGGGCGACAATCAGGAGGGCATCCACCACATGAATCTGGAAGAATTTCTGTTGAAGGAATGATCGAGACAATCATCAGCTGGCAGTCAAAACCGGCAAAACACCGCAGTTCATCGTACAGGATTTCGTGCGGCCACGCCATGCACAGGTAACGAATGGGCCGGGAACACACCAGCCGAAGCTTCTATTCGCACCATCGCATCAGTTGCGTTAGATGATAGAGTTTCGCTACAGAATAAGTTGGTGGTGACCGCAAGCACTCGATCCTTCACCGCCTTCTGCAATAGATTTTCGCAGAACAATTCGTTTTCCTCAACCTGAGTATAGAACATCCCCGGTTGAGTACTTCCTGCCATGGCCGTAGAGTGTTTCATCCAGCCACCTCATCTGATAGGAAAAAATGCAGATAGATGCAAAACAACACAATATATTGATATTGTATCAATTATACATAATTCGCCAGATTTCCGTTTTACAAAACGGCCATACGGGCCGTTCATTGTGCAATCTTTATGACAAAAACTCCTTGTGGAATAAGGGTAAAAACAGCCCGAAAGTGTACACACTTTGTACACAGATTGGGGCCGTTTCATGAAATTTGCACGAACTCCCCCTGAAACAAGTAACCCCTTCCAAGCTGTTAACTTAAAAGGGGTTATATGGTGCGCCCGAAAGGACTCGAACCTTCACGGGGTTGCCCCCACTAGAACCTGAATCTAGCGCGTCTACCAATTCCGCCACGAGCGCACATGGTTTGGTAAGAACGGGAGTTATTATGCACAGGAAGGCCTTCTTTGCAACCATTTTCCCGTGTATTCGGAAAAATATTTTTACGGCCGGCTTTTTCCGTTCCCTTCCATGGCGCCCGGAAAACGATATAAGGACTTCTCAAATCCTTCCGTATGCAGTAGGCTTCCGACGGCATTCAGAGGGCACCATTTTCAGATTTGTGAATGAGAACAGGGAAAAACCGGTTTTAAACCGTTTCGAGATCATGGAACTGGCGTTCGGCATGTGCACGCTGGGCGCCTTGATGTGGCTTCTGTGGCTGAACGGGTTTGACGCGATTCACGAAGACCAGGTTTCCCTGCGCTATTTCCGGGAGATTCTTTCTCTGCTGGTCCTCGGGCAGCTGGCGGGAGTGATCGGAATTCTCCGTGAAAAATGGCTCTCCAAGACCATTCGGAATCCGCGCTGGGTGGAGCTTGGCATGGGGCTTCTCATTCTCGTCATGCTGATCGGGAATTATTCGAATTCCGCCTTCTTTTCCAGGATAGAGCTTCAGAATATTTTCCGTGCGCTGTGCCTCTGCTATGGAGCGGCTCCGCTGCTGAACCTGAAGGAGTATTTTTTCCGCATTGCCCGCAGAAAGAGGGGATTCCGCATGCCGCGCATCCGCCCTGCCCTGCTTTTCCTGATTACCCTGATTGCTTTCATTGCGCTGGGGGGAACCCTGCTGATGTCTCCGGGCGCCACGAAGGAAGGCATTTCCCTGTCCCCCACGGACGCCTATTTCATCAGCACCAGCGCCGTGTGTGTGACCGGCCTGGTTCCCCTGAACGTTCACGAGCATTTCACCAATTACGGCCAGACCATTCTTCTGGCCCTGTTCCAGATCGGCGCGTTCGGGATTATGACATTCACCTATTTCGTCTCCCTGATGGTGGGCCAGGGGCTGACCCTGCGCTCCAAGGTAACCATCAGCAATCTTCTGGACGAGGAGGGCATCACCCAGGTGGACCGGTTCATCAAGAATATCATTGCCGTCACGTTCGGCGTGGAAGCCCTGGGAGCCGTCGCTCTTTATTTTTCCTGGCGCGGCATTCCCGGACTGGAAGGGGATACGCTGTGGTGGTACGCCGTGTTCCATTCCGTTTCCGGCTTCTGTAATGCGGGTTTCAGCCTGTTTGCCGACAATCTGGCTACGCCGGACGTGGCTTACAACATGGGAGGGCAGATCACTATCATGGTGATGGTGTTGTGCGGGAGCCTGGGCTTTGCCATGTATCTGGAAATTGTCCGCAGGGCCAGGGTAGCCCTGGGTTGGGACCGCCGGGATACGGTCAGCCGCCACTGGTCCACGTACAGCTGGCTGGTGGTGCGCATGACGGCGGCGCTGGTGCTGGGCGGCGGCCTCGTCCTGTTTCTGATCAAGATAATCGACGGAAGCGTGTTCAATTCTTCCGACCCCTGGTACTGGATTCTGTGGGAGAGCCTGTTCAACGCCACGGCGCGCACCGCCGGATTCAATATTTCCGATATGGCGCTCAATAGCGTGCCCTATGCCCTGTTCCTTTCCGCACTCATGTTCATCGGCGGAAATCCCGGTTCCACGACTGGGGGCGTGCATACCACCGCCTTTGCCGTTTCCTGCGGAGAGGTGGCGCGCATCCTGCAAGGGAAGCAGGACGTCGTGATGCACAGGCGCCGCATTGCCCGCAGCGTGGTGGAACGCTCCGTCATCACCGTCATTCTGGCCGGGGCATGGGTGGGCATGATGACGATGGTCATGTGTTTCGCGGAGCCGGGCCTTTCCCTGGAACGCCTGTTTTTCGAGGTGGTCAGCTCCTTCGCCACTGTCGGCTTTTCCTGGAACGTCACTCCGGAACTCAGCGATGTGGGCAAGTGGATCATCGTGTTCAACATGATCGTGGGGCGCGTGGGCATGGTCGCCTTTGTGCTGGCTTTCATGAAGCAACCCTCCAAGTCGCCCATCCGTTATCCGGAGACTAGGCTTCCCCTGAGCTGACGTGCCGTCAAACATCCGTTTACCGCGTCATACACGGATGACAAACGCAGTTCCCTCTTGAAAATACCCGGTTTGCATCAACAATGCCGGACTCTCCGCGCCTGGCCCGGCAAACAGCAATAACGGCAGGCCTTCTTGTCATGAATAATCCTTCCACCGTTTCCTACCGCAAAATCTGGCTCATGTCCTATCCACTCATGATCAGCCTGATCATTGAACACATGATCGGGCTGACGGACGCCATCTTCCTGGGACGCGTGGGAGACGTGGCCCTGGGAGCCTGCGCCCTCGGCGGCGTATATTACATGGCCATGTTCATGCTGGCGTTCGGATTTGGATTCGGGGCTCAAATCATCATCGCGCGCCGCAACGGGGAACGCAGGTACAACCGCATCGCGCCCACGATGATCCAGGGCTGCTATTTCATGCTTGCCCTCGCGCTTCTGCTTTTCTTCGCCTCCCGGTATCTTTCCCCATCCATCCTGCGCCATGCCATCGAATCTCCGCAGGTGTTCGGAGCCACCATGGAGTATCTGCACTGGCGTACTTACGGCGTTTTCTTCTCCTTCCTGTGCGTGATGTTCCGCTCCTACTACGTGGGGATCACCCAGACGAAGATCCTGACGGTCAATTCCATTGTGATGCTGTTGAGCAACGTCGTCCTGAATTACTGCCTCATCTTCGGCAAGGGCGGTTTTCCGGCGATGGGCGTGGCGGGGGCGGCAATCGCCTCCAGCGTGGCAGAAGCCGTTTCCCTGGTCTTTTTTATCATTTACACCGGCATCACGGCGGACAAGAGGAAGTATGGTTTCCGCAGGGCGTTCACGTTCCGTCCCCAGTTGCTAAAGGGCATGCTGTCCATCTCCGGCTGGACGATGGTGCAGTCCTTCCTTTCCGTTTCCGTCTGGTTCATTTTCTTCCTGGCGATTGAGCACCTGGGGGAACGGCCCCTGGCCGTCACCAATATCGTGCGCAACATAGCGGCCATGCTCATCATGATTATCAGTGCATTCGCCACTACAGCGGGGGCTTTGATCAGCAATCAGATCGGGGCCGGGGAACAGCGCTTTCTGTTCAAGACCTGCAGGATGACGCTGAACCTTGCCTATGCCCTGCTGATTCCCCTCCTGATTGTCCTGTGCCTGTTCCCGGAACCCATCCTCAGGATTTTCACGGACAATCCCTCCCTCATCACAGCAAGTATTCCTTCCGTGTACGTCATGGCTACTTCCACCTTGATTTCGGCACCCGCCTTCATTTTGTTCAATGCAGTTTCCGGCACGGGAAACACCAGGGCGGGATTCGTGATGGAAATGATCACGCTTGCCGTTTATACGGCTGCCGTTTATTACGGCGTTATCGTGCTTAAGCCGGATGTAGCTCTGTGCTGGTTTTCCGAACATATTTACGGGATCGTCCTTATTTCCCTGACATGGTGGTACCTCAAGAGCGGCAGATGGCGCGGCAAAAAGGTTTGATGGCAACCTGGCTTCCTCGATTCCCGGAAAATGATAGAAGACGGATGTGCCCTGTTCAAACGGGTATAACAAGATATTAAGCTCCTGTTTGCATTCCTTGTACTTCCGGGTTGCCCTGCACGCCGGAAATCAGGTGACGTATGCATTCCGGGCGACAGAAAATCCTCCCTATTTTCTGTGCATCCATGTGTTCACCGATGATTGGGCAACTGAACACAAGGAATGGGATTTTGACGACGGAGGCGGCAATCCCGTTGCTTATGATGGTTGTCCGCCTTCGTGAGCAAGGAAGCAACTCCATGAATGTTTACACGTTCCGGGAAATTGTACTATAAGTGTTGCTGGCATGTACGGGAGTTCTTCTTGTCAGACTTACATACACAGGCCTGGCAGGAAGTCGATCTGGAAGTGTGTGTTTTTCCAAATTTTGTTTTATCTGATGTATATTCCTTTCGTCATCTGGGTGACAATGTATGCTGCCGGCAATCCTGTCCGGGAGCATTATGGACATTCCTGAAAGCCGCCGTTTTCGGGAGAAGACATCTTTCCGGCAAAGGAAGCGCTGCGGATTTACGGATTCACCTATAAAGGTTCGTGTGAGGGAACCCGTTGTTAAGTCCGGCATGAACAAGTATGTTTGCGCGGATATGTGTTCGGAACAAGAAGTATTGTGGCCTCCGTCAATGGGGAGGGAGAGAAACATTTGTTTCTGCTCAAAATGCGTTTTCATGATCAGCGACACGGGGAATGATTCCGGCTTTATCCTTACCGCGCTCTGGAGATCCTGTCAGGTTTTTCCGCAACTTTTCCCGCCCGGATCTTCGTGAATCCCTCAATGGCTTTCCCCCTTATGCGGGAGGCAGAGTCCTTCCGGCAGGACTTTCCAGAAAAGATGCAGCCGAGAAAGCCATATCCTGCCGTCGCAAAATCCCGGCTTACTGCGGCTTTCCCCATAAAAAAGCCCTGCGACCGCGGCCGCAGGGCGAAAACATGAGCAGGAAATTTTTATTCCTCGCCGACTGCCTCTTCGGCATCCCGGTCTTCTTCCTGAGAAGCGTTCCTTCCCTGCTGGGAGACAGCTTTCTGGCTCTGCTTGCGGCGGGATTCCTCCATCATGAAGAATTCAGCACAACGGAAGGCGCGGCGTGCGGCTTCGCGGGCAGTCTGGTCGTCCATCAGGGCAAGGCCCTCTTCGGAGACTTCAGCCAGAAACATTTTCCATGCACGGGCGGCGACTTTCTTGCCGTCCAGATTTTTCAGGGACGCCGTATCCTGCATGGCGGGCTGGCGGTCGTCGGAACCGCCATTACCTTTTTTGTTGCGGCGGCGGCGCTTGCGCTTGTTGAAAGGAGTGTCGGAACCTCCTCCCACGGTTTCCGGCTGGGCGAAAGGTTCGTTTCCGTGCTGTTCATGGCGTTCCTGCTGGTCTTGATTGCGGTTCGGGTGGTAGGATTCACGCTTGACCTTGACCGGAGAACCGGATTCGGGCTGTTTTACCGGTTCGGAAACCGCATTTTTCTCAACCTGGGGAGAAGAGGGGGCTGCGGATTCCTGGGTTTTGGCGGGAGCGGGGGCTTCTTCAGCAGCCGGGGACTCCTTGGCAGCCGTCTTTTTGGCGGCTCTCACGGTTTTCGTCCTGGCTGCAGTTTTCGCGGCGGATTTAACCGTTTTGATTTTGGTTTTGGGTGCTTCTACGGAAGCGGCGTCAGCTGGCTTTTCTTCAGCCTTGGCGGCAGTCTTTTTAGCCGGAGTCGCCGCCTTTCTGGCAGCGGTTTTCCGGGTAGCCGGCTTTTGGGCGGCGGACGCTTCCGGAGCACTTGTTTCTGATGGTTTTTTAGCCATAAAATTTCAAGTGAAAGGACGGATTATGAATTAATCCCGGAGATTGTCGAGATTTATCACGGAGACTCGTCCGGAAGGAGCGGCAAATCCTTCAGAAGGGTCCTGTATTTCTCCGGGTTAAATGGACGGCCGCCTACCACCATTTCATTGACGACGACAGCCAGTGCCTGAGCAATCAGCTCCAGGGCTTCCTGCTCTTCCAGCTTTTCCGTAAGCCGTTCCAGGCAGGCTTTTACATAGGCCGTTTCCGGAGCGGAAACCTGCTCCCGTACGGCGGGCAGCAGGTCTTGAATCATTTCATCCGGTATTTCCATCGTTTCCATTCCCGGCAAGGGTTATATGGCACCCATGCGGCTGCGGATGACGGACTGGAGCTCCGTTTCAAATTCGCGCAGATCATCTGCCGTGGGTTCCCCACGTGTGGCGTCCCAGTTGATGCGGCCTGTCCGGTCAATGTCCCACACGCCCTGGGCCCCGCTTTTAAACAGAACCTTGCCCGCTATCAGGGCATGGGGCGGCGTCACCTCATCCACGCTCACCTGAGTTTTGCCCAGCAGCGGGGAGGGAGCCGGGGCGGCTTCCATTTCAGACTGTTCCGGCTGGGGGGCAGCTTCCGGCTGCCTGAGGTGAATGTCCAGATCCTGCAAAAGGAAACGGGTATCCATGAATGTAAGCTTCAGACCCAGTTTTTCATGCAGATTTTTCTGAATAGCGTTCAGGTCAAAGCCTTCTTCCGCCCAGTCCCTGATGGACTGGACCTGTTCCGGAGATAATTGATCAGGGTTAATCATGATATGTGTTTGAGTCAGGATAATGCTTTTTTGTTCGCGGCCAGCCATGCATTCCAGCATGGAATGAATGCGGGTGAAAAGTCCTGCGGGCGGCGTTCCACCCATGCCTGGATTTGCTCCGGGGTGAACCATTGCACGCTGTCCACTTCCGCGGCGGGGAAGCGCACCCTGCCCGTATAGCGGCCTTCATAGAGGGCGACGAATTCCCAGCCGTTGTTTTCTCCGGCGTCAAAGTCCGCAATTCGCCGTAATTCGCAGCCGGTCACGCCCAGTTCCTCTTCCAGTTCCCGGACGGCCGCTTGATCATAATCTTCGCCGGCGTCCAGATGACCGGCGGCGGAAGAGTCCCACCTGCCCGGCTGCCTGTCCTTCCACATGGACCTTTTCTGGAGCAGCACGGCTCCATGCTTGTTAACCAGGAACATGTGCACGGCACGGTGGCGCAGGTCCATTTCATGAATTTCCCGGCGCGTTCCCGTTCCGGTCATCTGGTTGAGTTCGTCCACCACGTCGAACAGTTCGTCTCCGCTCTGCGCCACGTCCTTGAGAGGGTTAGAGTCATAAGCCCGCGCCAGGTCCACCCATTGCGCCAGATTCAGTTCCTCCGGCCTGGCGGACGGAGAGATTCCCAGAGAAGCCGCTACTTCGTCCCACGGAGGGGAAGGCGGAAGCTGCTTTTTCAATTGTTTGCGCCTCTGGGAAAAGGCTTTCCTCATCAGCTCGTCCATCAGGCGGTCGTCATACGGCGGCAATTCGCGCACCGGACGGGGCGTCAGGAGCATGACGGTGGAGTCAATCCGGGGGCGGGGATGGAACGCTTCCGGCGGAATGGTCTTGAGAGCGCGGGGAATCCAGTTTTTCTGGATGCGCAGGGAAAGGAGACCGAAGGCGTCATCCTCCGGAGTTGCCAGAATGCGGTCGATGAATTCCTTCTGGAGCATCACGACGGCCCGTTCCACGGGACTGGGCCGGGAAAGAAAGTTTTGCAGAATGGCCCCTCCGGCGGAATACGGCAGGTTGCCCAGAAATTTGACAGGAGCTTCCGCAAAGAGTCCGCGGGGGTCCCAGGAAGCGCCGTCCGCGTGGTGCACCTCCACATGGGGATCTCCGGCCCAACGGTTTTTCTGGTATTCCGCCAGGCGGGCGTCAAATTCCACCAGGACCATCCTGCGGCAGAGCGGTGCGGCGTGTTCGGTCAGGGCCCCGGTTCCCGGCCCCACTTCCACGACACAGTCCTCCGGCTGGATTTCCAGCTGGTCCACAATCCAGCGGGCCACGTTTTCGTCCGTCAGGAAGTTCTGCCCGAGCGATTTGCTGGGGCGCACGTCGTGTTCTTCCAGAACATTCCTGATCTCAACCGGCTTCATGCGGCAATGTTCTCAAAAACATACATCCGGGACCAGTAAAAAGCGGGGCAGTTTCCGGCATGAAGATGAGCCTTCCGGAAAACAGCGGAATATCAGGGAAAAAGACTGGTCCGCATTTTGGCATATAGGTTATACTGCCTCCATGCACGCATCCTTTCTAGTCGTGGGAGCCGGGCTGGCCGGATTGACCGCCGCAGAGCAGATCGCCGCCCGGCTGGGGAAGGACTGCCTGGTCATCGACCGCCGGGACCACATCGGCGGCAATTGCCACGACATGCAGGACGAACACGGAGTGCTGGTCCACCCCTACGGCCCCCATTATTTCAGGACGGACAGTGAACGCGTCGTCAACTACCTGAGCCGTTTCACGGACTGGCATCCCGTCCGCTACAGAGTACAAAGCTGCACGAAGGGCCGTTACTGGTCCTTCCCCGTCAATTTGCGCACTTTTGAACAATTGATGGGCCGCGAATGCACGGAGGAGGAGTTCCGCGCATGGCTGGACCGGGAGCGGACTCCGGAAGACGGGCCGCCCGCCAATTCGGAGGAACTCATGCTCCGTACCGCGGGAAAGACCCTGTACCGCCTGTTTTTTGCTCCCTACACGCTCAAGCAGTGGGGCGTTCCCGCCACGGAGCTGGCCCCTTCTGTCTGCGGACGCATTCCAATCCGCACCAACAGGGATGATTCCTACCTGAAAGAGTCTTTCCAGGCCCTGCCCCGGGACGGGTATGCGGCCATGTTCCGGCGTATGTCCTCCTCCCCCCTGATCAGGATTCTCACTTCCACTTCCTTTGAAGAGGTGAAGGAGCGCGTCACCTGGGACCATCTTATCTATACCGGACCGCTGGACGCCTATTTCAATTATTCCCTGGGACGCCTGCCCTACCGCAGCCTCCGGTTCGAGAGGGAGCATTTCTCTGCGGACCAACTGAAGGAACGTTTTCCCGTCTCCGGCAAGGAAGGATTCTGGCAGCCGGAAATGCAGGTGAATTACCCGGATACGGCCGTTCCGTGGACCAGAATCGTGGAACTCAAGCACGCCACGGGGCAGCAGGTGGCGGGGAGCACCGTCATCCGGGAATATCCGGATGCCTGGACCCCTGAAAAAGAACCCTATTATCCGATCCCTTCCGGGGCTTCCGACCAATTAGCGGAGGCATATCGCAAATTGACAAAACGGGAGAAACATGTCACTTTTATCGGGCGTCTGGCACAATACCGTTACCTGAATATGGACCAGGTGGTTCTTCAGGCCTTGGAATGTGCGGACGCCCTGGCCGGAGGCAGGGACAACCCGGCTTAACAGCATTGATAAGATCATGAAAGTACTTGTAACCGGCGGCGCCGGATATATTGGCTCCCACACGGTACGCCAGCTCGTGAAGACGGGCGCTGACGTAACCGTCCTGGACAACATGGTATATGGACATATCGGAGCCATCGTGGATCCGGAAGTGAAGCTGGTCAAAGGGGACCTGGGCGATGCTTCCGTGGTGTATCCGCTCCTGATGACAGGCAATTTTGACGCCGTGATCCACTTCGCCGCCTACATCAACGTGGGAGAGTCCGTCCAGAATCCGCTCAAGTACTATATGAATAATATCGCGCGACCGCTCGTTCTTCTGGGCGCCATGCAGGCGGCCGGCGTCAAGCGCTTCGTCTTTTCCTCCACTTGCGCCACATACGGGGTTCCCACCCAGATTCCGATTCCGGAAACGGAAAAGCAGGATCCCATCAATCCCTACGGCAGCTCCAAGTACATGCTGGAAAAGGTATGCAAGGACTGCGACCGCGCCTGGGGCCTCAAGAGCGTTTTCCTGCGCTATTTCAACGCCTCCGGATGCAGTGTGGACGGTCTCATCGGGGAAGACCATGAACCGGAAACCCACCTCATTCCCAACATCCTGCTTACGCTGACAGGGGAAAAGGAATACATTGAAGTTTTCGGAACGGATTACGATACTCCGGATGGCACCTGCATCCGGGACTACATCCACGTGGACGATCTGGCGGACGCCCACCTGAAAGCCGTGGACTACCTGATGAAGGGAGGCTCCACGGAGTGCTTCAACCTGGGTACCGGCCTGGGGCTTTCCGTCCGGGAAATCCTGGAAACCGCTGAAAAAGTCACCGGTAAAAAGATACCTGTTCGCTACGGCCCCCGGCGGGAAGGAGACCCGCCCCGCCTAATCGCCAATCCAGCAAAAGCCAAGGAAATCCTCGGTTGGGAAGCCCAGTGCAAGGATGCTAACAAAATCGTGGAAACCGCCTGGAAGTGGATGACCGGTCCGCGCGGCGGCCATTATTGATTTAAATGCTCCGCAAACATTCCTCTTTTCTATCCCCCGCCATGTACTTCATGTCGGGGATTTTTTTATTTGCCACCACCGGGGGAAAGCCATTATCCTTACGAAAAATGGCCGAAGGAGAGACTTCATATGAGCCTGCACATGGGAAGTACTGAAAACGCGCTGAAGGAGCAGAAAAAGCAGCGCAGCAAGGAGACGTGGAAGGCAGCGCTTGGCACTTTCCTCATCATGGCGTTCTTCTATGTCGTCATTCCCGTGATACTCATCATTTATTTCGGCGACCCTAAAACCCCATGAATAACGGTTCCTGCGGATATTCCGAACGAAAACGCCCGGTGATCCATACGCAGGCCGCTTAACGAAATGCTGCCATTCGGAACAACCGCAGCACCGGAAAAGGGAAAAGCTTTCTCCGGAAAGAAACCGGAAAAAGCAACGCATTTACTACAAGGAAGCTTTTCATGCACATCTGGTCATCATGCGAATCATGACAAAGCCAGGCTTTTTAAGCTCGGCCCCGACGGGGGAGATCCGCTATACTTCGGGCGAATAGTTTTCCACTGAATGAGTCTTCACATTGAAAGTACTGACGAAGCCCTTGAAGAACTGAAAAAGCAGCGCACCAAGACCCTGGCCGCCGCCATTTCCGTTTCCGTCCTCGGCGTCGCCCTGATGGGCCTTTTGCTCTATCTGGTGCACATCATCGCCGCCATTCCGGAAGATCCTCCCATGGTGGCCTACGCCACCCAGGAAGGCGACAACCCGGACATCGACACTCCGGAGGTCACCCAGACCACCCAGCGGCCCAGCAGTTCCTCTACCGCAGCCCAGGTGAAGGTCATTGCCGCCGTAGCTTCCGCGGACGTGGCCGTGGTCAATCCGGATATTGACGTGGAAATCCCCACCGAGGAACTTTCCACGGGCATCGACATCGGCGACGGCTTCGGCATCGGAACCGGAGACGGGGACGGCGGAGGCATTCCCGGCATCGTGTCCAAGCGGTGCGACCTGAACGACCGCATGAAGCGCATCACGGAGAACGGGGGTACCCCGCAGTGCGAGGAGGCCGTCGTCAAGTCACTCCGCTGGCTCAAAAAGCAGCAGAACAAGGACGGCTCCTGGGGCGGCACTCCCCATAATTACAAATGTTCCATGACGGGGCTCGCCCTGCTGGCCTACCTGGCCCACTGTGAAACCCCGCTTTCCGAAGAGTTCGGAGAGAATGTGCTCAAGGGAATTTCCTTCCTCGTTGACCAGGGCATGAAGGCTCCCGTTCTTTCCCTCGTTCCGCAAAGAAACGAGGTCAGCTACGACCACGCCGTAGCCACCTACGCCCTCTGCGAAGCGTACACGTTCTGCAAGCAGATGGACATTCCCTCCATCTCCAATCTGGAACGGGTCGTCGTGAAGGCCGTGGATAAAATTCTGGACAACCAGAACACTGACGGCGGCTGGGCCTACAATTACAACACCAGGGCCGGCGCCCACACGGACCTTTCCGTCACCGGATGGAACGTGCAGGCCCTGAAGGCCGCGGAACACGGCGGCATCAAACCCACCAAGGGAGACATCCGCACCGCCCTGCGCAAGGCCGCCATGTATTGCCGCAAGTGCAGCAAACCGGATGGTCTGTTTACCTACATGCAGGAAGGAAGGGAGGACGCTACCGCCCGCCCGTCCCTGGTTGGCGTGGGCGTGCTGTCCCTGCAGATGTGCGGCAGCGGCTCCGACAGCGCCGCGCGCAAGGGCCTGGACTGGATGCTCAAGAATACCAACAAGCCTTTCAACTGGAAGGCTAACAACACCTCTTCCAACCTCTACCAGCATTACTACGGCGTGCAGGCGGCCATGAACCGCGGCGGGGACGTGTGGACGGCTTACAACAGGGCGTTCCGCGACGCCACCCTGGGAGCACAGGCTTCCGACGGCAGTTTTGCCCCCAACGGATTCCCCGGCCCCGGCGGCCTGGTGAACAGCAACGGAGGCACCATCAACGACAAGATTTACCGCCAGTGCCTGGCCACGCTGATGCTGGAGGTTTATTACAGGTTCCTGCCGGGCACGGGAGAAGGAACCAGAATGGCCTTCAATCGTCCGGTTTTGTGACGGTCCGTCAACTGCTGCTCCTTCCTGCGGGCAGCCTCTCCTGCATCCCTCCATGCATCTTAAATCCTGACTTGACCGGAACTGTTTCTCTTGTTATTCATACGGTTTCCATTATCCAATAACGTGAATAACAATTCTTCCATCCTTTTCGGTCGTTTTGACGAATTCCTCTGGATTCGGTGCTCCGGCCGCGGCAGTTTTTCCAACAGTCCCACGGTGAAGTCCCTGGGGGACGAATACATCGCCTCCGGAGGGCGCCTGATCGTGATTGATCTGGAAACATGCTCCGGCATTGATTCCACTTTCATGGGAACCCTCGCGGGGCTGGCCCGCAGGCTGATGCCCATTGACGGAGCCGTGCAGATAGCTTCCCCAAGCGAACGTTGCCTTTGCGCCCTGGAAAGCCTGGGACTGGACGCCCTGCTGAGTATTGAACCGCCCACCGCTCCCTGGCGGGGCAAGGTGGAGCAAATACGCGCCAACCTCGGTACGGAAACCGCCCCCACCGTTCACCTGGACGCCAGGGACCAAACCCTCCATGTTCTCGACTCCCATCTGACTCTGAGCGAGCTGAGCGAAGAGAACGAAGAAAAGTTCCGCAATGTTACCGACTGCCTCAAAGACGAGCTGAAGAGGCAGAAGGACCAGTAAATCCTCCCCTCCGGATATGGACATGAGTTCCCTGGCCTCCCTGTACAGGAGCGCCCTTTCCTCCAATGAAGCGGATTCCGTCAGGGAACGGGCCGGTTCCCGGCATTCCACATTGCCGGATGAACGCACGCTTCAGCTTCTGTTGCTGGAAGGCAGGTTCGGCTTTTCCTTCACGGACGACCTGGGAAGATCCGTCCGTATTGTGGACTGCGGAGACTGGAACAAGTCCGCCGGGCCGGATTTTCTGAATGCCCGCATTCAACTGGACGACGTTACACACACGGGAGACATGGAACTGGATTCCGCTCCGGAAGACTGGGAACGCCACAATCACGGCTCCAATCCCGCATTTGACGGTGTCATTCTGCATCTTGTCTGCACCCCGAGCCGCAGGGAATGGTTCACCCGCAATTCCCGGCATGAACGCATCCCTCTGGCCGTCATTCCGGCATCCATGCTGAATGGTGCGGGAGCCGTACCGGCCGCTGCACCGGAACGCTCCTGCCTCCATGCGGAGATTCTGGAAACGATGCCTGCCGAACAGGTGGAAACTCTGTTGCAATCCGCGGCCGCTCACCGCTTCCAACTCAAGCACCGCCGGCACGCGCAACGAGCCAAACTGGCGGATCCCTCGCAGCTTTTATACGAAAACCTGGCGGAAACGCTGGGTTACCACGCCAATAAAAACGCCATGCGCCATCTGGCACAGCGGGTTCCCCTGCGTATGCTCCGGGATTGCCCCGAAGCCCTGCTCTTCGGTGCCGCAGGCTTTCTGGTTCCCGTGCTTTCCGATTCCTGCACGCCGGAAGCCGTAACCCACCATAAAAGGCTGTGGGCGCAATGGTGGCCCCTGCGCGAGCATTTTGAACTGGCGCCGGAACGCCTGTTTCCCTGGACACTGTCGGGCAGCAGGCCAGCCAATCATCCCCAGCGGCGCGTCGGCGCTCTGGCAACTATTGCCGCTGATTTTTCCACCTTCCAGCGGCTTTGCACCCTCGACCATCTGGATGATCTGGCGGGTTATCTTTCCTCCCTGAAACATCCATACTGGAGCAACCATGTCACGCTGCCTTCCGCTCCTTCCAAAAACCCCATGGCCCTGATGGGCCACGACCGCATTCAGGAATTCATCATCAACCACATTCTGCCGGGGGAAGGCTCCGAGAAGGCGTGGAAACTGTATCTGACGCGCCAGGGAGTTCATGCGGGCGCCAGAGTCCTTTCCATCCACCAGCGCCTTCTGGGAAAGAGAAAAGATGCGGCCGCCTTCCTCAAGAGGGCATGGCACCACCAGGCTCTTCTCCAGATTCATGAAGACCTGTGTTTCCGGCATTCCTGCTGCATATGCTCCCTGCTGGAGCATATGAAGAATGCCTGAACGGCCCGCGTCCGTTTCCTTCTGCCCTGTGCCCGGTTTCCGTAAAATCCGGCACAGGGAAAAACGGAGCGGCCAGCCAGTGCGGAACAGGCCGGATTCCGAAGATTCAAGTGCGGCCCATAAACGGAACGGCATGTGAAGAAAAAAGGAAAACCTTTCTGCAAAGAACATTCGCGCCATCCGGATATAAAAAGGCCCCGCAGCCGCCAGGTCCACGCACAAACCTTGACAACTGCGGAGCCGTGCTTACACACACTTATTCATCCAACAAAAGCCTTATGAGGCCTCTTCCATCAGGAATGGTGGAAGGAGGTGCCTTCTTCCGCGGTCATCGGCGAGGTGACCGGGTGTTTCTCGAAGAAATCGATCATGCGCTTGTAGTCTTCCAGGAAGAGGTCCGCCAAGTCCTTGGAGAAGCCCTGGCGAACCATCACGCGCATCACGACCGTATCCTGGCAATCCGCGGGCAGCGTGAAGGCAGGTACCTGCCAGCCACGCGTCCTGAGCTTGTCGGAAAGGTCGAAGAGGGTGTAATTCGTCTTTTGCCCGTCCTTGATGAAGAAACAGGCGGCGGGGATGCCTTCCTTGGGATCGCCCGTACAAATGAATTCGTACGGTCCCAGCTTGGCTATTTCCGATGAAATGTACTGCGCCACGTCATATGCCTGGGTATGGATATTGGTGTATCCTTCCTTGCCCAGGCGAATGAAGTCGTAATACTGACAGATGATCTGGCCGGCAGGGCGGGAGAAGTTGATGGCAAAGTTGGGGATTTCCCCGCCCAGATAGTTCACGTTGAAGATCAGGCCTTCCGGCAGTTCGGAAGTATCTCTCCACACTACCCAGCCGCAGCCGAGGGGGGCCAGGCCGTACTTGTGTCCGGACGTGCTGATGGATTTCACGCGGGGGACGCGGAAGTCAAAGGCAATGTCCGGAGCGCAGAAGGGAGCCAGGAACGCACCGCTGGCGCCGTCCACATGGATGTCAATGTTAATGCCGGTCTTGGCTTCATAGTCATCCAGGGCCTTGGCAATGTCCGCCGGGAATTCATAAGCGCCCGTGTAGGTCACGCCAAAGGTGGGCACCACCACGATGGTGTTTTCATCCACCTGTTCCAGCATGCGTTCAACATCCATTTTCCATTTTCCGGGAGCCATGGGGATTTCACGCATTTCAATGTCCCAGTAACGGCAGAATTTGTGCCAGCAGATCTGCACGGGACCGCATACGAGGTTGGGCTTGTCGATCGGCTTGCCGGCAGCCTTGCGGCGGGCGCGCCATCTCCAGAGGGCAGCCATGCCGCCAAGCATGCACGCTTCACTGGAACCGATGGTGGAGCAACCGATGGGCTTTTCATCCTGGTTTACATTCCACAGATTGGCAAGAATGGCGGCGCAGCGCATTTCAATGGCCGCCGTCTGCGGATATTCATCCTTGTCAATCATGTTTTTGTTGATGCTGATGTTCATCAGCATCCTCACCTGCTTTTCATCCCAGGTCTGGCAGAAGGTTGCCAGGTTCTGGCGGGCATTGCCGTCCAGCATCAATTCATCGGACACAAGCTGGTAGGCGTCTTCGGGACGCATCGCATAGTCGGGAAATTGAGTCTTGGGCAAAATATTGTCCGCCTCCGGAGAACCGAAAATGGAGTTCTCGGCACGAGCGGTATCGGGTTTCTGATTTGGAGCAAACATGACGGTATGTATTTATTTCATCGTTACCGGAAAGCCCGGTCAGGCTTCCCGCATACATGGATAGAAGCCCGCAAGCCGGGAAGCGTTCATATTTCCAATGTCATTCCCTTTGTCATAACTTTTTAATTAAAATACAGTAACAATGATTTATTTATTTATCATTTCTTACTAAATTTCATATAATTACAAATTTTGTTATTATTTCTTATATAAATTCTTACTAAACCCTATGT
>OJNX01000612.1_pt1 | contig 23400 bp, 17 predicted proteins | sample 1598021 | NCBI WGS metagenome assembly OJNX01 (sample SAMN01915227, study PRJEB22387) | human gut metagenome | isolation source: stool | host: Homo sapiens | place: USA | reverse complement strand
CGGGCATCTGCACGATCGACAGCAGCGAGTCCAGCCCGTTCAGGGCGCGCGACTTCACGGGAACGCCCACCACGGGCAGCGGAGTCATCGAGGCCACCATGCCCGGCAGGTGCGCCGCGCCGCCGGCCCCGGCGATGATCACGCCGATACCGCGCTCCCTGGCCGTCTTGGCGTATTCGCACAGCAGATCGGGCGTGCGGTGAGCGCTGACCACCCGTTTTTCGAAATCGACACCGAACGCTTCGAGCATAGCGACGGCTTCGGCCATCACCTCGTAATCGCTCACAGAGCCCATAATCACGCCTACTTTCATATGAATTCGTTTTTTATATCACTTAAAACCCGTCTCTTGAGCGGACGGAGAACCGGCGCCGGAACGCCCCGACCTGCCTCCGCCCCTGAATCCCGTCTTTCGGACGGGTGAAAAAAGCAGACCGCCACGACATCGCATGTCATGGCGGTCTGGTATCTATCCGAGCACCCCACGAGCAGGCATCTGCTGCCCCAGGGACGCTGCACGTCGCATCTGCTGCTGACACGCCCGCGAATAGAAGGCAGCGGCCTGGCCCTGCTGTTTCTTTCGTTCGCGTTGGTCGATATTGCAGCCTGAATTCATGGGAATTAACCTAACAGTTGTAAAAACAACGTTACAAAAATAGCGCTTTTCGACATACTTTCAAAATTCCCGGACAGATTCTATCGACAATTTATCGACAATCCTCCCGGCTCATCGAATAGGGCGCATCCCCGGGCTTCGCGCCCCGGTCTTTGTCTGGCTCCGGCTGCATCCCGAAGGCGATCTTTGCGCCGCCGAGCAACTCGCCGTATTCGAGGAACGTCTTCCCGGTGACCTTGCCGTCGACGGTCATCCGTCCCACATAACGGTTTTCAGCGCAGTTCTGCGGGGCGTCGATCTCCACGGTCTGGCCGTTCTCCAGATGGATCGCCGCTTTCCGGAACAGCGGGGAGCCGACCGCATACTCGTCCGATCCCGGGCACACGGGATAGAATCCCAGAGCCGAGAAGACATACCACGCCGAGGTCTGTCCGTTGTCCTCGTCGCCGCAGTAGCCGTCGGGCTTCGACGAATAGAGGCGGTCCATCACCTCGCGCGTCCACCACTGCGCCTTCCACGGCTGGCCGACGTAATTGTAGAGGTAGATCATGTGCTGCGCCGGCTGGTTGCCGTGGGCGTAGTTGCCCATGTTGGCCACCTGCATCTCGGTGATCTCGTGGATGCGGAACCCGTAGTAGCTGTCGTCGTAGATCGGCGGCACGACGAACACCGAATCGAGCATTTTTCCGAATTCGGTTTTGCCTCCCATTAGGGTTGCAAGGCCCTCCGGATCGTGGAACACCGACCAGGTGTAGTGCCACGAGTTGCCCTCGGTGAAGGCGTCGCCCCACTTGTAGGGGCTGAACGGCGACTGGAACGTGCCGTCCTCGTTGCGGCCCCGCATCAGGCGCGTTTCGGGATCGAACAGGTTTTTATAGTTCTGCGAAGCCTTTTCCAGCATCGCAACGTCGTCCGTTTTTCCCAGTTTTTTCGCCACCTGTGCGATACACCAGTCGTCGTAGGCGTATTCGAGCGTCCGGGCGGCATTTTCGTTGATGCCCACGTTATAGGGCACGTAGCCCAGCGTGTTGTAATATTCGTGTCCGAGGCGACCGGTGGAGCTTACCGAGGGATGCACCTTGTCGCGTCCCGCAAGCATCGCCTCGTAGAGCGTGGCGACATCCTCTGCGGGCGTCACTCCTTTCAGGATCGCATCTGCGACTACGGAAGCCGAATTGTTGCCCACCATGCAGCCGCGGTGGCCCGGCGAGGCCCATTCGGGCAGGAAGCCGCTCTCGCGGTAGGTGTTGGCCAACCCGGCCTGAATCTCGGCGTTGACCGACGGGTAGACCAGGTTCAGCAGCGGGAACAGACACCGGAACGTATCCCAGAAACCCGTGTCGGTATACATATAGCCCGGCAGCACCTCGCCGTTGTAGGGGCTGTAATGCACCGGATTGCCTTTGGCGTCGATCTCGTAGAATTTGCGAGGGAACAGGGTCGAGCGGTAGAGGCACGAATAGAAGGTCCGGTACTGCTCTTCGGTGCCGCCCGAGACCTCGATCCGCCCCAGCACCTCGTCCCAGCGCTCCTGCGCACGGGCTTTCACCGTCTCGAAATCGGCATCGCCGACCTCGGTTTCGAGGTTGCGCAAAGCCTGCTCTTCGGAGATGAACGACGAGGCCACGCGCGCCGTCACCTGCTCGCCGCGGCGGGTGGTGAAATAGACCGCCGCAAGGGCATGTTCGCCTTCGGCCTCGAAACCTTTCAGTTCGTTCTTTCCGTTGAATACCCGAAAGCCGCTGAACGGCTTGTCGAAGCGGATGACGAACCAGTTGCGGAAATTGTCGGGCACGCCGCCGCTGTTGCGCGTGGTGTATCCTACGACGGTGCGGCTGTCGGGCATGACTTTGACCTGCGACCCGCGGTCGAAGGCGTCGATCACCACGCCCGATTCGTCCGACTCGGGGAAGGTGAAGCGCAGCACAGCGGCGCGATCCGTCGGAGCCATTTCGGCCACGACATCGTGGTCGGCCAGATAGACCGAGTAATAATAGGGCTTCGCCGTCTCCGACTGGTGGGAGAACCAGCTCTGGCGCGCATTTTCATCAACCTTGTCTTTGCCGCGCACGGGCATGATGGAAAACTGTCCGTAATCGTTGATCCACGGCGAGGGCTGGTGCGTCTGCTTCAGGCCCCGGATCGTGTGCGATCCGTAGGTGTAGGCCCAGCCGTCGCCCATCTTGCCCGTCTGGGGCGTCCAGAAGTTCATGCCCCACGGCAGGGCCACGGCCGGATAGGTATTGCCCGTCGAAAGCGAGTAGTCGGACTGTGTGCCCACGAGCGTCGTGACGTATTCAGAAGGGCGCAGCGAAATTTCGTGTTTCGGGGTTTCGCAACAGCCCCAGGCCAAAGCCGAAAAAAACAACAGTATGAGGTTCTTCATTTTTTTATTCCAAATTACCGGATTGAGTAAAAAGACAAGCTACCGGGCTTTCGCCTCGCAGTAGGCACAGCGGCAGGTCCCGTCCGCCTGACGGTGGAACAGCCGGTCGACATCCTCCGTGGCGGAGATGCAGCGGCGGTTCGGGCACTCGTATTCGTTCACGACATACCGTTCGCTGAAGACCGGGGTGCGTTCGAAAGGTCTGTTCTCGTCGGCCCAGCGCAGCAGCGTATAGATCAGCGCCATGCGCACGAACTTTCCGTTCTCGACCTGGCGGAAGTAAGCCGCGCGGGGATCGTTGTCCACGGCGCGCGTGATCTCGTTGACGCGCGGCAGCGGGTGGAGAATGATCATATCCTCCTTGGCGGTCTTCAGTTTCTCGGGGTTGAGCACGAAGCTGTTCTTCACGCGGTCGAACTCCTCCTCGTCGAGGAACCGCTCCTTCTGCACGCGGGTCATGTAGAGGATGTCCAGTTCGGGCATCACCTCCTCCATGGTCTCGACCTCGCGAAACTCCAGACGCGAGTTCTCGGCCATCTCGGCGAGCATGTAGTCCGGAAGGCGCAGCTCCTGCGGAGCGATCAGGATCACCTTGATATTCGAATAGCGCGACAGCGCCTTGATCAGCGAGTGGACCGTGCGGCCGAATTTCAGGTCGCCGCAGAAACCGATCGTCATGTTGTCGAAACGGCCCTTCTCGCGCTTGATCGTCAAGAGGTCGGTAAGCGTCTGCGTGGGATGGGCGTGGCTGCCGTCGCCGGCGTTGATGACCGGGATGCCCGCATACTGCGAGGCCACCAACGGCGCACCCTCCTTGAAGTGACGCATGGCGATGATGTCGGCGAAGCAGCGGATCACGCGCACGGTGTCGGCCACCGTCTCGCCCTTCGACACCGACGAGGAGTTGGCGTCGGAGAAGCCGATGACCTGCCCGCCCAGTTCGAGCATCGCCGCCGTGAAACTCAACCGCGTGCGGGTCGAAGGCTCGTAGAAGAGCGTGGCCAGTTTCTTGCCCCTGCACGCCTCGCTGTACTTGGCGCGGTTGGCGATAATGTCCTCGGCCAGAGCTACGATCTGCTCGGTTTCGGCAACCGTGAGGTCTGTGGGATCAATCAAATGTCGCATAAGTTATTTATAGAAGTTCGGATTTTAAATTCTTCAACGGTCCCTCTTTTCGGTCGGTCCCGATTCACGGCCTTCCGTCGTGTTTGCAAACCGGACCCGCCCCTAAATCCCCGCCTCGGCGGAGACTTTGGCTGCGCGGGTATCCGCATTGTTCCGCTTTCATTGCGCCGTCGGTATTTCCCGCTCGCGGCACGCAACGGATCGGCGGAAGGCGCCGGGCGATCGCGGCAAACCCTGATTCTGATTTTAGGGGAACGATTTTTAGCCTGCCCGGTGATCGGCACGGATGGGCTGTACATGAGGCACTGCCCATTCGGGACGAGCGAGGAAGGACGAAAATCGCCCGCTAAAATCGGAATTATTGCATCCAGCTCTCGTCCGACGGATTGTTGCGGAAGGCGATCAGCCGCGCCTTGTCCTCGGGCTTGATATACCCCTCCTCGGCGGCCACTTCGACCAGCGCGTCGAGGTTCGAAAGGCTGTAATTCGTGACGTTCGCCTCCCGCATGCGGTCAAGCCCCTTCTGCATCCCGTAGGTGAAGATCGAAGCCACGCCCAGCACCTCGGCGCCGGCTTCGCGCAGAGCCTCGACCACCTCGATGCACGAACCGCCCGTCGAGATGAGGTCCTCGATCACGACGACCTTCTGGCCCTTTTCGAGCCGGCCCTCGATCCGGTTGCCGCGGCCGTGGTCCTTCGAGCCGCTGCGCACATAGCCCATCGGCAGGTCGAGGATCGTGGCCGTGATGGCCGCATGGGCGATTCCGGCGGTCGAGGTTCCCATCAGCACCTCGGCTTCGGGGAATTTCGTGCGGACGATTTCGGCGAGGCCCGCCTCGACATGGCCGCGGACGACAGGAGCCGTCAGGGTCAGCCGGTTGTCGCAGTAGATCGGGCTTTTGATGCCGCTCGCCCAGGTGAAAGGCTGTTCGGGGCGCAGGAACACCGCGCCGATCGACAGCAGGTCTTTAGCAATTTTCTTCTCCATCTTACTTGAACGCAGGTTCGGCAAAATTCTTCATTCTTTCCCCTCCCCATGGGAAGAGTGTCAACCATGAAATCCGCCGAACCTGCGTTAACGGCATCTGCGATGCCGATTTCATATTGACATTCCCACTAAATCTCCCTTTGGCAAAGGGAGACTTCGGGGCGGAAACCCATTTATTCTTTTCGTTTTTCAGTTTTCATATCTTCGGCGACCCACAACGTCCATGTATCGACGTTGTCGGTCAGGACTTCAGGCAGCGGCAGCGGAATGCGCACATCGGGCGCGATGCCCGCGGAGTCGATCCCGCGGCCTTCCGGAACCCGGCAGGAACGGGTCGTGGGGAGCATCATCCACCGGGTCGGGTCCTGCGGAAAATAAAGTATTTCGCAGTTCGAGAAATCGAGGCACCCGAGCGTGTTATCCTGCCCGTAAACGGTCGTGCGGCGACTGCTGGCCCTGACTTCGAGCACCAGCTGTTCACCCGAGGAGCCGACTTTCCCATCAATCAGCAGCCCCGCCCGGCGAGGCCGCGGCGAGACGGAATCGTAGTGTATCCGGTAGGTTTTCGGTCCGTCCGTCAGGAACTCCCCGGCCGGAGTGCGTTCCATCCGTGCGATCTTCCCGCGTCCACGCTCCGTATCTCCGGCAAACTCCCGCACGTGGGCGACGGCCAGGTCCGAAACGCGGTACTCCATGGCATCCTCCGCCCCTTCGTGGTCGTAGAGCAGCCGGAGCAGCGGTTCATAGGCGCTGTCGCTCCCGCCGCCGTTGCCGCGGATGTCGAGGATCAGGTTTTCACACCCCGAAGCCAGATAAGCCCGCACGGCAGTCCGCACCCAAGCGGTCTGTTCTTCATTCAGGTCGCACGACGGGAAACGGATCAGATACGTTTCGCCGTCCACCCGACAATGGGTGAACTGCGGGTCATAACGCTCCATCCGTGCCGCGTAATCCGAAGGTCGGCGGATTGATTTGGGCCGGTAAGCCCTCACGCCCTCCGTTCCGAGGTGCGAATCGTCGAACCAGCCGAGATACTCGGCAACGGCGTCATACGTGTCGCGCCCCGAAGCGATCCCGCTCCGCAGCCGCTCTTTCAGCGCCCCGTACTCCGCCGCGCGGTTCGCCGTCTTGTCCGGATAGCCCGCATAGGCGCGCTCCACGACGTCGACGGCGAAGTCGAAATCGGAGACTTCGCCGCCTTTCACCGGGACTTGCGCCCCGGCAGGCAACAACAGCCCGGCAACGGCCGCGACAAGCGGCAGAACACGCAGCAAGACACTCATTTATTCCAGCGCCGAACGTAAAATCTTCTCCACCTCCTCGGGATAAATGCCGCCCTCGTGGACCTTCACGCCGTCGACGTAAAACGTGGGCACGTAATAGTAGTCGAACGCGTCGGCCACGGCGGGCTGCTCCGACTCCTCGATCAGCTCGATCCCGACGGCGGCCAGCTCCGGATGGGCGGCACGCGCCTCGTCGATGTAACGCAGCGCCTTCTTGCAGAAGGGGCACGAGCGCAGGTAGAAAAGTTTTACCGGTTTCATAGAATTAACAATTTTTGTAATATCGTTCCATCTCACGCAGCCGAATGCCGTATTCGCCGCCTATGGGGGCGTTTACAAATCCGATCCCCCGCCTCAAGCCGGGGCTTGTCGCATCGCGACCACAAGGCAACCAGAACCACGGTCTATCCGACGAACTCGGCGACGCACCGGCGGTAAGCCGCCACAGGGTCCTCCGCCGCGGTGATCGGGCGTCCCACGACGATCAGGTCGGAACCGATCTCCCGGGCGCGGGCGGGCGTGGTGACGCGCACCTGGTCCGCCACGTCGCCATCTGCAAAACGCACGCCGGGCGTGACCGTCAGAAACTCCTCGCCGCACGCCCCGTGCACCATGCCGGCTTCCAACGGCGAGCAGACCACGCCGTCCAGCCCTGCGGCCCGGGTGTTCTGCGCATATTTCACGATCGTGTCGTTGATCGAGGCGTCGATCAGAAGTTCCTCGCGCATGCGCTCCTCGCTGGTCGAGGTGAGCTGCGTCACGGCGATCAGCAGGGGCCGCGTGCCGTCTTCGCGCGTAAGGCCTTCGCGCGCGGCTCGCATCATCTCGATCGTCCCGGCCGCATGGACGTTGCACATGTCCACGTCCAACCGCGACAGCACGGCCATCGCCTTTTTCACGGTGTTGGGGATGTCGTGGAGTTTCAGATCGAGGAAAATCCGGTGTCCCCGGCGCTTGATCTCCCGCACGATGGCGGGTCCCTCGGCATAGAACAGCTCCATGCCGATTTTCAGAAAGGGTTTGCGCTCCTCGTCCTTAAAGAGGTCGAGGAACCGGAAGGTGTCTTCCGCCGACTTGAAGTCGCAGGCTATGATTACATCGTGTTGCATAATATACAAATTTAGCATTTATTTTTCACATCGGGTCAGCGTGCGGCAAATTCGGAGTTTCGCAGAACATATTCGACGCATGTGGCTGTCGGAGCCGACGAGGGAAACGCCGAAGGTGCCGCGCAATCACTCGATGCAGCCGATTATGTCGCTCAACTTTTCAATGCCCAGCCGCTCCATTTCGCCGGGCAGCGCCTCGACGATCTCCTTCGAGGCATAGGGATTCACGAGGTTCGCAGCCCCGACCTGCACGGCCGAGGCTCCGGCCATCATCATCTCGATCACGTCGCGGGCCGTCGTGACGCCGCCGCACCCCATCACGGGAATCCGGCACGCCCGGGCCACCTGGTAGACCATCCGCAGCGCAACGGGGAAGACCGCGGCGCCCGAGAATCCGCCCATCGTGTTGGCGATGACCGGACGGCGGCGCGCAATGTCGATACGCATGCCCAGCAGCGTATTGATCAGGCAGATGCCGTCGGCCCCCGCCTCCTCGCACGCCCGGGCGATCGCGACGATGTCCGTCACGTTGGGCGAAAGTTTGATGAAGACGGGCTTCGTCGTCACGGCCTTCACGGCGCGCGTCACCTCGGCGGCGGCGTCCGGACAGGTCCCGAACGACATGCCGCCGTGCCGCACGTTGGGGCACGAGACGTTGACCTCGATCAGCCCCACCTGCTCCTGCCTGTCGATGCGCTCGCAGCAATAGGCGTACTCTTCGACCGAGAAACCCGAAATATTGGCGATGACGGGTTTTCGGAAGAAGGTTTTCAACCGCGGCAGCTCCTCGCGGATCACGGCGTCGATGCCGGGGTTCTGCAACCCCACGGCATTGATCATCCCCGCACCGCACTCGGCGATGCGCGGCGTGGGATTGCCGAAGCGCGCCTCGCGCGTCGTACCCTTGAACGAGAACGACCCGAGGATGTTGATGTCGTAGAACTCGCGGAACTCGTTGCCGTAGCCGAAGGTTCCGCTGGCCGGCACGACCGGATTGTCCAATTTGAGGCCGCAGAGTTCAACCGAAGTATCTGTCATAATTGTAAATTTTGAATTATGAATTGTGAATTGTTCTTACCAGATGATTTCATCCTTGGTAAGGACCGGCCCCTCCTTGCAGATACGTTTGTAGCCGTATTTGGTTTTGCACGAACAGCCCATGCAGGCGCCGAATCCGCACCCCATGCGCTCTTCGAACGACAGCTGGCCGTCCTGCTCCACGGCGTTGTAGAGCGCATGGAGCATCGGCAGCGGCCCGCAGGCGTAAAAGTAATCGAAATCCAGCCCCCGTTCGGCGATGGCCGTCGTGACGAAGCCCCCGACGCCCCGCGAACCGTCGACCGTCGAGACGGCGACCTCGCAGCCCAGCGCGCGGAACTCCTCCTCGTAGAAGACCTCCGACGCGGTGTTGAAGCCCAGCACCACCTGCACGGGTTTTCCTTCGGCGAGGAGTTTTTTCGCCAGGTTGTAGAGCGGCGGCACGCCCACGCCGCCCCCGACGAGCAGGGGTCTCCGCGCGTCGTTCTTCGTCGAGAATCCGTTGCCCAGACCCGTCAGCAGGTCGAGCGTTTCGCCCGGCAGCATGCGGCTCATCTGCTCCGTTCCCCCGCCCACGACCTTGTAGATCAGCGCAATCGAGCGGTTATCGTAATCGCAGATCGAGATAGGACGGCGTAAGTACTTGCCCTCCAGCGCAATATTGACGAACTGCCCCGGCGCCGAGATCCACTGCGTATCGCCCGCGAGGGTCATGCGCCACACCGCGTCGGTCAGGGGCTCGTTCGTGAGAATCTTATAGATGCCTTTCTTATACATAATTTTTTCAGCACTTTTGATCCGGCAAAAGTGCCACAAAACCGGCCGACGATCACCTTCGCCTACTTCATGCGACCTAACGCTGGAAACGGGCGCCTATTCGCGGGTTTGCAAGCAAACCGGCCCCGTTTCTCGCGCTTTTAGTCCGCATTCCGTTGACGGCTCCGGCGTCTTGTCGGAATTTTATTTCGAATCAATAGTCGAAACGCGCAGCGTGATCTCCTCCAGCACATCCAGCAGCACCTTCACCGTCTCCAGCGCCGTGAAGACCGTCACGTTGTTCTCGACGGCCGTGCGGCGTATTTCGTAACCGTCGAGGCGCGTGTTGTGCTGGTTGATGTCGATGGTGTTGATCACGTAGCTGACATGCCCCTGACGCAGCGCCTCGATGATCTCGTTGCTGCCCTCGTTGAGCTTGCGGCGCGTACGGGTGCGGATGCCGTGCGCCCGCAGGAACTCGGCGGTCCCGGTCGTCGCCTCGATGTTGAAGCCCAGGTCGTAGAACCGCTTCACCAGCGGAAGCGCCTGCTCCTTGTCGTGGTCGGCGATCGTCACGAAGATCGTTCCGTAGTTCGAGACGTGCATGCCCGTGGCCTGCAACGCCTTGTAGAGCGCGCGCGTCAGTTTGTCGTCGTAGCCGATGGCCTCGCCCGTCGATTTCATTTCGGGCGAGAGGTACGAATCCATGCCGCGGATCTTGGCGAACGAGAAGGCCGGGGCCTTGACGTACCAGCGCTCCTTCTCACGACCGTAGACCTCCGTGATGCCCTGCTCGCGGAGCGACTTGCCCAGAATCACCTGCGTGGCGATGTGGGCCATCGGCACGCCCGTGGACTTCGAGAGGAAGGGCACGGTGCGCGACGAGCGCGGGTTGACCTCGATGACGTAGACGTCGTCCTCGCCGGCGACGATGAACTGGATGTTGTACAGGCCGACGATACCGATCCGAAGGCCCAGCTTGACCGTATAGTCGATGATCTTGTCCTTGGCCTTCTGGCTCACGCTGAAGGTCGGATAGACGCTGATCGAGTCGCCCGAGTGGATACCCGTATGCTCGACATGCTCCATGATGCCGGGGATGAAGACCTCCTTGCCGTCGCAGATGGCGTCCACCTCCAGCTCCTTGCCCATGATATAGCGGTCGACCAGCACCGGCTGGTCCACGTCGATCTCCACGGCGGTTTGCAGGTAGTGGCGCAGGCGCTCCTCGTTCGAGACGATCTGCATGGCGCGGCCGCCCAGCACGTAGCTCGGACGCACCAGCACCGGATAGCCGATGCGCGCCGCGGCCCGGACGCCCGACTCGATGTCGGTAACGGCCTCGGCCTCGGGCTGCGGAATTCCCAGCTCCTCCATGATCCTCTCGAAGCAGCCGCGGTCCTCGGCGTTCTTGATCGCCTGCGTGTCCGTGCCGATGATGGGCACGCCCAGCTCGGCGAGCGGTTCGGCGAGGTTGATGGCCGTCTGTCCGCCGAGCGACACCACGATGGCCTTCGGTTTTTCGAGATGGATGACGTTCATCACGTCCTCCACGGTCAGCGGCTCGAAGTAGAGCTTGTCGCTGGTGGTGTAGTCGGTCGAGACGGTCTCGGGGTTGTTGTTGATGATGATGGCCTCGTAGCCCGCCGCACGGATCGACCAGATGGCGTGCACGGTCGAGTAGTCGAATTCGACGCCCTGGCCGATGCGGATCGGGCCGGAACCGAGCACGATGATCTTCTCTTTCCCGCTGACGATCGACTCGTTTTCTTCCTCGTAGGTCGAGTAGAAATAGGGCACGTAGGAGGCGAATTCGCTGGCGCAGGTGTCGATCATCTTGTAGACCGGGAAGACGTTGTTCTTCTCGCGCAGACGGTACATTTCGTTCTGCGAAAGGCCCCACAGCTGACCGATGTACTTGTCGCTGAAACCCATGCGCTTGGCAGCGCGGAGCGTCTCGACGTCCATCGGGTGTGCGCGGACGACGTTTTCGAACTCGACGATGTTCTTGAACTTCTCCAGGAAGAACATGTCGATCTTCGTCTTGTCGTAGATCAGCGCCAGGTCGACGCCGTTACGGATCAGCTGGCCGATGGCATAGAGCCGGTCGTCGGTTCCCCCCTTGATGTAGGCGAGCAGGTTGTCGTTCGACCACTTGTCGAATTTCTTGTGGTAGATGTGGCAGACGCCCGTTTCGAGCGAACGCACGGCCTTGAGCAGCGACTCCTCCATCGTGCGGCCGATGGACATCACCTCGCCCGTGGCCTTCATCTGCGTGCCGAGCTTGTTCGACGCGTCGGAGAACTTGTCGAAGGGAAAGCGGGCGACCTTCGTCACGATGTAGTCCAGCGTCGGTTCGAACGAAGCCGGCGTATTGGCGATCCGGATCTCGTCGAGCGTGAGTCCCACGGCGATCTTCGCGCTGACGCGGGCGATGGGATAGCCCGAGGCCTTCGACGCCAGGGCCGAGGAGCGCGACACGCGGGGATTGACCTCGATCAGGTAGTATTTGAACGAGAGCGGGTCGAGTGCGAACTGCACGTTGCAGCCGCCCTCGATCTTCAGTTCGCGGATGATCTTCAGCGCCGAGTCGCGCAGCATCTGGAACTCCTTGTTGGTGAGCGTCTGGCTCGGGGCAACGACGATCGAGTCGCCGGTGTGGATGCCCACCGGGTCGATATTCTCCATGCAGCAGATGCAGATGGCCGTGTCGTTGCGGTCGCGCATCACCTCGTACTCGATCTCCTTATAGCCCTTGATGCTCTTCTCGACGAGCACCTGGTGCACGGGCGAGAGCGAAAGGGCGTTGCGCATCATCTCGCGCAGTTCGGTCTCGTCGTCGGCGAAACCGCCGCCCGTGCCGCCCAGCGTGAAGGCAGGGCGCAGCACCACCGGATAGCCGATCTCCTCGGCCACCGCCACGGCCTCCTCGATCGACATGGCGATGTGCGAAGGAAGCACCGGCTCGCCCAGCGACTCGCACAGCTCCTTGAACAGCTCGCGGTCCTCGGCGCGCTCGATCGACTCGAACGACGTGCCCAGAATTTCGACCTGGCACTCTTTCAGAATGCCCTTCTTGGCCAGCTGCACGGCGAGATTCAGACCCGTCTGTCCGCCCAGCCCCGGGACGATGGCGTCGGGACGCTCGAAGCGGATGATCTTGGCGACGTATTCCAGCGTCAGCGGCTCCATGTAGACTTTGTCCGCAATGTGCGTGTCGGTCATAATGGTAGCGGGGTTCGAGTTGGCGAGGATCACCTCGTAACCCTCCTCCTTGAGCGCGAGGCACGCCTGCGTACCCGCATAGTCGAACTCGGCGGCCTGTCCGATGACGATGGGACCCGAACCGATGACCAGAACCTTCTTGATATCTTTTCTCCTAGGCATTTTTGTGCTCCTCCATTATTTTTGTGAACTTCTTGAACAAATAGGCGCTGTCCTGCGGACCCGAAGCGCTCTCGGGGTGGTACTGCATCGAGAAAACCCGGTCGGCGGCGCACTCCACGCCCTCGGCCGTGCCGTCGAGCAGGTTGACGTGCGTCAGCGTAAGCCCCGTGCCGGCGAGCGAATCGACATCCACGGCGTAGCTGTGGTTCTGGCTCGTGATTTCGAGTTTCCCCGTCACGAGATTCTTCACCGGGTGGTTGGCGCCGCGGTGGCCGAACTTCATCTTGAAGGTCCGGGCGCCGTAGGCCAGCGAAATCAGCTGGTGGCCCATGCAGATTCCGAAGATGGGCAGCCTGCCGCGGAGCTGCTTCACCAGTTCGATCACCGGCGTCACGTCCTCGGGATTGCCGGGTCCGTTCGAAAGCACAAGCCCGTCGGGATGGAAGGCCATGATCTCCTCCACGGTGGAGTTGTAGGGCATGACGGTCACGTTGCACCCCACGCGGTTCAGCAGACGGATGATGTTGTACTTGATGCCGCAGTCGACGGCCACGACGTCGTACTTGTGGTTGGGGACACGCGACATCCAGCGCTTCTTGCAGCTCACACGCGAAACCATGTCGCGCGGCATGACGTATTCGCCGAGCTTGCGCAGGGCCTCGTCGCGCGGCGTCGCCACGTCGGTGATGAGCACCTTCTGGGCCCCCTCGTCGCGGATGATGCGCGTCAGGGCGCGGGTGTCCACGCCCCAGATGGCCGGAATGTCGTGCTCCTCGAAGACCTCGTTCAGCGTCTTCGTATAGCGGAAGTTCGACGGCGAGTCGTTGTACTCACGCACGATCATGCCGCCGATGGTCGGCGTTTTGGTCTCGTAATCCTCGTCGGCCATACCGTAGTTGCCGATCAGCGGGTAGGTCATCACGACCATCTGATCCGTATACGACGGATCGGACATGATCTCCTGATACCCCACCATCGAGGTATTGAAGACGATCTCGTTGATGGCCTCGCGGTCGGCGCCGAAACCGTATCCGTAGAACTCGCGGCCGTTCTCCAAGACAATTTTTTTCGTAAAAGCTTTCATCCTTATCTGTTTGATTCGTAGTTATCGTCATAAACCTCTTTGCCGCCCACCACCGTCAGCACGGCGCGGCCCTGCACCTTCCATCCGGCGAAGGGCGTGGCCCGCCCCTTCGAAAGGAACATCCCGGGGTCCACGGCATACTCCGCCCCGAGGTCCAGCACCGTAAAATCGGCGGCATCGCCCTCCTCCACGCCTCCTTCGAGCGCGAAAATCCGGCGGGGATTCACCGACATCAGGGCGATGAGCTTTTCGAGCGTGATCACCCCCTTCAGCACCAGGTATTTATAAAGCAGCGGAAAAGCGGTCTCCAGCCCCACGATGCCCATGGCGCTCCCGGCCAGTCCGCGCGCCTTCTCGGCGACGGTGTGGGGGGCATGGTCCGTGGCGATGACCTCGATCGTGCCGTCCTGAATGCCCGCGACGAGCGCTTCGCGGTCGGCGCGGCTCCGCAGCGGCGGGTTCATCTTGAAGCGACCCTCCTCCTGCAAATCCTCGTCGCACAGCAGCAGGTAGTGCGGCGCCGTCTCGCAGCTCACGCGCAGCCCCTTCGCCCGGGCGCGGCGCACCAGTTCGACGCTCTCCTTCGTGGAGACGTGGCAGACGTGATACCGGCAGCCGGTCTTCTCCGCCAGCGCGATGTCGCGCCCGACCTGCCGCCACTCGCTCTCGGAGCAGATGCCCTTGTGTCCGTGCTCGCGGCAGTAAACCCCGTCGTGGATATAGCCCCCGCGCAGCAGTTCATCGACTTCGCAATGAGCCACGATCGGTTTACCGACAGCCGCGGCCCGGCGCATCGCCTCCTCCATCAGTTCCGCCGACTGCACGCCGCGGCCGTCGTCCGAGAAGCCGACGACCTGCGGGGCCAAGGCCGCGAAATCGACCAGTTCGCCGCATCCGCGCTGGCCCATCGTGATCGTACCGTAGGGTTTCACGCGCACCACGGCGTCGCGGCGGATGATCTCCAGCTGCTCACCGAGCGTCGCCGGCGTATCGGGCGCAGGGTTCAGGTTGGGCATCGAGCAGACCGTGGTATACCCCCCGCGGGCCGCGGCGGCCGTACCCGTCGCAATGGTCTCCTTCTGCGGGAAGCCCGGCTCGCGCAGGTGCACATGCACGTCGACCAGCCCCGGCACGAGGTGCCGCCCCCCGAGGTCCACCACCCGGTCGCCCGGGCGCGGTTCCCCGGCGGCCGCGATGCGGCCCCCTTCGACGGCGATCAGCCCCGGTTCGAAACGACCGTTGCGGAAAATCTTCGCGTTGGTGTAAAATGTCTTCATTCGTCGCTGGACACAAAAAAATAGGGCAACCAAAACAGTTACCCTAATAAAACAATAATGCCCGAATCCGTCGGAGACTGGAAACCCGACCAGTAATCCTGCTGCCAGAACGCTTGCGCCGATGCTATGTTGGGTTTACAATTCATAGGATTCAGGTGTCGCTATAATTGTGTACAAAGATAGGGCATTTTCGCCGCCTCTGCAACACTTTTTCCGGAAAAATTTTTCAACATGCCGTATACGCCCCACCGCACGCACTCCGCATGCGGCGGGGCGGAAGGCGCATGTCCGCGGATTTCCGGCGCGGCAGGCCCCGGCTCCCGGAACCGCCCGCCCCGGAGAGCGGGCTATCGGACGATGATCAGATCGACGCCCGCCTCCTCGATGATCGAGATCATCTGTTCGGGAATCCGCTCGTCGGTGACGATCACGTCAATGTCCTCCAGCGCGCAGATGCGGCCGAAACCGCGCTGTCCGAATTTCGACGAGTCGGCCAGCACGATGACCTGCGAGGCGGCGTGCATCATCCGCCGCGTGAGTTTCGCCTCGTCGATCGTCGAAGTCGTGATGCCGTGCTCGGGGTCGATGCCGTCCACCCCGAAGAAGACCTTCGAGCAGATGCAGTCGTCCAGTTCGCGCGCGGCCTCTTCGCCCAGCACCGACAGCGACTTCTTGTGCACCGAGCCGCCCAGCTGCACGACGTTGACGTTCTCCGACTCGTTCAGCAGCACGCCCAGCCGCAGGAACGGCGTGACGATGTTCAGGTGATGCCACATGCGCATCTTGATCTCCTCGGCGAAGGCGTAGACGGTCGAGCCGGAGGCCACGATGATCGAGTCGGTCTCACCGAGCATCTCCGCCGCCCGCTGGGCGATGCGCCGCTTGGCGTCGCGGTTGATGTTGTCCTTCACATGCACGTCGAGGTCCGCAACGTGGGGATTGGCCGGACGCGCGCTGCCGTGCACCTTATATAACAGGCCTTTGCTTTCGAGAATCTTGATGTCCTTGCGGATGGTCACCTTCGTAACGCCCAGTTCGTTGGCAACGTCGGTAATCCGGACGAAACCGTGCTTGTTCAGGCTATCGAGAATGTATTTGTGCCGTTCGGCAATGCTCAACATATCGGTCGGATATTTAAAGTGTTACAAAAGCAAAGATACAAAAAAAGTCGGACGGGCGCGCACCCGGATTAACTAACGGTTCGGCAAAACCTTCCGACTGATAAAAGTATCGTTACGCCACCAAAGATAAAAAAAGATTCCGTATTTCGCAAAAAAAGGTCCGCAACCCGTGACGGGCCGGACCCTTCCGGACCGAAGTCCGTATCATCATCTAAAACAGAACCTTCGATTCTCTTATTCCGCCTCGGGTTCGTAGCCGTCGGCCTTGGCGCCCCACATCAGGAGGAAGACCAGCATGCCCACGACGGCCATGCCCAGGATGCCGACATAGGCCCAATTCCAGCCGTAGTGCTGGGCCACGAAGCCCAGTCCCACACCCGAAACGAGCGTCGAAGCGTAGCCGAACAGCCCCGTGAGGCCGTTGGCCGTGGCGGCGGCCTTCTTCGTGGCCTGGTTCGCGGCGGCAATGCCGATCAGCGCCTGCGGGCCGTAGATGCAGAACCCTGCGGCGCAGAGCGTCGTGAACAGCAGCCAGATCGGAGCGTCGGCAGGCAGCTGCCAGAACAGGAAGACGAACAGCGCGGCGCCCGCCATGCAGAAGACGCAGGTGCGGTGCGCACGGCCCTTGAGCCACTTGTCCGTCGCCCAGCCGGCGAAGAGCATGCCGAGGATGCCGGCAATCTCGAACATCGCCACGAGCCATCCGGCGTGCGACATCGAGACGCCCTTCGACTGGCTCAACAGCGAAGGCCCCCAGTCGAGCACCGAGAAGCGGACGATGTAGACGAAAAAGTTGGCGAAGCCCAGAATCCAGATCAGCGGATTCTTGAAGACGTATTTCATTAGGAACGCCTTGTGCTCGGCGCCCTTCTTTTCGGTCTTCACCTGCCTGGTCTCGGTTCCTTCCAGTTCGGGAAGCCCCACCGAGGTCGGGGTGTCGCGCAGGAAAACCACCAGCCCGATGGCTCCGGCGAAAGCGATCGCCGACGGAATCCAGAAACACCATTTCCACGCCCCGACATGCGCCGCGGAGGTCATCACGCGCTCCATGCCCGCAGCATCGTCGGGCGAAACGCCCAGGTTGGCGGCGATGGAAGCCACGGCGTCGGGATCGCCCGCCATGTTCGTGCCCAGCGTACCCATGATGTAACCGCAGAGGATCACCACGAGGCCCGCGCCGATCGAGTGCGAGGTATTCCACACCGACATTTTCGTCGCCAGCTCCGTAGGCGGAATCCAGTGGGTCAGCAGACGCGCGCAGGGCGGGAATCCCGTACCCTGCAACAGCCCGTTGACGACCCACATGACGCCCATGAAGAGGATCATCGTGTTGCCGAACTGGTCGCCCGAATGCTCGCCCGTGATCCAGTAGGAGACGTCCTCGCCGAATCCGAACGCGAAGTTGGCCAGCGCACACAGCGCCAGACCGACGGCCATGTACCAGCGGGCGTTCATGCGGTCGGCCAGAATGCCGTTGGCGAAACGCGAAAAGCCGTAGATCAGGCCGTTCAGGGTGAGGAAGATGCCGAGGCTCGTCTTCGAAATGCCGAGATCGGCTTCCAGGCCGGGCATGGCCAGCGAAAAATTCTTGCGCACGAAGTAGAAGAGCGCGTAACCGACCATCGTCGCGATGATCGTACGCATCTGCCAATACTTGAAGCGCTTGGTTTGTTCAGATGTCATTTCGAAATGAAAGTTAGTAGTTTCAGAAGCCAAATATACAACTTTCGGAGCGATATTCTAAATTATTTTCGTGATTTTTCCGTTTTATCGCCCGGAAGCCGCACACGGCTCTATGCGCCCGGGACCGGAGCCGCGGCGGAGCGAGCCGGTTCGCCAGAACCCGGCGCAGGGCTTCCGACCTCCCAGACGCCGCCCTTGCCGAACAGCCGGTCGAGCCACTCCTCCATCCAGCCGCAGCGGAAGGCGGTGTCGATGACCGTATAGCGGCTGCGCATGTAGGGAATCTTCCCGAACGCCTCGCGGAAACGGGTGCGCGAAACGCCGATCTGTTCAGGTTCATAAGGCGCCCCGACGAGTTCCAGGCGGCGGCGCACCTCGTCGAAAGGAATGATCTGCCGGCGGATGCGTTCGCGCAGTTCGGGCCACGCCTTTTTGAGCCGCGTGAGCTGGTCGCGCAGCCCCTCCCTGTCGACATATTTGTCGCGGGTCTCCTTCAGGCCGCGGGCCACGAATTCGGGATCGTCGTTAAAAATGGCCCGGATGTCCCGCTCGGTCTCGTCCCACGATTTCCACGCAGCGACGCACCTCTCGATGTCCAGCTGCACCACGGGGGCGTCGAGCAGCATTTCGAGAAAGGCCGTCGAGGCCAGCGTGCCGATACCGACCTTGAAGCCGTGCGACACCGAAGCGCCGTTGTATTTCAGGTGCTCCATGTCCCACAGGTGGCTGAACTGGTGTTCGGCGCCCGAAGCCGGGCGGCTCGACTGCGTGGCCTGCATGGCGAAACCGCTCAACAGCAGCCCTTCGGCCAGCTGTTCGACCTTCTCCACATTGCCCGCATGCACGCCTGCGGGATCGGACAGAGCCTCTTTCAGCCCGTCCTGCACCAATCCGAAGGCGAAATCGTCCATCGGCTCCGACCCCACGGCGTCGGAAAGCATCCAGTCGGCCCCGGCAGGGATCTTGGCGATCAGGTCGGCGTAGCCCGAAGCCGACATTCTGGCGGGCGCAGCCGCCGAAATCGACGGATCGAGAACCATGCCCAGCGGCGCAGGACAGTCGAAGGTCTGCTTGTTGCCGTCCTTGGTGATCGAGGCTCCGTAGGCCGTGTAACCGTCCATCGAAGCGGCCGTGCCGACCACCATGTAACGGCGGCCGTTGTGGTGGGAGCAGAGTTTGGTCAGGTCGTTGATCACGCCCGAACCGACCGCCACGGGAACGGCATCGGTCGCAGCCAGCACACCGTCCAGCTCCTCGACGAACGACCATTCGGCGTAGAGTTTCGGATCGGCGAACACGTGCGGTTCGTCCTGCCCGATCCCCGCATCGGCGAGGATGCGGTGCACCTCGCCGCCGGCGACGCGCCACGTATTGGTGTCGGCGACCACGACGGCGCGGCAGCCGGGAAACAACTCGTTGAACATCTCCGCCGTCCGCGGAAGGGTTCCGACGCCGATCACCAGCGCTTTGGTGTCGGTCGTGCGCTGAAGGGCGCTCTCTACCTTATTCATAGAATATCTGCTTGATTTTACCGTTTCCAATTTTTCACAAACGAAACCCGCAGGAAAACTCCCGGGTTTCCCAAAACAAAGGCAAATATAGATATTATTTTCCTTTCGACAGCCAAAAGCGACGAAAAAATTTTCTTTTTACGATGTATTTCATTTCTTTTCGGATTAACAAAACGAAAAATTGGATAAAAGAAAATAAAAACATACCTTTGGATTTCGAACCGATACAACTTTCACCATGAAACGACTTACCCTACTGCTGGGCGCGCTCCTGCTGACGGCCGCCGCCCTCGCCCAAACCGCCGTGCCGCCTACGGTACGCATCGCACACGGACCCTATGTACTGAATGTCACCGAAGACGGCTTCACGGTCGTCTGGGACGCAAAGGCCGACGCCATCGGCTGGGTCGAACTCGCCCCGATGGACGGATCGCACTTCTACTCGGCCGAACGGCCCAGGTATTACGACTCGCATCTCGGACTTTGCCGCGTCGGACGCATGCACCGGGTGCGGATCGAAGGACTCCAGCCCGGCACGACCTATCGCTACCGCATCATGCAGCGGGGAATCGTCCTGAACGAGGGCAACCGGCGCGTCATCCTCGACGACGGGGACGGCAGCGAAGTGTACCGGCGCAAGCCCTACACCATCAGAACCCTCGACCCTGCACAGGAAAAGGTCGATTTCTGGATGGTCAACGACATCCACGCCCGCGACTCCGTTTTCCAGCTGCTGATCAAGGAGGCCCCCGAAGCCCAGCCGGACTTCGTCTGCCTGAACGGCGACCTGGCCAGCCAGACCGAAACCGAGCAAACGCTCTGGGACGCCTGCCTCGGGTCGGCATCGAAGATACTCACGCCTGCGGGCATCCCCCTCGTCGTGACGCGCGGCAACCACGAGAACCGCGGCGCCTATGCACAGCACTGGCTCGACTATTTCCCCACACCGACCGGCGAAACCTACTACACGTTCCGCCGCGGCCCGGCCTTCTTCATCGTGCTCGACGGCTGTGAAGACAAGCCCGACAACGATCCCCGCTATTACGGCATGGGCGACTGGAACGAATACCGCCGGCAGCAGGCGGAATGGCTGAAAGGCGTCGTCAACAGCGACGAATTCCGGGCGGCCCCCGTGCGCATCGTGCTGATGCACATGATCCCGGGCAAGGAGGACAGCTGGTACGGCGAACAGCAGATCCGCAGGCTGTTCGTACCCGAACTCGCCGGCAAAGGCATCGACCTGATGCTCTGCGGCCACTACCACCGCTACCACTGGATCGACGACGGCAGCCGCGGGGTCGACTTCCCGATCCTCGTCAACTCGAACAACGACTGCCTCCGCGTGTCGGCCGACGCGAAGGGCATCGACCTGAAGGTGGTCAACACCGCGGGCGCCGTGATCAAACAACACCGCATCGACAAAAAGAACAAATAACGACATGGAAAACAAACCCTTTCACAAGTACCGCTCCGTCTGGGAGCACGCCGAACTGATGGAACGCCTGCGCCGCATCCGCCACGTGGCGCTCGACATGGACGGCACGATCTACATGGGGATGTCGCTGTTCCCCTACACGCAGGCCTTCCTGCACGGACTCAAGGAACAGGGGATCGGCTACTCGTTCCTGACGAACAACCCGTCGAAAAGCATCGCGGACTACCTCCATAAACTCGACACGCTGGGCATCAGGGCTTCGCGCGACGAGATGTACACCACGGCGCTGGCCACGATCGACTACATCAAGACCCATCACCCTGCGGCCAAGCGGCTGTTCCTGCTCGGCACGCCGTCGATGATCTCGGAATTCGAGGCTGCGGGCTTCGAGTCGTGCGCCGACTCGGCCAACGACGTGCCCGACGTGATCGTGGCGGCGTTCGACATGACGCTCCGCTACGAACGGCTCTGCCGCGCGGCCTGGTGGATCAAACAAGGAGTGCCTTATATCGCCACCAACCCCGACCGGGTGTGCCCCACCGATCAGCCGACCGTATTGGTCGACTGCGGCTCGATCTGCGCCTGCCTCGAACACGCCACGGGACGCCGCCCCGACATCACGTTGGGCAAGCCCGACCCGAACATGCTTTCGGGCATCCTCTCGCGCCACGGGTTGCAGCCCTACGAGATCGCCATGGTCGGCGACCGCATCTACACCGACGTCCAGATGGCCCACAACGCCGGGGCGATGGGCGTGCTGGTGCTCTCGGGCGAAACGACGCTCGACGTGGCCGACAAGGCCGACCCGCAGCCCCATATCACGGCCGACAGCATCGAAGTGCTGGGCGAACTAATCCGCGAAGCGCACGAATAACAACAGCCGGAACTCCACGACCGGACGTCCCGCCTCCGATCCGCCGCCCGGAGAGGGGCAAACAGAAACGCCTGATAAGCTACGACAATAGCGCTATCGGAAAATACCGAATAATCATCGGTGTGGGTTTATAAAGATGTAACGACTTGATTTATCGAGTCGTTACATCTTTGTACAGGAGAATAGGTAACGAAAAGACAACGGCTTATTTTCAGCGACTTGCGCTCAAATACCGCATTTCAAATAACCTCTCGCAAGATATGAAAAATTCTCAAAATAGGCAAATTGTCGAAAACGATAAAGGTATAACAAATTTCTTTTTTGTATTCTATAAAATTATATTCTCCAGAATTGGAAACAGCCCTTAAGTGAGGGCTGCCGATTATCATTGTTGGCTTCTTTCAATGAGATATCCTCTCAATAAGTCCAAAAAACGAGTCAACCGCAGTTTTCGGTTCAGTATTGCATGCTTACACTGATTGGGATTGTTTATCCGAACATTGAACATCCACGAGAAACTTTCTACGAACATATCCAAAGAAGCCTGTGAACCATCGAGACATCGTCCGACTCCGAGTCCCTGCATCGAAGTTACTATTTCCATAAGATCTGTGGGCGTAAATTGTTCTGCCAAATAAATCGGAGACTTCGGCAATGCGACTTTCTTACTACAGTCCATGACCGCAGGATGGCTTACTTTCAACCAGACCATTTTTATTTCGAAATTTGTCAATGCAATGGCTGCCCGAAGTAACGATTCCATTTCCGGAGCCACTTTTACCGGTTCTTCTTGGATTGCTATCAACTTTATTCTTAACTTTGCCATCATATGAAGTGTATCCGCAGGAGATAATTTTCCGGGTCGGAACAACCGCTGAATACAGTTGATATAACGTTCGTATGCTGTTTGTGCTTGTTCGTATTCCGAAGCAAAGAGAGAACGTACTTGCGAAAGACGCAGAAAACGGATAAAACTATTCTTTTCAAAAGATCGGGTATTTCGTAACATGGCTATCTGTTTTTTGAATTTCAATATAATTTGTTTATTACATTACTTTGCAAATCCGTAGGAGGTCCTCGGATCTTTTGATATTCGGAAACGACAAGCCCCGGAACTTCAAGAAGTCCCAGGGCTTGCAGATAGGATAATGCTCCATTTCCTGATATTATTTCATATAGGATTGTATCTGATGCTCTAAGTTCGGTTGTAAGTCATAGTTTCAATAGTTAGCCTTTATCTTTTTTCCGGTTTAATAGCGGGAGCAGAAATGATATTACTGACGCCGCAATCCAGAATAGTGCCACGGGCCCGAAATCGTAGTGCTTCGCGCCGTCGGCGGCTACGGTGATGTGCCTGTCGATAAGCCATCCCGATGCTACGTCCTGAATGCCCGCCGCGATGTAGCTTGCTATTCCCACGACCCCCAGCGCGGCACCCGTGGCCTTTCGCGGCACGATGTCCACAGCCATCAATCCTCCGAGGAAGCAGATCAGCACGCCGATTGCTATTCCGAACAGCACCATCGAGAGGACGTTCACCCACATGGCATTTCCTCCGTACAGGAACAGTGCCAGGGCCAGGGAGTTCAGTATGCCGAACAGCAGGGCGGGTATCTTTCGGTCTCCCTTGAAGAGTTTGTCCGAGAACCATCCCGAGAGCACGGTTCCGAGTATTCCCAGCAGTGCGTTTATCGAGACTACGGAAATCGCCTCTACATCCGAGAATC
>OJNX01000520.1_pt1 | contig 25357 bp, 19 predicted proteins | sample 1598021 | NCBI WGS metagenome assembly OJNX01 (sample SAMN01915227, study PRJEB22387) | human gut metagenome | isolation source: stool | host: Homo sapiens | place: USA | reverse complement strand
CGTACTTCGAGCGGGTTTGCATTTGTAACGGCAAGCTAAAACAATAAGCGCCCCCCACTTTGGAGGCAGCTGAAAAAATTCCGAAAAAACTGTATGTCTATCTTGACACAACCAGAGGGATTCGTCACCGGTATGGCGGCGAAGATGTTCACCGTAGCCGGGCCGGTCATCACCTTTGGGACGCTGGCATCGGTGATCTACGGCGTGATCCTGATGTTATTGAAATGATCGGCGGGGAGGAAAGTGCGTATCTGAACCGGATTCCTTTGGTGTGGAGATGTCTTGGCGAATCTGTGCGTCGGATTCGCCTTTCCTGAAAACGGGAGGTGACAACTGCGACCGACCCTGCAGCCTGCGGCCTTGCATTGAATTTTTGCAGAGCTGAACCGGTAGATGTATTGCGTGGCATTTTTCAAATTCTACAAAAAATTGTTATTTTTTTGTCATATCTTATAATTGCAAAAAAAACGGACACAGATTATACTAACAGTGTTAATGAGCGATATTGTTTCGCTTTTCTTTTTACATTGACTCGTGCACGTGCACGGAACGGAAAAACATATACAGCTCGAGTGGAGACCAACAGAGCAAGTATGGAACGCATCGCCGCTAGAGCCTGGCGTATCCCGGGGCACTGGAATCGGGTGCTGCCAGCTATGATCTTGACGGGCACGGTGTTGGGGGGAACAGCCCACGGCATCCGTTTTCAAATTAAAAATCTGTATACTTGTTGATACGATATGCCGCCTGCGGCGGCGAGAGAGGAGCAAGACATGGAAACCATTACCAACCTGATCAAAGACACACCGATCCCCAAGATGGTCAAGGTTCGCCAGAACTTCGACAAGACCTGCATCCCTGAGAGCGATATTCCCGGCATCATCACCCGGGAGCTGGATCGCCCTGAGATCGGCGGCAAGATCCAGCCTGGTCAGAAGATCGCCATTACCTGCGGCAGCCGCGGCATCAATCACAATGCCGTGATGGCCCGTGCCATTGTGGACTTTGTCAAGTCCAAGGGCGCAGAGCCTTACATTGTGGCGGCTATGGGCAGCCACGGCGGCGCTACCGCCGAGGGCCAGCTCCAGATCCTCAAGGACTACGGCGTCACTGAGGAAGCCATGGGCTGCCCTGTGAAGAGTTCCATGGAGACGGTGCAGATCGGCATTTCCGGCATGCGTCACCAGCCGGTGTTCATGGACAAGAACGCCTCTGAGGCGGACGGCATCATCCTCTTCAACCGCATCAAGCCCCATACCTCCTTCCGCGGTCCCTATGAAAGCGGCCTGATGAAGATGATGGCCATCGGCCTTGGCAAGCAGAAGGGCGCTGAGAGCATCCATCATCAGAGTCCTGCCATCATGCATGAGCTGGTGGAGGAGTACGGCCGGACGATCCTGGAAAACGCACCGGTTCTGGGCGGCATCGCCATCATTGAAAATGCCTATGATGATACCTATCTCATCAAGGGCCTGAGCCCGGAGGAGATCATCAGCGAGGAACCCAAGCTCAAGGAGATCTCCTACAAGACCATCGCCCACCTGCTGTTTGACAAATGCGACGTGCTGGTGGTGGATAAGATCGGCAAGAACATCTCCGGCGACGGCATGGACCCCAACGTGTCCGGCCGCTTTGTCCAGCCCAAGTACTGCTCCGGCGGCATTCAGGCGGAGAAGTGCGTCATCCTGGACCTGACCGACGAGACCCACGGCAATGCACAGGGCATCGGCCTGGCGGAGGTCACCACCCGCCGTCTGTTCAACAAGATGAAGCTGGAGATGACCTATCCCACCGGCGTGACCAACACCTTCCTGCATCTGATGAAGATCCCCATGATCATGGACAATGACCGGGAAGCTTTACAGCTGGCCCTGATGTGCTGCCCCGAGGCAGAGGATCATGACCACATGAAGATGATCCGCATCCCCAACACCGCCCATATCGGTGTCATCGAGATTTCTGAGGGTATGCTGCCTTTGGTGGAGAACAACCCCAACTTTGAGGTTCTCACGGAGCCCTATGACCTGCCCTTTGACGAAAACGGCAACCTGTTCTGAAAAATCCGAGCTGCCGGAGGCCTGCCGTGAACAGGCGGACCGCCGGAAAGCTCTGGTTTTAAATAGTAGTGCAAGAAACGCAAAAAAGAAAGGAACTGACTCTATGGTATCTCCCGCAATGCTGATCGTAGCACTGGTGATCGCGATCGCGATCATCCTGTTCTGCATCATTGTCCTCAAACTCAACGCTTCCATCGGCATGGTTCTGGCCAGCCTGTTCATGGGTGTGGCCGGCGGCCTCGACCTGATGACCACAATGGACACCATCTCCTCCGGCTTCGGCAGCATGATGACCAGCATCGGCCTGCCTGTCGGCTTCGGCACCATTCTGGGCCAGCTGATGAGCGACAGCGGCGCTGCTGACATCATCGCTGACAAGCTGGTTTCCGCGTTCCCTGAAAAGCGCTCCATCTGGGGCCTGAGCCTGGCCGGCTTCGTGCTGTCCATCCCTGTGTTCTTTGATGTTACCTTCATCATTCTGATCCCCATCGGCATTACCATTGCCGCCAAGATCGACATGAAGATGTGCTATGTCACCGGCTGCCTGACCATCGGTGCCACCACCGCTCACTGCGTGGTGCCTCCCACGCCCAACCCCCTGGCTGCCGCCGATATCTTTGGCTTTGATCTGGGCATCATGATGATCGTCGGTCTGGTTGTCGGTTTTATCACCGTTCTGGTGTCCGACTTCATCTATGTCAAGATTCACAACCGCGGCATTTGGAATGAGGAAAAGGACGTGAACCACAGCTCCAACGTTGTCAATGAGCTGGTGGCTGCCCGCGCTGCCCAGAATGACGCTAAGGCACGCCCCTCCTTCGGCATGGCGCTGCTGCCCGTTGTGATCCCCGTGGTGTGCATCCTGTTCGGCACTCTGGGCACCGCTGTGTTTGACGAGGAGCCTCTGATCTGCAGCTTTCTGGGCAACAAGCTGGTTGCCATGACTCTGGGCACTCTGGGTGCTTATCTGGTGAGCCTGCCTTACATTGGCCGCGAGAATCTGGAGAAGTCTGCTGGTGAGGCTCTGAAGAGCGCCGGCGTGGTGCTGCTGATCACCGGTGCAGGCGGCTCCTTCTCCTCCGTTATCACCGCCACCGGCATCGGCAACGCCATCGTGAGCCTGCTGGGCACCGATACTACCTCCGTCATCCCTGCCATGTTTCTGGCCTACTTCATTGGCCTGATCTTCCGTGTGGCGCAGGGCTCCGGCACCGTGGCCGGCATGACCTCTATGGGTATCATGGCAACCATCGCTCCCGCCATCGGCTGCCATCCCGTGTGGATCGCGCTGGCCTGCCTGTCCGGCGGCAACTCCATCGGCCATGTCAATGACTCCGGCTTCTGGGTGGCCACCAATATGTCCGGCCTGACCGTGACCGGCGGTCTGAAGACCTACACCCTGGGCTCCTTTATCTCCTCTGTGTGCATTTTCGTGCTGGCTCTGATCGGCGCCCTGGTGATCCCCCTGTAAGCATACCCGGCCCCATAATATGAAGGAGGAATTATACATGCAAAATGCAATGATTATTGACCCCAAAGACAATGTGGCCGTTGCCATTGAGCCGATTGCCGCAGGGGATACCGTTACCTATCTCAAAGAGGGAAAGACTGTATCTCTGAAAGCCACGGAAGATATTACCATTTATCATAAGCTGGCTACCCGGGCCATCGAAAAGGGTGAGCCTGTGGTGAAGTATGGCGAACACATCGGTGTGGCCACGGAACAGATCCCCGAGGGCGCTCATGTTCATGTTCACAATGTTGAGAGCATGAAAGAAGATCGCCGCGGGATGGAGTAAGGGAGGATACAGAATATGACTTTTTACGGATATCGCCGTCCTGACGGACGGGTTGGCGTGCGTAACCGAGTACTGATCCTGCCCGCCAGCGTTTGCGCCACAGACACGGCCCGCATCATTGCACAGCAGGTCGAGGGCGCTATCAGCTTCAATAACCAGCAGGGCTGCTCTCAGGTGGCCCCTGACCAGCAGTTCACTATGGATGTAATGGCCGGCTATGCCGCCAACCCCAATATCTACGGTACTGTGGTGGTGTCTCTGGGCTGCGAAAACTGCCAGATGGACCTGGTGGTCAAGGCCATTGAGGAGCGCACCAACAAACCCCTCAAGCAGGTCATCATTCAGGAAGTGGGCGGAACCCTCAAGGCTGTTGAGATCGCCGTTCGTTATGCCAAGGAGATGGTGGCTGAAGCCTCCATGCTCCAGAAGGAGGAGTTCCCCCTGTCCGAACTGATTGTCGGCACGGAATGCGGCGGCTCCGATCCTACCAGCGGCCTTGCTGCCAACCCCGCCATCGGCGCTATGAGCGATCTGGTGGTGCAGGCAGGCGGTACCAGCATTCTCTCCGAGACCTCCGAGTTCATTGGCGCTGAGCACATTCTGGCCCGCCGTGCTATCAACAAGGAAGTCCACGATCGCATCTATGAGATCACCAGCCGCTTTGAGGCGCACTTCCACGCTGTCGGCGAAGATGTCCGCCAGGGCAACCCCTCTCCGGGCAACAAGGCCGGCGGCATCACCACGCTGGAGGAGAAGTCTCTGGGCTGCATCCACAAGGGCGGTCACAGCCCCATCAATGCTGTATATGATTACGCCAAACAGGTCGAGAGCAAGCAGGGCCTGGTCATCATGGACACGCCGGGCAATGACCCCGCCTCCGTGGCGGCCATGGTGGCCGGCGGTGCACAGGTCATTGTGTTCTCCAGCGGCCGGGGTTCACCGGTGGGCCATCCCATTGCTCCTGTGGTGAAGGTCACGGGCAATAAGATCACTTTTGCCAATATGGAGGATAACATCGACTTCTGCGCAGCTCCTCTAATCTACGGGGAGAAGACGGTGGAGCAGCTGGGTACTGATCTGCTGAATATGGTGGTAGAGACCGCCTGCGGCAAGCAGACCAAGGCGGAAGCACTGGGCTTTGTTGAGACCGCTATTGCCCGTATCTGCAACTACGTCTGATTTGTTTTATAAAGTACATCTATAAGGTACATCGTCGGCTCTGACGCGGCTTTATGCCGCGTCAGAGCTTTTTTGTGCAAATAGAGAATTGGATAGACCGTCCCAATATTTAAGAGCGGAAAGAAAGCGGCCGCAAACAGGCGGCATATCATCAGGGCTTCTTTCTTGTATAAGCCATGTAAAATTTATGAACTTTTTTCGCTTTAACAGGGTTACATAACGATGTGGAAAAAGCTGTGGAAAATGTGAAGAACCCTTTGGAACCGGGGAAAATCCGGGGTGACGGGCTGTTATATAAAAAGTTACGTAACAACCTTTCTGGGTGAAACGGCACTCTTTCTGACAAAAAAACGGGGAACAGCGGGGGATGCTTGCAGTCGGGACGGGGATATGCTATAATCAACACAGTATGAAAATGGCAGAATGTTCCCTGATAAACGGGGAAATGCCCTCTTGGAGGAACTATGGCGACTAAAAAACAGGATTATGGCAATGACAGCATCTCGTCTCTGAAAGGCGCGGACCGGGTCCGGAAACGGCCCGGTGTCATTTTTGGCTCCGACGGTCTGGACGGCTGCGAACACGCGGTTTTTGAGATCCTCTCCAACTCCATCGACGAGGCCCGGGAGGGCCACGGCCGGGTCATCACCGTGACGCGGTACAATGACCGCTCTATTCAGGTGGAGGATATGGGCCGCGGCTGCCCTGTGGACTGGAACGAAAAGGAACAGCGCTACAACTGGGAGCTGGTGTACTGCGAGCTGTACGCCGGCGGCAAGTATGATAATCTCACCGGTGACAACTATGAATACTCTCTGGGCCTCAACGGTCTGGGCGCCTGCGCCACCCAGTACGCCTCCCGCTACATGGACGTCACCGTCTGGCGGGACGGCTTTGAGTACAAGCTCCACTTTGAGCGGGGCGAGATCGTGGGGGGCTTGGAAAAGACGCCCCTGCCCAAGTCTCAGGTGAGAAAGACCGGCACCCGCACTCGCTGGCTGCCGGATCTGGATGTGTTTACCGATATTGCCATTCCAGCGGAATACTTCACGGATGTGCTGCGCCGTCAAGCAGTGGTGAATGAGGGGATTACCTTCAAGTTCCGGGATCAGCAGGAGGACGGCTCTCTGCCTGAGGAGGATTTCGTTTACGAGCACGGCATCCAGGACTATGTGGCGGAGCTGGCCGGAGAGGGCGCACTGACCGCCCCGGTGTTCTGGCAGGCGGAAAAGCGGGGCCGGGACCGGGCGGACAAGCCGGAGTACAAGGTGAAGCTCTCTGCCGCCTGCTGCTTTTCCAACAAGGTGCAGGTCATCGAGCACTACCACAACTCCTCCTGGCTGGAGCATGGCGGCGCGCCGGAAAAGGCAACAAAAAACGCTTTTGTCTCCGCAGTAGATAAGTACCTGCGGGATCAAAACAAATATCAGAAAAACGAAAGCAAGATCACATGGCAGGATATTGAGGACTGCCTGATCTTCGTCTCCAACAACTTCTCTACCCAGACCAGCTACGAGAACCAGACGAAAAAATCCATCACCAACAAGTTCGTGCAGGAGGCCATGACGGAGTTCCTGCGGACGAATCTGGAGATTTACTTCATCGAGAACCACTTCGATGCGGAGAAGATCGCCGAGCAGGTGCTGGTGAACAAGCGCAGCCGGGAAAGTGCGGAGAAGCAGCGGCTGAATATCAAGAAAAAGCTCTCCGGCAATATTGACATCTCCAACCGGGTCCAGAAATTTGTGGACTGCCGCTCCAAGGATGTGGAGAAGCGGGAAATTTATATCGTGGAGGGCGACTCCGCATTGGGCAGCGTCAAGCTGAGCCGGGACGCGGAGTACCAGGGCATCATGCCCGTCCGGGGCAAGATTTTGAACTGCCTGAAGGCGGACTACGCTCGCATTTTCAAAAGCGAGATCATCACCGATCTGATCCGGGTGCTGGGCTGCGGCGTAGAGATCCAGAACAAGCACGTGAAGGATCTGGCGGCCTTTGATCTGAACAACCTTCGGTGGAACAAGGTGGTCATCTGCACCGATGGCGACGTGGACGGTTTCCAGATCCGGACGCTGATCCTCACCATGCTCTACCGCCTGACCCCCACCCTGATCCAGCAGGGGTATGTGTATATCGCGGAAACGCCGCTTTTCGAGATCAACTGCGGGGATAAGACGTGGTTCGCCTATTCCGACAAGGAAAAGGCGGATATTGTCAAGTCTCTGGAGGGGAAGAAGTACAAGATCGACCGCTCCAAGGGCCTTGGTGAGAACGACCCCGACATGATGTGGCTCACCACCATGAACCCGGAGACCCGGCGGCTCATCCGGGTCATGCCGGAGGATGTGGAGCGGACGGCGGAAGTGTTTGACCTTCTGCTGGGGGATAACCTCCAGGGCCGGAAGGACCATATCGCGGAAAACGGAGCAAGATTTTTGGATCTGGCGGATATTTCATAAATGTGCCGCTATTCTCGCTGCTCCCGCAAAGGGACAGTTCCTGTCGGGATGCGGCGAACCGCCGCAGGGATACAGGCTTCGCCTGCCGGAATGCACCCCCCATTTTCTTTTTGAGACATCAAAAAGAAAATGCGCCGTGCACGGTGGAAAAGAAAAAATGTTTGTTCCAACCTTTCACTTATGTGCAAGGTTGGGGAAACGTGTTCTGTGAGAACTTTTATGCAGGTGAAGGCGTGCATACTAAATCACGGGCGGGGTGCGGTAAATCTCTAATCCGGTACGCCGTGCTGATGGAACATCAGATTTCGGGGTGCAAATAAGACACCCCCTGCCCCTCTTTCCGCTGCCGCTGATACTCATTTGCGGAATCAGCCAGCGCGTAGCGAAGCGGAACGCGCGGGAGCAGAAACACGCCGATTCGGTTTTGCAGCCTGATGTGCGGTGTGCCTACAGGTGCGGGGACGCAATGCCGGACGGAACAGGTTTAGCACAGCCGGTAGGAGACTTCCAGATTTGGTCGGAAGTCCGTGACAGCCAGCCCTCGTTTCGGGTGATTTGACCGCTTTGCCGGTCAAATCATCCCTGACATTTTTTCTTTTCCACCGCGCACGGCGCATTTTCTTTTTGATGTTTCAAAAAGAAAATGGGGGGTGCATTCCCCACGGCAAAGCCGTGCCTTCCTGTGCCGCAAAGCGGCACCTCGTTGCATCCCTGCGGCGGTTCGCCACGCTCCTTTGTGAAGCAAGGAACATACAGGGGACATCTGCACGGCAAAGCTGTGTTGCTCAGCGATTTATCTGGCAAAAACACCACTTTTTTGTGGATAAAATAAGGAACGTTTATTATGCCGAAAAAGAAGCAGCCGGAAGGATCCCGGCATCCAGTCAACAACCCCAACGTCATGGGCCTCCGGGCGGCGGTGGTGGAGCAGCCCATCACCGACACGCTGGAGACCAACTATATGCCCTACGCCATGAGCGTCATCGTCTCCCGCGCCATCCCGGAGATCGACGGCTTCAAGCCCTCCCACCGCAAGCTGCTCTACACCATGTATAAAATGGGTCTGCTGACAGGAGCGCGGACGAAGTCCGCCAACATCGTGGGCCAGACCATGCGTCTGAATCCCCACGGCAACGCCGCCATCTACGATACGATGGTGCGTCTCTCCAAGGGCTACGGCGCTTTGCTGACGCCATTTGTGGACTCCAAGGGCAACTTCGGTAAGTCCTATTCCAGGGATATGTCCTGGGCCGCCCCCCGGTATACGGAGGCGAAGCTCTCCGCCATCTGCGGTGAGATCTTCAAGGACATCGACAGCGACACCGTGGACTTTGTGGACAACTACGACAACACCATGAAGGAGCCGGCGCTGCTGCCCACCACCTTCCCCAATATTCTGGTATCCGCCAACAGCGGCATCGCCGTGGGCATGGCCTCCCAGTTCTGCGGCTTTAACCTGAAAGAGGTCTGCGATACCGCGGTGGCCTATCTGAAAAACCCGGACTGCGACCTGACGGAGACGCTGCTGGCCCCGGATTTTCCCACCGGCGGTGAGCTGATTTTTGACACAGATGCCATTCGGGACATTTACAATACGGGTCGGGGCAGCGTCCGGGTGCGGGCCAAGTACCGCTATGTGAAGGATCAGAACCTGCTGGAAATTTACGAGATCCCCTACTCCACCACAGTGGAGGCCATTCTGGACAAGGTGGCGGAGCTGATCAAGGCGGGCAAGGCGAAAGAGATCTCGGATATGCGGGATGAGACCGACCTCTCCGGCCTGAAGCTGGCCATCGATCTGAAACGGGGCGTGGACCCGGACAAGCTGATGGCCAAGCTCTACAAGCTGACGCCGCTGGAGGATGCCTTTGCCTGCAACTTCAATGTGCTGATCGCCGGCAGCCCCAAGGTGCTGGGCGTCCGGCAGATTTTAGAGGAATGGACGGCATGGCGCACCGACAGTGTGAAGCGGCGGATCTTCTTCGTGCTGGGCAAGAAGAAGGAAAAGCTGCACCTGCTGAAGGGTCTGAAGCGCATCCTGCTGGATATTGACAAGGCTATCCGCATCATCCGGGAGACGGAGGAGGAAGCCGAGGTCATCCCCAACCTGATGATCGGCTTCGGCATCGACCAGATCCAGGCGGAATATGTGGCGGAGATCAAGCTGCGGAACATCAATAAAGAGTACATTCTCAAGCGGACCCGGGAGACGGATGCCCTGCGGGACGAGATCGACGATCTGGAGGACCTGCTGAACAGCCCCAAGCGGGTGAAGAAGGTCATTGTGGAGGAACTGAACGCCGCCGCTAAGAAATACGGCGAGACCCGCCGTACCTCCATCGTCTATCCCCACGAGATCACCAGCTACACCCCGGAGGAGGAACAGAAGGAGGAATATCCCGTCACTGTGTTCCTGTCCCGGGAGGGGTATTTCAAGAAGATCACTCCTGCCTCCCTGCGGATGAACAGCGAGCAGAAGTTCAAGGAGGGAGATGTTCTCCGCCAGAGCTTTGAGACGACTTCCAACGCTGAGGCCATGTTCTTCACCGACCACTGCCAGGTCTACAAGACCCGGCTGGGCGAGTTTGATGACGCCAAGGCCAGCGTGCTGGGTGACTACCTGCCCACCAAGCTGAAAATGGATGCGGGAGAAAATGTGATCTTCATGGTGCTGCCGGGGGCGGACTACGCCGGAAGCCTGCTGTTCTTCTATGAAAACGGCAAGGCGGCCCGGATCGAGATGAAGGCGTATCAGACTGCCTCCAACCGCCGGAAGCTCACCGGCGCCTATTCCGACAAGTCGCCCCTGGCCTGTATCCGCCGTCTGGATGAGGACTGTGAGCTGGCTGTATATTCCAACGAGCCCCGCTGTCTGATCTTCCACACGGCGCTGTTGGCTCCCAAGACCACCCGTTCCGCTCAGGGCGTGGCGGTGATGACGTTGAAGCCCAAGTATCATCTGGAAACGGTGCTGTTGTCTGAGGAGACCTCCATTACCAACCGGACCCGCTACCGGGTGCGGGCCATTCCCGCCGCCGGCGCTTTGGTCAAAGAAGAGGATTCCGAGGACCAGCAGATCAGCCTGCTGTAAGGCCATGTTCCGGGCGAATAGATAAAGATAGGGAGAAATCCATTTGAAAAAACAACTGAGAAGCTATGGCATTATAACAGTGGGCTCTGTGATCTTCGCACTGTCCTTCGACTGGTTTTTTGCCGCTAACGCCGTGGGTATGGGCGGCATCACCGGCCTGGCCCAAGTGCTGAATGTCCTGTTCCCGGCTCTTTCCGTAGGTATCGGCACGATCCTCCTGAATGTCCCGCTGTTTCTGGCCGGATGGAAGTTCATCGGCTTTCACCTGCTGGCCTCGTCCCTGTTTTCCATGACGGTCAGCTCACTGGCGATGGACGGCATCGCCCTTTTGTGTACATTCTCCCCGATGGATCCCATGCTGGCCTCCATCTGCGGCGGCGCTATGATGGGTGCGGGACTGGGCATCGTCTTTTCTCAGGGGGCTACCACCGGCGGTACGGACATCGTGGCCCGCCTGCTGAAGCTGAAATTTCCGTGGCTTCCTATGGGCAAGCTGATACTGATCCCGGATGGTGTGGTACTGGCATTGACGGCCATCGCCTTTCAGCGGCTGGAAACGGCTCTCTATGGTGCGGTGGCCCTGTATGTGTCCAGCAAGGTTATGGACACGGTGCTCTACGGCCTGAATGCGTCCAAGGTGACCTACATCATCTCGAATCACTGGCAGAAGATCTCCGACGCTATTCTGGCCTATGACCGGGGCGTGACCATCCTCAATGCCACCGGCGCGTACAGCGGCAGCGAAAAGCACGTTTTGATGGTGGCCTTCCGCCAGCGGGAGATCGTGGAGATCAAGGAGATCGTCCATGAGGCGGACCCGGCGGCATTTTTGATCGTCTGCGACGCCCATGACGTGCTGGGCGAGGGCTTCGGCGAGTATCAGAAGGAATTATAAGGAGGCAGTTTCCATGACGGATTTTACAACGGTCAAAAAAAATCTGGAATCCAAGCGGTTCCGCGTCAGTGCGTTTGCCACGGCGGAGGAGGCCGCGGACTATCTGGATCGCTCCATTGACGGCGTATCTGTGGGCATCGGCGGCTCCGTCACGGCGGAGCAGATGGGCCTTTACGAAAAATTGTCCGGACACAACCGGGTGTTCTGGCACTGGCGTCCGGAGTCGGCGGAGGACCCCCGCAGAGAGGCTATGACGGCGGATATGTATATCACCTCTGTCAACGGCATTGCGGAGACCGGCGAACTGATCAACATCGACGGCAACGGCAACCGGGTAGCATCGTCCCTGTACGGCCACAAGAAGGTCTGGTTCATCGTGGGACGGAACAAGCTGGCCCCCACCTACGAGGAGGCCCTTTGGCGGGCGCGGAACATTGCTGCGCCGAAGAATGCCCAGCGGCTGGGCCGGAAAACGCCCTGCGCCGTTCATGGAGATCGCTGCTATGACTGCAAGAGCCCGGAGCGGATCTGCCGGGGCCTGGTGGTTTTGTGGGAGGCCGTAGCCAACATGGAGATGGAAGTGGTCCTGATCGATCAGGATCTGGGCTATTAAGCGATTTAAAAAAGGAGGGGCGCGAATGAAGGCATATCGACTGGCGGCGGCGGGACTGGCGCTGGGCCTGCTGACAGGCTGCGCCTCTCTTCTGGAGCGCTCCTATACCACATCAGAGCCTCACAGCAGCAAGTTCTGGGAAAGTGAAGCCGCCGCTACCCTGCGGGCGGAAAACCGGCAGGATATGGTCAACGATCTGCTGATCCTCATCGGTCAGCACACAGAAACCGCGTCGCTGCGGCTGTATAATTTCCCGGACGAACAAACTGCGTTGGAGGAATTGGAAAAGGCGGCACAGGAGGTTCAGCAGGAGACCCCGCTGGGAGCCTATGCCGTGGAGTACATCACCTATATCAGCCAGCCCCAGCGGAGCTGCTTTGAGGCGGACCTTCAGATCGGATATCGGCGCACGGCGGAGCAGATGCAGACCATCGTCAGCGCCTCCAGCGTCAGTGCGCTTGGTGATTTGCTGGAAGCGGCGCTGGACGGTGGCCGGACGGAGCTGGTGGTCCGCATGGGCTATTGGCAGGCAGACAGCCGGGAGAAGGTGGCGCAGGAGGTTCAGCAGGTGCGGCAGGAGCGGGGAGCCCGGGAGGAAGCGGTCTGGATCGTCCATTACTATCCGGAAACCGACCCAGTGGGGATCATCGAATTCCTGCTCAAGCCCACGGAGGAAGAAATTCAGGCGTATCAAGCAGAGCAGGCGGCTGCGGCGCAGTCGGATGCTCCGACGGAATCGGAGGCATCTTCAGCAGAACAGGCGCCGTGATAGGCTCTTTGAAAGACATCGAAAAAACTATTGAAAAAAATGTAAAAAATGCTTGACAGAACAGGGAGGTCTTGCTATAATACTTCTTGTTCCGCGGGCTTAGCTCATCTGGTAGAGCGCCACCTTGCCAAGGTGGAGGTAGCGAGTTCGAGCCTCGTAGCCCGCTCCAAGATGAATGACCCCACCCAATTCGAACAAGTCGATGAGACTTGCGAATTTGGTGGGGCTGTTTTATACTCTGAAAGCCTTGACATGACAGCGTTTTTGGGGATTGACGCACCACGGAAAATCTGAGACGAAAAGACTCAAACCACTTCAAATTGAAGTAGAAAACATAAAAGTCAGGCGATTCGAACCCCACTATCTCATTTGGCGTTCTTGTTGAAGTTTTCTTCCGTCTGGCAAGGCGTTAAATTCTTCAGTGTGCGATGAGGTCGTTTGGTATTGTAAAACTCAATATAGGAAGCGACACTTGCTTGAAATGCTCTATCGGAAGGATGATCCTTTCGGTAGAGCTCTTCTTTTTTCAGCGATGCGAAGAAGGATTCTGCGACTGAGTTATCATGCGGTTTACCCGGTTGTGAAAATGATTGCTCTACATTGTGCTTATGTAAGAGCTGCTGGAGTCGATGGGAGGTATACTGCGCGCCTCGGTCACTATGAAAAATAAGACCAGACGGTGGCTGGCGTTCCTCATACGCCATTTTGAATGCTGCGGTGATAAGTTGAGTACTGTTCCTTTTTGAAATTTTATGTGCGATCACTTTGCGCGAGAAAAGTTCAATAATTACACAAATATAAAAATAGTGATCCCTAAGTTTAAAACAGGTGACATCGCTGACCCACCGCTGATTTGGCTGATCAGCAGTAAATTGCTGCTGCAATATATTCTTCTTTCGTTCCGTCTCACGAAGCTTTAAATATTCCTTTTTTGCTGTCGACCGAACACTGCTCAAGCCCATCTCACGCATGAGTTGTGAAATATATTCCGCACTGACCTGGTGTCCACGCTGAATGAGAATCGTTCGAATTTTCTCTGCACCCAACACCTGCCTATATTCGTCAAACACATCACGGATGATCTGGCAGTATTCTTGACGGCGTTTATCAAACCAGGCGTTGCCGCGCTTGCTGCGCAGTATGTGGTTATAAAATGTACCTCGGTCAATATCCAATGCTTCACAGATCGTATGGACTTCATATTTTCCATAGAACGGCTCTAAAGCATGCAGCCGCTCTTTCAATGGGGCAGATACCAAACAATCGGCAGACTTCAGAATTGTGATGATATTCTGCAATTTTTCAACTTTGCGTTGGAGTGATGCGTATTCTTGATAGGAAAACTTCAACGGCTTTCCAATGCTGTCCGAAGGAAACGATTTGAGCCAACGGTACAGGGTGCTACGAGAGATAGCAAGTTCATTGGAAAGAGCGGTGATTCTTTCGCCTTGCTGATAGCGTGCGACAATGGATAGCTTTTCTTCGTTTGAATACTTCATAGGATTCCCTCCTTCGAGGTGGAGGATAACATACAAAAGAGCGAACGAAAATTTACATAGTGTTGTTGCTAATAGTGCCGAATGGAATAAACCATGCTTTCCAATTCGTAGATTCGACAAATGATTGCATTGAGCACGCAGATTTGATATAATTTGGGCCACAGCAGAGGGGGGTGTCTACAGAATGCAAGTTCCAGAATTTACTGTAGTGGATTTCAACGCCGGCTTTGGCGGACGCTCGCTTGCGTTTCGCGATTGTGGTTTTTCTGTTGTAACTGCCGCAGAAAGTGATCCCGTGAAACAGGAGATACTTCGCGGAATCGTTCCGAATATCCCTATTTTCACAGAGCCGATATCACTTGAAAATCTTTCATCGCTTCCGGGCACAGATATTCTGATGGCCGATATACCTGCGGAGAGCCCTGCAAGGCTGCGCGTGAATCAGAAAAAGGACGATGTGGATTCTTATCTGCATTTGTTCTCCGAATTCATTTTGTGCAATCAGCCAAAAGCGTTTTTAATACAAATTCCGGCTGTGTTGGTTCAGGGTAAATCCGTCTCATTCCTCAGCGCTGCCGCACGGCGCAGATATGTTATAACATACCGAGTATGCAGGGAGAGCGAGTATTCCGGTTTTCCAGTGAATGGAAGGCAAGCCTATTTTGTTGGAATTCGCAATGATATTGGCCCGGAGCGCTTCTGTTTTCCGAAGCCAATATATGAGTCTCCATATCGTATACCATTTCGGGAAGCACCGGAAGATGTGGAACCATGGTATCGCAATGTTCCAAGACGATTTGGGACGCATTCTCTTGAACGCCTGTTTCCCTTCTATAACAGAAATTTTAAGGGAGAAGTGGTCGGCGGCGAACAGGTATCCGTTCGTCCTTATGAGTGTTATCTTGTGGACGAGATCGGAATGCGGCGAATAACGCACAATGAATACGCATATTTAAAAGGCTATCCAAATTACCCTTTTAACAATTGCAAAAACCGGTTTAAAGCATATCGAATGCTTCAGTCGGCGCCGGATATCTACATTGTGCGGGCGATCGCCGCGAGTCTCCGAAATTATTTGGAGCATAATACAGAAACGCCGCACTTTGAAGACTGGCCTGCATACAGAGTACCTCTGGAAGAAGATGTTTCTGACAAAAGAGGCGATGCCTTGACAGAACAGAGAATTTCGACAGACAGAATTATAAAGCCGCGTAATAAAATCAGACGCCTTCAGATCGAAAAACTGAAGGGATTAAAAAAGCTGGATATTCTGTTTGAGAAAAATCTGACGGCCATCATGGGTGTTAATGGAGTTGGAAAATCCACCGTTTTGCATGCACTGGCCTGTATGTTCTCCCCGGATGAAAAAGGCGAGGATCATAAATGGAAATTCTTTTTTACCCCGACACCGGATGCTTCCTGGCAAGGCAGTCAGATGGTATTGACCTATTTTGACGAAAACACACAGACGGAGAATCAGCGCAAGTATCGAAAAAGCACGGATCGGTGGTCCCCCAGATATACCAGTCGGCCCAAGCGGGATGTTTTTTATCTCGGGATTGATTCCGGACTGCCTGAAATCGAAAAAGAGCGTCAGACTTCCTATATCGACTATCACACAAGTGTCTCAGAGGATCGGCTGGCGGAACGGATCGTACACACTGCGGCACAAATATTATGCAAGGACTACCAATCCTTAACAGATCATGCAGTGAAAAACAAGCATTTCTTTGGAGTCCGCACCTTATCGGATATCAACTACTCAGCCTTGAGCATGGGTGCCGGAGAGCAAAGGCTGATCAAGATTTTGACGGTGGTATACCATGCGGCTCCATATTCCCTGATCCTGATTGACGAAATAGACCTGCTGCTTCACAGCAACGCACAGAAACAACTGATAAAACAGCTGTCCGATTTGGCACAGAGGAAGAATCTGCAAATTATTTTTACAACCCACTCGCTTGAAATTGGGAAGCTGACAGAATTTGTTGATATACGGTATCTGTACCACACAAGAGAAAAAACGCTGGTATACGACCGGATAACACCGGATATCATTTTTGATATGAACCGGGAAAGTACGCAGCCGCTCACTGTCTATGTTGAGGACGACCTCGCGGAAGCCATTGTCTCACAGCTTTCCGACGGATTACGAATATCCAGATATGTCAATATTCGAAACATCGGTTCGGCTCAAAACGCATTTACATTAGCAGCGGGGATGATGATTGAGGGGAATTCTCTTGAGCATCGGCTGATCGTTTTAGATGGCGATGTTTATCGGACAGATGAGGACAAGAAAAGGCAGCTGCGCAGGCTGCTGTCCGGAACAGAGACGAACCATGACGATAAGATTGATGCCGCGCTTTCGCTGATTACACAGTTTTCTCTGCCTGAGGGGAACTGCCCGGAAAAATTCATTTATGATCTGCTTTTGGATGTGGATGGAGCGGATGAAGCGACTGATTGCGCGAAGCAGGTTACAGGAGTTGTGGATAGTCACGATTGGTTGAATCAAATTGTGGAGCGGATGAATCAGGATCGAAAAATTGTTCTGCTTAAAATCATTGAGCAGGCCGCAGAGAGCGACAAGTGGTCCACATACGTTGAACGGGTGCGCAGATGGCTAATAGAGCAGGCAAAGGTGTTAAATCTCTATTCACCATAAAATTACTCTATAATGTAAATGATTACGCATCCTTTTTGGTGCATGTTTGCTGTGCAAGCTTATCCTGCGGAGGAATTGAAAAGCAAGGAAAATCTGGCTATGGCTTCCTTTGCAAACATTCCTTTCCTTGCGGGCAACGAAAAATCCAGTATCTTTTCTGCCAACACATGACAGAGTAAATCAGGACATCCGATTTGGATGCCCTGATTTTTTTATTAGACGAAAAGAACTCGATACCGACACCCATGCGCGAAGCGCATTTTAATCAGAGGTGAGGCAGGGTTCCTGCGAATTGCGGAACGCAATTCGCGGGATGCCGGGAAGCGAGTTCGAGCCTCGTAGCCCACATACGGCGGTTCGTGTTGAAAATCGGAAGGAAACCAGCAAAGATTTCCCTCGCAAATACCCCTTTTTCTGAAGGAGGACTCTGCGCTTTTTGCCGGAGCAAGGCAGCGAAAAATGCGTAATACGCTGAGGACCCCCGGCAGAGCCGGAGGTCCTCATGATATAGGCTGGAAGATTTAGTCAACGGCGATGACGGCACCGTCAAAGTTTTCGGCGATGTAGTTCTTCACGGCGTCGGAGTGCAGGGCCTCGGCCAGAGCCTGGATGGCGGCGTTGTTCTCATTGCCCTCCTTGCAGACCAGCACGTTCACATAGGGAGAGTCGGAGGATTCCAGAGCCAGAGCGTCCTCAACGGGGTTCAGGCCAGCACCCAGCGCATAGTTGGAGTTGATAACGGCGAGATCCACCTCGCTGGCGATGCTGGGGATGGTAGCGGCTTCCACCTCGGTGAAGGTCAGGTTCTTGGGATTCTCCACGATGTCCTTGGGGGTAGAGGAGAGGTTGGAGTCGTCAGCCAGCTTGATGAGACCCTGAGCTTCCAGCAGCAGGAGGGCACGTCCTTCGTTGGTGGCATCATTGGGGACGGCCACGGATGCGCCGTCAGGCAGGTTGTCCAGAGAGTCGGACTTGCCGGCGTAGATGCCCATGGGCTCGATGTGGACGCCGGTGACGCTCACCAGATGAGTGCCGCGGGTGGTGTTGAAGTCATCCAGATAAGGGACGTGCTGGAAGTAGTTGGCGTCCTCATCGCCGTCCTCCACAGCGGTATTGGGCACCACATAGTCGCTGTACTCGTGGATCTGCAGGTCGATGCCCTGCTCGGCCAGAATGGGTACGCACTGCTTCAGGATCTCGGCGTGGGGGGTGGGAGAGGCAGCTACGTTCAGAGTGACGGCCTCCTGAGGTTCCGCAGGCTGCTCGGTCTGCGCGTCATCGGTGGTGTCGGCCTTGGCAGAGTCATCGGACTTGCTGCCGCAGGCGGTGAGGGACAGGGCCAGCGTCAGGGCCAGCAGAGAGGCAAAAATCTTGTTTTTCATGTTCTTTTCCTCCAATGAATATCAGAATTGATGAATTTTATATTTCAAGCGCTTGCCGGAATACCCTTGTGCACATAGGGGGACAGGCGATGAAAACAACAAATGAAATGCGGGGGACTTACTTGGTGTGGGCCAGACGGGAGAGCAGGTCGAAGGCGGTGAGCTTGCCTGCGCCGGTGTCAAGCCGCTTGTCGATCTTCTTGGACAGCCAGCCGAACAGGGACTGGACAATCTGCACCATGATGATCAGGATGACCACCGTTACCCACATCACCGAGGTGATGAACCGCTGGTGACCGTACCGCACGGCGATATCGCCCAGACCGCCGGCGCCTACGGTACCAGCAATGGCGGTGTAGCCCAAAATGGTCACGATGGAAATGGCGCCGCCTAATACCAGAGAGGGCTTGGCCTCCGGCAGATAGACCTTCCGGATGATCTGGCAGGTGGACGCGCCCATGGACTGAGCGGCCTCCACCACGCCGGCGTCTACCTCTGCCAGAGAGGTTTCCACCATGCGGGCGATGAAGGGGGCGGCGGAGACCACCAGGGGCACGATGGCACCCTTGACGCCGATCTTGGTACCCACCACCAGCTTGGTGAAGGGCATGATGGCCACCATCAGGATGATAAAGGGCACGGAGCGGCCAATGTTGACGATCCAACCTAAGATCTGATTCACGGTTTTGCTGGGGCGGATGCCGTGGGGCTGGGTGACGGTGAGGGCCACGCCCAGAGGCAATCCCAGCAGATAAGCGAACAGGGTGGAGATCAGCACCATCACCAGCGTATCCCGGGTGCCGGTGAGCAGGATGCCGCCGTATTCCGACCAGAATTCAGAAATGACCTCAAGCATGATACTCCACCTCCTCTGCGGTGATATTGGGTTGGGAACGGATATAGCTCAGGGCCTTGGCGGCCTCGTTTGGATCGTCCGGCAAAAGCAGGAGCATGGTGCCGAAGGCCTTGCCGTCGATGGTGCGTGTGTCGGCACCTAAAATCGTGACCTTCACGCCGCAGTCAATAGCAAGGGAGGCGATGAGGGGATCGTAGACCGTGCCGCCGTTGAAGGAGACCCGGACGGCACGGGTGCCTGCGGGGTACTGCTTTGCGCTGACGCCGCCGGGATACACCAGACGGCGGGCCGCGTCGGTGGCAGGATGGGCGAAGATGTCCTCCACCCGGCCTTCCTCGGCCACCTCGCCGCCGTCTAAAATGGCGACGCGGGTGCAGATCTCCTCGATAACGCTCATCTGGTGGGTGATGATGACCACCGTGACCCCCAGTTTTTGGTTCAGCTCCTTCAAAAGCGCGAGGATGGAATTGGTGGTGGTGGGGTCCAGAGCGGAGGTGGCCTCATCGCAGAGAAGCACCTTCGGGTCCGTAGCCAGCGCCCGGGCGATGGCCACCCGCTGCTTCTGGCCGCCGGAGAGCTGGGCGGGATAGGCACTTGCCTTTTCCTTCAGACCCACCAGATCCAGCAGTTCCAGCGCCTTTTTCTCAGCCTGGGCCTTGGGTACACCGGAAAGCTCCATGGGGAAGCAGACATTTTTCAGACAGGTACGCTGCATCAGCAGGTTGAAGCCCTGGAAGATCATGCTGATTTTTTTCCGGGCCTGCCGCAGCTCTTGGGGGGAGACGGTACGCATACAGGACTTGCCGTCCGCCTGCTTTTCCATCCACGTCAGCTTCTGACCGTTGACGGTGATGCTGCCGCTGGTGGGCCGTTCTAAAAGGTTGATGCAGCGGACCAGCGTGGACTTTCCCGCACCGGAGAAGCCGATAATGCCGAAGATCTCGCCGTCTCCGATCTCAAGGGAGACGTCCTTAACGGCGTGGACTCCATCGCCGGTATCTCCAAAGGTCTTGCTGATATGTTCCAGCTTGATCATAATATCCTTCTTTCGTTGCTGCTGAAAATAAAGAGGGCGGAAAGCGTCGCCGCTTTCCGCCCTTCTGAACAGCATAACTGTTACACACAGGAGAGGTTTTTCGCGGAGGCGCACAAAGGCTTGGGCATGGTCATCATCCCCATGTCCATCATGCACATCATCATACCAAAGCGAGTTACGATCATGTTGGTGCGTCTCCTTTCTGTCACCGGTGTTCCGGTTCCGTTTTCGATGGGCATAGCGTAGCACTGTTGAACGCCCCTGTCAACGGGGAAAATTATTTTTGGAAAAACCGCAGAAAATCGGCTGGGTCAGCAAAAACTGTTTTGTGCAAATATCAGCTATACTTTGAACCGGCATAGTAAATATGAGACAACAGAGCGGGAACAGACCGGGACGCTGTCAGCAGTCCCGGCCTGTTTTTGATTAAGACAAAATGGCATTTGCACTCCGGACCGGCCCCATCCGGTCCGGAGTGCAGCGGAGACCTGCGGATCTCCGGCGGGGAAAAAGGAAAGATAGGAAAGATAAAGATAGGAAGATAAGGTTTCAGGAAAGATTAGGAAATAAGGAAAGATATAAAAATAGAGGTGTGTTGAAGGGGCTTATTCTGCCAGCAGCTTGCCCATGGCGCGGCAGGCTTCCAGTGTATCGCCGTCAGGGGTTTCCTGACAGATGACGCTCTCGCAGACCAAGTTGATTCCGGCGTCATCACAGTCCTTTTCCCAGGACCGCATCCATTCGCCGTCGCCCCAGCCGTAGGAGCCGAACAGCGCCACCTTCTTGCCGCTTAAATGGCTCTTGCAGGCGGAGAACATGGGCTCAAACTCCATTTCCTCCAGTACCTCGGACCCCATAGCGGGGCATCCGAAGGCCACGGCATCCACGCCGCTGAAGGTGGAAGCGTCCACCTGTGCGGCTTCTAACAGGGCGGCTTCGGCTCCGGCACTCTTCATGCCCTCCAGAACGGCCTCCGCCATCTGCTTGGTGTTGCCGGTGCCGCTCCAATAAATCACTGCGGTTTTCTTCATCGTAAAAATCTCCTTTCTTGCGGGATCGGTCATTGACCGTTGGTATATCAGACTGCGACGGCCAACTGGTCAATGCCGGAACCGGCACGCCAGAGGGCGCAGTAGATATCAGTACATTTGCGGAACTTCTCAAACAGCCGCCGGGCCAGCGCCTCGTCGCCGTAGACCTTCCAGAGACCGGCGCACTTGTAATTGACGGCGTGATTTTCGATGAAGCCCCGCACATCCTGAGGCGGATAGCTGAGAAACAGCCCTACCTCGTGGGGAAATTCGCCCCCAGAGCGGAAGCGCTTGGCCAGATAGGCCACGCACTGCTCACTGCTTTTGCCGGAATACCCGGCATCTGCCAGCAGTGCTTCCGCCAACTGGTCCTTCAGGTCCACCCGCAGCTCAGCGGGACGGTAGAGGTACAGCAGCGCGGTGTGGTCCTGATAGCGCAGAGGCAGCAGCCGCAGGCCCTTTGGGACCAGAATTCGATTCAACTCCCTGATCTCCGCCGTCAGCTCTGCCAGAGAGGTGAACGGCGCGGGGAAGATGGTGCCGGTTTTGATCCCGGCCAGAGTCGGTGCGCATTGCCGCACCAGATTTTCCTCAGACATACCGTGACCTCCTTGCTTGCTCGGACTGCTAACGGCGGTTCTCACGGCACAAGCGGCACGCCGGTGTGAGAAGCGTCCGCCTGTGCGGTGATGATTGCGGTTAGATAACCTTAACTGCTGGGGGGAGAAAAAGTGAAGCTTGACCCCTGTGACTGTATCTTATCAAAAGCTTGGAGCCGTATCCGCTCCAAAACGTCGGGTACGGCTCCAAAACAGTGAATGTGGCAAAATAATCCTGAACAGAAGAAGCGGAAGTCCATGTCAGACTTCCGCTCCTGTATGATTGTGATCAAATCCGCCTTTCCGCGTCAGCATCCGAGAGGGAAACCGGTTTTTCGCCCAGTTGGGGCGCGCAGCTGTCATATTCCGCACCGGCCCGGTACTCCCGGGGAGAAACGCCGATCACATCCCGGAAGGCTCTGGCGAATTTGCTGGCATTGTCATAGCCAAACTGACAGGCGATGTCAAGCACCGTCCGGTCGGTTTCCCGCAGCAGCGCCGCCGCGCCGTGCATCCGCTGTGAGCGGGCGTAGGCTGCCGGAGACATACCGTAGACTCCGGTGAAGCTGCTTTTGATCTGCGCCTCGGAGACGTTGAACTGCTGGGATAAGCTTTTGAGGGTCAAGGTCCGGTCTGGTTCTGCCAACAGACAGGCCTTGACCTGCTCCGCCAGAGTGACCTGTGCGGCGGTGCAGCCGTGAGGGGTCTGCCCATCCTCCGGGGACAGGGTGCTGAGAAACAGGAGAAGCTCCAGAAGCTTTACCTTTAAATATCCCTTGCGGATGTCCTCCGGGACGGCGTACAGCTCAGAAAATACGTGCTTTACCCGCCGGGAAGACCGGGCGGTGAAAACCGTCCCGCCGGGGCACAGCTTTTCCATCAGGGTGGCCGGCCGCACCTCCACATCGCTGAGAATACAGGAAAGGCACTCCGGCGCGGCAGCGGGATCAATGGTGACGGTGATCCCGTGGTAATGACCGGTGGGGAAGCGGCTGTCCGGAGGCAGGGAAGAGGTGCGGGCTACCGCCAGATCTCCCGGAGACAGATAGAAATAGCGGCCGTTCTGCCGGTATTCCACCCGCCCTTCCAGACAGTGATGGATCTCCAGCCGTTCCCCGGAACCATCCCGCAGCTCCCGGCAGGCACGGGCATGAACATCCCGATAGTCCAGCTCCATACCGGGGAATACCCGGTACCGGGTCACAGCGGCTTCACCGTCGGAGGCGTCCGGATAGAGGCGCAGAGGATCGGCCTCACAGTGATTGGGGGATGTGCAGGCGGGCGCGAAAGCAGAAGTGGAAAAACGCATAGAATACTCCTTTATAGAAGTTAGATAGATCTAACTGATAATAGCATATGAATCAAAGAAGCGCAAGCAGTCCGTTGAAATACGTTAAAATATGTGTTTTCAGTTGCCTTTCAGCTATTCAGATGCTATAATGAAGCGATTGCTGTCGGACGGAAGGCGGCAAAGCGACTTCCTGACCGGCAGAGCTGTTTTAGGGTTTACAGTGTTCTGAGGGAAGAAACACGAGGAGGAGAAATCGATCCATGAAGCAAAAACTGAGTTTTAAAGAATACATCTATGTGGCCAGTATGCTGTTCGGCATGTTCTTCGGCGCAGGAAACCTGATTTTCCCGGTTTATATGGGACAGGTGGCTGGCCGGAACATGTGGGCGGCCGTTCTTGGCTTCCTGATCACCGGCGTAGGCCTGCCTCTGCTGGGCGTGGCTGCCTTGGGCATCAGCCGCAGCAACGGCCTTTTTGACCTCAGCCATAAGGTGGGCCGTCCCTATGCGTTCTTTTTTACCTGCGCCCTTTATCTGACCATCGGGCCGTTTTTCGCCATTCCCCGGTGCGCAACGACTTCCTTCACCGTGGGTCTGGAGCAGATCCTGCCCCACGATGACAAAAGCTGGCTCTACCTGCTGCTGTTCTCTCTGCTGTTTTTCGCTGTGACGTTGGTCCTTTCTCTGCGGCCGGGCAAGATCCTCACTTATGTGGGCAAGGTCCTGACTCCCTGCTTCCTGGTGTTCCTGGCGATTATGGTGTTCGTGACGATCCTGCATCCCACCACCAGCATCGGCGCGGTGGAGCCTCAGGGGGCTTATGCCGCACAGCCCTTCTTCACCGGCTTTCTGGAGGGCTATAACACCATGGACGCCCTGGCAAGCCTTGCCTTCGGTATCGTGGTAGTGCAGGTGATCCAGGGTTTGGGTGTGGAAAAGGCGGAATCCGTGGCCATGACCACCGTCCGCTCCGGTATTCTTAGCTGCCTGCTGATGGGCGTGATCTACCTGCTGGTGACGCTGATGGGCGTCTGGAGCCGTGGGGCGCTGGAAGCCGCTCCCAACGGCGGTACGGCGCTGGCGCAGATCGCCCAGCACTATCTGGGCAAGGCGGGCTTGTTGGTGCTGGCTGCCACCGTGACGCTGGCCTGCCTGAAAACGGCGGTGGGCCTTATCACCAGCTGCGCGGAGACCTTCGTGGGGATGTTCCCCAAGGGCCTGTCCTATCGGAATTGGGTGTTCGTGTTCACGGGCATTTCCTTCCTGCTGGCCAACGTGGGCCTGACCGCCATCATCACCTACGCTGTGCCGGTGCTGATGTTCCTGTATCCCCTGGCCATCACCTTGATCCTGCTGGCGCTGCTGGGCCACTTCTTTGACCATGACCGGGCTGTGTACGCCTGGGTCACCGGCCTGACTCTGGTGGCGGCTTTCTACGATCTGCTGCGGACGCTGCCGGATCATCTCCGTGCGGTGCTCCATGTGAATGGCTTGGTCGACACTGTGGGCAAGGCGCTGCCCTTTGCCACCATCGGCCTGGGCTGGATCTGCCCCGCGATCCTGGGGCTGGTTATTGGCCTGATTTTCCGGGCCGTCCGTCCGAAGAAGGCATAACATTATAAAATGTAAAAGGAACAGACCTTTGTGGGTCTGTTCCTTTTTGCCATAAAATTTGATTCCCGGCACATACTACCTCCAGAAACGGAGGGATCGCATGGAAAAAATCTCGAATGATTACCGGGAAAACGTCCGGGTGCTGGACGGCCTTTTAGGCGTGGGCCGCAGCTGCGACATGGTGAGCCGGGATTACCTGATCGGCGGACGGCGGGCCCGGCTATGGGTGGTGGACGGCTTTGGCAGCGACAGCATCCTTGAGCGGATGGGGGCTTTCTGGCTGACACTGAAGCCGGAAAACGTGGTGGGCCTCACCGAAATGCAGGACTTTCTGGATCGGTATATTACCTTTTCAGAATCCAACGTCACCTTTGACATATCCGACGCCGTGACCTCCGTATTTTTGGGAAAATCCCTGCTGGCGGTGGAGGGACTGGCGGGGGTGGCGCTGATGGACGCCAAGGGCTACCCCAGCCGGAGCGTACACGAGCCGCCGGACGGCAAGGTGCTCCGGGGCAGC
>OJNX01000511.1_pt1 | contig 25847 bp, 20 predicted proteins | sample 1598021 | NCBI WGS metagenome assembly OJNX01 (sample SAMN01915227, study PRJEB22387) | human gut metagenome | isolation source: stool | host: Homo sapiens | place: USA | reverse complement strand
TGAATGAGAAACCTTTGCGTATCCACATGAAGGCATTATATGAAGTCTGCGCCTGTCTTGCGCGGCTTATATCCACGCCCTGAACGACGGGGCTTTACGCCGCTGTCGGTAAGACGCCGCCCTTTGTCCCCGAAGGGATCCGATTGACTGATAGACGTTTCTTGAAATAAACGCTTCTAGGTAAAACACCTTAATCGCAGGAAAACATCCCTTAAGCACGGTCAAAAGAAACCCATTTTTCCTTTTGCGGCCTCTTCCTTTCGGCCTAAAAGCCCTACAATATCGACCCTAGAGCACACACCGAGAGACAAACTAATCGGCGTGTGTTTTGCAGTGCCCGCGATTGGGTCGATGCTTCGGCCCGGTCGCCAATTTTCGGTTCTATTAGGAGTGACAAAAAAATGAAAGCACCCATTCGTGTTGCCGTTACAGGTGCAGCCGGTAACATCGGCTATGCCATTATCTTCCGTATCGCTGCAGGCGACCTTTTCGGTCAGGACCAGCCTGTGATTTTGCAGCTTCTTGAGCGCAATGCGCCCGATTCCTTGCAAAAACTCAAGGGTTTGGAAATGGAATTGATGGACTGCGCCTTCCCGACATTGGCCGGCACGGTTTTGACAATCGACCCGAAAGTGGCCTTTAAGGATGCCGATGCGGCATTCCTCATCGGTTCTCGTCCGCGTACCAAAGGTATGGAACGCGCTGAACTTCTCGCTGCCAACGGTGCCATCTTCACCGAACAGGGCAAGGCCATCAATGAAGTCGCGAGCCGCAACGTTCACGTTCTCGTTGTCGGCAATCCCTGCAACACGAACTGCTACATCGCCATGAAGTCCGCTCCGAGTCTTTCTCCCAAGTGCTTCTCCGCGATGCTGCGTTTGGACCACAACCGCTCGCTCGCTCAACTCTCGGCCAAGACCGGCAAGCCCGTCTGCTCGATTAAGAAGCTTTGCGTCTGGGGCAACCACGCTCCCTCCATGTACTCGGATATCCGCTTTGCCACCATTGACGGCAAGCCGGCAACCGAATGCGTCGACCAAGCCTGGTACCGCGACACGTTCCTGCCGACAGTCGGCAAGCGCGGTGCGGCCGTCATCGAAGCTCGCGGTGCGAGCTCGGCGGCCTCCGCAGCTTCTGCGGCTATCGACCACATGCGTGATTGGTTCCTCGGCACGAACGGCGAATGGGTCACCATGGGCGTCCCGAGTGACGGCTCGTACGGCATTCCCGAAGGCATCGTTTGCGGTATGCCTGTGATTTGCGACGGCAAGGGCGGCTATGAAATCGTCAAGGATTTGCCCGTCGACGAATTTAGCCAAGCCAAGCTCGATGTCACCGTCGGCGAGTTAAAGCATGAAGCCGATTTGGTCAAGGACCTGATCTAATCTAGGACAAGCGCCTTACTACTGTTTCCAAATCCTGCCGCGACGAAAGTCCGGCAGGATTTTTTCTGCCTCTTTCTCGGTTTTTCAAGTTGTCCGACGAAAATACACCCTTTGATAAAAAAAAGGGAAAACTCCCCGTTCCGTCAAATACGGTACCGAAGTCCTGACAAGCATTCTCAAGAACGCTCGTCAGTCACTAAGGTCGTATTCTTTCTCGTATGCCTATTCGATGGAAATCGTCAACGTGGCCGAGCCTGTGAATTTTCCGGCCGGCAAACGATTCGAGTTTTTCCGGCACAAAAGCCAGGATAGTCCTTTACGCTCATTGACGTTCCCGGTCTTTTCGTCATATAGAACCGCGGAACTTTCCGGAGTTAATGCCTCGGAACTTGTGCAAAGAATCGACTGAGCGTTTTCGGAAAACGCTTTAACGAACAAGTTGTCCGAAGTCTTACCGTCGCTCATCGTAAGTCCGATGGCACGAGTGTCTCCCTCAAAGGTAATGCCGGGCTTCATCGTGACGGTCGCCTTGGTCGATGTCACGTCACTTCCTGCGGTGCACACCAGGGATAAAAACGTCATACGACGCCCCACTTCGCCGGCCTTTCCCGTGGCTTTAATCTGCCCGAAATCGACGGTGTCGGTTTGCATATGCACCGAGCAGACTTGAGAGGGAATCGAAATGCCGCCCGCAGGCGAGGTCTCAAGGGTCACTGTTTTGACGGGAATCCCGCCGCTCACGAGTGCTGCCTTTAAAGAAAAAAGGAGCTTTTGAGATGTAAACGAGTCTTTTAGCTTCATGAGCGATACCGTAAGACTCCCGGACTCGAGTCGAACCGTATCGTTGGCGGCAATGTCAGAGAGTTTTTCTCCCATCACCCAGAGTTTCCCGGCGTTATAGGCCGTACCCTGGTAATCGGTCCGCGTCATGGTCTTGCGGGTGCTTGTTCCCGAAGGCGAGATGTGAACGTAATCGAGATTTCCCTTGACGGCCAACCCGAGACCGGAGTCTCCGAGTTTGTAGATACCGTTTTCCGTGAGCGTAATGCCGGTTCCGTCCACATACAACACGAGCTCATAGGAAGATGGCGTCGTCACCGAGTCAATCGGACCGAAGTCGCCTGCCGGGCTTGTGCACACCCCTTCCCAAAGCGAGCCGTTAATCGGGGTTTGGGCATAGTTCATGAGGCGCGTCGGAAACGCCGACACCGCAAGCGACATCACGGCCAAAGCCGCACAAAGTAAGGATTTACGTGTCATTGCTACTTCTCTTCTCGGTCAATCGTGTACCGAACGCTCTTTTCTTCCCCGTTTTCCGTCCACGTTGCCGTAATCGTTCCGCTTAAAAGAATAGGACCCCTGACCCAAATACGCCCTTTTTTTTCAGTAACCGCCTCCGAAACACATGTCCCCGTATCATCGAAAAATTGCACCCGTGCGCCTGCCGGAGCCGCTACCCCGTTTCTATCCGTCAGGTACGCAATCGTCACATCCTCAACATGCGTCAAATACACCACATCCCCGTCCTCGGATACGGCCACGGTGCGGCGTGTCGTGACCTCGGGCTTTGAGGGCTCTGACTCAGCCGCTTCCGGCGTGAGCGTCAGATGTTCAATGGGCCTAAACCCGTCGACTTCTGCTGGCGGCGTAGCCGACAAGGCATACTGATAATAAAGATCTTTCTTCTGTCCGTTGACAACCGTTTGCACGGTAAGTTTACCTGTAACCGGCAGGGCCCCTAAAAGAAGTCGTCCGCCCTCGCCGACAATCCCCTGAACATACGGGTCGGCCTTTCCGTCAGGTGTCACGAGAGAGACGAACGTACCGAAGGCAATCGGGTTTCCTGCTTCGTCATGAAGCGTGAGAAACGCCTGCCGTCCGAGACGCACCGGGAACGTTACGGGCACCAAGGCATTGTTGGTCGGATAGATGTACTGCGTGGTGTCCTCAAGTAAAAGGGCCCCTTCCGGGAGCGTGGCCGGATCGACGGTAATCGCATTTTGGGCATAACGCCTTAAATTAGTTAAAACGGCTCGACCGGCGCTGTCGGTCGTTACTTTCGTGCCCGATTCGACGGCCACATCGGCAACGTCCGGAACCTGAACGAGTGCCGCCGGGCCGTAGATGTATTTAGCCGGTGTCAGGCGTCCTTGATAGAGCACGAGGCTTCCGCTTGAGCCGACTTGAATTGTGTTGTACTCGCGCGTATGAACGAGCGTCACGTCACAGGCGAGTTTCGGTCCGTCGTACCCGAGCATGACGGATGTACTGTTTTCGTGAGATGTATTCCCCATACCCTGTGTGACCTGCCAGGTGATATCCGTTCCTTCGATGCGCCCCCGAGCCTGAACTTGGTGCTCGGTGTGTGTCTTTCCCGAAGTCGATTTCTTTTGCGACCCGATGTACGAAAGCGAGGTATTTCGCAACGGCTCGACGGAGTACCCCAAAAGACTTAAGGGAACATCCACGTGGAGCATGATTTGATTGGTCGGATGCCAAGTGCCGGATGATTTCTGGTAATTGCGCTCGTAACTTAAACTCACACCGACACCGGAAAAGACCTTACTGTACGTGACTTGATAGTTTTTGTAGTCCGAATCACTGTCGCCGTAGCGCGTATAAGTTCCCGAGGCTCGAAGACTGCCCCATGGACCGAACTGCTGAACAATCGATCCGGTTAAGCGACTTTTTTCTCGGCGCCCCGAAAGGCGTTCGAGTGTATCGCCATCACCCAAGCGATTGACATCGGAAAACGACGTAAAGTCACCGTTCGGAGAATAGTTTCCGGAAAACTGAAGGGAGGTGCCCGTCTGTAAAAAGGATTTGGCGTAGCGCACGCGATACGCAGAACCCCTCGTTGAAGGGGACCGAGTCGTCTTGTCGGCGTCCATCGTCGTGACATCGGCGCTTAAAGCACCGAAGCGCCCGAGTGAAAGACCGAGACCGCCCAAGGCGGCTCTATAGTGAGACGCCGCTCGAAACCCGGCATACGCCGTCATGCCGTACGGGAGTCCGTATTTGACGGTGCCTTGTAGGAAAAAGGGCTCTTCCGAATCCTTCTGACGCATGGTGCCGTATTTTCCGCCCTCAAGGCTATAGCGCCACTGCCCCTGACGCAGCATCATGGGAACCGAAGCGTACGCAATCGTCTCGACGGTTTCGGTGCCGTCCGACTCGGTCGTCACAACCTGTAAATCGCCTTCGGTTCCGAACGTCGGCAAATCCGTCAGGGACCAGGGACCGGGCGGTACTGTGGTTTGATAGAGGACCCGACCGTTTTGCCGAATACGAATGACGGCATAAGAGCGCGCGACACCGGATATCACCGGGACAAAGGAACGCTCGGCATACGAGAGCATCTCGGCATTGGTTTGAAGAGAAAACCCGCGAACGGGAACCGAATCAAAGAGTTCGCCTTCCGTATAGACCTCGCCGAACCGCACCCGAGAACGCAGTGACCGAATATCGCGCTCCAAATACACGTTCCAAATATCGGCGCTGTGTTCTTTTCTTTCGGTAGCCTCCGTCGTGCGCACGTAAGACGAAAAGGAACCTTGAGAAAAAAGACGCCAGGGGCCGTAATTGGCGTGGGACGACCATCCGAGATATGCATCGGTGTTTCTTTCGCGCTCGGCATCGCCTTTGCGACGAAAATGCGAGCCCGCAAAGTTATAGCTCATGACAAGCGCCGGCTCGCCGTCTTGCCACAACGCTTCATCGGCCACGTCCGTAAAAGAGGACTTGGGCGTCATGTAAAGCTGCGGAATCGTCACCGTGAGCTTGTTGTTCGGCACATCAAACTGAAGATCCAAATCCGGAACAAACTCGCTTAAGGGTTCAAGAACGGTGTCGGACGGAATCTCTCGAAGAGACTTGATTGCATGGGTATTGACACCGAACCCTCGTAAGTCGGCGATTGTCAGGCGCGGCACCAAGCGTCCGTTTTCAGCAACAAAGACAAACCGCTTTCTTTGTGCATAGCGGCGATTGACAAACACATCGACCGCGTAGGGACCGGGAGGCGCGTCCAATTCTTGCTGCAGATACGAGAGGTCAACGTCCTGACCGACGCCTAGACCAAACCGAATCACGCTTTCGTCAAAATGCGCTCCGCCTTGTTGCGCCAAGGTCACTTTCGTCCCGGTAGCCCATAAAAGGCCGGCGCACGATGCAGCGACGCAAAGGTTTCTGGTGCGAATCACGGAATCTTGACCTTTGATTCCGGGGTCAGGTTCCCGTAATCGTCAATTGCGCGCCACGTCACGGTCACAGGTTTTGTCCCCTGACCTGGATCAATCGGGTATGTGTGTGTCGCAAACGGCGCAAGCATGGAGTTTTCCGCTGTCAAAGCGCAGGGCTTGCCCTGGATCTTAAGTTCGGAAAGCGTTACGTGATATGGGGTCGTGTTACGGCATTGGACGGTGTCTCCACGACGCGTCACAGTCAGAGTCTCGGAGGCTAGTGCCGCTCCGTTACTGTGCTCCAAAGCACGCGGACGGTAAAAGAGTTTTAAATTAATCTGCAGGGCGACGGTAAAAGACGCTGTGGTAGCTTGACCGTCTTTCGGAGCACGCTCATAAGAGGCCGGAATAAACAGCCCCCGGAGAAAAAAAAGCGATTCTCTGTCAGACCGAAAATCGTTTGTCAGGCGCACAATCCGGCACGATTGTGTCGCGTGGGACGAAAGGCGGACTACCTCGGGTGCCACATAAAGTTGTTTTGCCGTGGCCTGAGTTTGCGGATTGAAAATGTACGTACGAAGCAGATACGGCGCATCGGAGCCGTTCCGGACGGGAAAAGACAGGCTCGCATCCTTTTCATTGAAAATGATGCGCGTGGCCTGTCCGATACCGACGCGGTCGGGCACATCCCCGATTCCGTCCTGACACGGAGCGATCGTACTCCACAAAAAAGCCAAACACGCCCAACTAACTCGGGCTAAGACGGACCTCATACGTATTGCTGGCGCCGTATTCGTTGATATAGGTAAATTTAAACGTACGCAACGAAAGATTCTTTTCGGAGATCTCCCACGTAGCCGATTCCCCGGGAAGAATCAAATCCCGAATATTAAGTTCATCGGTCCCGAACGAAATCCATGCCGCAGAAACGGAAAGCTTCGTCGGGTTGTACGCCGTGAGTTTATTCCCCTTAAAGCTCCACTTAAGCTCGCTTGCCGCATAACCGCAGTCCCCGAAAAGACCCTTGGGCCGGTAAAAAAGTTTAATTCGCTGGCTGATGACAGCAGCCAAGCGATTCGTTTCTCCCGCAGGAATGCTCGGAATGCAATTAATCGTGACATAAAAAACCGACTCCCTATCGTTCGGGAGCGGTTTTGTCTGCGTCAGGCGCAAACGATTTTCCGACATCGGCTTGAGCCGATACACAGCAGGTGAGACAACAAAGACATCCGTCGGTCTAAAAGATGAATCTTCCACCGAAGCACTCACAAGAATATCGGAGGGTTGCGAACTTCTCACGCCGATACTGCCTTCTTTGGCGCCGCCACGAATCACGATACGCGAACGCTCCAGACCGACTCCACCCGGCGCCTTGGCAATCTCAGTTAGATTTTGGACGACCGAGGCGGCATCCGGTGTGGCTGCGGATATCGGGACCGAGGCTAGGAAACAGATAGTCGCAGTCGAAAAAATGAGTGTTTTGTACAAAAAATCGGCCATGATGATAAAAAGAGAACGCATCCGAAATACTTTCCGTTTCCGGAGAGTACCTCAAAATGCGTCCTACTGCCTCAGGCAAAAAAGGGTTATTTATTTATAGTCAAAATCAACCTTAAATGCCATGGTTGCATTAACAGGACCGGCTTGTTCCGGAGCATCACCTCCCGTCACCAACTGAGCGTAGTAAGGGATATGCAGAATCACTTCACCGTGGGTTCCGTCCTGATTCACAGCGCCAAAATTGTCTTCAAAACCAATAGGAGCCGTATTCATTGTCACAGGAACCGTTCCTGTGGCATCCGTATAAAAACTCACATACACGCCGTTGATATTCGTCCCCAGTCTCCCCTGTTCGTCTAACTTAGCAATCGTCGGCGTGTTCCAGTGGAATGTAACTTTGTCATAGGACCCGCATTCGCTTAAACGGAACGGAATGGGGGTCACAGTGCCCTTCTTGTTGGCCGCTTTCTTAATTTGTCCCAAATCAACGGTTCCTGCATTTCCGACCGTAATGGTGCACGGTGTTTCAACAACCTCACCTGTGAGTTGCACTTCCACATTGCTACTTGCCGTTTTCACCGGATCTTCGGCAAGAGCAACACCGCTGGCCATCAGAGCGCAAGCGCTCAAAACAACAAAACATTTTTTTCATGAAAGGAATTTCTCCTAAAAATAATTTCTTTCCCTCTGAAGGGTTGCGCATCATAGCCGTCGCTCTATTGCCCGTCAATGGTCAATAATGCGTTTCTATTAATGCGTACGGATGAGGCTAATGATGCGCGCCACAATCCCCCTCGCAACCGAGGATTGGCGCAACGAATAAATAAAAACTCGAATACAAAGTGCGCCGGTCAACTCTTCCCATGAATTCGTATTCGAGTTGCTGTGATAGGGAGAAATTACTATCTGTTGCCGTATCACATAACGCGGCGCAGTATATAGGGTTTTTCCCTATTCGTATACACGAGTTTGTATACATTTGACTTATGTCAAACCAACAAAAGAAATTCCCTTAGACACAATAGCCTCAACAAAATTCGCTCATAAATCAAGGCTATTTCGACAGGGACCGAACCGATCTTAAAGCGGAAAACCGGCGCAAATAACGCAACAACTGCGGAAATAAGAGTCCCGAAATCTACGACTGAGAAAGAATCGTCCCGGATTAAGAAACTCAAGGGAAGCCTTAAAAGCGCCGGAAACTTCGGGACCATCAAGTGCGCGGGAAGGACAAAACCTCGCCCCGGTACGACGCCTTCCGGAGTGAATCAAGCGGTTGTTTGTCTTTAAAGGCAAGGTGTCGCTATTTAAATTGCACCTTAAAGATGACGGACGATGAGACCGTTCCGACCGATTCGGGCTCCTTCGTATCATCGGTCTCTAAGCGCGCATAAAGAGGAATCGAGAGGTAATTACGATTGACACCATCGGTGCCCTTGGTTGTCGCATCGATGTGTAGATCGATGACTTCACGGGCTTTGACTTCACTTCCGGACGTCGCGTGGCTGTCTTTGTAAAAACTCATCGACACGTTTTTGATATTCGTGGTTAACTTGCCGCCCTCAAGTGTCCCTGTTGTCGCGCCGTCCCACGTGACGCAAACCGCGTTGACATCGCCTTTGCAGTCCGTTAGATAAAAAGGAACCGGCGTAATCCGTCCTTTTTTACCTGCAACTTTCTTAATCTGCCCCAAGTCGACTGAATTGGCATTTCCGACAGAAACTAAGCAGGGGGTCTCAACCACTTCGCCCGTAAAGTTGACGGTCACACAACTGGTTGTCGGCTGGGTTGCCGCGGGTCCAGCGGCAAATGCCGCCCCGCATGTGATTAAGGAAAAGGCGCTAAATGCAATTAACCCTATCCTCATAGAAACCCTTTCCGTCCGTAAGATGCCTGACAAGAGGGTCCCTTAAATGACCACTCTCACACTCGTTTCCCCCATGTCTTACTTTACCTGAAAAGTCCGCCGAACTCCCTTACGTAAAAACCCTAATGATGCGTTGTAAAACCGCGGGAAATAGCCAAATTAGAGGTCTTGGGAAGCACTCTTAAAAGCGCAGAAAGAGTGAGCGGCCTAAAACGAAATGCGCTGCAAGTGCAGCGCAATGCAGCCGGCGGTCAATTCCGGCAAATCGGATTTTTTTCGGCAAGCCGAATACTAGGAGGATTGCGCCACGTCCTTAGCCTTTTTTACGGGCCGGGAAGATGGTTTTGCGCCCCTATTCGAACGAGTCTTGGGTTTTGCCGATTCTTCCCGGCTTGCAGGTGTCTCGGGAGTAGCCGTGCTTTGCGAGGCTTCCCGAGCAAAAGCGGCGGCCTCGCGAATCGCCCCTGCCATGGCGCGCGTCATGTCCGAAAGAATCTTAAGCCACGCATCGATTTTGCCGCTTAAGGCCCCGTATACGGCTTTGACATCTTCGGGACTGACGACGTAGGCCGTTAAAAGTGCAATCAAACAGAGCGCCGCCATGGAAAGCGCAGCACTCACGGCCACCACAAGGACACTGGCAGAGGCCAGGGTCACAACGATAAGAACCAGCGTTTTGACCCACTTCATGTCCTTCTCCTTTGTCATTTAAAAAACGCGCCGACGCTTCCACAAGTGCCAGGCAAGCATCGCCGCAAACACCGTACCGATCTGTGCGTGAAGCGAAGCACCCTTTAGTAGGGACGCCATCGTCGCTACTCCGAAAAGTGCCGTCAGACGATTTTCGAGTTGTCGGCGGCACTTAGCGGCACTTCCCTTGCAGGCAAAGAGTTTCTGCATTTGTGTCAGGACCGGCTCGGAAAGAGCACCGCTCATCGCCCGATGCTCTGCGTGCGATGGGGCCTCAAGCGCATCTTCGGGCAAGAAAGCCGCCCAAAACTGAAGGTATCCCAAAAGGTCCTCTTGTGTCAATTTCTCGGCGTTCCAAGTCAAAAGAAGACTTCCGACTTTGGGATTGACTGTGCAGCCGGTGATGCCCGGGGCCGATTTGACGGTCGAAGTGAGTGCCTCAAGCGTTTCACCCTCCAAGCCGATAAGCCCCGGATGGCGAAGCCGCAAACGCCCGGGCACATACGAACGAATAAAAGGCGTGGGATCAATCATACAGTTTCCTTCATATCAGCGGCTTCAAGGAGTTTTTCCGCGGCCTTTTTCCCGTCGGTTGTTTCCGAGCAAGAAGCCAAGAAACTTGCTGCCTCGGCAATCCAGTGCTTGTCGTTTGCACTGCCGCTCATGGGCGGGCGCATGGCATTAAGGCACACGCCGATGGTTGTCATGTTGTGAAGGACGGCCCCGGTGGCCGGTGTTAACGCCCCGGTTAAACCGCCCGCTAAAAAGCCCGTATTAAGGCCCACGGACACGGTAAAGTTTTCTTTAATCCGTGCCATCGTCGCACGCCCCAAATCGATGGCGTACGGAAGATCCGCAAGGCTATTATTCATGAGAACGACATCGGCCACTTCCTGGGCAATATCGCTTCCTTCCTTTAATGTCGCTCCGACATCGGCACACGAAAGCGCCGGGCTGTCGTTGACGCCGTCGCCGATCATCAGGACCTTGCAGCCTTCTTTCTTTAACGCCTGAACGTGACCGGCCTTATCGGTCGGAAGGACCTGTGCACGAAATTCCTGAATTCCGAGCGCCTGCGCCACGTTCTTGGCCGTCCGAGCATCATCGCCCGTGAGCATCACGATACGACGAATTCCGCGACGGCGTAGCGCCGCAATCACTTCGCGCGACTCGGGGCGCAAGGGATCGACAATACCGAGGATGCCGACAAGTTTTCCGCCCAACGCCATGTAAAGAATCGACTTTCCTTGTTCGGCCAAGCGCTCGACGTGTTCGGTTGCTGCCGACACATCGACTTTTTCATCTTCTTCGATAAAGTGGCGCGATCCGATGATGACCTTTTCCCCGTCCACCGACGAGCAAATGCCGTGTGCCACGACGTATTTGACCGTCGAATCGTGTTCTTCGGTAAAGTGATCCAGACCCCGCTCTTGCGCGGCTCGCACAACGGCGCGCGAAGCCGGATGCGGGAAGTGTTCTTCCAGGCACGCAGCCAAGGCCAAGACTTCGTCTTCCGTACGCGACGAATCGAGCGAAACGACATCGGAGAGTTTCGGCGAAGCCTGCGTTAATGTCCCGGTCTTATCAAGGACCACGGTATCGACTTCGGCGAGGGCTTCTAAGTACCGTCCGCCCTTAACGAGAACCCCCGTGTGCGTTCCCTGCTTCATCGCCGTCAAAATCGCAAGCGGAGTCGCAAGACGCAGGGCACACGAGTAATCGACCATCAAGACCGAGGCCGCTCGCGCAAGGCTTCTTGTGGCAAGGAACACGAGTCCGGCTAAGGCAAAGTTAAAGGGAACGACGGCATCGGCTAAGCGTTCGGCTTTGCCTTGAATGCCGGCTTTACTCTTTTCGGAGGTTTCGATGAATTGAACGATTTGATTGAGCCGGGTGCCGTCGCCCATCTTCGTCGGACGAATATCGATTTCGCCGTCCTCGACCACGGTTCCGGCAAAGACCGAGCCGCCTGCTTCCCGATGCACGGCAAGAGGCTCACCCGTCATCGTGGCCTGATTGACGGCGGCATTGCCGGCAACGACCGTTCCGTCCACGGGAATCGTGTTACCGGTGCGAACGACAATGACGTCGGTGGGTTTCACTTGCGAAAGCGGCTTTTCTTTCACGGAGTGCCCGTCACGCACCCAAACGCGGTCGACTTTCAGGGCCAACTGATCGGCAAGACTTGCCAAAGACTTCTTGCGCGTATAGCGCTCGAGCATCTCGCCCATCCCGAGAAGCAAAATCACCAAACCCGCTGTCCGAAAATCACGCAACAGAAGCGACATGCCGATAGCCGATGCATCGAGCACTTCGACGTTAAGCTTCCCGTTCAAGAGGTTTTTCACACCCTTGAAAAAGTACGGAACAGCGCCCAAAAAGACGTTGGCGGTATTCACTAGAAGCGGCAACACCGAACGGAGCACCACCCAACGAGCCAGCGGCGAAAAATCCAAATCCGAAGACTGTTCTTGTCGCGCAAGTTCCTCGGCCGACATGAAGGGTCGCCGTACGGCCTCAACGACGGGCATACCCGAAAAAGCACGTCCGAAAAGATCTCCGATGTTACGCGCAACTTGAGTTAATGACTTTTCGGTCTCCTGCGCGAGGGTCTCGGTTTCTTTTTGTAGACCGGCTTTTTTCCTGGCCCGTAGGCGCCGAGCGGCAATGGGATGCGTTTCAAGCCCTTGTAAATACGTTAAAAGCGCCTGATGCGCCTCTTGTGTCTCCCAATATGCGAGGACACTTCCGGTGACCGGATTGACGGTCACTCCGTTAAGACCGGGAATCTGCGTGAGTTTTTCAGCAATGATGCGAGCCGTTTCTCGGCTCATCGTGGCTTTGGTGCGATAGCGCACGCGATTGCCGATGCTGTGAGCAAGAGTAAACTTCATAGGATGTAAAAAGCGATTGAATCGGGCGCAAAAACCGGCGCCTCCTAAAACTTAAAAACCCGAAGCCGACGCAACAGGTCGTCGCGCGGACCTTCGGGCTTTCCCGTCAGGGAAGAAGCGATTACACCGCTTTCTTGGTCTTGGCAACGCGACGCGTCTTTTTAACGGGCTTAGCTTGCACGGTCGCTGCCGCTTCGGCCTCTTCCTGAGACTCACGACGCATCTGGGACTTGACCTGTGCTTCGGCCACAACGTCTGCCAATTCCTCGCGCACGCCGTCAATGCCGGTCATGACCTTGTCTTTGACATCCAGACCTGCGGAAAGAAGGGAACTTGCCAGGGGCTTAATGCCGCCCGCTTTCTTACCCTTAGCCAAAGCCACGGCCCCCAAAGCGCCGAGAATAAGACCGCCGGCAAAAATAAGACCGTATTTGGTGGTTTGATTCAGGACCATTTTCTTTTCCTCTCCGAAAAACTGTCATCGAGTGCACGCCGCATACCTTCGTGCGTGCCCTTTTGTGTTGCTCGTATTATAGTCAAGCCCACCTCGGTTTTTGATAGTTTTCTCCGAAAGCAAATACGTGGTTTTCCCTATGATTTCACGCCTTTTCGCCAATCCGGTCATTCAAGAATTGCCGCTTCTCATGGCCGGCGTTCCGACACAAGAAATGATGGGGACCGAGAGGACTTATTTGGTTTTGGATACCAACATCGTGCTCGAGATCTTTTACTGGTGCGATGCGCGTGTTCAAGACCTAATGGACGAGCTTTCTTCCGGAGCCCTTTGCGCCCTTGTCTCGATTGAAACGCTTGCCGAACTTGCGGACGTTCTGATGCGCACCCCCTTTAACTGCAACGCAGAACAAACTCAGGAGCTCCTAAAGCGCTACCTTGCCCTCTCGTGCCAAGCAAGCGTTGCAGCCGATGCGTGCGCCGTTCGGTGCAAAGACGTCGACGACCAAAAGTTCTTGGATTTAGCCGCACGCTATGCTTGCCCGCTCATTACCCGCGACAAACACCTATTGAAAGTCGCTAAGAAGATGCGTCGCTTCGGTGTGCGTGTCACCACACCCGAAGGACTTTAGGAAAGGAGCGTTCCGGCCGCCAGACACGCAAAGATGACGGCTGCCGTACGGTTTAAATAAAACTGCACGCGCGGCGTCCGAAGCTTTTCGGCAACCGACCCGGCACAAAAGGCAATCAGAGAAAACACAAGGAGCGTTACAATCATAAACGTGACACCTAAAACCGTCATCTCGCAGGCCGTTTGGAGGGATGAGGCTCCGCGCGTCACAAACTGCGGAAAAAACGCCAAAAAGAAAATCTGCACCTTGGGGTTCGTGACATTCATAAGGATGCCGCGCCGAAAAAGCACCGAATCGGCCGTTTCTTTCGTGGCACTCGCAGATCCCGCCGTCGGGTGCGTCCAACTCATGACAGCCAGGTACGTTAAGTAGAGCGCCCCGAGAATGCGAATCGCCCAAAAAAGCGAGGGCGACGCGGCCACAACGGCCGCAACGCCCAAGGCGGCTGCGACGGTTTGAAGCGCCACACCCACCGATAAACCGGCAACGGTAAAAAGCCCTTTTCTGACCCCGTGCACGGCCGATTGCACAAGGACGAACATATTGTCCGGCCCCGGTGCAAATGCCAAGAGGACGCTCGCCAACACGAACGCGCCGTAAATCGAAAGCGTCATACCGAAGGCCTTAACCTACCCGACCCACACACGGGCATTTTCAAAGGCTCTCATCCAGCCGGTAAATTCCTCTTTCGTGTCCTCGTACCAAGAAAGCGTGGCCACGCGAACACTGCGCTCCGGATGCGGCATGATGATCGTTGCACGCCCGTCGCGCGTTGTCAGCGACGTTACGCCCTCAGGCGAGCCGTTCGGATTCATCGGATAAACCTCGGTCGGCAGTCCCTCACCGTCCACGTACCGCGCTGCCACGTAAGCCTCGGTCGCATCCTCGGGTCGAGCCCATAGGACGCGTCCTTCGCCGTGCGACGTGACAATCGGAAGCGCGCTTCCTGCCATGCCTCGGAAGAAAATCGAGGGCGAGGATTCGATACGGACTTCACTTAACCTGCCTTCGAACTGCTCGGAGCGGTTCGTGACAAAGCGCGGCCAGTGGTCGGCACCGGGAATCAGGTCCTTTAAGCGGCTCATCATCTGGCACCCGTTACACACGCCGAGCGAAAAGGTATCGGGCCGCTCGAAGAACGCGCGGAACATGTCGGTTAACCGGGCATTTAAGAGAATGGTTTTGGCCCATCCGCCGCCCGCACCTAAAACGTCGCCGTACGAAAAGCCTCCGGCTGCCGCAAGGCCGCAAATGTCCTTTAAGTCCGCCCGACCTTCCAGCAGGTCCGTCATATGCAAATCGCGGACGATAAAGCCGACCCGGTAAAAGGCCGCTGCCATCTCGTTTTGCGAGTTCACGCCCTCTTCGCGCAAAACAGCCACAACCGGTCGCGCGTGACTTGAGTGCACGAAGGGCGCGGCAATGCGCTCGTGCGCATCAAAGGTGGTTTTGACGAAAAGACCCTTGGTTTTTTGTCCCGTGGCGACGGCAAATTCGCTGTCGGCACAGGCCGGATTGTCACGAAGGCGCGCCATCGCGTGCGTCACTTCCGACCAGTCACGCATCAGGCGCACGCGCGGGATCGAAAGCAGGATCTTGCCCGCCGCTTCGATTTCAAGATTATCCTTCTCGGTAACCGTGCCGAGCGTGGCGTAGTAACGCGTCAGACCAAGAGATTCAGCCCGAGAAGCTACATCGGCAAGCGACTCTTCACGTACCTGCAAAACCGCCCCGAGTTCTTCGTTAAAGAGCACCGATAGCGCTTCATCGGCACTCACTTCGCCGTCAGCAAGGGCATCTAGGCTCACGCGAACACCCTTGTGCGAGGCAAACATCATCTCACAAAGCGTTGTCGCAAGACCGCCGTCGCTTCTGTCGTGGTACGCAAGGAGAATTCCTTCATCGGCAAGTCCCCGCACCAGGCGCACGAAGTTCTTTAACGCTTCCGTGTCGGTAAAGTCAGGCGTCACCGACCCGAAGTTTTGAAGGACCTGCGCCAGAATCGATCCGCCCATGCGGCACTTCTTGGCGCCGAAATCAAAGGCAATTAAGCGACTCGGGACGGACTTAAGTTCCGGCGTCACGGTCAGGCGCACGTCCGAAACGGGTCCGGCTGCCGAGACAATAAGCGAAATCGGGCTTGTCACAGCCTTATCGACATCTCCGTCCTTCCAGGTCGTTCTCATCGAGCAGGAGTCTTTGCCGACCGGGATGGAAATTCCGAGATTAAGGCACAAATCCCTTGCCGCTTTCACGGCCGCATAGAGTTTGGCATCTTCCCCGTCCACGCCGCAGGCGGCCATCCAGTTGGCCGAGAGCTTGACTGTAGATAAATTCACGTCCGCCGCAACGATGTTCGTGACGGCTTCGGCAATGGCCATACGGGAGGCGGCCGCCGAATCGATAACAGCCAAGGGGGTGCGCTCGCCGATAGCCATCGCCTCACCCTTAAAGCCCGAGTAATTGAGGGTTGTCACCGCACAGTCGGCAACCGGAACCTGCCAGGGACCGACCATCTGGTCGCGCGAGACAAGACCGCCTACCGTGCGGTCGGCAATCGTGACCAAAAAGTTCTTTGCGGCAACCGTCGGATGATGCAAAACGCGGCTTAAAGCATCGGCCAAATCCACGTCGCGTGCATCGAAAGAAGACAGATGCCCGTGGCGTGTACGCACATCGCGGTGCATCTTCGGGGGTTTACCCAATAGGACATCCATGGGCATCTGGACAGCCCGCTCTTCGCCTTGACGCCCTTCGACAATGAGCATGTTGTCGTCACTGATGGTCCCTAAAACCGCATACGGGCACCGCTCGCGCCGGCAAATCGCATCAAAGCGCGCCAGGTTCTCCGGAGCAACCGCAAGTGCATAGCGCTCCTGGCTTTCGTTACTCCAGACTTCCAAGGGGCTCATGCCCTTTTCCAAAACAGGCACGGCCTCAAGCGAAAGGCGAGCCCCGTGGCCCGAAAGGTCAGCAAGTTCGGGCATGGCGTTCGAAAGGCCCCCCGCTCCGATATCGTGAATCGCAAGAATCGGATTTAAGGCACCGGCAGCCCAGCACCTATCGATCACTTCCTGGGCACGGCGCTGCATTTCGGGATTGCCGCGTTGGACGCTGTCAAAATCCAAATCTTCGGCATTGGCACCCGAAGCCATGGAGCTTGCGGCTCCCCCGCCGAGGCCGATGCGCATTCCCGGTCCCCCGAGCACAATCATCAGGGTTCCGGGTTTGAGCGTGTGTTTGTTCGTTTGATCGGCACGAATGTTGCCGATGCCGCCCGCGAGCATGATGGGCTTGTGGTAGCCGTAGCGCACATCGCCCACGCGCGCTTCGAAGGCGCGGAAGTACCCGAGAATATTCGGGCGACCGAATTCGTTATTAAAGGAAGCCGCTCCGATCGGGCCTTCGGTCATCACCGACAAGGCCGAGGCAATGCGAGAGGGTGTTCCGTACACATCGGCGGATTGATTGTCTTTTTCCTGCGTCGTGTCGCGGTCGTTTTCCCAATCCTGCGAGTGACCGGGAATATGCAACGCCGAGACTGAAAAGCCGCAAAGGCCGGCCTTAGGACGTGCGCCGCGACCTGTGGCTCCCTCATCTCGGATTTCTCCGCCCGAGCCTGTGGCAGCACCCGGGAAGGGACTGATGGCCGTCGGGTGGTTGTGGGTTTCGACTTTAAAGACCGTGTCGGTGGTCTCGAGGCGCTCGACGTAGGTCGCGCCGAACAGATCCCTTTCATCCGGACGCGGATAAAGGCGCGGAACAGCCGGACCTTCCAAAATTGCAGCATTGTCCGAGTACGCCACAATCGTTCCCTGAGGCGCGGCTTTGTGCGTCTCGCGAATCATCTGAAAGAGCGTTTTGGGCTGCTTGACGCCGTCAATCGTAAATTCGGCATTAAAAATCTTATGGCGGCAGTGCTCGGAATTGGCCTGCGCAAACATCATCAATTCCACATCCGTGGGGTTGCGTTTTTGAGCGGCAAAGGCATCTACTAGGTAGTCGATTTCGTCTTCCGAAAGCGCCAAACCCATCTCGGTATTGGCTTTCTGCAAAGCTGCGCGACCGCCCGTTAGGATATCGACCGAAGTCATCGGGCGACTTTCGGTATCGGCAAAAATCGTTTCGGCCGCCTGACTCGGATCGACAACCGATTGCGTCATGCGGTCACATAGAAGGGCATAAAGCGCTGCGCGCTGTTCATCGGAGATGGACGAACCGTCTGCAAGCGTAACGGCGTACCGAACGGCGCGCTCGATACGAACCACGCCGGCAAGGCCCGTATTGTGGGCAATATCGGTCGCTTTGCTCGACCATGGGCTGATGGTTCCGCAGCGCGGCGCCACGAGAACACAAACATCTTCGCGAACTCTTTCGTCAGGTTCGCCGTAATCGAGCAAATCCGCTAGACGCGCTTTTTCTTCATCTGTTAAAGGTTTTTCCGTTAACACGTAGTGTACGTAGTGTGCACCGACGGCTTGAGCACTCGGCATGAAGGTTTTTAACTCAGTAAGGACGCGTTCGGCACGGAACGCACTTAGGGCACCGGGGCCGGAAAATTCTAAGATCATAGTGACTTCCCTTCTCTCAGTTATGTAAAGAGACAAGCGCCAGTCCGACCGACACGGTCGGCTCGCTCGGTAAGAACATTGTACAGTTTTCGATGACGCTAAAAACGAACGCAAAGAGTCGCTTAAAAAAGGCGTCGAAAACTTGACTTATCTCGGCGCGACAGAAAACCTGAGGATACGTGAGAAACCCGAGCAACCATGCATGCGACACGTATAATCCCTTAATATGAAACAACCCCTTGTAAACAGGTGAGAAATGGAAGAAAGTGTCCTCAGAAAGGTCCCTTACGGCGAATCGAACTTTTCGTTTTTACGTGCAAATAATCTTGCCTATGTCGACAAGACCGAGTTCATCGCCAAACTCGAAGAGTTTTCTAATCGTTTTCCCTTCATCGTCCGCCCTCGTCGTTTCGGAAAGACGCTTTTCACGCAAACGCTACAAGCCTACTACGACATTGCGGCGGCCGAGGACTTTGAGCGGAACTTTGCCTGCACTTACATCGGGGAGCACAAGACAGCCCTCGCCAATACATTTCGGGTCATCCATTTTGATTTCTCGGGCATCCCGGCAGACAAGTTCGTCCGGGGATTCATTGAAAAAGTCCGTCGCGGGTTGACAAGTTTCTGTATGCGTTATGGTTTTTCAATGGGTCTGGAAGTTGTCGACCGCGAGTTTGATGACCCGACCCTTCTCCTGTCGACTTTTCTAAGGACATATGAGAAAACCTACAAAGAATCGGTTTATCTCATCATTGACGAGTACGATCAAGGAGCTAATGAAGTTCTTGCCACAAATTTGGAATCTTTTCAGGGTCTGACACGTTCCGGCGGAGTGCTTAAGACCTTTTACGCGAGTTTGAAAGACTTGGCCGCAAACGGTCCTATCGGAAGAATATTTATCACCGGAGTTACAACAATCCAACTCGATTCGATGACTTCCGGTTTTTCCGTTGCCGAAAATCTGACAACCGATCCTGAGTTTTCCACGATGTTCGGATTTACCGAAACAGAACTTCGGAACTTAATCGGGCAAGTTGTCAACCTCAAGCAATACGGAAAGAGTCTTGACGAAGTGTTTTCGCGAATGAAGGAGTGGTACAACGGATATTGCTTTAATACAAAAAAGAGTGAGACTGTTTTTAATGCCTCAATGTGCCTGAATTATCTGAAACAGATTCGGCAAACCGGAGAAGAACCCGATGACATGCTCGACGCGTCAGTGGCCAACAGTCTGGACAAAATTGAGGCAATTCTTTCCTTAGGCGATGCCTCTCTTGTCAAAGAAATCGTTAGCCGAGCCTTAAATCACGAACCGATTCCCTTTGGAGGAAAACTTCAGGTTTTGAATTTGAATCAATCCAACGGCCTCGATCGTGAAGCGCTTTTGTCGGCTCTCTTTTACATGGGTTTTTTAACTTATGTCATCGGGAATAAACAGGCTCTCACAGTTCCCAATCGCGCCATCGGAATCCAGTTCTTCGAGTACTACTTCAAGAACGTTTTGAAAGCTCCGGAATACGTGTTTGATAGTGACGAGTTCTCGCTTGCCTACGAAGCGTTAGCCGCCGGGAACCCTAAACCCTGGCTTGACCTTGCCGATAGACGCCTTTCGCAAACGAGCGGCGTTCACATGGCTGTGCACGTCAATGAGGCAGCTTTTCAAATGATGCTCTCTTCGACGCTTTGGGCATCGGGTGAATACGGCGGGCAACTTGAAATCGAATCGCGCGGAGAAAACTCGGGTTTTATCGATTTACTTCTGACCCCGAAACACAATGCGTCCTACCCGAGCTACGTCATCGAAGTCAAACACTTGAAGACCGATGCAACCGAGGAAGCCGTACAAAAAGTCCTTGCGGAAGCTAAAAAACAAGCGCAAAGATACGCTCAGGGAGAAGCTGTCAAGGCGATTGTCAACCTCAAGTGCCTCGCTCTTGTTTACAAGGGCTTGCGCCTTGTTGCCCTTGCCCTGACGGACAAAACCTGACAACTAAAGCGTCAGACTCTCCTTTGTCGATAGTGTTGCGCATAGGATTTACAATGCGCGACATTCGTCTTGATTCCCGTTCGGAATCGAGAAATTTCCATTTTTCTTAAAAAACCATGAGCCAGCCCATTTTAAATCTTGACGAATTAAAGACCCTTGAAGAACGCATGACACACGCCTTGGGAGAAGGCGAACTCATGAGACGAGCCGGAAGTACGCTGGCCGAAGAAATCGCGTCGGTAACGCCCCCTTCCGGACACGTTGTGTTTGTCTGCGGACCGGGCAATAACGGCGGTGACGGATTTACAGCCGCACGAATTCTTCTTGCGCGCGGGTTTCGCGTCACCTGTGCTCTTATCGGATGCGACAAACCCAAGGCACAAGATGCCCGTAATGCCTACGAGGCTTGGGAAAAAGCAGGCGGCACCACGATTGCCGACCCATACAGTGCCGCTAAGGCCGATACGGTCGTCGATGCCCTGTTCGGAACGGGAGCGCGCGGCGCCTTGAAGGGAGACTTCCTGGATGCCGCTTTGTGGTTTAACAAACGTCAGGCAACGCACATCAGTGTGGATATTCCCTCGGGACTTGATTCCATGACCGGTTTTTGGCTCGGCGGCATCAAAGGGTGCCGAGCCGACATCACGGTTTCCTTTTTTGCACCCAAGGCCGGGTGCTTTATGAACGAAGGGGTCGATGCAACCGGTTCCGTTCACGTCAAAGAACTCGATGTCTCGGTGCCGCTCACACAACTTTCGCTCATTGATACGGACGATTTTGTGCACCTTACGGAAACGCGAAGCAAAAATTCACATAAGGGGCTTTTCGGACACGTGGCCGTTGTCGGAGGCGACGTCGGTACGGTCGGCGCCGCCTACTTGGCTGCCCGCGCTGCATTACTTCTCGGTGCCGGGCGCGTCACGTGCGAACTCATGGCAGGCAACGCTCCGCTTGTCGATCCCCTTTTCCCGGAATTGATGTTTGCCGCCGACCCGATTGACTTAACGAAAACGACCTGCAACATCGTCGGTTGCGGCATGGGCTTTAGCCCTCGTGCTTTTGGGCGCTTAAAAGAAGCGATTGCCGCCGACGTCCCGCTTGTTGTCGATGCCGATGCATTGCGCGCTCTTGCCCGTGACCAAAAGCTTCAGGATGCCCTCCTTGCGCGCCGTGCACACACCGTCATTACGCCGCACCCGGGAGAAGCGGCCGAACTTTTGCACCGGACAGTTGACGCGGTTTTAGCCGATCGCATCGGAGCGGCCCGGGAACTTGCGGTCCAAACGGGCGCAATTACCGTTTTAAAAGGTGCCGGGACCGTCGTTGCCCTACGTAGTTCGCGCACATGGATTAACCCGATTGCCAACGGGTCACTCGCGACCGCAGGCTCGGGCGACGTGTTAAGCGGCATGCTCGGAGCCTTCTTTGCGCAAGGGTTTGATCTTGTTACAGCCACGCTCGGAGCCGTGTGGCTGCACGGTGCCGGCGTTCAGGACCGCACAGCCGGTGTGACGGCAGGCGCCTTAGCGCCGCGTGCGGCTGCACTCTTAGATCAATTGCGTCGGCACCGTCAGGCGGCGCATTTGCGATAAAAAGAGCACGCTTCCCCGAGGCTTCTACCTCGGGGTAGTCTTTTTTTTCGTATAAAGGCTGCAAGAATCCGAAAGGCGCTTGAAGAAGACAGTCAAGCGCCATCTCTTGCGTCTTATCAAAGAAGTTCTTAGCCGCTTTGATTAGCATCCGAGGACATTTCGGAGAGTTTTCATGTCCACCATTGCCGACGGTTTCAAATTATCCAATCAAGTCTTTATTCCCTGCATGGGATTAGGAACACGCCAGCTGCAACCGACTCCGGAGATGCAGGCACTCTTAACCGAAGCCGTTCGCGCCGGCTATCGGCGTTTTGATACGGCAAGCGCCTACGGCAACGAACGGATTTTGGGCTCAGTGCTTTCCCGATGCGGAATCGACCGCTCCGAATTTTTCATTTCAAGCAAGTTGTGGGTGACGGACCGAAGCCGTCAGGCCGTCATTTCCGCGTTTGAAAAAACCCTGGAAAACCTCGGACTCGAGTACCTCGATTTGTACCTCATTCATTGGCCCGAAACACACGGGGATGCCATTTCCTGGCAAAGCATCAATGCCGGAACGTGGCGCGTTTTAGAGGAACTCTATAAAAGCGGTCGCGTACGCGCCATCGGGGTGTGCAATTTCCTTACGCACCACTTAGTGCCGCTTCTGGCGCGTGCGAGCGTCCCTCCGATGGTCAATCAACTGGAGTTTCACCCGGGGTATTGGCAAAAATCGACGGTGGATTTTTGCATCAAGCACGACATCCACGTCACGGCCTGGGACCCGACCGGGCGACGGGACGTGATGCCCGATCCCAAACTCGAAACCATTGCCAAGCGCCACGGCGTCACCCCGGCACAAGTGGCCCTGCGTTGGTGCTTACAGCACGGGGTCTCGGTTCTTCCGCGTACGATGAATCCGGCCGATTTACCGGTTTTTGCCGATGTGTTCAATTTGCGCCTTAACGTTCGGGAAATGACGGAAATCGATTCCTTACCGCTTTCGTGCTTTTCCGGTTTAGACCCGGACCGCGTTTCGTTTTAATCGGCTAATCGGTGCCCTCGCACCGTTCCGTACGTTAAAGCCACTCGGGGCGAGAGCACCAGGTAAGCGGTCCAAAAAGCAGCCCAAAGAAACATCGGAAGCAGAGCCGACACCGAAAACGCGAGTTGAAAGTACCAGCTTTCAATAAGGACGGCAACCGGACCCATAAGCCAGAGTAAAACAATCACACCGGCAAGGGCGGCACTCGACCGCTTTGTGACCAAAAGGACCAAAAGCGCAAGGCCGAGCAGAGCCTGAATAAACGAAGGTCCGACCGTCACATAGGCGGCAAAGCGATCTAAGCCCTCGGCGTACTCGGACCACGGAAAACTGGTTGCCACGACGTATCCTTGCCAAAAAAGATATTCGGTTACGGCTACCTGTCCGAGGACAAACAGCACGAGTGCCCCGCCGAATCCGCTTTTAGTCTTTGAGCAAATAAGGCGCGGTAAGAAACGGCGCCCGAGAACGACAAAGAAAAGCGTCGGCACGGCCACAAGAACCGCCACAAGAAGCATTCGCCAAAAGTCCATCTCGTTACTCCTTTTTGGTGCTCGGCGTTGCCGCATCCCCGGCATCTTCCTGCAGTCCGACCAAAATCCCGCAGGGAGCGCCTTCGTGTGAGCCCGAGCAGCGCGATGCGAGCTCTTTTAAGTGTTCCTTTAAGGCTTTGAGTTTGGCAATCCGCTCATCGACAAGTCGCACGTGGTGCGCAATAAGTTCATGGACATGCTCGGCTTGAACCGTGTCGGTCGCATCGCACGACAGCAAGGTTCTTACGTCCGAAAGCGGCATATCGAGCGTGCGACAGTGATGAATAAACATCAACTCCCGAAGGTGCGCCTCGGTATAAGCACGGTAGTTATTTTCCGTGCGATTGGCCGGCGTCAATAGCCCCTCTTTTTCATAAAAGCGAATGGTCTCGATTCCGACACCCGAACGCTCCGAAAGCTCTCCGATTCGCATAGTTCCTCCGATGTTTTTCCGATTGTACTTGACTCTGGAGCCGCTACAGGGTTTTAAATGCACCCTGAAACAGATTTTTCTTGCCCGAAACACCATGAAAAACACCACTTTTCTTATTCATATCCAAGAAATGGATTGCCCTGTCGAAAAGGCCGAAATCGAAAAGTACTTTGCCAAGAACCCGGACTTTGAGCCTGTGGCGACCGACCTCATGCACCGCACGATGCGCTTTGTCGCCAAAAGCGAGAAAGCGACCTCGAAACTGCTGCTCGAGAACCTGAAAAAAGCAGGCTTTCCGGGCGAGGTCGTCAACGAGGCAGACGGAACCACTTCACCGATTCCCGTGCGGATTCCCGATCTTGACAGCGAAGAGAAAGTCGAGAAACTTAAAAAAGCCTTTGAAAACGACACCGCCTTTGAGATTCTTACCGTCAACCTTGCGGACAAAAGCGCCACCTTTACCAAGCGCTTTCCCGAGGCGTTAACCGAAGACCTTTTTACCAAGTTAGCAAGCCTGAATCTCCCGGCCAGTGAAATTCTTTCCACGGAAAAGAAAGCGGCCGCCTCCGAATCGCATTGGGGCGCCTTCCGTTTAGGCGTGGCCCTGATTTTAGCCGGCTGCGGCGAAGCGTTTGAAATTGCCGGAACCTTAAACGAGACGGCGATTCTTGCCGTGTGTCTTGCAGCCATTGCCTTAAGCGGCATCAAAACTCTTATCAAAGGGATCTGTAACCTGCCGTGCTTTGTCTTTAACATGAATACCCTGATGGCCGTGGCCGTCTTGGGGGCCGTTGCCATCGGTCAGTATCCGGAAGCGGCCATGGTCATGGTCCTTTATGAAATCGGCGAGGCCATCGAAGACAAAACCCTCGCACATGCCCGTAGTAGCATTCAGACGCTTCTGGAGAAAGCGCCGAGTACGGTAGAAATTCTCCTCGCGGGTAAATGGATTAAAAGCAGCCCCGAAGCGATTTGCCCCGGGACGATTTACCGCGCCGTTCCGGGGCAAATGATTGCCGCCGACGGCGTCGTTGTGGATGGCGTCAGTTCCGTCGATGTCTCAAGTATTACGGGCGAACCCCTACCGGAATCGGCGCGTGAGGGCTCCGTTGTGCGCTCCGGGAGCATTGCCTTAGACGGAACACTCTCGATTCGTGCGACACGTGCGGCTACCGACTCCACGGCTGCCCGCATCTCCAAAGCCATTCTCTCGGCCCAGCAAAAGAAAGCCCGTGTCGAGCGCTTTATCGACCGCTTTGCGCGCTGGTATACGCCGACCATCTTTATAGCGAGTTTACTTCTCGGAATCGGCACCGTGCTGTGGACAGGAACCTTAGATAAGGAAACGATCTACCGCTCGCTCGTCCTTCTTGTCATCGGATGCCCCTGCGCCCTTGTGATTTCTACCCCTGTGGCCCTGCTTTCGGCCATGACCTGTGCCAGTCGGCAAGGCGTCTTTATCCGAGGCGGAGTGCCGATGGAAACGGCGGCGACGATTCAAACGGCGGTCTTTGATAAAACCGGCACCTTGACCGTCGGGCGTCCGGCATTTAAAGACCTTATTCCGGTTGCAGGATGCGACAAATCCGTTTGCTGGCACTTAGCAGCAAGTCTTGCCGCTGCCAACAAGCACCCCTTGAGCCAAGCCCTGGCACGCGCCTGCGACAAAACCGTGCGATTAAGTGCCGTCAAAGACCTCAAAAATCTTCCGGGCTACGGCGTTCAAGGGCGCGTGGACGGAGCGCTCATTACGCTTACAAACCGCACGTGGCTTAAAGACAAAGGGCTTTTAACGCCGGAAGTCGATGAGGCGTTTTCGCGACTTGAAAACGACGGCAACACCTGCATGGCCGTGAGTAACATTTTCGGTGCGCTCGGCGTCTTTGCCTTTGCCGACACCGCCAAGCCCGGAATTGCCGCCTCCGTCAAAGCCTTAAAAGATCAAGGCGTGGCCGTGTGGATTCTCACGGGTGACAATGAAAAAAGCGCTGCGAAAATCGCTCGGGAAGCCGGCATTGACAACGTGCGTGCCAAGCTACTGCCGCAAGAAAAGCTTGCGATTATTTCCGAACTTGACAGCAAAGCTCCGACAGCCATGGTCGGTG
>OJNX01000502.1_pt1 | contig 26250 bp, 36 predicted proteins | sample 1598021 | NCBI WGS metagenome assembly OJNX01 (sample SAMN01915227, study PRJEB22387) | human gut metagenome | isolation source: stool | host: Homo sapiens | place: USA | reverse complement strand
TTTACTGGACGTGTAACAACATCTATTCGCTCGCGAAGAACGTCGTTTACGACGTCGTAAGAAAATTAGCGCCGCTTGTCCGAAACATCCCTTTGCACGTGACAAGAGCAAAACCGAGTCAGGAGCCGGTTTCCTGGATCGGACTTTTGCCGTTACTTTTCTGGGTTGTCGGTGCGACTCTTGGAGTTCTTTCAAGCACGCAGTTTGCGATGTTCGGCGGAATGGAGCGTCGGGTTTTGGAATTGACGGCCGGAGCTTTTTTCGTTGCAAGCGTTCTTGTATGCCTTGTTCAGGGCGCCAAGCTTCTGACCGTGCGCGGGCGAGCACTTTTTGCGCTCTTTATTCTGTTCCTATGCGTCAATTGCCTATGGTATTGGTACAAGGGAACGTTCGTGCGTGCCCGGGTGTTCTTCACGTTCCTCACGGGTCTTTTGAGCCTGATTCCGGTTTTGTCGCTTACGCTCGATCGCTATCGACCCGAGCGTTGGCTTTATCCTAAGTCAGATCCTTCGTCGCTTTACACCCCGAGTGCCTTCTGGCTTGTGATTCTTCTTTGCAATTACCTACCGGTCCAGGCCTACTGCACGGCTCCCGAAATCTTTTCTTCGCCCGATGTGGTGCTCGCTAAGCTCTTACTGCCGTCGGCTGTTTTCGGAGCGGTTCTTTATGTGGCCGGGCGTCTTTGGGTTTTCCTCGGCGTGATGCGCACGGCATCCGTTCTCACGGCGTTCGTGGCCTTCTGGCTGACGCTTTATGCGTTTGTCTTGCCGCTTGATGTCGGATCGATTGACGGCTTTCAGATCGAATCGCCCGCACGGCTTTATCGCCCCGTGAACGTAGCAACCGACGTGTTGGTTTTAGTGGGACTCGGCGCGGTGTTCTATCAGTGCCTCAAACGCCGGGCCGTTGCCGTACTTCGCGTGGCGCTCACCTGTGCCTGTGTTTTAAGTGTGGTGGCCGGCATCGAGCAGCTCTGGTCGACCCAGGGCCGCTGGCAGGAAGATACGCAATCGCGGCGCACGGAGCTTCCGGCGTATAACGAATCGATGCTCGGATTTACCAAACACGGCAAGAATACGCTTGTTTTTGTCTTGGATATGTTCTCCGGGCGTCACATGACCGAAATCATGCGGGACAATCCGGACCTCAAAGAAAACCTCACAGGGTTTGTTTGGTATCCGGACACCTTGGCGCAGGGACAGCGTACTACGACAAGTATTGCAACGCTGATTTGTGGCGAGGTTTGCACGGTCGGCGGATTAAATCAGGGGGAAAAGGATTCGCTCGTTGAGAAAATCAATCGGCGCTACGCCGAGGCGTTAAGTGTGTTCGGCGAAAAAACGGAACTTTTTATCAACGAACACACCTGGCTTGAGTCGCAGCGCTTTTCTCGGTATGCGGGGAAAAACGCGCTCGCCGTTCGATTTTTAAGTTCGGCGTATTTAAATCGCTACGCCCAAAAGCACGGCCTTGAAATTTCGGTGGGCGGAAGCGATGACTTCTTAACGGCCGTCAGTCTTTTCAGCGCCTCGCCGTGGTCCTTTAAATCCGTGATTTATTTCGACGGACATTGGGTCACACAGGCTATCGGATATTGGACAAGCGACCGCGTGGCCAATCGCTTGCAGGAATGGGCATTTTTAGATCAGCTCAGTGAAATTTCCAACGCACGTGCGGCTCACGATACGTATAAGTTCTTTCATTCGGAAATTACCCATAACCCGTGGCTGATGGTCCCGGGCAAGTGCGGCATTATCCGCGAGCTTGCTCCGGGGCAAAACTATCCGCAGCAGGCCGTCGAAACCTGTGCGTTAAAAGCGCTTGCCTCGTGGTTTGATTGGATGAAAAAGGCCGGTGTTTACGACAACACGACGATTGTGATTGCGAGCGACCACGGCGCATACGGCATGCGCTTAAATCCGCTTTTAATGGTCAAGCCGAGAAACGCCGCCTCTGAACCCTTGCGAGGTGAAAATGTGCCGATGAATCTGACGGATGTTCCGGCCTTGGCCGCCGGAACGTTCGTGGTGCCTAAGGCAAACCGCGTTCGCCACACCTACGAGATGGATAAGAACGCCGAAGATCGCTACAAGGGAGCCCGAGAGTATCGGGTTACTGGTCCCGTGTTAGACCCGAAAAGTTGGCCGGCGGACTTTCCGCGTGAGGACATTCCTCGGTAAAGCACTTGGTGCCGGCCGTCAGGTCGACCACAAGATGTTGATTTGTATAGTCTAAACCCTTGACAGAATTCAAAAAAGAGGCGAGAATCACAGCCTTTTCCGGCTCCTGTGAAGCATAGGAGACGGGGTACGGCTGTGCGTCGCGCCCCGTTTTTGTGTGTCCGAAGAGGTGGAAAAGACAAAAAATTTTATTCACCAGCAACTTATCTCCCTTTCGGACACATGTCCGAATCGGATGGCTTTACCTTATAGGGACGCTATGCCCACTATTAATCAGCTTGTTCGCAAGCCCCGTGAGAACACTCACGACAAATCCAAGAGCCCCGCTCTTAAAAACTGCCCGCAAAAGCGCGGCGTCTGTACCAAGGTCTACACCACGACCCCGAAAAAGCCGAATTCGGCTTTGCGTAAGGTTGCTAAGGTGCGTTTGACCAACGGTTTTGAAGTCATTTCCTACATCGGCGGCGAAGGTCATAACCTGCAGGAACACTCTGTGGTTCTGATTCGCGGCGGACGTGTCAAGGACTTGCCCGGTGTCCGTTACCACATCGTTCGTGGTTCTCTGGATACGCAAGGCGTTCAAGACCGCAAGCAGGCTCGCTCCAAGTACGGCGCCAAGCGCCCGAAGAAAGCGTAATTCGCGACGGTTCTTGTCAGCCGTGCGAAATGGCGGCCCCGCTGTAAGAGGGCCGAGTAAGTCGCAATCCGGACAATGCGGATTGCAGTGTTTTTAGACTGAAGACAACGAAAAGAGGAAAAATATGCCACGTCGTCGCGAAGTACCAAAACGTGAGATCCTTCCCGATCCGAAGTTCGGAAACGTGGAAGTCTCCAAATTTATCAATGTCGTCATGCTTGACGGCAAAAAGGCTGTTGCCGAACGCATCGTTTACGGTGCTCTGCAGCAGATTGAAGAAAAAACAGGAAAGAACCCTATCGAAGTGTTTACGGCTGCCGTCAACAACGTGCGCCCGCTCGTGGAAGTCAAGAGCCGCCGTATCGGCGGTGCGAACTATCAGGTTCCGTGTGAAGTGCGTCCCGTCCGTCGCACGGCCCTGGCGATGCGCTGGTTGCGTGAATGCGCGAAAGCCCGCTCGGAAAAATCGATGCCCCAACGTTTAGCTGGTGAGTTGTTGGAGGCTTCCGAAGGCCGCGGCGCCGCGATGAAGAAGCGTGACGAAGTCCATCGTATGGCAGAGGCCAACAAGGCCTTCTCGCACTTTAGGTTCTAGTTGTTGAGAGGATACAATGGCTCGTACTACACCGATTGCTCAGTATCGCAATATTGGTATCTCTGCCCACATTGACGCGGGCAAGACCACAACAACGGAACGTATTCTGTTCTTTACGGGTGTCAACCACAAACTCGGCGAAGTGCATGACGGCGCTGCGACGATGGACTGGATGGACCAGGAACAGGAACGCGGTATCACGATTACCTCTGCTGCGACAACATGTTTCTGGCGCGGCATGGACATGCAACACAAGCCCTATCGCTTCAACATCATCGATACACCGGGGCACGTGGACTTTACCGTGGAAGTCGAACGTTCCATGCGAGTTCTCGACGGTGCCGTGATGGTCTATTGCGCTGTCGGCGGTGTTCAGCCGCAGTCCGAGACCGTCTGGCGTCAGGCGAACAAGTATAAGGTTCCCCGCATTGCGTTCGTCAACAAGATGGACCGCACGGGTGCTGACTTTTACCGTGTCATCACGCAGATGGAAAAGCGCCTGAAGGGACACCCTGTTCCCATCGTTTTGCCGATCGGAGCGGAAGACACCTTCCAGGGCGTCGTCGACTTGATTCGCATGCAGTCCATTCTTTGGGATGAAGCGAGCTTGGGCGTTAAGTTCACGTTCGGTGAGATTCCCGAGAACATGAAAGAGCTTGCCAAGGAATGGCACGAAAAGCTCGTTGAGAATGCGGCCGAAGCCAACGAGGAACTGATGAATCAGTACCTTGAAACCGGCGAGCTTTCTCAGGAACAAATCATCAAGGGTATTCGTACTCGTACGATTGCCTGTGAGATTCAGCCGATGTTCTGCGGCTCGTCCTTTAAGAACAAGGGCGTGCAGCGCATGCTCGACGGCGTGATTGACTTCTTGCCGAGTCCGATTGACATTCCGCCGGTTTCCGGTTTTGACTTGGACGGCAATCCTGTGACGCGTGAGGCCGATGATAAGGCTCCGTTCTCGGCATTGGCCTTTAAGATTATGACGGACCCGTATGTCGGTCAGCTCACGTTCTTGCGTGTGTACTCCGGCATTTTGAAGTCCGGCGAGACGGTTCTCAATTCCAACAAGGATAAGAAAGAACGTATCGGTCGTCTGTTGCAGATGCATGCCAACGAACGTAAAGAAATCACCGAATCGGAAGCCGGCGACATCGCCGCTGCCGTGGGTCTGAAGGATGTGACCACCGGTGAGACGCTTTGCGACGTCGACAAGCCCATCGTTCTCGAACGCATGGAGTTCCCCGAACCTGTGATCAGTCAGGCTGTCGAACCGCGCACCAAGGCCGACCAGGAAAAGATGGCTCTGGCTTTGCAGCGCCTGGCGAAAGAAGATCCTTCCTTCCGTGTTCGCACGGACGAAGAATCCGGCCAGACGATTATTTCCGGTATGGGCGAGTTGCACTTGGAAATTCTCGTCGAACGTATGCGCCGTGAATTCGGCGTCGATGCGACGGTCGGTCGTCCCCAGGTGGCTTACCGCGAAACGATTCGCTCCGTGGTCGAAAATGCCGAATGCAAGTTCGTCAAGCAGTCCGGCGGTCGCGGCCAGTACGGTCACGTTGTCCTTAAGCTCGAACCCTTGCCGCCCGGAGGTGGTTTTGAGTTCGTCGATGCGATTAAGGGCGGCGTCGTTCCGCGCGAATACATCCCGGCTGTCCAAAAGGGTGTCGAAGATACGCTCAAAGCGGGCGTTCTGGCCGGCTACCCGGTTGTGGACGTGAAGGTGACGCTGCACTTCGGTTCTTACCACGAAGTTGACTCGAACGAAAACGCGTTCAGAATGGCTGCATCCATGGCCTTTAAAGACGGCATGCGCAAGGCCGACCCGGTCCTGCTCGAGCCGATTATGAAGGTCGAAGTCGAAACGCCCGAAGAGAAGATGGGCGATGTGATGGGTGACCTGTCGAGTCGTCGCGGTATGATTCAGGGTATGGACGATCTGGTGGGCGGTGGCAAAGCGATTCGTTGCGAAGTGCCGCTCGCGGAGATGTTCGGTTATTCGACGACGTTGCGTTCTTTGACGCAGGGTCGTGCGACGTACGTGATGGAATTCGGTCATTATGCGGAAGCTCCGAAGAATGTGGCCGAAGCCGTCATCGAAGAAAAGAAGAAGTAATTTTTTGAGTGAAGGAAGTCTTCTAAAGCGCGAAGACTTCCTTTGTTTAACCTAAATTCATCAGACATTAGAGGACCATAAAATGGCCAAGGAAAAATACGAACGTACAAAGCCCCACGTAAACGTGGGCACGATTGGTCACGTTGACCATGGCAAGACGACGCTCACAGCGGCGCTGTGCACGATTTTGGCGGCCAAGTTCGGCGGCGAAGCCAAGGCGTACGATCAGATTGATGCGGCGCCGGAAGAAAAGGCTCGCGGCATTACGATTAACACGGCGCACGTCGAGTACGAGACGGAACACCGTCACTACGCGCACGTTGACTGCCCGGGGCACGCCGACTACGTGAAGAACATGATTACGGGTGCGGCCCAGATGGACGGCGCCATTCTGGTTGTGAGCGCGGCCGACGGTCCCATGCCCCAGACGCGTGAACACATTCTTCTGGCCCGCCAGGTCGGTGTTCCGTACATCATCGTGTATTTGAACAAGTGCGACCAGGTCGACGATCCGGAACTTCTGGAACTTGTTGAAATGGAAGTTCGTGAACTTCTGAGCAGCTACGAATTCCCGGGCGACACGATTCCGATTATCAAGGGATCGGCTAAGCTCGCGTTGGAAGGCGACAAGGGTGAACTCGGCGAACAGAGCATTTTGAAGCTTGCCGATACGCTCGATAGCTACATCCCGACACCGCAGCGTGCATTGGATCAGCCGTTCTTGATGCCGATTGAAGACGTCTTTACGATTTCCGGTCGCGGTACCGTTGTGACGGGTCGTGTCGAACGCGGTGTTGTTCGCGTCGGCGACGATGTGGAAATCGTCGGTATTCGTCCGACGACGAAGACAACGTGCACGGGCGTTGAAATGTTCCGTAAGCTTCTTGACGAAGGCGAAGCCGGTGACAACATCGGTCTGCTGCTGCGCGGCACGAAGCGTGAAGAAGTCGAACGCGGCCAGGTTGTTGCCAAGCCCGGTTCGATTACCCCGCACAAGAAGTTCGTCGGCCAGGTGTACGTTTTGACGAAGGAAGAAGGCGGTCGTCATACGCCGTTCTTCAAGGGCTATCGTCCGCAGTTTTACTTCCGCACGACGGATGTGACGGGAACGATTGAGTTGCCGGAAGGCGTGGAAATGGTCATGCCCGGTGACAACGTCGAGATGGGTGTGCAGCTCATTTGCCCGATTGCCATGCAGGAAGGCTTGCGCTTTGCTATTCGTGAAGGTGGCCACACGGTCGGTGCCGGCGTCGTTGCGAAGATCATCGAGTAATTGACAGCCTTAAAGGGGCGTAGTTATACTGCGCCCCTTAGTTCTTTTTTCGTTCTTTTTAGGATAAAAAACAAATGCAATCCCAACGCATTCGTATTCGCCTTAAAGCGTTTGACTACAAACTGATCGATCAGTCGGCTCTTGAGATTGTCGATACGGCCAAGCGTACCGGTGCGGTTGTTCGCGGTCCGGTTCCGTTGCCCACCCGTATTCAACGCTTTGATATCTTGCGTTCGCCCCATCTCAACAAGACAAGCCGCGATCAGCTCGAAATTCGCACACACCAGCGTCTGATGGACATCATCGATCCGACGGACAAGACCGTCGATGCGCTGATGAAGCTCGATTTGCCGGCCGGTGTCGACGTCAAGATTAAGGTGCAGTAATCGATTTAAGTTTTTTGTGACCGTGGTTTCACGGTTACGCACGTGTCGCTTCTGGCTTTTTGAGGCAATCGATCGGTGTTCGCGCCCCTTGCAAAAAGAGGTCGCAACCTCCCGTCGTGAAGCGATTTTTATAAAGTACGGTCCCGGCCAATCGTAGCCGGGGTGGAGATAATAATGAGTGATAAGCTCGGCTTAGTCGGTCGCAAAGTCGGCATGACGCGTATCTTCACGGATGACGGTCTTTCCGTTCCCGTGACGGTGTTGGACGTCTCCGACAATCGCGTTGTCTGTGTCAAGACACAGGAAACCGACGGCTATAACGCCATCCAAGTCGCGTTCGGCTCCAAGAAGCCTTCGCGCGTTAATAAGGCACTCGCAGGCCAGTTTGCAAAAGCCGGCGTGCAGGCTGCCAAGACGTTAAAAGAGTTCCATGTCGATGCGGACAAAATCGCCGAATTCAAACCCGGCACGGTTTTGAGCGCGACGATGTTTACCGCCGGTCAGAAGGTTGACGTGACGGGAACGACAATCGGTAAGGGATTCTCCGGTGTCATCAAACGTCATCATTTCAGTTCCAACCGCGCCAGCCACGGTAACTCGGTTACGACAAACGCTCCGGGTTCCATCGGTAACCGCCAGGATCCGGGTCGTGTTTTCCCGGGCAAGCGTATGGCCGGACATTTGGGTGATTGCCAAAGGACCACACAGAACCTCGTTGTCGCGCGTGTCGACGCCGAACGCGGTCTTCTGCTGATCCGTGGCGCCGTCCCCGGCAGCAAGGGCGGTCAAGTGATTGTGCGCGCCGCTGTCAAGGCCTAATAGGAGCGAACCATGGAATTGAATTTAGTCAACGAGCAGGGACAGGAAACGGCCAAGGTGCCGGCTTCCGATGCCGTGTTCGCACGCCAATACAATGAAGCGCTGGTCCATCAGCTGGTCGTGGCCTACATGGCTAACGCCCGTCAGGGAACCCGCGCGCAGTTAAACCGCGAGTTCGTGCATCACACGACCAAGAAACCCTTCCGTCAGAAGGGAACGGGTCGTGCACGTGCCGGTATGTCGTCGTCCCCGCTTTGGCGCGGCGGCGGTCGTACTTTCCCGAGCACACCGAACGAAAACTTTTCTAAGAAGATGAACAAGAAGGCCTATCGCGCTGCGATGGCGACGATTTTCTCGAAACTTGTCGCAGACGGTCGTCTTGTTGTTGTCGAATCGATTGGTGCGGAAACGCCCAAGACGAAAGCATTTGCCGCCAAGTTAAAGGCCATGGGTCTTACGAGCGCGATGCTGATTGCCGAAACGGTCGATGACAATCTTTTCCTGGCTTCCCGCAACATCAAGAATGTTACGGTTGTTGAGCCGCGTTATATCGATCCGCTCTCCTTGATTCACTACGAGAAGATTGTCGTGGCCAAGGGTGCGCTTTCTAAGATCGAGGAGATGCTCGGATGAATCAAGACCGTTTATTGAAAGTGCTCGTCGGGCCCGTCATCTCTGAAAAGAGCACGATGGTTGCCGATAAGGCCCGTCAGTACACGTTTGAAGTGGTTCCGGATGCGACAAAAGCCGAAGTTAAAGCGGCTGTTGAACTGTGCTTTAAGGTGCAGGTTCAGGGCGTCCAGATGGTCAACATCAAGGGCAAAGTCAAGCGCACGGGTCGTACGCCCGGTGTGCGCAAGTCCGTCCGTAAGGCGTATGTGAGCCTGAAAGAAGGACAGGAAATTAACTTTGCGCAGGAGGGTAAGTAATGGCTCTCGTTAAAATGAAGCCCACCTCGGCCGGGTGCCGTCACACCGTGAAGGTCGTGACGCCGGGCCTGCACAAGGGCAGCCCTTTTGCGGCTCTGACGGAAAAGAAGAACCGCGGATCGGGTCGTAACAACAACGGCCATATTACGTGTCGCCACAAGGGCGGCGGTTCTAAGCGCCACTATCGTGTGATCGATTTCTTGCGTGACAAGGACGGCGTTGCCGGACGCGTCGAGCGCATCGAATACGATCCGAACCGTTCTTCTCATATCGCCTTGGTGCTTTATGCCGACGGCGAACGTCGCTACATCATCGCCCCGAAGGGTTTGAATGTCGGTGACACGATTATGAGCGGTTCGGAAGCGGCCATTAAGGTCGGTAACGCTCTTCCGCTTCGTAACATCCCGGTCGGCTCGACGATTCACTGCATCGAAATGTTGCCGGGCAAGGGTGCGCAGCTTGTGCGCGCTGCCGGTGCGTTCGCTCAGCTCATTGCCCGTGAAGGCGATTACGCTCAGGTTCGCATGCGTTCCGGTGAAGTTCGCCGCATTCTCATCGGATGCCGCGCGACGATCGGTACGGTCGGCAACGAAGAAAACAGCCTGCGTGAGCTCGGCAAGGCCGGTGCGAAGCGTTGGCGCGGTATCCGTCCGACGGTTCGCGGTAAGGTGATGAACCCGGTCGATCACCCGCACGGCGGCGGCGAAGGCCGTACCGGTACGGGTCGCGCTCCGATGTCTCCGTGGGGACAGCTCACCAAGGGTTACCGTACTCGCAATTCCAAGCGCACGGACAGAATGATTGTCCAGCGCCGTTATGACAAGTAAGGGGGTCTGAAGAATGTCTCGTTCGTTAAAGAAGGGGCCGTTTGTAGACGGATCCCTGATGAAGAAAGTGGAGGCCGCACAGTCTAGCCGTGACAAGCGTCCGATTAAGACCTGGTCGCGTCGTTCCACGATTCTTCCGGAGTTTGTCGGTTTGACAATCGCCGTGCACAACGGTCGTCAGCATGTTCCCGTTTATATCAACGAGAACATGGTCGGCCACAAGCTCGGCGAGTTTGCGATGACGCGTACCTTCCGTGGTCATGCGTTAAACGCTGATAAGAAGGTCAAGGGGTAATCAAATGGAAACTACTGCAATCGTTCGCGGTGTGCGCCTGTCGGCTCAAAAGGGTCGCCTGGTTGCCGACCTGGTTCGCGGTAAGCCCGTGGACAAGGCCCTTAACATTCTGAAGTTCACGCGTCGCCGTGCGGCCGGTATTGTTCTGAAGGCACTTGAAAGCGCCATCGCCAATGCCGAGCACAATGACGGTGCCGATATCGATGAACTTCGCGTCACAAAGATTTACGTGGAAAAGGCTACGACGTTGCGCCGCTTCGGTGCCCGCGCCAAGGGCCGCGGTACGCGTATCGGTAAGCAGACGTCTCACATCTATGTGACCGTCGGCGACAAGTAAAGGTGAACCATGGGTCAGAAAATTAATCCTACCGGCTTCCGCCTTCCCGTGACGCGCAATTGGACGTCGCGTTGGTACGCGGTTGGTCGTAACTTCTCTCGCACGCTGTGTGAAGATCTGAAGGTTCGCGCCTTCCTGATGGAAAAGTTGAAGGCGGCGAGCGTCTCGCGCATTGTCATTGAGCGTCCCGCCAACAATGCTCGCATTACGATTTACTCGGCTCGTCCCGGTGTCGTAATCGGCAAGCAGGGTGCTTATATCGAAGAGCTCAAGGCCGATGTCCAGAAGATGATTGGTGTTCCCGCGCACATTTCTATTGAAGAAGTGCGCCGTCCGGAACTCGATGCCCAGCTTATTGCCGACGGCATCACGCAGCAGCTCGAAAAGCGCATCATGTTCCGCCGTGCGATGAAGCGCGCGATGCAAAACGCCATGCGCTTGGGTGCCAAGGGCATCAAGATTATGAGCGCCGGCCGTTTGAACGGTGCGGAAATCGCGCGTACCGAATGGTACCGTGAAGGCCGCGTTCCGCTTCATACATTGCGTGCCGATATCGACTATGGTTTTTCCGAAGCGCATACGACGTACGGTGTCGTGGGTGTGAAGGTTTGGGTCTACAAGGGTGATAACCTCGAACGCGGTGAAGCGGTTGAAGCGGCTCCGGCACCTGCCGATCGCGAAGATCGTCGTCGCCGTCCGGTTCGTCGTGCCCGTAAGGCTGAAGAGGGTGATGAGAAGGCAGATAAGAAGCCCGCTCGTCGTCCTCGGAAAGCTCCGGTCGCCGCCCCTGCCGCCACTGAAACAAAAGACGGAGAATAAGCGATGCTGCAACCGAATCGTACAAAATACCGTAAGGACCAGAAGGGTCGCAACTACGGTATGGCCCAGCGTGGCGCCGACGTCTCCTTCGGAGATTTCGGCTTGAAGGTGCTCGAACGCGGTCGTCTGACGGCTCGTCAGATTGAAGCCGCACGTCGTGCACTGACCCGCCATATCAAACGTGGCGGCCATGTCTGGATTCGTGTCTTCCCGGACAAGCCCATTTCGAGCAAACCTGCCGAAGTGCGTATGGGTAACGGTAAGGGCAACCCGGAATACTGGGTCGCTCTCGTGCAACCTGGTCGGGTGCTTTATGAAATGGACGGCGTCGATGAGTCGCTTGCCCGCGAAGCCTTTGCGCTTGCGGCGGCCAAGTTGCCTTTGAAGACGAAGTTCGTTGTCCGCCAAGTTGGCAAGTAAGGAGACGGACATGAAAGCTAAAGAATTGCGCGCCATGGATCAGGCCGCGCTTACCAAGGAGTTAAACGAACTTCAGACCGCGCACTTTAAACTGCGCGTTCAGAAGGCTACGCAGCAACTCCAGAATACGAACCAGTTGCGCACGACGCGTCGTGACATTGCGCGCGTTCGCACGGTTCTCGCTCAGAAGGCGGCCGCGAAATGACGGATACTGTTGAAACAAAGAAGCTCACACGCACCCTCGTCGGTGTCGTGACGAGCGATAAGATGGACAAGACCGTGACGGTTCTCGTAGAGCGTCGCGTCAAACACCCGCTTTACGGCAAGATTGTCGTGCGCAGCAAGAAGTACCATGCGCATGACGCTTCCAATACGGCCGGTGTCGGTGACAAGGTCGAAATCGCGGAAGGACGTCCTGTTTCCAAGACCGTGTCTTGGACGGTGACCAAGATCCTCGAAAAGGCTGTTGTTGTCTAGTTTGTTGTAATCGGCTTGCAAGCTTGGCGGCTTTTCGTTAAACTTGCAAGTTCGCGCGGATGCCGACCGGCTTGCGGTCGGCGTTCGTGTCGGTTTTTTTCCTGATCGGGCATCGAAAGTGTGCGCCCGCCGGTTTCTCAGGCGGTGTTTCTCGGATGCTTTTGTGTGTGCCGATCGTTCTCCCGTACGGGACCAATACTATCTGTGTAATGCAGAATAAGTTGGAAATTTACAACCATGATTCAGATGCAAAGCAGACTGGACGTGGCCGACAATACCGGCGCTCGTTCAGTGATGTGTTTTAAAGTGTTGGGCGGATCCAAACGCCGCTACGCGAACATCGGTGACGTCATCAAAGTGACGGTCAAAGAAGCTGCTCCGCGCGGCCGCGTCAAGAAAGGCGAGGTCTACAGTGCCGTTGTGGTTCGTACCGCTCACGGTGTGCGTCGCGCCGACGGATCTCGCATCCGTTTTGACGGCAATGCCGTTGTTCTTCTCAATTCCAAGCTCGAGCCCGTTGGAACTCGTATCTTCGGACCGGTTACGCGTGAGTTGCGTACGGAACGGTTCATGAAGATTGTGTCCCTCGCTCCCGAGGTTATTTAAGGAGGCCGATAAGATGCAACGCATCCGTAAAGGCGACGAGGTTCTCGTGATTGCCGGTAAAGACAAGGGCAAGAAGGGCGTGGTTATCGCTCGCGTCGATGAGACGCACGTGACCGTCGAAGGCGTGAACGTCGTCAAGAAGTGTGTTCGTCCCAATCCGATGACGAATACCGAAGGCGGTATTGTCGACAAGACGATGCCGATTGATCAGTCCAACGTGATGATCGTCAATCCGGCCACCGGTAAGGGTGACCGCGTCGGCTTCAAAGAAGTCGACGGCAAGAAGGTCCGCGTTTTCAAGAGCAACGGCGCAGTAGTCGGCGCCAAGGCGTAAGGAGTAAGGAATGACACGTTTCCACACTCTGTACCGCGATACCATTGTTCCCGAGCTCATTAAGAAGTTCGGCTACAAGACAGTGATGCAGGTTCCGCGTATCACGAAAATTACGCTCAACATGGGCGTCGGTGAAGCGGTTAACGATAAGAAGTATGTCGACAACGCTGTTGCCGATATGACCAAGATTGCCGGACAGAAGCCGGCGATTACCCGCACCCGTAAGGCGATTGCGAACTTTAAGATTCGCGAAAATATGCCGATCGGCTGCATGGTGACGTTGCGCGGCGAGCGTATGTACGATTTTCTCGATCGTCTCATTACGATTGCTTTCCCGCGCGTGCGCGACTTCCGCGGTGTTTCCGGCCGTGCCTTTGACGGCCGCGGCAACTACAACATCGGTTTGAAGGAACAGATTATTTTCCCGGAAATCGAGTACGACAAGATTGATGCTCTGCGTGGCATGAACATTTCCATCACGACGACGGCCAAGACAGACGAAGAAGCCAAGGCGCTTCTTGCCGCGTTCCGTTTCCCGTTCCGTAATTGAGAGAAGGTGCATCAAGATGGCAAAGTTATCATTGATTAACCGCGAAAAGAAGCGTGAGGCCGTTGTGGCCAAATTCGCGGCCAAGCGCGCCGAACTCAAGGCGATTATCAACGACGCGTCCCGCTCTGTTGAGGAACGTCTCGAAGCCCGTAACAAGCTGCAGGCTCTTCCCCGTGACGCCAGTCCGGTTCGTCTGCGCAATCGTTGCGGCCTGACGGGTCGTCCGCGCGGCACGTTCCGCAAATTCGGCCTGGCTCGCGGCATGATTCGCGACGCGGCCATGCGCGGTGATATTCCCGGCCTTATCAAGGCCAGCTGGTAAGCGAGGAGATTACGAAATGAGTATGAGTGATCCGATCGCCGATATGCTGACCCGTATCCGTAACGCTCAAAGTGTTGACAAGACGGAAATCGTTATGCCGAGCTCCAAGCTCAAGGTAGCGATTGCCAAGGTCTTGAAGGATGAGGGTTACATCGACGGTTTCCAAGTTGTTGCCAATGAAGGCAAGGCTCAGCTGCATATCGGCTTGAAATACTACGAGGGTCGTCCCGTGATCGAACGCATCGAACGCGTTTCCCGTCCCGGCCTGCGTATCTACAAGAACCATGATTCGATTCCCAAGGTCATGAACGGTCTGGGAATTGCAATCGTTTCGACGCCCCAGGGTGTTATGACCGATCGCAAAGCGCGCGCTGCCGGTATCGGCGGTGAAGTTCTTTGCTACGTCGCTTAATTGAGGAGAATCAAACATGAGTCGTATTGGTAAGATTCCTGTTACCCTTCTCAAAGGTGTAGACGTGACGATTTCCGATGCCGAAGTGCTCGTCAAAGGCCCCAAGGGTCAGGTTCGCGTGCACCGTTTGGCCGGAGTGAAAGTCGAACGCGAAGGCGACGAAATCAAGTTCGTTCAGCTCGAACAAACCCGCGAAGCTAATGCCAACACCGGCACGATGCGCGCACTGGTTAATGACATGATTAAGGGCGTGGCCGTCGGCTTTGAAAAGAAGCTCACGCTCGTGGGCGTCGGGTATCGTGCTCAGGCGCAGGGCGATTCCCTGAACCTGCAACTCGGTTTTTCGCACCCGGTGATTCACAAGATGCCCGAAGGCGTCAAGTGTGCGACACCGACGCAGACCGAGATTGTCATCAGCGGTCCGGATAAGCAGGCTGTCGGTCAGACGGCGGCTGTCGTTCGCGGTTATCGTCCGCCCGAACCGTACAAGGGCAAGGGTATTCGTTACGCCAACGAACACGTTGTCATTAAAGAAACCAAGAAGAAGTAAGCGGGAGACGTAAGACCATGATTAATAAGAAGCAAAGCCGTCTGCGTCGCGCTGGTGCCACCCGCACCCGCATCAAGCTGCAGAAGGCTATTCGTTTGTCGGTGCACCGCACCAACCTGCATATCTACGCGACCATCTTTTCTGCCGAAGGCGACCAGGTGTTGGCCTCCGCTTCGACTCTCGAAGCAGAAGTTCGTGCCAAGCTCGCCGAGCAGGGAAAGACGGGCGGCAACATCGCCGCTGCGAAGATTGTCGGTGAGCGTATTGCCCAAAAGGCCAAGGCGGCCGGTATTGAATCGTGCGCCTTTGACCGCTCCGGTTATCGTTATCACGGCCGTGTTGCCGCGTTGGCTCAAGCCGCGCGCGAAGCCGGTCTCAAGCTCTAAAGGGAATCGAGGCTTATGGCTAAGGTTGATAAAAAGAATCCGGTCGAAGAAATCGATGACGGCATTCGCGAGAAGATGATTGCGGTCAATCGCGTCACTAAGGTTGTCAAGGGCGGCCGTATTTTGGCGTTTGCCGCTTTGACGGTTGCCGGTGACGGCGACGGCAAAATCGGAATGGGCACGGGCAAGAGCCGTGAAGTTCCGGCTGCCGTCAGCAAGGCGATGGAACGCGCTCGTAAGGACATGAAGAAGTATCCGCTCAATAACGGAACGTTGCATCACGCGGTCAAGGGTCAGCACGGCGCAAGCCGCGTCATCCTGATGCCCGCGAGCGAAGGTACCGGCGTGATTGCCGGCGGCCCGATGCGTGCCGTTCTCGAAGCGATGGGTGTGCGTAACGTTTTGGCCAAGGCCTACGGGTCGACCAATCCGTACAACATGGTCCGCGCGACGATTGATGCGCTTTCGCATCTGAGCTCGCCGGCCGACATCGCGGCCAAGCGCGGCATGACTGTCGAGCAGATTCTCGCGTAGGTCTTTTTAGGAGATTTGAAACATGACAGATAAAAAGACCTTGAAGGTTACGCTCGTCAAGAGCCCGATCGGCTGCGGCAAGGAACACTTGGCGTGCCTGAAAGGACTCGGACTTAAGAAGATGCACCATTGGCGTGAACTGGAAGACACCCCGGCCGTGCGCGGCATGATTGCCAAGGTCGCTTTCCTCGTTCGTGTCGATTAAGAGGAACTAGACATGCGTTTAAATACGATTAAGCCCGCTGAGGGCTCAACGAGTCAAGCTCACCGAGTCGGCCGCGGCGTCGGTTCGGGTTGGGGCAAGACGGCCGGTCGCGGTCACAAGGGACAGAAGTCCCGTGCGGGCGGCTTCCACAAGGTCGGGTTCGAAGGCGGACAGATGCCCTTGCATCGTCGTCTTCCCAAGCGCGGCTTCTTCTCGCGTTCGCATCAGTTCGTCGAGCAGGTCCGCTTGTCCGATTTGGAGGCGTTGCCGGTCGATACGATTGATTTGGACGTTCTCAAGAACGCCAACGTTGTTTCCCGCAACACGATTCAGGCGCGCGTGATTCTTGCCGGAAAGATTTCCCGCAAGGTGACGGTGCGCGGTCTCGGTGTCACAAAGGGTGCCAAGGCGGCCATTGAGGCAGCCGGCGGTGCCGTTGTTGAGGCGTAACTTTAACGGTTTAGGAAACAAACGTGGCAAACAGTCCTAAAAGCAAACCGACGGGTCTGGCAAAATACGGCGACTTAAAAGGCCGCCTGATTTTCCTGTTGCTCGCCTTGGTCGTGTACCGCATCGGTGCACACGTGCCGGTCCCCGGCATCGATCCCGATACCCTGCGTCAGCTCTTTAACGAGCAGCAGGGCGGTATCCTCGGTCTGTTTAACATGTTCTCCGGCGGCGCCTTGTCGCGCTTCTCGGTCTTCGCACTCGGAATCATGCCGTACATTTCCGCATCGATTATTATGCAGATGCTCTCGTACGTGCTTCCGAGTCTGGAGGCCTTGCGCAAGGAAGGCGAATCCGGACGTCGCAAGATTACGCAGTACACACGTTACGGCACGCTTTTGCTGGCGGGATTCCAGTCCCTCGGTATTGCCGTGGCTCTGGAAACGCAACACGGCTTGGTGATTGACCCGGGCATGATGTTCCGCTTTACCTGCACGGTGAGCCTTGTGACAGGAACGATTTTCCTGATGTGGCTCGGCGAGCAGATTACGGAACGCGGTTTGGGTAACGGCATTTCGCTTATCATCTTTGCCGGTATCGTCGCGGGCTTCCCGGCTGCGGCAAGCGGTCTGTTCCAGTTGGTCAGCACGGGTGCTATCAGCCCCTTGTCTGCCATCTTCATTGTCGCCATCGTGATTCTGGTCACTGGGTTCGTGGTGTTTATCGAACGCGGACAGCGTCGTATCACCGTCAATTACGCCAGACGTCAGATCGGCAACAAGATGTACGGCGGACAGGCTTCGTACCTGCCCTTGAAGATCAACATGGCCAACGTGATTCCGCCGATTTTCGCTTCTTCGTTAATCCTGTTCCCGGCCACGTTAGCCGGCTGGTTCACGAGCGGCGATTCGACCCGTTGGATTCGCGATTTGGCGGCGGCACTGAGCCCCGGACAGCCCCTGTACACGTTGTTGTATGCGGCTCTGATTATTTTCTTTGCCTTCTTCTACACGGCGTTGGTTTTCAACCCGAAAGAGACGGCTGAGAATTTGAAGAAAAGCGGCGCTTTTGTTCCCGGAATTCGTCCCGGTGAGCAGACAGCCCGGTATATCGATAAGGTGTTGACACGTTTGACGCTCGGCGGTGCCGTGTATCTGACGTTCGTGTGCCTTGTCCCTGAGTTCTTGAATCTGCGTTTTAACGTTCCTTTCTACTTCGGCGGTACGTCGTTGTTGATTGTGGTCGTTGTGACGATGGACTTCGTGAGCCAGGTTCAGGCCTACATGATGTCGCACCAGTATGAGAATTTGCTCAAGAAGACAAACTTCAAGGGCTTTGGGTCGGGTCTATAACGGGCCTGTCCCGCAGTGATAATTTCGGATACAGACTTAAAAGATACGTCTTTTGAATCTGCCCACGGTTTCTCCTAGGAGAATTTTATGAAGGTTAACGCTTCGGTTAAGAGAATGTGCCGCAAGTGCAGAATCGTAAAGCGCAAAGGCGTTGTGCGCGTTATTTGCGAGGATCCGCGGCATAAGCAACGTCAAGGCTAAAGAGGTAAATAAATATGGCTCGTATTGCCGGTATTAATATCCCGCCCAACCAGCATGCCGTTATCGGTTTGACCGCCATTTACGGCATCGGTCGCTCCCGTGCGAAGGAGATTTTGGACTCCTGCGGCGTCGAATGTACCAAGAAGGTGAAGGACCTGACGGATACGGAACTCGAGAAGATCCGTGATGCCATCGGTCAATTCAGCGTGGAAGGCGATTTGCGTCGCGAAGTCCAGCTGTCGATCAAACGCTTGATCGATCTGGGAACTTATCGCGGTATGCGGCATCGCAAGGGATTGCCCGTTCGTGGGCAACGCACCCGTACCAATGCTCGTACCCGTAAGGGACCGCGCAAGGTCGGCGTTACGTTGAAGAAGTAATTTCTCAGAAGGAAGACTAATGGCTCCCACAAAGCAGCAACAGCAGGCCGCCGCTCGCGGCCGCAAAAAGGTCAAGAAGGTTGTCACGGAAGGCATCGCCCACGTGCATGCTTCCTTCAACAACACGATTATTACGATTACCGATCGCCAGGGAAACACGGTTGCCGCGTCTTCGTCCGGCGCTCAGGGATTTAAGGGTTCTCGTAAGTCCACTCCGTTTGCGGCTCAGGTCGCGGCGGAACATGCTGGAAAGATTGCCCTTGAATTCGGTTTGAAGAATGTCGAAGTTCGCATTCTCGGACCCGGACCCGGTCGTGAATCCAGTGTTCGCGCGTTAAATGCCTTGGGCATCCGCGTCACGAGCATCCAGGACGTCACACCGATTCCCCACAACGGCGTTCGCCCCAGCAAGCGTCGTCGCATGTAATTTTTAATTCGTATCCTGTGTTTGCGTAAGCATCGAATGCGCAGACTGAATGCGGTTCGCCCGCAGGATAGAAGAGGTAACTAAAAAATGGCTCGATATCTCGGTCCCAAGTTGAAGCTCTCCCGTCGTGAGGGCTCTGATCTTAACCTCAAGAGCGCTCGTCGCTCTTTCGACAGCAAGGTCAAAGACGTTGAAGTCAAACCCGGACAGCACGGTAAGATTTCCGGACAGCGTCTTTCTGACTACGGTACGCAGTTGCGCGAAAAGCAGAAGATGAAGCGCACCTACGGTCTTTTGGAACGTCAGTTCCGTCGTTACTATGCGGCGGCGGCTTCCCGTCCCGGCAACACCGGCGAAATCCTGCTCGGGCTTCTCGAGTCCCGTTTGGATAACGTCGTGTATCGCATGGGTTTCGGCTCGACACGCGCCGAAGCGCGTCAGCTCGTGAGCCACTGCGCCATTCTTGTGAACGGCAAGAAGTGCAACATCCCGTCTTACACGGTCAAGGCCGGTGACGTCATTGCCGTGCGCGAGGGCGCGAAAAAGCAGGTTCGTATCGTCGAAGCGCTCGAACTTGCCGGCCAGAACGGGTTCCCCGCCTGGGTCAGCGTTGATGCCAAGAAGATGGAAGGCACCTTCAAGAACGTGCCTGCCCGCGACGAAATCGCTCCGGACATCAACGAATCGCTCGTTGTCGAACTTTACTCGCGTTAATCGACATCCTCTCACGGTGTATTGCCGGCTTAACGCCGCCGGCAATTCACCTGAGACCTCTATTTTCGAGCATCGGAGCAGTTTCGGGGGCTTCGGTGCTTTGTATGTTCTATCCCCGAGATTTTTTCCACTCTCAGCCTTATCGGTGTAACGAGCCGAGGGTATTGAAAAGGAAAGTCATTCATGGCTAATACAACGCTCTTGAAGCCGACGAACATTGAAGCAATCGTCGACGAAAAGAATCCCAATATTGCCGTTATCACGCTCGAACCGTTCGAACGCGGTTACGGACATACGCTCGGCAATGCGCTACGTCGCATTTTGCTCGCGTCCATGGTCGGTTATGCTCCCACACAGGCCACGATTGCCGGCGTGGTGCATGAGTTCTCGATTATCAACGGCGTCAAGGACGACGTCGTCGATATCATCCTTAACTTAAAAGGTGTGGTCTTTAAGCTCGAAGGCGGTCGTGAGGAAGTCACGGTGCACCTGCATAAGAGCGGAGAAGGCGTCGTCAAGGCCGGCGATTTCGATTTGCCCCATGACGTACAGATTCTCAATCCCGAGCACGAGATTGCCACGCTTTCGGGCGGCACGCTCGATATGGAAGTGAAGGTCGAAACCGGTCGCGGCTACCAGCCCGGCGATATGCGAGCCTTTGCCAACGATCACTCGGCTCAGACCATCGGTCGGATTATCCTCGATGCCAGTTTCTCGCCCGTGCGTCGCGTGGCCTACAAGGTCGAAGCGGCCCGTGTCGGACAGCGCACCGACTTGGATAAGCTCGAGATGACCATTGAAACGAACGGCGTCATTACGCCGGAAGAGGCCTTAAAGAGTGCCGTGCGCATTCTTCAGGACCAACTCTCGATTTTCGGAACCATCAAGACCGAAACGGAAGCCGAACAGGCCAAGCAGGAAGAAACAACGCCTCCCTTGGATCCGATTCTGCTCCGTCTGGTCGACGATTTGGAACTGACCGTTCGTTCGGCCAACTGCTTGAAGGCAGAAAATATTTACTATATCGGCGATTTGATCCAGAGAACGGAAAACGAGCTCTTGAAGACCCCGAATTTGGGTCGCAAGTCTTTGAACGAAATCAAGGATGTGCTCGCCGCTCACGGGCTGACGCTCGGTATGAAGCTTGAAAATTGGCCGCCGGCTAATTTAGAGAACTAAAATTCGGTTTCCGGCGTAGCCTTCGCGGCTATGCCGGATTGTTTGACAAACTCAACCCGCCCGTCGCTTGACTCGTTGAGCGAATAGAAGAGTCGGGGGACCGTCCGAAACGGAACGGTCGAAGAATGAAATAAGGAAATTATCATGCGTCATCATTTAGGACTTCGTAAACTCAATCGGACATCAGCTCATCGTTTGGCGATGCTTCGCAACATGATGTGCTCTCTTTTGCGCCACGAGGCCATTAAGACCACACTTCCCAAGGCCAAGGAACTGCGCCGTGTCGTCGAACCGATGATTACGTTAGCCAAGAACCCGACGGTTGCCAATCGTCGTTTGGCTTTCAATCGGTTGCGCGATCGTGAAGTTGTCACCAAGCTCTTTGACGAAATCGGTGCACGCTTTGCCAAGCGTAACGGCGGCTATGTTCGCATTCTGAAGATGGGATTCCGTCCCGGCGACAATGCGCCTTTGGCCTATGTCGAATTGACGGAAAAGCCCGTGAAGGTTGAAGAAGTCAAGACCGAAGAGAAGACCCCGGTTACGGCTTCCGAAGCTCAAGTTCAGGACGTCAAGGCCGAGCCCGCGAAGGCTGAATAATCCTTTGCCTTAAGGTCGATGAAAAACGCCGCAGTCGCGGCGTTTTTCGTTATTTCCCTTCGTTCTCTAAGTGCTGCTGGAAATTCCAGGCATCGCGACACATCGCATCGATGTCGTAGACGGCCTTCCAGCCGAGCTTGTGCTCTGCAAGGGTCGGATCGGCCCAGTTAGCGGCAATGTCTCCGTCGCGACGCGGAGCGATTTTGTAGGGGATGGCATGATGGCAGGCCTTTTCAAACGCGTGCACGATTTCAAGGACAGAGTACCCTTTTCCCGTCCCTAGATTAATCGCTTCCCAACCGCTAGCCTTGAGAATGTAACGCGCCGCAGCGGCGTGTCCGCGCGCCAAATCGACAACGTGGATGTAATCGCGCACCCCGGTGCCGTCTTTTGTGGGATAGTCATCGCCGAAAACGCGCAGGTACTCAAGTTTGCCGGCGGCAACCCGAGCCACATACGGTAAAAGATTGTTGGGAATGCCGTTGGGGTTTTCACCGATCAGACCGCTTGCATGGGCTCCGATCGGATTAAAGTATCGTAAGCAGAGCGTTGCAAAGCGCGAATCAGCCCGGCAAAGATCTTTGAGAATGTCTTCGATAAATAGCTTGGTACGCCCGTAGGGGTTAGTTACGCCGCCTGTCGGGTGGTCCTCCGTGAGCGGTAGCTTTTGCGGTGTTCCGTACACGGTTGATGAGGACGAGAAAATAAGCTTAAAGACACCGGTCTTACGCATCGAGTCTAAAAGAACGAGCGTTCCGTAGACATTGTTGTCGTAGTACTCCAGGGGTTTTTGGCAGGATTCGCCGACGGCTTTAAGACCGGCAAAATGAATCACCGCATCGGGTTTGTGTTCGGCAAGGGCGGCTGAAAGCGTCGCGGCATCGCGAATATCCCCGCGGATAAAACAGGGTTTCGTTCCGGTAATGCGCTCAATGCGCTCGGCTACATCACAAGAGGCATTGGAAAGGTTATCGTACAAAATAACCTCATGGCCCGAATCGATGAGTTCTACAGCCGTGTGCGACCCGATAAATCCCATTCCGCCGGTCAAAAATAGACGCATGAGACGTTCCCCTTATTTGTCAATTAAAGCTCTTTACTGCACAGCACGATATCGGCGTTACCCTCGACGCGTTGTTCGGTAAAGTTAAGTTTCTTCAATAGGTGCCGCATCGGTTCGTTTTCCGTGAGGACATAACCGATTAGAACATGGACCCCGAGGGCTTTGGCTTGCTCAAGAAGGATGTGCATTAATCCGGTTCCGAATCCGCGGTGCTGCAGGGCGTCCTCAACAAGAAGCCCGAATTCGGCTGTCCCGGTTCCCGGATTGATGACAAAGCGTCCGACGCCGTGAATCTTGGAGTCGGCAAGTTCCGAATCCACGAGGGCGTAAGCGCGCTCTCTGTCGTAATCGAGCTGCGTAAATGCCAAATAATCCTCATCTGTCAAATCACGCCGATGCTTTTGAAGGCGCATGAGGACACTCGTGTCCGAGGAGCGCGCAATCAAGTCTTTCAGGGGCTCGAAATCATCGGCCCGAAGCGAGCGAACGCGAAGCGTGAGGTCGCGCCCGGCAATGGACGTACCGTAGTGCGGCGTCGGCGCAATGAGCATGTGCGAGGAGGTGGCATCGGCACGAAGCGCTCCGGGGCTAAAGCCAGCGGTGGCATCTAAGGCCAGGACACCGTTTTCGTCGGCAATGAGCGGATTCATTTCCAATTCCGTGACAGCCGGCACCTCGCAGACAAGGCGCGAGAGCTCCAAGATGGCATTAACAAGCGACTGCATGTCGATTTCGGGCTGCCCGCGGAAGGGCTCTAAGGCCGAATACATCACGCAGCGTTCGACCATGTCGCGCGCCTGCGGTTCTGTTAAAGGCGGCAGAGCCTTTTGTTCTTTCGGGAAAAGCTCGCCCGTTTTACCGCCGGCTGAAAGAGAAATCACGGGACCCAAAACCGGATCGCGCTTGACCGCAAGTTTGAGTTCTCGCGCATCGGGGCGCCCCGACATTTTCTGTACGAGAATGCCCGTAAACGACGTTAAGGGCGCGTATTGGGCGCAAAGGCGCTTTAATCGGTCAAAGTCGGCGGCAATGTTGGTTGAATTGAGAATTACACCGCCGATGCGTGTGCGTTGCTCGAGCCCTTCGGCACATATTTTTAGGGCCACGGGACTATTGAAACTTCGGGCCACTGCCTCGGCATCGGCCGGGGTTGTCACGAGCATGCCCGGGGCGCACGGAATGCCGATGACGCGAAGCAATCGCTCGCACTGCTCGGGCGAGAGGCGATTGCGATTTTTCTGTCGGGCTTCGTCAATCACATCGCGCGCCGCGCCGAAATCGTGGCGGCTTCCGAGCCGGCCGAAGGCGGACGAAGCGTCAAGCCCTTTAATCGCTTGTGCTCGCAAAGGTGGGCAAAAGCTTCGACGGCGCCGTCCACGGACGAAAGAACCGGAACGCAGATGCGAGAGAAAGCGGCATTTTCCGTTTCCGTAAGAGCCGAACCCGTCCAAGCCATGAAAACGGGCTTAAACGCCTCTTTGAGAATCGGCGATAAATGAGTGACCAAATCCGTTAAGGTCACGGCGGCCGTGGGACTGACGGCCAGCAAAACCGCGTCGACGGCCTCATCGGCTAAAAGAAGCTCTGTGGTACTGGCTAAAAGGGCCCCGTCGGCTTCAAAGCCCAAATTCATCGGGTTGGAGACGCTAAAGTCGCGCTTGGTTAATGCTTTGACGTCTTGAACCGTTTTTTCGCTGATAAGGGATGATGTTACGACGGATTTTTCAACGGCGTCGGCACAAAGCGCCGCAAACCCCAGACCGTTGGTCGCAACAGCCAGGCGCCCTTGAAGCGGGTCTTTGCCGGCACAAAAGAGCTCCAGACACGAGCAAAAATCTTCGAGCCGATCGCACCGCACTGACCCGGTACGTTCGAGCATGGCATCGAAGGCTGCATCGTCACAGGCCGGGCACGCAAAGCGCGAGGCAATCAGGCGGGCCGAATTCTCTCCGCGACCGGCTTTCAGGATAATGACGGGTTTAACGCGTGAAGCAGCCCGTAAGGCCGAATAAAAGGCTCTCGGGTGCACGAGGGTTTCGACGTGTACGGCAATGACGTGCGTGTCGGGATCACGCGTCAGAAAATCGAGCATTTGCGCCAATGTGACGCCGCTTTCGCACCCGGCTGTGAGGACCGAGGAAAAACCGAACGAGCAGCGCTTACTGTGGTCTAAGACGGCGGAGACAACCGAGGAGGACTGGCAAATCAGTCCGACGTGTCCGATGCGCGGTAACTCAGGCCAGTAACTTACGTTCAAGCCGATTTGAGGACGGATGATTCCCGAGGATTCCGGTCCGATTAAGTTAATGCCGTGCGCAGAACAAAAATCCGCAATCTTTTTGCGCCACAGTCGGTCGGCTGTCAAGGTCTCGTCGCCCGGCGTAATCAGAACGTTTTGAATCCCTAGCGCGGCGCATTGGCGCAAAACACCCGAGACTTTGGCTGTCGGGGTGGCAATGACCACCAGGTCGACTTTTTCCGGTAGTTCCGACAAGTCCGACCAGCAGGGTGTCAGGCCAATGTACTTGTACTTGGGATTGACCGGATAGGCCTGAAGGATTCTGTGCGAATTCATCACGCCGTTCCAAATCAGGGTTCCGCGACTTCCGACCCGGTCGCTAGCCCCGACAAGAGCCACGGAACGAGGAATGAAAGCGCGCTTTAAACGGTGTGAGAAATTCATAATGACTTAAAGAAGAAAAATCAGTCGCAAGTTTACCCTAAAGTGCTCAAAAGCCTTCAAACGTCCTTTAGGTTAAGGAGACCGAAAACGACTGGTTTTGTCACGCGTTTTCAGGCGATGCCTTATGATGCGCAAAGGGTAACGGATACGGGAACGCAATGGATAAAAACGATTCAACGCAGGCGCCTGAGAAGTGGTTTCGCAGTGACGGAACCGTCGTGGCCTGCACGGAAAAGGTCAAGGTTCTTGAAGAGAACTGGAAGGAAATTCAGACGACGCTTCAAGATGCGCTTGATGATGCGGTTCTTATGGGCTGTTCGGCCGAACGCGTCAAGGCCGAGTGGTGTCGTCTTGTGTCGAATTTGACGAGTCGGTATAAGGATCAATCGCAGGCGCAAAAATAAACCCCGCAGAAACGGGTTTTGCGGGGTTTTAGGTAACCGGCTTATTTGGCTTTTTTAGGCTTTGCCGTTGCCGTCTTTTTGGTTTTGCTCGGCGCAACTTCTTTGGCCGGAGTTTTTTTCGCGGCGACCTTAGGTTTTGCGACGACCTTGGCTTTAACAGTCGCCTTTTTAGCCGCCGGCTTTTTCGCAACGACCTTTTTTTCGGCAGTCTTTTTCGCCACAGGCTTTTCCGTTGCCGTGACCTTGTCCTCACTCTTGACCGTGCGAGGTTTGGCAACCTTGGTTTCCGCTTTCACCTTCTTTTGGGCCTGACGGCGGGCGGTTTCTTCCTTCTTGGCTAGTGCGGCGGCTTTACGCGCTTGCTGAGCCGTCTTACGTGACTCAAGGGCAGCTGCCTTTTGAGCCGCACGGCGTTCGGCAGCCTCGACCTTAGCCTGAGCCCGAGCGGCGGCCTTGGCGGCGGCAATCTTTTTAACGAGGGTCTTTTCCGGCTTAGTCGGCTTTAAGATTTTTTTCATGGCAGAAGAGTTAAAAAAATTATTTTATCCGTATAATAATAACCCCGTTCGCCCCTTTCATTCCATATTCAGAGCCATCTTTTTTAATTTCGACTTCTCGTATGTCTTCTACTGACACTGCATTGTTGGCTTCTTCCAATGAATTATATTCGGTTCCACCTACAATGAAAAGCGGTTCAGTACTGAGTGCAAAAGATGAACTTCCCCGTATTGAGGCCTTCATTTGTCCGTCTGAATAATTAATCTGCAATCCGGCAATATTACCTCGCA
>OJNX01000452.1_pt1 | contig 27810 bp, 19 predicted proteins | sample 1598021 | NCBI WGS metagenome assembly OJNX01 (sample SAMN01915227, study PRJEB22387) | human gut metagenome | isolation source: stool | host: Homo sapiens | place: USA | reverse complement strand
AACATTTTATTTGCATTCACACACAACCTACCAGCATTATAACTTCTATTCTTGGATAAACATCAATAATCATAATTATAATGGAAAATGTAAACGAAGACCTTTTCTTGCCTGAAGATATTCAGACCGAGATTGAAAAGAAAGTAAAAGAGCTGAAAGATTCAGATCCCAAACTAAAACGTGTATTCCCGATTTTTGTGGAAGGAGATGAAGACGAAGGCGAAAAGCCATATTATATCGGTTATTTTAAACAGCCGCCTTTCCCGACATTCAGTAAATATTTGTCCCTCTCCCAAAAGGACCAGGCCGGTGCCATGCGAGAATTGGCAAAAGATTGCTTTGTCGATGGCGATAAAGAACTGATTAAAGATGATTCCTTGTTCATCTATGGCTTGATGCCACACCTGGCTCAAATTATCGAGTTGCGCAAAGGAAAACTCGTAAATTTATCAAAAGCTGGGAAGTAAAAGACGATCAACTTATTCGTCATAGACTGATATTTATCCGTCATTATTTTCCCAGCGTAAACCTTGATGAGTTAAACGATGAAGAATTTGCAATGCTTTCTGAAGATGCCGTATGGCTCCACAGCAAAATGCTCATAACTCAACAAGCAAGTGCACTTGGAATGCTTGCGTAAAGTGTCTTATTACTCGTTTTTTCTACGTAGCCCTTTATCCTCTGTCGGATAAGGGGCTTTTTCAATCTTTCAGGGTACCAAACCGCTATTCTTTAGAAAATCAAAATACAAAAAGATGGCAGAAAATTATATTGTTAATTATCAGATAAACGTTAACTCTAATCCAGCTTTAGAGTCTATACGTAAATTTCAGCAGGCCACAGCTGAAATGGAAGCATTAACAAAGCGATTTGATATTGTTGCAAAAAGCATCGGTAAGGTTAATTCAGCATTGGCTTCTATTAAGACCAAACCTATAAACATACAAATCAATACAAGTGCAGCCGAAGCAAGTTTAGATCGCATCTTAACTAAACTCAATAATATAAAATCACAGGCAAAGACTGCATTAGGTAAACCTTTATATTCAACTTCGGATATAAAGAAATTGAATCAAGCTATTAGTTCTATAAATGGTAAAACGATTGAGCCAAAGGCTAATACAGAAAGAGCAATAAGTAGTCTTGATAAGTTAATACAGAAAATAGAACAGATTAAGTCGAATAGTAAAATAACCATTACAGCCAGTGCCGCTGGCGCATCTAAGGGGGTATCTGGTAGCACAACTAGAAATACAACTTCCACTTCAACACGACAGACTGGAGCAGGACGAAGTACTTATCTGTATCCATCTACTCGGCAAGTATTAGGTCCAACATACGCCAACACAGGTACAAATGTTGCAGGCGAAATGATTAAGGGTATGGGAATTGCCTATGGGCTTAGCTCTTTAATGTCTGGGGTAACTTCTGTATTTAGAGATGCTTCTACCTATGACAATATAGCCAAAACGACAAAAAATATCCTCCAGACTCACGATAAAGGTGTAGGGTTTGAAGGTCGGTTTAATGAAATGAACCAGCTCATGCGCCAAGTCGGTGTTGAGACTAAATATACAGCCCCACAAGTTGCATCAGCTGGAAAGTTCTTAGCTATGGCAGGATATGATGTCGATCAAATAAAACATGCTATCCGGCCTATATCAGATATTGCACTAGTAGGTGATACAGACTTGGGAGAAACAGCGGATGTTGTAACCAACATTATGACCGCTTATGAAATCCCAGCAAAACAGATGGATAACACAGCAGACATTCTTACGATGACGTTCACAAAAACGAATACAACATTGTTAGAATTAGCTGAATCATTTAAATATGCCGGTACTGTCGCCCATCAATCAGGGTTAAATTTTGAAACTGCTTCGGCAGCTTTTGGTGTATTAGGCGATGCCGGTATCAAAGGTTCTCACGCAGGTACTACGTTACGTATGATGCTATTAAATATGATGAACCCTACTAAAAGAGGTCAAGAAGCATGGGACATATTAGGCATCAACACAAAAGATAAAAACGGAAATCTTCGGAATCTCTCTGACATTTTAAGTGATTTACATGAAAAACAGCAAACCATGAGTGCTGGTGATTTCTCAACACTAATCAACAAGATGTTTCGGGTAACAGCGGCTCCAGGTGCACTAGCATTAATAAATAATGTAGCAAAAATGCAAGAAGTAACCGGACTCAATAAAAAGTCAATGGGGCTTGCATCCGACCTTGCCGACGAAAAGAAAAACACCATACAGGGTCTTTGGTATCAGATGACCTCGGCATTTACAGAAACTGGAATGCAAGGGTTTGAACAAATGCAAGGAGTAATACGAGACTTCCTGCAACGCATGATTGAGTTAATGAAATCCACAGAGTTTGCAACTGCATTGAGAAATGCAATGGACATGTTTTTGAAAATAGCAAATGTTATTGTTGGTGTGTTTAAAGGCATTATGACTGTCTGGAACTGGATACCAAATTGGGGGAAGACCGTTCTTCAATATTTTATAAGAATCCAAATGTCGTTAGGAATTGCAGCAGGCGTAGTTCAAAGTATATGGAGTACGACATTAATGATTCGTGGATTGTTTATGGGAGATTGGTTGTCTAAATTCTTTTTAAAACCGCTATTTACCGCACTTACCTATATGGTACGTATATATAATATAGAAAAAAGCCGCCATAATTTAAATAAAGGACAGGCTATATTCAATGCGTTAGGTGGAGGTTTACTACATGGTGGAAGTAAAATTAAACAATGGTTTGTTGGAGGAAGTACAGTCGGTAATGTTGTAGCAAATAGTAGTAATAAGACTATAAATACCCTCACGGAAATAGGCAATACAACATTATGGGGAGCAATAAAAGGGTTTTCACGTTTTTTCTTAACTAATCCAATTGGTTGGGGGGTAATGGCAGCAGGAGCTATCACTTATATAGGTTATAAAATTTATGATGCATATAAAATAACAGAAGCTGCTCGCCAAGCTAATGAAGCATGGGCACAAAGCTATCGTAATTTGAATGTTGACAAGTTGAATCTATCCGATCCAGATGCCTTAATGATTGGAAATATGCGTATTTTCAATAATGAATTGTTAACCCAAAACGAGCGTATTGCTCAATCCGCTGAATTATGGCATCGTTACTGGATAGAAAAGAATGGTCCCAAACAAAGTGTAGACGACCAAACCAAATTCTTTGACACAGCCGCAGGTAGAGACCCGGAATTACTAAAACGATTAGAAGCCGCAGACCAATGGACAGGTGTAGATAAAGCCTTCCAGTCATTATCCGGCGCACTGGGAATGAAACAGACTGTCAAAAAAGGTCTGAACGGTGAAAATTATTATGCGTATGAGTTACATGGCCGTACTTTAAGTGGAACCAATACTAATATTTTTGCAAAAAACGGAGATATAAGCGAACAAGTGGCCGTCCAAATGATGCTGGCTCAATTAGCAGACCATAATTCTAAAGAGAATATGGCTTTGAGCAAATATCTTTTGCACAATGCCACTTCTGCTCGTAGTTCGGAAGATCTATCGAATATACTAAAGAATGCAGCAGATAGATTTATACCTAAGATGGGTAGTTGGGATTCTCGATGGGACTGGATTAGCACAGAAACATTCCATGATAAGATGACCGAAGGTGATGTACATCGCTCACAAGCATATATACGTCATCTAGCTCAAATTATGAAAGGAACAATAAGTGCATGGGATGATTACGCTTCAATTCTTAAAGATTTTGAGTCTGGAGAAACAATAGATCCAACAAGAACCCAGAAAGTATTACAAGGGTTATTTGGGCCGTTGTTTGATCCAACTAAAGGGCTATTTGGAACAGAAGGATGGTCAAAGCATGTACAAGATATTGTTAACAATCCGGGGAAATATAAACTAGAAAGTCAACAAGAAGCAATAGATTATATTACTGAAACCTTTGATAAGTTAGTTTCTTGGTATAACGATTTGTATTCCGGACATAAATCTTTGTTCGCTCCGTTCATAAATAGAATACCGATTCAAAATCTTCTTTCTGAAGGAGATGTTCTTCCTACGGGCGGTTTTTATGGTCCACAGAAAGAAGGTGATAAAGCGATTTTTGACGGGGCACAATATATAGCTAAAACAATAGCTCCATACGCTACTCCACAGTGGGTAGATAAAAGTGGGAAAATATATACCCCTAAAAATGCTAAAGATACATTTAAGTGGGACCCTACGACTGGTAACAAAGAGCAAGATTTAGCTTCCAGCCTTCATAACGGAGCCGACCAGTCTCAATATAGGAGTCATAATAATTATAATGCAGCTCCTAAGCAATTAATAGTACGAATAGAAAATCTAATGCACGTGGAGCATCAAACAATTGATATGACAGATGATAGACAAGTTGCGGCAATAGCAAACGTAAAACAAGAATTAGCAACCGCCTTGTTAGATGTAGTTCAAGATTTTAATGCAAATATGATGTAATATGAGTTTTATAAGCTCTACATTTTCTAATTTAACGATTAATGTTGGTAAAGGGCTGGCAAACACCGGTGTGAATGCCGCCTTTTATGCAGCTAATTATAGAAAAAGAGATGGACAATTGAAATTTATATCCAATAGAGGATATAGTAATGTATTTGTTTATGCAGCCAAAAGAACGATGATGCAAATGACTTTTGCTACCATCAACGATCTTTATCCCAAATATATACGCCAGTTGGACAGAAAGAATGCCACCGCAGCCTATCAGAAGAACCAAGGTCAAGAGCTTCAGAAAATCATAACGAACGGTCAGAAGGCAGATGAAGATACCTTTAATAAACAAGGGGTTGTATTAAAGTATCAGGGCAAACCTGCCAATGAAGGTTTACTTCTTTGGATTAAAAATGAAAGCGGCCAGGTTCAAACGGTTCAATTCAATACTTATTGGGATAAAATAAAAGGATTAAGTAATGAAGCTGCTGCCAGTTCATCACTTAACACTGCTACGGAAGTAAAGGTGCCAGGCGATCCTGTTTTCTTAGACTTAGGTGCTATAGTGCAAGCACAAAGTTCTAACAATCTTGTATTAACCAAGGTACAAGGAAGAGATTATTCACGTAAAGAATTGATTTCAGGAGGCGATATAAATTTTACTGTAACAGGAAAGATTGTTAGCAATTATCCGGATGTATATCCGTATGCAGAAGTTTCCAAATTTATAACATTGATGCAACATAAAGGAGTTATCCAGGTATTTAATCTCATGTTTCAACAGTTCAATGTGACACAAATTCTGATAAAAGACTTCAATATGGGGCAAAATGAAGGCTTTAAGAATGTTCAACCATATAGTTTTACATGTGTTGCCGTTGAACCGGATGACGCGGTTAATGTAGTGCAAGATACCATAAATGGAACAAACCTTGAAATCTCTCAAATGAAAAAACAAGGTTGGGCCAAAGTTCTTCTTGATAAGGTTAAAGCATCTGCTGCTAATCAAGCCGCTCAAATGATTGAATCATTAACTTCTAACACCATTTAAGTATGAAACTTCCAGAAGCAATAATTATAGATGGTAAAGAATGCCTTGATATATTGTGCTGTAAAATCCTAATATGGGAAGCTAATAGTGACGTTATAGAGATTAACGATCCAGATGAAAATAAATGCCTTGTTATCCGGGAATGTGAAAGCATTGAGATAAATGATACTTATAAGAAGCTTATTAATTCAGCTTCCGTCAGATTCCCAAGAGGAACCGTAATTAAACGCACTATAACTTCCGAGAACATAGAAAAAGAAGGTGCAACTACTGTTTATACAGAGCGTTTAATAGACGGTACAGTTGTAGAAAAGCGAAAAGGATATTCTACAGCCCAGCCGACTGATTTTAAGGTAGGACAACGTATCCGGATATATTTAGGCTATTATAAAGATAGAGGAAAGGTCTTCAAAAATGCGACCGAGAGACTTCAGGCAATGGAGAAAGAGGCATTTGTCAAGAACGTTCCCGATTTTGACGGTTATATCGTAAAATGCAGTGTAAGCACACCTATTGAAATCAAATGTGAGAATCTGGCAAGTGGGCTAAAACGAAAAAATGTCGTTAAATTAGGCCCAATGACTGTTACAGTAAACGATTTGTTGAAAGAGGGAGGAAAATACGATTTATTAAAAGGAACAGGGTTAAAATTGCATCCCAAAACAGCAGAAAGGGACATTAATATTGGCAAGATTCAGTTAACGGAAGATTTGACAGTTGCGGATGTATTAACAGAATGGAATAAATACGGGCTATATAGTTTTATTAGGAAAGATACAGATGGAACTCCTTATGTTATGGTAGGGCATACTTATTTATCAGGAAATGTTGCCAGCTCTATTTTAAATACAGATGGAAGTTCTGATACTCCTCAAATACAGTTTGATTATCATGTAGCCCAAGACAATTTAACTTTGATGAATTGTGATCCCCGATATTTAGCGGTCTCCGCTGAAGGATTCAAGTTTGAGGGTAACAAACAAATCAAGTATAATGTAACAGTTCGTTTAAATCCAGAATGGACCGGACAAAATGATACAGAACATAAGAAATTCCAAATTCTGAATGAAACAAAACTTAGCAAGAAATCCCTAAAACTTGGAGCTATCCCCAAATCAAAGACTAAGGATAGAGTAAACCTAAGTGCGTACAACGTTATCCCTTATGTATCATCCAAAATTGGCATTAGCGAGGACGAATTAATAAAAGAAGCCGAGGCATTTTTTGAAGGATATAATAGAAATGGCGTTGAGGGTAGTATTACTATCTTCGGAGATTTACACAGAACTAATTTAGGCATGAGGCATTTGGAATCTGGAATGAAAGTCGTTTTACTTGATAAACGCGAACCTGAAAAACAAGGTTGGTATCTTATTGAAGAAATCAACACAAAATTTGGTGTTAACGGTTTTAGGCAGACTTTAAAACTCCCCTACTGTATTGCCAAACCAGAAAAAGAACAAAACTATGGCAGATAAAATTACAAGCGATTTAAGCGCAAACAGTGCTATTTATGATGCTATACGACAAATTGCATTTCATAAATTGGTAAACCCACGAAATAACGTTATAAAAAACACAGCCAAAATATCTGGTTTTGTTGTTAAAATACATACAGATGGAGAACTGTGCGGAACTGTTGATGTACAGGAATATACTCATACACTTACAGACAAACAGGCTATTGATGACGGGCTTCCAGTTGGTTTACATGAAGGCGTATATCTTTCAGCCATTCAAAATAATGAAAATGGTTTAGTGGTTATCCCCTATCTTTATTCGGATGTCGTAATAACAACAGACCCTGAAACATTACGCGAATATGTTATTCAATACTCTCATGCAGACACAATACAAGTAGACGCGCATAACAAAGTAATTATTGGAGCAACAGAAACAAAAGAATGGGAAGATTCAGAGGATACTCCAGATGTAGATGAATTGGAAAAGACAGGTGTTCATGCTCACACGACTTATACCCCTGTTTCGATATTGTCGGAAGTTGCTAAAGGAGAAGGAGAAAGTGATAAAAGTATATTCAAAATAACCGCTGATGATATTTTATCCCAACATGATAAAAGTCAAATACTTCTTGATGCCCAACAAATTTTGGCAAAATATAATGCAAAAGAAATTATAATCAAAGAAGATGGAGTGTATTTGGGTAGCGGTAGTGCCAATGAACCAGCAGTACTTGGAAATCAATTAGCAACTTTATTGGTTGACTGGCTAGGAGCATTATCTCAAATGATGACCCCAACTATGATGGGACCTCAACCTCCAGCTAATTTGGCAAAGTTTGTATCCCTTCAAGCAAAAGTTAACTCCTATAAAGCATCTATATCAGGATTTTTATCAAAAACCGTAAAAGTGGCAGAATAATGGCAAAGTTAAATGAAGGTATATCACAAATTAAGAAAGGTAGTGCATTGGAAACAATGTACAATCGACTCTTAACAGGGATGGAACAAGCTTCACACGAAACACTTCCAGATTTTACAGGTTCGGATTATGTGGATGGTTATGTCGTGAATGAAGAAAAAATCAATCTTGAAATACATGAATATGAAAATATAACCAGAAAGAACTCTGCATATCTATTAGCAAATACTATTATAAGTAGTTTAAGCAGTGAAGAAGGCGGCGGAAGTGGCACCGGTGGGTTTGTTTCCATAAATGGTGACTCTATGGCCGGTTTATTAAAGGCATTGTATGGTTTTACAGCCGGAGACAATGGAATAAAAATATTGGATGTTTACCAAACGTCCGAAAGTAATCCACAAGAGCGAAAAAATATAGTTTCTATTAACGGTGAATTGCATCTCCCCACACATGGATTATACATTAACGGTTGTAATGTTATAAGTTATGATAATGATATAATCGCATTAAACGGCGATGTTATTTGTAGTGGATATATTAGACTTGGAGATTTAGAAATATCCAAGGATGGCATTAGCTATCAAGGAAACGAGTTTTATCATTCTGGGAATTCAAATAAAGAAGATGTAAGCTGGACCATGAAAGATGGAACGGTTGCCGGAAACTTGTCTGTAAAAGGTACAAGCACATTCCAATCCGGCATTACCGCTTTGTATGGTGTAGATTTGGGATTTGATAATACAAGTGTATTGGTTATTTCGGCCAAACGGTTAGCTCAATTAACAGGGGATTTAAATATTGTAACAGGAGGCATAAAATTTGATGATAATTACATTATTCATGTCAAGAATAACAATGTTATCTCATTTTCTGCATCTAACAAAATATTAAATTGGGGAGACGATAATACCAAACAAATTAACCTGCAAACCAGTATTTATGATGATGATGGTGAATATGAAATGATTTCAAAATTTGGTTCTGCATATTTTCCAGAATCATTTAAGGCAGGGCACAATTTAGGGAATATATTGATTGAAACATATAAAAAATCGTCTGAAGATTCTGGTGTTATATTCAGACGTTATATTAGATTAAAATCAGAAGATGGACCAGGATTTTACAGTGATGGTGATAGCGTATTTGTTGAAGCTCCATTTAAATATAATAAAGTAGCTGATGACGATACAGTACAAATCTCTGAAATAATAAAATCATCATTTGGCTATGTAGAATCGTTAAGTTTATATGCCCCATTAAATCGAAAATCATCCAGCTTAATGTTTTCTACAGATGCTGATTTTTTTGTTTTTGACAAACCGATTGAAGGAAAAAAATCAATTGGAATAGCAGATTCTAAAACCCGCCTCCTCCCCAACGAGCTATTCTTTGATGATTCAATCTATTGGTTGGCTTTAGATAATGGAGTTAAGCACTATGGTAATGCCTATTTTGTCAACGACATAGGTTCTGTCACTTTTTCCAGTGGTTTTGCCGGAAATGGCTGGGGTATCATTCAAAACAAATTGACCGGCAACACCAGTGCAACATTTGATGATCTGACAATTCGTAAAAAAATGAGAATATACGAATTGGAAGTGCAGAAACAATCAGTGACTAACGGGTCTTGGTGGGTCAGCGATGCCTGTTCCGGAGACTTAGTAGAAGAAATATCATAATGTCTGTATATAAATACAAGAAATATAAAATTTCTCTCCAGTCCGATTCTAAAAAGACACAAGGATTACGGACTGGGGATATAGTTAGAAGACAATATTTTGATGGAAAGAATCTTATTTATTCGTTAATGTGTGTATTGGATTATGGAATAGATAAGACTGTAGATTCTAATACAAATGATATTGTCGAAAAACAGTATTTCATTGGAGCACTGTTAGAAGGCGATGTGCCTAAAACAGAAGAAATCTTAGACTTTGCCAGAATTACCAATCTGTTTGATATAAATAGATCTGGAGCCATATATTTAACTGGGTCTGACGATAATGCCCCATATATGGATGTGATTGACGGTATTGGACGCAATGAGAGTTTATGTTGGCCTTCAAATATTGCAACTCCTGATTATGAAGATTCCGAATCACAATATATAGTACGAGGAACAGAAGCAGTAACCACTGATTACATACTATCAGAAGCGGACAATAATCGCATTTGTCATTTTAAAAGAAATGACGCTATATATTACGGTTTCATTGGTCTACAACAAGATTTCTACAAATATGTTCAAAACCCCAACCGCGTTCTTATTTCATATAAGATCAAAGCCAATAAAGCTGTCAATTGTAAAGTTTCATTAGAATACCAAGATGGAACAAGAACAGATGGAGAAGAAACCACTTCTATTACAACAGATTGGCAATATAAGTTGCACACAATAACTGTCGATTATTCTGGACGTTATTTGCGAACAGTAAAACTGGATTTAAGTGAGATGTCTCCTTCAGATGAAGTTTGGGTGTCGGATTTCAATATCATCTTACTGTCTAGTGTTGCTAACTTTGGCGATGCCAGTAAAATACGTGTTGGCAAATTGAATGGAATAACAGATCCGGTATTTGGTCAATTAGAAGGATATGGAGGTTACTTACAGAAACTTTTTACTTCAAAATCTGCTCATATTTCTGGAACATTAACTGCTGGTGATGAGAATGGTTTTGCTGCAACTTTTTATGCCGGAAAAATTCATAGGAATGTATTCGTTAATTCTTTAGATGTTAATTTTACATCTGCAATTACTATTGACACTCAAATAGAAAACCCTACTGGAATCGGCAATGTATATAGTGCCTCTAAAATCATAAGCATGATAGCCCAATCTGAAGAGTGGTTCGCGCAACATATCGGGAAAAAATATACATTCTCTTTTTGGATATATGCGGGGCAAGCATGTCAATTATCTATTTTACAAAATGATAAAGCAATAGGAACCGTTCAAATACCTATTGCTAACACGAATATATGGTCTCGTAAAAAGGTAACATTTGAATTACAAGCTCCGAAACAGGCAGAAGAAGCATTGGTTCTATCCATTGTCCCAACTTTTGATACCTCTGATAATGCAGGAGAATCAATATTTTATTTTTCTTCACCACAATTAGAGGCAGGAGAACTAGTCACACAATACCAACCTACTGACACTATACTTAATTACACAGAGGATTATGGAGCTTGGTTTAATCGTGGTGGCATTGGTGGGACCATCCAGAACCCATTGCTTCAATTAAATTTTGACGGAGAAGGCAGTATTGGTACTCGTAGTAATTCTGTATTAATCAAAACAGATGGTTCTGGTCATTTTGCCAATAAAAATATTAAATGGAATAAAAATGGCGATGTAACATTTGGCAAAAATGTGACAATGACTTGGGATAACCTTGACCAGTCTGTAAAAGACGAATTAGTCAGTAAGTCTATTCGTATTGTTGGAACTGATACCTTTACTCTTTTAGGAGACTTAACAGGAGCCGACCCTGTTACTAATCCGGCAGACATTACCTTAACGCTGGAAGAAGAGAACCTACAGTCTACTTCCAGTCAACGACAATGGTATTATTTACAAGGATATGATTATATACCGTTTGAAGGAGAAAATGGAAAGACATTAACAATATGGCCTTTTGAACCTTATTGGGATAATGGTAACTCGCTAACAGTTCGTTGTATCGTGAAATTTAGTGATGAAGAGTATTCCGCTACATTCACAATACGGAAACAATATATAGTGGGCTATTCACTTGAAATTACTTCCAGTCAAGGAGTATCATATAAAAACAATAGTTGTCAAACTGTTTTAACCGCTAACGTCTATTATCAAGGTAAACTAGTTGATCCGGATTATGTAGCTAAAAACTACATATTCAAGTGGACTAGGTATCATCTTCCTGATATGGAAAATGAAGTGATTGATTGGTGGAAAGAACAAAGAGATAATGAAGGCAATATAGTACAACAAGAAATTGATAGATCAAAACCAAGTATCACATTAAATTATGGAATATCAGGACAAGACTGTTTTATGTGTGAACTTCTAAACGGTAACATGTTCCCGTATGAATTCCCTTTAATATTTTAAGTATGGCGGCAGAACAAGAGCAATCCCCTAACCTGCTTGATTTTAATAATAAGCAAGAAAACAATGGAACTAATAACCGTGGACGTTTAACAGCTCACGAATTTAATCAATTGATAAATGCCGTAAACAATAACTCAAATGACACCTTTTCTTTCAAAAAACAAGTAGGTAATCTTTCATTTGATGTAATTGAAAATGAAGAGGCTTTTGAACAAATCGAATCCAAAGAAGAAAATACCGTTTATTTCATACTTGAAGAATGATACAGATAAATGGCAAAGATGTCAGTCAAATAAGAGTTGGTAACAAAATAGTTACCGCAGTTTACATAGGGGCAAAATTAGTTTGGCAATCTATACGCTCCTGCTTTGGATCTGGTTTCTGGATTAACTCATCTCCTTGGAAAAATGATGAAGGCTGGAAAAACTAACAAATTTTTTAAATTACGCTTTACAAAAAATAATTAATTATGGCTAAGAAATTCAGAACTGACGAAATTCCTGTTGGCAAGTTTACAGAGGATTGGGGTGGCAATAAAAACAATACCATCCCCGCAGCACCTGATGAAACGAATCTTCTCCCCTACTCTGGGGAGGCTGTGCAAAAGTTTATAAAGAGCTATTTACAAGACCATGAAAACAATAAGATTGGTCATATTCCTCCTATGACAAAAGATCCGGATGGGTTTTATCATATTCGAGCATTTGCTAATAAAAACACATACAATGAATGGCTTGCTGACCCTGATGAGAATCAAGCACTAAAATTGCTTGATGTTACTATCCCTATTAGTGACGAACAGGGGGTAATGAATATTGTAGAATTAACTACGGCCAGTAATCAAACAAATTATGTAAGCATTGATGGTAGCGTAGTTCTAAAAATGCGTTTTACTTCCCAAACATACAATCCTGTTACTGGGAAATATGCAAATACCTATGAAGACGGTACGATGACTATTCAAAGGCGTTCTTCCGCTTCTGATTCATGGCGTACAATTGGCACAATGGCAATTAAGAGTGTAGAAGCTGACAGTGATACTTATACAGATGTAGATATTAGTGGATTACTTAACAGCGGAACCTGTCAATTACGTATCATTGTAACCGGAGACCAAACACAAAGCACCACAACTTATGTAGTGTTCCAAAGTGTTACAAAAACAGAATTGAAACTTACGTTCCGAAATGAGTGGCAGCAGCCTATTACTGGTGCTGCTATGTCTTTGTTATATACATATACCGGTGCTGTAGCCAAAACACTAAATTTAAAAATCAGTGGTGAAGGCGGTGTACGTTCTGTTCAATATGCTGTTGGTAAAGTTGAGTACACAGAAACTCCAAACCAGTTTGACGTAACTGACACTGAAGGGGATTCTGTTAAAGTTATGTCTCATGGAGTACATGAAATTGAGGCTTGGTTATCTGTAGACGGCACAGATGTGGAAAGTGAACACATTGTTTCACAGGTTATGGTAGTTTCAGATCCTGACAATAAAACTCCATATATCATGTTGAACAAGATAGTCGAGTCTCTTGTAAACTGGACATCCGTTCAATTTTTCCAATGGGCAATATATAACCCAGGTTCAGATGTATTACCTGTTACTTTTAAATTAACAGACATTCAAGAGGTTGAGAATTATCTGTCTTACACTGAACAGCAAGCCCAAAATGGTGTGGTTTACACATTTGGCAATATGATAGAAATCGAAAGTAAAGAAACGAATTTCAGTGCTTATATGTTATTTAGCACTGGAGAAAAATATTTGCGTGATCGTATTAGTTTTAATGTAGATAACTCCCAAAATTTTGCCCCGACTGATGGTGCCGATTTAATTATCAATCCAAAACTACGTAGTAATACAGAAACCCACCCAGATACTATTATTAATACAGTTTCAGGCGAGAATGTTCCCGCGACCTTTGAAAATTTTGGTTTTATTAGTGATGGTTGGGTTGAAGACGATAATGGGATCAAATGTTTGCGTGTTCCTAGTGGAAGAAACATAGCAATTGATTATGAGACGTTCTCCGACTTTATCCAAGCTCAAAAAACAGGTTCTCTTACATTTGAAATAGACTATGCTATTCGCAATGTAACCAACGAAGATGAACCGATATTACGCATGTGTTCTTACACAAAAGATAATAATCCGCTAGGTTGGGAAATGAAACCTATTGATGCCTGTTTCATGACCCAATCTAAAGTAACCCGTAAAAATCAAGATGTCGGCTACAATGAAGGTGTACGTACTAAAATCGCGGTTAATTTATTGTATAACTTATCTAGCACCGGACAAAACTATTGCCGCATTTTCTTAAATGGAATTATTAACCGTGAAATCAACTATGCAACAGACGACACTTTCGTACAATATGTAGACGGAAAGCAAACATCACAAGGCATCCGTATTGGTAGTTCTGGAGCCGACATTGACATTTACAGTATTAAGGTGTATAAGAAAGCACTCACAGCTAATGATGTGCGCCAAAACTATATGGCATCCTTAGATAATAGTGAAGAAAAAATAGCATTTCGCGATTCTAATAGTATTCTTAATGGTAATACTATCAGCTACGATCTTGTTTATGAAAAATACAACGTTATCCTTTGGAAAGGGAAATATGCCACTTATGGAAATACCAAAAAGGATAAATTTAATGGTACCTTAATTATCCATATTCCTGGAAAACCAGAGAATAGTGGTACGCTATATGACATGAATGAGAAAGGACAAGGAACATCGTCTATGTTGTATTTTTGGTGGAATGGACAATGGGGCTTCAATGAAGATGGATATTGGGTTGATGAGAATGGAGTAAATCGTGGTAAATGTTATCAGTTAACCAACGATGTACCCGGAGCACTCAAATTGGTAGGGAAAGTAAATTTTGCAAGTTCAGCACAAAGTCATAAAATAGGTTCTACAGCTCTATTTAATGATTTATTTAAAGCTGTATGTGGAGGTAATTCCATTACTAATACAGAAGGTTTTGAAAATTGTCGTGTAGCTGTACTTCAAAAACCGTTTTTGTTCTTTGTACAAGAAGATGAGAATTCCGAACCACAATTTAAATCTTTTATGACTTTTGGACCAGGTAAGGGAGACAAACCGACATTCGGATACGACAAAACAAAATTTCCAGATTATGTATGCCTGGAAGGAGCTGATAATGACCGTGCTTTGGTGATGTGCCGCGTACCTTGGATTGATGAAGATGTCACTTTAGAAGGTGAAGAAGATTGGATGTATAACGGCGAAAAGCAAATGAGTCTGGTTTTTGGGGATACCAATAAGATCGCCCCTATCAAAAGTGGATTTAACTTTGTCTTTAAGCATTATGATAATATAGATTATTTCAACGGTACCATTGAAGATTTAAATGCAGCAGAAAATCTTGATACCTCCAAGCATTATTGGCTGACCAAAGCAGGGCGTAACAATGCACAGTTCGATTTATTCAGATATGATTTCATAACTTCTACTTGGGTGGGTGCAGGCACTGAAAAGATTGAAAATGGAAGATATTCGACTGTAAATATCAACGAACAATGCGGGAATATTGCCAGCGGTACAGATTGGGATGCAATTAACTCATCGTTCAAAACGGCTAGAATAGCATTGTTCAAGGCTGATGCAGGAAAATATTTTAATCTTACAGAAACTCATTTTGCTATGAATTTTTGTAAGTTAATTGCAGCCAGTGATAACAGAGGAAAGAATATATATTTTTATGTTGACCCAAAAACTCATTTAATTGGTTGGCATCAAGATGATTTGGACACAATATTTCCTGTAAATAATGTAGGGCAAAGAGAAAAACCTTACTATGTAGAAGAACATGATAAAAATAATGATGGAGGCTTTTATTGGAATAGCGAAGGGAATGCACTATTTAACCAAATGGAAAACGCTTTTCCAGATGAATTGCGTACCAATATGCGCTCTATATTACAAGCAATGCTTAAATTAAGTGATGATGGAACTTTAATGGGCTGTATGGAAAAATATTATTTTTACGTACAACGTTATTTCCCAGCCGTTGCTTACAATGAAGTGGCTCGTCTTGTATATGAACGTGCCAGAACCGCCTATGTGAGTTCAGACCCGGAAAATAAATACACAAATGGTACAGATCCCATAACACAAAGTTTAGGAGATGGATTACAAGCAGAAATGCAATGGGTTGCACGCAGACTTACCTACATATCTTCTTATGCAGCCTTTGGAGACTTTGGAAGGCGTGACGGTGAAGGATCAGCAGGCTCATTAAACTTCCGGTCTATAATAAAAACAGATGGTACACGTCCACAATTTAAATTTTCTATTGTACCACATATTTGGATGTACCCCTCATTTGCCATAGGTTCGACACTATCTTATGGGGTTGGTAACGCACTGTCTCCACGTATTAAAGCCGGAGAAACATACGATGTCAATGTTGGAACTTCAGATGGCAATACTAATATTTTCTTAAATGGTATTGATTATATGCGTTCCATTGGTGACTTTACAGACAAAAGTTTAGGAGAAACATTTAATTTAAGCGGTGCTCGCCTAACAGCCTTTCATGTGGATGGAAAAGATGTTGTTGAATTCCGTCCTACCGGTATGACTATTACTGCCCCTTTGTTGCAAGAACTAGTATTAAAACGTGTCGCTAGTTTAGTAGGTGGTTTAGATTTATCTATTTTGCTTAAACTTAGAATGTTGAATTTAGTAGGAACAATGTTGTCTTCTGTTGTTCTTCCAGCTACCGAATATTTAGAAGAGGTTCATCTTCCTGGGACTTTAACATCTTTGTCTTTAGATCAACAGCCTAATTTGAAAACCATCACATTGGAAGGAGCTGACCGAATGCAAAGTTTATCAATTGGCGCAGGGATTGCAGATTCGCGTACCATATTTAATTTATGCTTTACAGGCAATGCACCGCTGAATTATTTAAAGTTAGCAAGTATAAACTGGACCGAGGTTTCTCTTTATATGATTAACTATTTGGCTTCTATTACAGACAGTAGTGTATCTGGAAAAATAGCAGTAATAAACAATACTACCAACCGACCTAATTTTAACAATAAAATTGATTGGTTGTATCATTGGGGAAATGTAGATGATGAGAACAACAATCTTCATATTACTTACTACTCAACTCCTATTGCAGCTATAGAAATCAAAGGAAGCCAATACATTTATTCTACAGGTGAACACACTTTTTACTGTAAGCCGAATACCGCTAATGGGAATGATGTGGTTAGCATTCGTTGGTCATTGGATACCAATTTGTATGCAAAAATAGTCAATACGTCAAAAGATTATTGCGTTATCAATGTATCTCAATTAGGAGATGAAGATACATTGGCTCCACATACAACTTTAAGATGTTATCTAACAAAAACAAATGGTGAAGTGCTTGAAGCATCATGGGATATTGGTTTATACCCCAGACGTGCTCATCTCGGAGATTATGTATTTTATGATGGAACTTATGGTCCTACAACTGCTGGAAAAACCGTAGTTGGAATTTGTTTTTACATAAATCCAGCAGATGCCAATGATAGACGTATGGTAGCATTATCAAATCTTGAAAATTCAGGTATAGTATGGGGGCTTTATCCTCAAAATACAGGACAAACGGAAGAGTGGAATGAACAATATGCAATTTATCCTATTGAATTACAAGATGATGTTAATTATAGTGTATATGATATAGGTTCAATTGCTAACATTACACAGACTGGCTTACAACCTACAGAATATGACGACCAAGGTAATACCTCTCCTAACTACATAAGGTATGATAATTATGTAGATGAAAATACAATTGACGGATTTGTAAATTCAGATGTTAAAACAGTTGCTGTTGGAGATGGTATCGCTGCTCCAGGTACAATTAATACAGGAAAAGAGGAATTGGCTGCGGATTTAGCTATTTTATCAGGTGCCTATAAAAGAGGTGACGAAGTTCCTGTCGGTTTAGCAAAAACTTTAAAAATTATTCAACATAGAAATAAAATCTTAGAAGATTCAGGAGTTAATTTGCCGATACCTGAAGCGACTGACTTATATACTGAACAAGCAATGTTGACCCAGTATATAAATAACATAATTGCTAACAATGAGAATCTTAGTAAATATCAACAATTTTATTATCCTGCTGTCAGCAAATGCTATGCTTATCAGCCTACAGTGAAAGCAGGCGAAGAATTAGCAGATAAATTTAAATATCATAATTGGTACCTACCATCTGTTGGTGAACTTATGCGTATGTATTGGCACGCTAGGCAAGGAGTGAATTATGACGATGATAAAATAGGTGCAATTTTTCAAAAAGCAATAGATGCCGGTATTTTGAACGATTTTTCTAATTCTTGGTGCTGGAGTAGCAGTGAGTACAGTCAGGGCAGCAGCTGGTACGTGAACTTTAGTAATGGCAACTTCAGCATCGGCAACAAGTACAGCAGTCCCATGGTGAGAGCGGTTGCAGCATTTTAGTATAGTGGAGCGTCTTTTGACGCTCCACAAAAATAAATATGCCATAATTGTAAACCTCTACAGAAAAAATAAAGTATTCGTAAATAAACTATATGTAATAAGACACATTGTGAATAAAATCTTTTAATTATGGCAAGAACAATTCGTAATGCAGGAAGTGCACCTATTTACAGAGAAACAGAAAATTTAATGTTACTCTGTATAGAAATGGTAGAACGAACCCCTAATAGTGTAGGAATTCGTCAATTAAGCAAACGTCTCATAGACACTCTGCTTGATGGATTAACAGTGATAGGATTGGCTTTAAATGAAGAAGATCCTGATTCCAAACTTGAACTTATTAATTCATTTTATTTGCAAATGCGTACAGTGAAAACTTGCATTGACACCTTAAAAGAGTGGTCAAATCGGAGTCCTCATACACGCATAATTAGCAACAAGCAAATGCCACATTTTGCTGAATCTTTAAAGGAAATTTCAAAGCATATTAAAAGCTGGAGAAGCAAAGTGTTGGAGCAGCAGACCTGTTGAACGGTTACGACTATGATAACAGGGACATCTTTATTGAAAAATGGGCGTGTCACTGGGCCTTTACCAAGCGTTAAAGACCTAGTTAAGAACAAGATAGTACACGCAATAACCGCAAGCCGGTACTGGAGTAGCAGTGAGAACAGTCAGAACAACAGCTGGAACGTGAACTTTAGTAATGGCAACTTCAACAACAACAACAAGTACAACAGTAACATGGTGAGAGCGGTTGCAGCACTTAACGATAAATATGTTGAGGGATGGTTTGATGCGTTAGATGATTGCTGTGCCCAAAAAAAGACAAGTTCACAATGTGTTATGTATAGACTTATTTGGCATGAAGATCTATTAGATTTAGCGAGAGAAGTTTATGAACGAACATATAGACCAACAACAAGTACTTGTTTTATAGTTACCCGTCCTAAATTACGGGAAGTGTTTGCTGCAAATTTCCGTGACCGTATTGTACAACATTGGTTGTGCCTACGCTTAGAGCCACTGTTTGAGGCACGTTTTGTTGAACACGGAAATGTATCATTTAACTGTCGAAAGGGTTTTGGAACATTTGCATGTATTGATCAGTTGACAAAAAATACAATTGAAGTCTCTGATAATTATTCGCACGAGGCTTGGTATGCTCAATTTGATATTAAAGGATTTTTTATGTCAATTGATTGCGAACGATTATTAGAACACTTATTACCATTTATCAAAGAAAAATGGAATTATTGGAAAGGGACCATATATGAACAAGATTTAGATTTAGTGCTATGGCTTACAGAAATAATTGTACGACATCGACCACAAGATGATTGTATACGTCAAGGAAATTTAAGATTATGGAGAATACTGCCTAAAAACAAAAGCCTGTTTTACAATGAATGGATGAAAGGCGAACCAATAGGAAACCTAACTAGTCAATTATTTGCCAATTTTTACATGTCATTTTTTGATGAATGGGCTATTAAAGCAGCAGAAGAAAGAGGAGCCAAATATGTACGTTTTGTAGATGATTTTAGCTTTGTGTGCAAAACTAAGGAAGATGCAATTTATTTCAAAAGAGCTTCTAGGAATCAACTACGATATATTTTAAATATTCAAATGCACCCTAATAAAATCTATATTCAAGAAGTTAAAAAAGGAATAAAAATGGTAGGAGGAGTAATTAAGCCGGGTAGAGCTTACTTATCGAATCGAACTGTTGGAAACTTTATTAATGCTGTAAGTTATTTAGAAGAAGCATGTAAAAACTGTGACAAGGAAGCTATATATGCCAATGTGAGGTCTATAAACTCTTATTTAGGTTTCTTAATTCATTATCAGTCATACGGAATCAGGCGCAAAGCATTTTCAGAACTACATTATTTTTGGAAGGCTTGCTATATTCAAGGAAAATTTCAAGTTGTAAAAATAAAAAACACAGTACAATGTTTATAACTTATAATCAAGGCAATGAGCAACCTCAACGCATACGACACAATATAAAATTAGGGTTGCGTCAATACACAATTGCATTTGATGTTCATATAGTAAAAGAAGGTGAAAACGAACAATACAAATGGTGTGAGATAACCCTTCCAGTTGGAACACCCACATATAGCCAATTGGTTTCAGCTATTATTCATGGACGTTACTCCGATGATGCAATGCAAGCCATTATTAATAATTACCTCCTAGAAGATGAAGATAGTGAGCATCAAAAAGAATGGAATGACATGCAAATGTGGAGAGTGGAAGCAAAGCGTATGGCCAAGGAAATATTAGAAGAGATTAAGAAATAGTTTATCTCTTCTCGCATCAACAAATACTTTGTTCAAGGGCTATTCTTTTGAAAAAGTAATTTATGGGAACAGTAGCAAAATCTTCTATCACACTTGTATCTATTAGCGATGCTTATTCGTTGTCGCTAACCCCAAACTCGTGTGTGATTAAAGCAGATTTCGATGGTTCTAACCCTAAGTTAGAACATGCTTATACTATTATTTCGGCATATTGTGGAGATGAGAAAACCCCAATAGAAATTGATTCCAGCACTATTGTAAAAAGTAACGACAATATAGAATATCAACTAATAAAAGTTGATAGTTATAGATACCGGCTATCCATTATATCACTCCCTATTGATATATTACAAGGATATATTGAAATTCCAGTTCTTTCTGGAGTAAGTGCAGGGTTAACTGGGCGTTTCACATTTTCTATTGTACGCGAAAGTACCATGCTGGATTGGATTCAAGATTGGGAAAGCAATAAAACAACTATTGGCTCTTCTTATGTGATTACCCCCAAGCTATTTGTTGGTAAAAAAATAATTGGCAGTTACGACAGTCTTGAAGATGTTCCAGGATTAACGGGGGTATATATTGGTCCTTCAGAAAATAACGGAGCCGGTATATATGGATATAAAGATAACAAAGAAATTTTTCATATAGACCAAACTGGAGGTAAAATAGGCGGTTGGGATATTACATCTGGTGGTATTCAATGTGAAGATGGCACATTATCTATAAAATCAGAAGGAACCATTTCTGCTCAAAGTGAAGGTATCATTCATTGGCTATTAAATAAAGACGGTTCAGCCTCTTTTGCCAATGGTAATGTTACAATGGATGTTGAGGGAAACGCCTTATTTAAAGGAACAATAGAAACATCTGGTGGCAGTATTGCAGGATGGACTATAGGAGTCGATAGTATTTACAATGGAAGTATAGGGATCAATTCATTAAAAAAATTCATAGCCATCGCCAATGTTACTTCCGTCCAAGATACTGGCGATCAATTAGACTGGGTAAAAGAATACGGTGGTGTTGCAATGTACTATATCAGCAATGCCGATTATGGTTTGATAGGATATAAAAATAACGAAAAAGTATTTTCTGCCGGTTCTAAAAATTTTATAGCTGGATGGCAATTTGATAAATCTGCTATTTGGTTAGGTACTAAAAATAATAATGTTGGACAATATACATCAACTTCCGGAAGTATAACGATTGGCACCAATGGGTTTCGCGGATATTCATGGTTTATTAATGCAGATGGTTCAGCCTCTTTTGCCAATGGAAATTTTTTTTGGGATACAAAAGGAAACGTTACTCTCAATGGAAAAATCATTGCGACTAGTGGTACTATTGGAGATATAGAAATATATGAAGATCATATTGGAACAACTTCAACTCCTAATTCTTCGGGTTCTGGGCAATGGGCAGGATTATCTATTTATAAAGATTTTTTCAAAGTTGGCGGTTCTAAAGGGTATGTGATGTTTGGTAATGATGTAATTCCTGCTTCAACAGGTGGAGCATTTACAGCAGTTGGGCGCATTGTCAACCAAGCTCCAAATACATCTGGTGGTTATGGATATGACCAAGCTAACTATGGGCTTTTTATTGAAGTGACAGGAGGAACTAAAAATTATGGAATCAGTTCAAATGCAGCTTTAAAAGCCCCGTCCTTCATTAATACTAAAGCGGCATTATTAACATTTGATTCTGGTAATTATACTATAGATTTTTCACAATTTAATGTGATATTGATGTATTTTAATGATCCCAATTACGATGTTGTTGAAGTGACCTTACCAAATGAAAGTAGCGTAGCTCGGCAGTTTGGTGTAAATAATTTGCCTACAGATTTTGCCACAGTAATAACTTTTAGAGTAAGATCCTATTCAAAAGACATTATATTAAAAAACATTTATGATCATAATGAAAATATGATTGATTATCGAATGGTCAAAGGGGATTCTATTATTGTATTAATTAGCAAAATTGACGGGTTTAGGTATCAAATATTAAATCATTCACACTAATGAGAAAAGACATACAGATAAATACAACGACAGGTGATATAGTGTTCAAAAACCGAAATACATTAAATAAACAATTGTTTAAATGGCTTTCAGAGAGCGATTTATTTATTACCGCACAAATATCGTTACCTTCCAATTTTGATGTAAATCAGCTTTATACAATTGGAGTTAATATTGAGATTCCTTATACTCCAATATATAAACCTATTAAAATACGTATTATTAGAGATTTCGGTGGTGGAAATGTACGCGTTGTGATTAATCCGACCAATAATTCAGAATGGTTTGAGGTATATACAAAATTGTTCGGGGCACAAGATAAGGTTTTATATGCTTCACAACTAATCATGGTTAACCAAGATAATTACTTGTTGCAACTTAATGAAGGCAACGCGTATTTGTGGTCCGGCATTATGTCAGATATGGTAAATATAAATGCAAATATTCAAAATAGAAATTTACTATTACAATGCATTCCATCAAATAATTATAGATACCCAACTTCAGGTGTGGGCTTAATTAAATATCTTCATGCCAACCTTAGTCATTCAGGATTAGCAGAAAAGTTACAAACTGAATTCAAAGATGATAAAGTGGAGATTATTAATGCCGCTTTTAATTCCTATTCAGGAGATCTGGAATTAGACTTAGATTTTTCAGAAGCAGATGCAGGTGTATAAAGTAAAAAGAAATCAGAACATATTTGATGTTGCAGTAAGCACACATGGTTCTATAGAAGGTATATTCGATTTGTTAATCAACAATCCTGATTTATCCTTTCACTCACAATTAAAAGAAGGTGAAGAAATATATTGGGATGAAGAATTTATTATATATGACAGTATTGTAAATACGTTACAAGCAGAACATATCGTACCGGCAAATGGAGAGAGACATGTATATTATAAAAACACAACAGCTCCCTTACGATGCGTCATGTACATATCTCCAGAAGAAGCATCTATTGCATTACAAATGGCAGGAGACGGAAGTCTTATTGTTGATTGGGGAGACAACAGTGATTTGGAAACTATAACGCTATCCCCCACTCTACAAAAATATGTGCATTTTTTCGATAATTATACCGATGAAAGGTCAATTAAATTGTATGGTGATTTCAATTTAAAAACCTGGGATTTGTCTTCTATTAATGGCTTAATGATGCCAACTATGCCGCTGGTGGTAGACGAGATAATTTCGGAGAAGAACAATCTCTCTCTACAAGGACTATTTTTATGTAAAGGTACATATTTAGTGAAACTGGCTAACATGAGTTTATCCAGTCTTGCCCCCATTCAGGATATGAATTTATCTAATTTGGAGTTAAGAAATATCAATTATACAAAAGACACAGTTATCAATGACTACTTAATCTATATTGCAAAGCATAATAATCAACGAAGGGATTGTAAAGTTATATTAGATATACAACCCTCTGGAACATATAAGGAGCCGCTTAAAGATAGTAATGGCAATTATGTTATTACAACTGGTATGGAAGCGATATATGTGATTACCCATGAAACTGCATGGAATGAAGCGGGTTCATGGAGCTTTGATATAAATGGAACGATTTATCAATATGAAAATTCAGACATAGCATGAGCCGTACATTAACAGAAATATACAATGAAGCCGTGGAGACCAGAAACAAATACCTGGAACTTACAGAGCTAACAAATGACTCAAAGATGTCAATAATCAATGCTTTCACATGGGTAACAGCCGCTGCAATCTACTCATTTGAGACATTGTTAGACGTTTTTACCACAGATATTGCTAAAACCTTTACCCAACGAATTAATGGGACTTCAGCATATTACGCAAATGCTATGTTGAAATGGCAATATGGAGATGATCTAATTATCAATGATGAAGGCACAGCATTTCATTATGCAACTGAAGATACAACAAAAAGATTGATTACACATGTATCTTATCAAGAGTATTATAATGAAGAATTCAAAGATAATATTTTGATATTAAAAGTTGCTTCTGGAGAAGGTCGTTCTTTGTCCCAATTGTCTGATGAGGAATTAATTGCAGCACGTGCATATCTTAATCAGATTAAATTTGCAGGTGTTAAGTGTAATGTAGTTAGTCGTAGAGGTGATGTGCTTGTTCCCAGAGTTACCGTGTATTATGATGGAGCTATTACGAAAGAGGAACTTTACGATAATATTGATACGGCACTTATTGACTTTATTGTAAATATGAAGTTTGATTCTCTTATCTACTCACAAAAAATTATAGATGCCATTCAAAAAGTAGAGCATGTTACAGATGTTCATATTGATCAAGAAGCTAGTGTAGAACAAGGAATATTTATCGCTCAATATAACGACAATAATGAACTCGGACCATTAACAAAAATTGAACGGAAGTGCTATTTGGCTAGCGGTTATGCAAAACAAAGTACACAACAAGATGCAGAAAGTGAACTTCCAACTTTTCGTGAAGCAATCGTTATAAAACTAGAAACAGAATGAGAAGTTATCGTATTAATACTGACCGTATGGTAAATCAGTTAGTTCCTCATTATCTTGGAGGACGAAAACTGATATTATTTCTTCAAGCCATTTTACAACCGTTAAACTCTTTGAATATAAAATGGAAAGAATGGGCTGACGAAAAACGAATAGAAGCAGCAATGACCTCCCAGGTTATTATGATGGAATATTTTTTAAATCATAAATTTAGGAAGTATTTTTTAGACACCTCTGAACATATTGTCATTTCAGATGGTGCTATAAATGGAGTACCAATATATTGGGAAGATGCTAATAAAAATATATGCGAATTTCCTTTGTATAACGAAGGCGAAATCGAAGTTAGCGGACACCCAACCACTCCATTGCGTTGGAAAGATGAAAAGATGCCAACAAGTGATGTAAGTTTTGTAGTAAGTTGTCCTGCTATTAATACCAAGACAATCTCACAAGAGGAACTTACAGCTATGATTACTTATTATGTAGATCGTTATCGTATTGCAGGAAAAAAATTTAAAGTTACATACGCTTAAATGAAAGAGTTTACTTCACAAACAGGTGGGCGTTACACCTACATTGATGATATTATGAATTTACAGAATCTTGCATTAGCTTTTACAAGTATATTTGATGAGTGTGATAACTTTATTATCAGCGGATGTCAAGTATCAGGTACAAGTATTAGTGCTGGATATGTCTATATCAATGGTAAAATACGTTATTGCGCAGGAACATCTGGAGTCTCTAAATGGCCTATGTATTTGTATGAGAACAACTCGGTTGAACGTGTGTCTTATGCTGATTCCGGAGATAAAAATGGACGGAATATATACGGATGTGCTGTATCATCCAGTGTACCAATAGCCAATGATGTACTAACTGAAGCACCACCCCAATTTATCAGTATTACATCAGATGGTACAGCACTTCGACTTAAAGAAGCGTTATTTGGTAAATATGCTTTAATGATAGATTCCCCTAATTCAGTTCAGACTGTACAGAAGGATGTTGTTATTGATGGAACAGTAACGGCAAATAAAGACCTTACAGCCCAAAAGGGGATTAATTTAACATCAGGAACAGCTAAAGCTAGCATCACCTATAATGCCTCTGGAGCATTAAGTATTCAATCCCAATTAAATGGAAAGCCTGTTTACAAAGTAACTATAACAGAGGACGGAGCTATTCAATTTTATATTGGAGATACTTTATTGGCTTCGCTTGACTCCAATGGTATGACGCTAAAAGTCACAATGTCTTTAAATTCTATTAAGGCAGGAAATATTGTTGTAGCTAGTAATCATATATATAATACAGGCGTTGCAGCTGATACTGGTAGTATAAATATCAATATGTTAGGGTACAATGAAGGAGATTCCTATTATCGGGACACCAAAATTGGCGATGGAAAAAATACTGTTATACTAGAAATCACAGGAAAATCTAAAGCTAGTATTTTTTATGGACCAGTAAAAATATCCCATGCGGATTCTTCGCTCCTAAGTTTAAAGAATGCCTCTCTTCCTAAGACAGACAATCAATTGATAACCTGTTTAAATTGGGAAGACAAAAATTCAGAACAAATCGGTTATATGGGGTATTCCAATATCTCTAACAAAGATTTATATATCAAAAATAACATTGGAAACTTGGTTCTCAACAATGACGTATATGTAACAGGAAAACTATTCGTTGGTGGAATTGATGTTATAGCTAGAACTATAGAATATCCCAAAGATAGTGGATGGATTGCAATCAATGTTCAGAACTGTGGTATTACAACAAAACTGTATGTCCGTCAAGTTGGAAAAGTAGTGTCCATTCAAGGAGAATTACATACCCATCACAGTGGTAACATATTTACATTACCAAACACCATTGATCCTCCTAAATATAAAATAGGTTATTCCCATAATAAAGGACGTGGAAATTGGCATTGTACAATACAAGGCGGACAACGTAATTGTGTAGTTGATTATTGTAATAATGGATGTTCAGAATACATCGGATTTTTAATGACATATATTATTTAAATTATGAAGATTATTAATATTAGCGTTGATATTGAGAGTCAACTTTTAAATTCTCGGTCAACATCGTCTCAAAAAAATAAACCTAATGAAAACGTTTCCGAACAGCAGAAAGAAACCAAAACGCCGCAAAAAAAAGCCCGGAAGACCAAAGGGGCACAGTCTGAAAAACTTCGACCAGACACGGATCGGATTTCTGATGAAACATGAAGTTCCTATAGAATATAAACTATTAATGGAAGTATCTGACTTCCTAAAAATTCATGCACCATCTCCGGAACTGATTGAAGCAATAAGTTATGCTTCAGATGACATATTCTTCAAAAAGGCTAAGTTCTGGAGATGCTTAATGGATTATAAAAAGTATGGTTTAAGACCTCCATATAGTATTCATACAAACGCAAATAAGGAATTATATTATATACATATAAGATTTAAAAAGTATC
>OJNX01000442.1_pt1 | contig 28052 bp, 17 predicted proteins | sample 1598021 | NCBI WGS metagenome assembly OJNX01 (sample SAMN01915227, study PRJEB22387) | human gut metagenome | isolation source: stool | host: Homo sapiens | place: USA | reverse complement strand
CACTGCCGTATTCTTTTCTTTCCACAGCTGTGGAAAGAAAAGAATACGGCAGTGGAAAGATTAGCATTTAGGATAGAAAAGGATAACTCCCAATGAGTCTGTCCTTAGTTCTTGGCAGGCAAAGAAACAGAAGCCTCCAATATCGGGGAGACAGACTCCCAAACCTGAGCATCGATACTCTGCATTCCTTGCACAGAAGGATGCCCCCATTGTTTATCAATGTCGTGCAAACGAATATTCTCGATGCCATAGTGCCGGCAAATTTCATCCATGGAATCAGTTACCTCTTCGGATAATTCAGAATTGGTAATATTATAAATCCTGGCCGCAGGATAGAGCTGCTTGAGAGATGCAAGCAGATAGCAAAAGGCAGGACGGAAGCTATACAAATCGGCTTTCGTCCAGCCATCATATTGGTATGCGCCAATGGGAGCACCTGCCCAACTGTCATTGGTACCGCCAAAAACAAGGATTATGTCGGGGGTGCCGAGGTTGTGAATACGGGTGATAAAAGAACGGTCGGAGTAATCGGCTTTCTCGTAACCGGTATGACAGACGGTGGAGCCGGAATAGGAATTGTTGCGTTCCAACTGAAAGCCGTGCTCATGGATGAAACGGTACCACCAGGTTTCCTCCACCTTTGTCACATCATTCTCTTTCTTTTCGCCGGGAACTCCATACCAGCAGAGATTGGCGGCAGGAGAGACATGACCGTAAAAAGTGGAATAGGAATCGCCAAGAATAGAAACTTTCTTTTGAGCAAACACCCCTGATATAAGGGTCAGGGAAAAAACAACCAGAAAAAACAAGGATTTGCAGTTCATAATAGATAGATTTTTATGTCGTATGCCGCAAAGTTATAAAGTTTGTCCCGGTTTGACGGCAAGAAACCGTAGTTTTTTTGCCATAGCCCGCTTATATGAAAGCCCCTCTACCATCGGATTCCCACAAAAAAAGGAAATGCCGGATTGATAGAGGGGCGAGAGAATGAAGATGAGAAAGAGTATATTTTACTCCCGCCCTCCACCGAGGGCTTGATAGAGGTTGATGATACCTTGTATTTCATCAAAGCGGTCGGCTACCTGTGTCAGTTGGGCAGAGAGTAGCCCCTGCTGGGCAGTGAGCACTTCCAAATAGGTGGAAGTGCCGTGTTGCATCAGTAACCGGGTGCTGCGGACGGTAGTTTCCAGTGAAGTTATCTGCCTTGCGCGGAGCTCCGTCTTTCCACGGGCTACCTGCACTTGGGTCAGAGCATTGTTCACTTCGCTACCGGCATTGAGCAAAGCTTGCTGAAAAGCGAGCCTGGCTTCTTCCTGCTGTGCTTTGGCTATCTTGAGCTGTGCCACGTTCAGCCCTTTGTTGAACAAGGGTTGTGTCAGCGAACCGATGGCGGAGAAGAGTAGTTTTCCTGGATTGACAATCATGCTTCCTGCCGAGTTGGTCCAGCCAGCTGTACCGCTCAGGGTGATGGAGGGGTAGAAAGCAGAACGGGCGGCATTGATGCTGTAGAAAGCGGATGCCAGCGAGAGTTCGGCACTTTTCACATCGGGACGGCGGGAAAGCAATTGCAGAGGTACGCCCACCGCAAGTTCCTGCGGGAACTCCTGCCCCGCCAACCGGCCACGCTCAATGGTGCCCGGAACATCGCCCAACAGAATGGAGAGACTGTTCTCCACTTCCTTTACCTGCTGCCGGAGGTCGAGCAGCGAAGCTTCCACCTGACGACAGTTGGCTTTGGATTGCGAGACACTCGCCTCGTTCGTCATGCCTGCAGCCATCATGGCTCGCATGGTGCGTACACTTTCGCGCCAACTGGCGGCTGTTTCTTCGGAAATGCGGTATTGCTCGTCGAGCATCAGCAAGGTGTAGTACAAATTGGCCACATTAGCTATCAGCGAAGTGCTGACGGCTTGTTCGTACTCCAAGCTTTGAAGGTAGAGCGCTTTGGAACGGCGTTTGGCATTGGTCAACTTACCAAAAATATCGACTTCCCAACTTGCCGAGGCAATGCCGGAATAGGTCCACGAGCCTTTGGAATTGTCGAAACTGCTGACGCCACCCTGCGGAGTGAGCATAAACGAAGGCAGGTACGAAAGTTTGGCCGACATCAGCGTGGCTTCTGCCTCCTTGATACGTTGTTGGGCGGAAAGCAGGTCAGTGTTGCCTTGCAAGGCTTGTTCGATGAGCGACTGTAATTGCGGGTCCGTAAAAAGCTCGCGCCAGGAAAGGGAAGCGATGGAGGCAGTGTCTGATGCCACAAACAGACTCAGGCTATCCAGACTTTGCCCATCCAAATCGTGTCCATAAAGTCCATCGGTCGTGATGTCCTCCGGGCGCTGGTATTTGGTATAGATGCCGCAACTGGTCAGTACCAAGCCGGCGACAGCTAATAATATGAATTGTTTCTTCATTATTTTTTTATGTTAGTTACGCGATAATGTACTAATGTGATTCTTCTATCTCCTTCCGGCTTACTTTCATCTCTTCCTCAATCTGCCAGTCGCTCGTCGGGACGGATTGGGCAGGACGAAGCCGCTCCTGCAACCACTGGAAACTGATGAACAAGACAGGAACAATGAACAGCAGCGCCAATGTGCCGATGAACATACCACCGACAACACCCGTACCCAATGAACGGTTACCGTTGGCTCCGACACCCGTGGCAACCACCAAGGGGAAAAGGCCGAAAATCATCGTCAGTACCGTCATCAGGATGGGACGGAAACGCGCCTTTGCCGCACTGACGGCAGAAGCAATCAGCCCCATTCCCGCTTTACGGCGCTCGGCGGCATACTCCGTCAACAGAATAGCGGTCTTTGCCAACAGACCTATCAGCATGATAAGTCCCGTCTGCAAATAGATATTATTCTCCAACCCGGCTATCCTGGCAAAAAGGAACGACCCCATCAGGCCCGCAGGAACGGCCAGGATAACGGCAAACGGAATCAGAAAGCTCTCGTAAAGCGCACTCAGAATCAAGTAAATCATCAAGATACAGATACCGAAGATGATGACTGTAGTACCACTCTGCTGGCTTTCCTCGCGGGTGATGCCACCAAAGTCATAGCCATATCCCTTCGGCAAGGCTATCTCCGCCGTTTCTTGTACGGCACGGATGGCGTCACCGGTACTGTATCCCTCAGCAGGCATGGCATTCACGGCAATGGAGTTGAACATGTTGAAGCGGCTCAAGGACTCGGCACCGTAGGAACGGGTCAGCGTAACGAACTGGCTCAACGGAGCCATCTCACCGTTGGACATGCGCACAAAGGCATTGTTCAGTGAAGCCTCATCCAAACGGAACTTCGGGTCGGCCTGAATCATTACCTTGTAAACTTTGGAGAAACGGTTGAAGTTGGAGACATATTGCCCGCCATAATAGCCCGACAGTGTGGACAACACCTGGTCGGGAGTAATCCCGGCACGTTTGCACTTGGAAGCATCCACCTCGACGGTCCACTGCGGATAGCGTACATCGAACGTGGAGTATGCCATCGAAATTTCCGGACGCTGGTTCAGTGCCGCCAGATACTGTTGGGTGGTCTGGAAGAAGGTGTTCATATCCCCTCCCTGCTTGTCCTGCACATTCAAGTCCAGCGCATTACCCATACCATAGCCCGGAATCATACCCGGAGCAATGGCAAAGACTGTAGCATCCTTAATATCCGCCGTGCGAGCGTATATCTGGTTGACGACTGCCTGCACCTGGTCTTCCTTTGCCGTACGCTCGTCCCAAGGTTTCAGCTTCACGATAATCATACCGAAAGAATTTCCCTGCCCGGACAGCAGACCATAACCGGCAACTTTCTGCAAGTGCAATTTCTGAGGAAGGTCTTCCAGACGCTTCTCCACGCGGTCTATAATGTCATTTGTCGTCTTGAGCGAGCTACCCGGAGCGGTGCTAACGTTGACAAACAACGTTCCTTGGTCCTCGTCGGGCACCAGTCCGGTCTTGGTGGTATTCATCAGGAATACCAGCAGCACCACCGAAAGTGCCAGCAACGACCATCCCAGCCAGCGGCGCTTGATGAACAGCAGCACTATCTTCTTATACTTCTCGACCACCGCCTCGAAAGCCGTGTTGAATGCCTTGCGGAAGCGCGAAGCAAAATTATTCTTCTCCGTCCCATCCTCATTGATATAAGGTTTCAGCAGCAAGGCACAAAGTGCGGGACTGAGTGTCAGCGCATTAATCGCCGAAATGCCAACGGCCACCGCCATCGTCAGCCCAAACTGGGTATAGAACGTACCGGAAGTCCCTCCCATGAACGATACCGGAATAAACACCGCCATAAACACCAGTGAAGAAGTGATAACCACATTGCTGATGCCCTTCATCGCATCAATACTTGCCATGTAGGAGGACTTATAGCCCACATCGAACCGTGCCTGCACCGCCTCCACCACGACAATGGCGTCATCCACCACCGTACCAATCACCAATACCAGCGCAAACAGCGTAATCAGGTTGATACTGAATCCGGCAACGGACATGAAAGCAAACGTACCAATCAGTGAAACAACGATACCTACCAGCGGAATCAGCGTAGAGCGGATGTCTTGCAAAAAGACATAAACCACCAGGATAACCAGGATAATAGCCTCAATCAGCGTTTTCACCACTTCGTGGATAGAGGCGAAGAGGAAATCGTTGCTGGACATCATCTGGGTAAGCTCCACGCCTTTCGGCAAGTCCTTGCGTGCTTCTTCAAGGAGCCGGTCAATCTGCCGGTTCACTTCCGTGGCATTGGACCCCGCGGTCTGGAACACCATGCAGGAGATACCGGGATGTCCATCCATGGTACCTTTGTAGGCATAACTGTCCTTACCCAGCTCTATATCGGCGATGTCCTTCAGTTTCAGCACCTCGCCGTCTTCGGTAGAACGGATGACGATGTCGCCGAACTCCTCAGGAGTAATGAGGCGTCCCGTATATTTCATGGTATATTGATACGTCTCATCCGAGTTCTCACCAAACGACCCGGTGGCCGATTCGATATTCTGCTCTGCCAGCACAGCCGTCACATCCGAAGGTATCAGCTTGTACTGCGCCATGACATCCGGTTTCATCCAGATACGCATACTGTAGTCACCACCCATAATCATCATATCGCCCACACCGGAGATACGGAGAATCTGCGGCTTCAGGTTGATACTGATATAGTTGGCAAGAAAGTTTTCGTCATAGCTGTCATCAGGGCTATATAAAGAGAACATCTGCAAGATACTGGTCTGCCGCTTGCTGGTGGTGACACCCACCTGGGTTACTTCGGCAGGAAGCTGCCCCGTGGCTTTGGACACACGGTTCTGCACATTGACCGCCGCCATGTCCGGGTCTGTACCCTGCTTGAAGTAAACAGTAATGGAAACCGACCCTGCATTGCTGGCGGTAGAAGTCATGTAAGTCATGTCCTCCACACCGTTGATGGCCTCTTCCAACGGAGCGATAACGCTTTTCTGAAGGGTTTCCGCACTGGCACCATAGTAAGTGGTGCTCACCATGATGGTGGGCGGCGCAATGTCGGGATATTGCTCAACGGGCAAGGTGAACAATCCGATGATGCCCAGAATGACAATCGTAATGGAGATGACTGCCGAAAAAACGGGGCGTTCTATAAAAGTTCTAAGATTCATATTCTATCGGTTAAAAATTATCATTCATTCGTTTTGGGTTGGACGGAGGTACCTTCACGCAGCAAACCCACACCTTCGGCCACAATTGTGTCCCCCACTTTCAAGCCGCTCTCTACGATATATTCCTGACCTCCGTTCACACGGGTCACTTGCACGGGAACTGATTGCGCCTTGCCGTCAACTACCTTATATACATAGACCTTGTCCTGTACTTCGTAAGTGGCACTCTGGGGAACAACGATGCAGTTCTCTTTCCGTACCGGGATGATGACGTTGCCCGAACCGCCACTGGTCAGCAATCCCTCTTTATTGGGGAACACGGCACGCAGACTGACTGTACCCGTAGAGGTATCAATTACACCACTGATAGTTTCTATCTTACCTTCTTGCGGATAGACAGAACGGTCATTGAGCTGTAATTCGATAGAGTCCATCTCTGCCAGCGCCTTATCCTTGGAGCCGTAGCGGCGGGTGAGGTCAAGCAACTGATTCTCTGTCATGGAGAAATAGACATACATATTAGAATTATCGGATACGGTCGTCAGTGGTTTGGGCAAACTGGCGCTGACCAACGTCCCCACCCTATAAGGGAGCGTACCTACCATTCCATCTGCCGGACTCTTCACTTCTGTATAAGAGAGGTTATTGGCGGCATTCACCTGCTGCGCCTCGGCTTGGGCCAACTGGGCTTTCGCTGTCAGCAGGCTGTTGTAGGAAGTCTTTAAGTCAAACTCGGAAATCACCTTCTGGGCATAAAGCTCCTTCTTGCTGTCATATGTCAGTTGCGAAGTGGCCACGCCGGCACGGGCAGCTTCCACATTGGCTTCTGCTGTGCGCAAGGCTGCCAGATAGGGCACCTGGTCGATAATAAACAAGACTTGCCCCCGACGCACGGTCTGTCCTTCCTCCACACAAAGTTTGGTGAGTGTACCAGACACCTGCGGATAGATGTCGATGTCCTGCCGTCCGCGGATGGCTGCGGAATAGATTGTCTGCAGTTCTCTGTCGGTAGTCGAAATAGTCATCACCTGATATTCCGACTGGGGTTGCACGGCAGGCGCGCTGCCGCAGGCTGCCAGTGTTGCACTACAGATGACGGTCATCATCTGTTTCATCATACTCTTTTTTGTTATCATACTCTTTATCTTAAAAAAAATAATACGCCGGCTTTATCTTTTATTTTTTAAGCCGGCAGCAAAGGTATGCCGTTTTTGAACAACCTTTTGTTTCATTGGAGGTACACGACTGTTCATTTTCGGAACATGCTATTTAACAATCCAAAAAGAACTCGTACCTTTGTGACCGCAAATCATAAACAATCTAAAATATGAACCCATTACTGACTACCAAACAAGAAACGTTCAGAGCCGGAACAGACAAGCTGGAATTCTTCCGGGAACGTCTTCTGAAAATGAACAATGGAGCACTGATGTTCTGCACCCGTGGAGAAGCAATTATCACAATAGATTTAAGAAAATATCATATTGTACCCAATACGCACATTACGCTGCTTCCAAGTTCCATTATTTCACTGACAAGTACGAGTAAAGATTTCCTGGTGGACTTCTTTGCCTATTCCGAGACAATGTTCAAGACGGCATGCTTCCGTTTAGAGCCGCCCTTCATACATTTTATAAAGGAGAATGCATGCTATACGCATACCGAAGACGAACCGGTTCGTGCTATCACGGGACTCATCACGGCAAGCAATGCCATCTACCGCGATTCTGAAAATCTGTATCGCGAAGCCATTGCACAAAACCTGCTGCAAATTTTCTTTCTCGACACCTACGACAAGGTTCAACGTTACTTTACGGAAGAGCAAATCAATGGCAGTAACCGGAAAGAAGAATTGTTCAAAAAGTTCATAAATCTGGTACATACGTACTGTACTACCCAGCGGGATGTCGCTTTTTATGCTGACCAACTCTGCATTTCGACCCGCTACCTATCTGCCATCACCAAACAAGTGGCGGAAAATTCTGCCAAAGAAATCATTGACGAAAACCTGATATTGGAACTGAAAATGGCACTGCAATCCACCGGCATGTCACTGAAAGAGATTGCCGACAAATATCGTTTTCCCGACCAGTCTTTCTTCGGACGATATTTCAAGAAACACACGGGAATGTCACCCAAGGAGTACAGAGCAAAGAAGAACTGAGGTATGAGCATGCATTTATCCCCTTCTCCTCTGCCTCTTTAGTATTTTTTTCCCTATATTTGTCAGACACTAATTTAATCAGTTCAATACCATGAGAAAACTTACACACATGCTCCTTGCAGGCACTCTCATCCTGGCCTGCTCTTCATGCGGAGTAGAAACAACAGCCAACTATCAAGTCATTCCCTTGCCCCAGGAGGTTGCCTTGAGTCAGGAATCCTCCTTCAACCTGAATGACGGTACCATCATCGCCTACCCCGAAAACAATGAACTTTTGAAACGCAATGCCGAGTTTCTGGCCGAATACATCAGCCAGTCCACCGGCCACACCCTCCAGACAGAAGCCCTTGCCCCGGGGAGCGAAGCGCCCAAAGGTGCCATCACATTGGGACTGGATCCGGCCATCGGCAACCGGGAAGGCTATGTGCTGACCGTCAAAGCCGACCGGGTGACCCTAAACGGACAGACCGAGAACGGGGTGTTCTACGGTATACAAACCCTGCGTAAATCAATCCCCGCCGAAACCAAAGCCACCTCTATCCTATTGCCTGCCGGCAGCATCCAGGATGAACCCCGCTTCAGCTACCGGGGCATGCACCTCGATGTGGGCCGCCACTTCTTTCCCATTGAGTTCGTAAAAAAATACATAGACTTGCTGGCACTTCACAATATGAATACCTTCCACTGGCACCTCACCGAAGACCAAGGCTGGAGAATAGAAATAAAGAAGTATCCCAAGCTGACGGAAATTGGCGCCTGGCGCGACCGTACCGTTATCGGCCGGAACACCGAAGAGTATGACAACACCCGGTATGGCGGTTTCTATACGCAGGAGCAAGCCAAAGAAATCGTAAAATATGCCGGGGAGCGCTATATCACGGTCATCCCCGAAGTAGACCTGCCCGGACACATGCTTGCCGCACTGGCCGCCTATCCCGAAATGGGATGTACCGGTGGACCGTATGAAGTGTGCCCACGTTGGGGCGTATTCGAAGATGTGCTGTGCATCGGCAACGAAAAGTCCATGCAGTTCCTCGAAGATGTCATGGCCGAAATCATTGACATATTCCCTTCCAAATACATCCACATCGGCGGTGACGAAGCTCCCCGCACCCGTTGGGAAAAGTGTCCCAAATGCCAGGCACGTATCAGAACCGAAAAATTGAAAGCCGACAAGAACCATACTGCCGAAGACCGTCTGCAGAGCTATTGTATGACACGTATCGAAAAGCTCCTCAATAGTAAAGGACGCCAGATTATCGGCTGGGATGAGATTCTGGAAGGCGACGTCGCCCCCAACGCAACTGTTATGTCATGGCGTGGCTCGGCAGGAGGAATCAAGGCGGCCCAACTGGGACACGACGTGATAATGACACCCAATGACTATTGCTACTTTGATTATTACCAAAGTGAGGATACCCGGCACGAACCATTTGCCATCGGAGGCTTTGTCCCATTGGAGAAAGTATACAGTCTGAATCCTACCGCCTCACTGACCGAAGAACAAGCCAAGCACATACTCGGCACACAAGCCAACCTTTGGACAGAATACATCCCGACCAGCGAACAGGTAGAGTATATGGTTCTCCCCCGTATGGCCGCCCTTGCCGAAGTACAATGGACACAACTGGAAAAGAAAGATTATACAAACTTCACTACCCGACTGGCCGGACTCATCGGCCTCTACCGGAGAGACGGGCTCAACTACCGAGAACCCTTCCGACAGCAGGCAGACTCCACAGCGACCGAGAAGAAGTAATCAGAACTGGAAATAGATAAACGGCTGTATCTCCGAACTTTTCATCTGAATGACCAGATAGATTACAGCAAGCATCAGTACCGCCTTTCCCAACAAGGGGAGGCGGATTACTGTTTTTGTGCAAGCACGTTCCCAACTGTCGGGCACAAAATGCAGCAGATAGCCCAATGCCATCAGTGCAAACACTTCCCAATAACCCTCTACCAGCTGCGGGAAGAGTTGCGGACGGAAAGTAGTGAATATCTGCTTCAGCATATCCATTGATGTGGAGAACTCCGCATTACGGAAGAATATCCAGCAGAAACAAACAAAATGGAAAGTGACAAGCACTCCGAAGAAGCGGTGGATGCCATGGCTCTCCGTCCCCTTCTTACGCCCGGTAAGCGTCATCCAGAACTTATGGGCTGCAAGCGCAACGCCATGCATCATTCCCCAAAGTACAAAATTCCACGAAGCGCCATGCCACAAGCCGCCCAGAAACATGGTAATGATGAGATTGGCATATTGGCGAATTTTCCCCTTCCGGTTGCCTCCCAAAGAAATATAAAGGTAATCGCGCAACCAGCTGGAAAGCGAAATATGCCACCGCCTCCAAAATTCCGTAATGGAAGCGGACTTATAAGGGGAATCGAAATTGATATTGAAATGGAAGCCCAGCAACAAGGCAATGCCGATAGCCATATCACTGTAACCGGAGAAGTCGCAATAAATCTGCAAGGCATAGCCATAAACACCCATCAGATTCTCCACCCCCGAATAAAGAGTAGGATTATCAAAAATACGCTCTACAAAGTTAACGCTGATATAGTCCGATATAACCGCTTTCTTGAAGAGCCCACTCACGATGAGGAAGATTCCACGTCCGAACATCTCATTGGAGACAAACAGCGGGCGGCGGATTTGCGGAATGAAATCACGGGCACGTACAATAGGACCCGCCACCAACTGGGGAAAGAAAGAAACATAAAAAGCATAATCCAACAAACTGGTCAGAGGCGTTATCTGGCGACGGTACACATCTATCGTATAGCTCAACGACTGAAAAGTGAAAAAAGAGATGCCCACCGGAAGGAAAATATCCATTGTCGTGAACGTGCCTCCCGTCAGCGAGGCAAAAGTTTCGCCCAGAAAATTGGTGTACTTGAAGTAACACAACAATCCCAAATTGATGAACAGACTCAACACAACCCATGCCTTACGTAGCCAGGGAATAGCCTCGCGTGCCATCAAGCGTGCAATGAAAAAGTCACAGACCGTCACCAGTCCAAGCAGGAAGAAATAAGTGCCACTACTTTTATAATAGAAGTAATAGGAAAACAAGGTGACAAACAGCAAACGCGCCGTCGTCCGGCGTTGCAACAACAGATAAACCAATATAAAAGCGACAAACAGCCAGAGGAAAATACCACTGCTGAATATCATCGGGGCTTGCGGGTCATAAGTGAAGACATCGCGCAAACGGTCCAAGTCTATATTCAATCCGGATAAAAATTCGTCAATATTCCACATAATCGTTATAAGCTTTTAACAAGGCCTGGTAGAACAGCTCGCCTTGCAGGCGGTAACCGTCCGGCAAATAGTGTACATGGTCCGGACGCATCAATCCGGCTTCCTGCCAGTTGAGGCAGGCACGGTGGGTACCGCCAAGTATTTCGTACATGTCCCATACCGCCAATCCGTTTTCATCGGCATAGCGGCGGATAGTCTGCACGGCAACGGCAGTACGCGGATTAATCTTATAGGTTCGACGACGGCGACGCTGCCGGAAACTCTCGTAAGAGCCCGGAGGGGTCGTCATCAACATCGGTACATTCGGCAGTTTCTCGCGAAGCATGCGTACAAGGTCGTCCATCTGGCGATAGTGCAGCATTGTATTGTAACGGCGGTTATGGCTTTCGTTCGTCCCGAAGGAAAGAATAAGCAGGTCGGGATGCAGAGCCGCAATATCAGCAATACGGTCCGGACGGGTGAAAGTAATGCAAAATGCACCGTTGATACCTACATCGGTATAAGAGACTGCCCCGAAAGTGTCCTGCATCAACGCACCGGTGGTACGGGGGAAGATATGGCCGCGTATATGGCTGTCGCCCACATGTACGATGCGAAGCGTATCAGCGGAAGCGCCCAGCCGGGACAGACGTAGCTTCTCCCAGAAAGGATTAAGAATACCCAGACTGTCGGTAAGTACATTCTCCTTCATTTGCCGGAATGCGGCGGGAAAAGTTATCAAAGGGACAGACACCGTATCCGTACGTTGGGAATAGAGGCAGAGAGTATCACAATCCGTTCCGCCGACATGACACGAAAGGCTGCCCGGCAATACATCTTGTGCATGGAGCGGCCCTATCGCCGCAATCAGCACCAGCACCGCGCAGCAAATCGTACATCGTAAATCGTACAATCGTGAATCCTCCTTATGGCTCCTCTTCATAGTAGGCCCTCCTTCTGTCATACTGTTCCTTACCATAAATCAAAGACTCATAAAGCAATCCCGCAAGATACTTTCCACCACGGAAGTTGATGTGCGTATAATCATAATTGGCCAGTGACGGCTTGGCATGCACCATCTCTGCCATACTGCCTTCCCCACCCATAGCCTCGAACATGTTCCAAAAAGCGACAGCCTCATCCGCCGCCAAATTCTGTTGATAACGAACCAGATTCTTGATGCCAGGCATGGTACGCAGCTCCCCTTCTTCGGTCTTATAGTCCCTATCGCCCACGCTGACTATGAGGATGGCTGCTTGCGGAAAGGCCTCCTTGAGATGCTGCACCGTTGTCTGCATGCCGGCAATGTACTTGTCGTAATTCCGTCCGCGCTCTGTAGCCACATTCAGTCCGTACTGCAGGATTATCAAATCGTAAGGACGCTGTTCATTGAACTCACGCATCATCCACACGGGAACAGAGCGGAGGGAAAGGCCGGAGCTGCCACGCAGTGAGAAGTTATCCAGCACAATGCCGGAAGTACCGTCCATGGCAAGGCCATAAAACAAGGTGGAGTCCGCACTTTCCACCGTCCAACGGACAGAACCGATATTTCCCTCTACCGTCATCTCCTGCAAATCATCAATCGGCTCAAAAGTCTCGGTAGTTGCTTCGCCACGATTGACGCGGACAGAAAGGGTGGTTGCGCCACGGTTATAGAAAAAGATACTGGCACGCTGGCAGGTGTCCAGACGGGAAGCATAGTTCTTCTGACCCCGCAGTTCCACATAAGCATCGGTATTCGGAATAAAGTAATGTCCGGAGACTCCCTGCTTGCTACGGTCGAAGAACACGGAGTCCATGACAGAATGGCTCTGCCATCCGCTGAAGGAGTGACGCACCGTAGGGCGGAAACCGCTGGTCATGGAGGTGATGGTGACAAAACCTACTCCGCAACCGCCATATCTTTTCTGGAGCATCTCACGCAAATCGGCTGTCAGAATATCCGCCTCGATAAAGGAGTCGCCGAAGTAGGCGATACGAACCGGACGGGGTGCTTTGGCAAGCTCGTCGAGTGCCTGATAGAACCGCGTCATGCCACGCATGGTAGAATCGCTGTAATCTTCAATGCACGTCATGCCCGCACGGCAGGTGTCCACAAAGGCGGGCTTCACCTTCGGGGGCGGAGGCAGCAGGCTGTCCGGCTCACTCACCGGCTTGGAAGGACGACGCACGTCCCCCAAGATATCCACACGCCTCAGCACACGGCCACCCATCGTAATACTTGGCAACAGATGCATCAGCAACAATGCACCCCATACGATAAACGCCAACAGACCCGTATATTTCAATGAATTCTTTTCCATACCTAATGTGGCCGCAAAGATATAGATATAGGTTGAAAAAATCTCTCCGGACAAAAAAGAATTATCCCCAAAGAAACAAGATTTTTTCTCCGGGGATAACGGTTATAGACAGAGCAGACCCGATTAAATGGTCTGTTCGATATTCCAAACAAAAGCACGGAGTCCGAGTTGCTCGGTCTCCTTGTCCATCCGGTGGAGCGCTTCGAGCAACGGAGCCACCTTAGCCTCATCTATGATAGTGATGATGGCGGAACACATACTGGGCCAGGCATGGCTGCCATAGTGCGGTTCCCCCGTCTTACTGCCACGCCCCTGTACTTGCTGCCAATAGCTGAAGCCGCGGCAGTTGTGGCGGTCAAGCAATGCCATGATACGTTCAAAGAACGCTTGGTCGAATGTTATAAATACTGATTTCACGCTATATAATGTTTAGTGATTAATGTTTAATGATTAACGGATAATGATTAATCATTGTTTACGTGGTTTCGTCATCTTCTCCTTATGCAACTGGTAATAATCATTCAGCTCACGGTCTTTCTTAATCTTCTTACGCGTGCGGCGAATACCAACACCTGCAAACGAGCAATAGAGTACGGGGACAAGAATCAATGTCAGAATGGTAGATACCGTCAGACCGCCAATTACGGCAACACCCAACGGACGCCACATCTCGGCACCTTCACCCTGCCCTACAGCCATCGGCACCATACCGAGGATAGTGGTCAGCGTAGTCATCAATACCGGACGCAAACGGCTGCGGCCTGCCGTGACTACAGAGTGAAGCACCGCTTGACCACGTTCGCGGCAAAGCGTGATGTAGTCGATGAGTACGATACCGTTCTTCACCACAATACCAATCAACATGATTCCACCCAAAAGCGACATCACATTCAAATTGGTTCCCGTAAAGAATAATGCCATCAACACACCGCTGAATGCAAATGGAATGGAAAACATGATGATGAACGGATAGCTCAAAGACTCAAACTGAGCTGCCATCACAATGAATACGAGAATAACAATCAATACAGCCAGCGTTCCCAAGTCGGAGAATGAATCCTGTTGGTCCTCATACGAACCCGAAATCTGGATAGAAGCACCACTTGGTAAGTCCATCTTATCAATTATAGCATTACCATCGGCCACCACATCGCCCAAAGGTGCTCCCGAAATAACCGCAGATACAGTAACAATACGCTCACGGTCTTTACGTTCGATGGTAGGAGGAGCAGAACGCTCGACTACTTTGCCGAGGTCTTTCACGCGAATACCCTCACCGGAAGGCGTATAAATAAGGATGTTCTCCAAATCTTCAATCTTTGTACGGAATTCGGGAGCGTAACGCACACGGATGTCGTACTCGTCACCATCTTCGCGATAATAAGATGCCAAAGCACCATTTACACGATTACGCAGATAGTTGGAGGCAGTAGAAAGATTCAAGCCATGCAATGCCAGCTTCTCACGGTCAAAGTCCACCTGATATTCGGGCTGATAATCCTGACGGCTGATGTTCACTTCACTCACACCTTTCACCTGCAACAATTTCTCTTTCAGTTCGGCTGACACTTTGTCCGTAGCGGTGAAGTCGTAACCATAAACCTCAAAGTCGGCACTTGCCTGGGCGCTCATGCCGCCTGTGCTACCGCCCAGAATAACCTGCGCCTTGTCCAATTCAGGATACCCCTTCAAGTCCTCACGCATTTCGTCGCAAACGGTTTCCAGTGTCACGTCACGGTCTCCCGGACTCACCAGACTGATATTGAAACTAATGATATGACTACCGTTGTCCTGCATGGAAGCAAACGTATTGTCAGAGTCCGCCTGCCCCACAGTGTAGTTGCAAACTTTCATCATATCTCCGTAGCGCGTCATCCACTTGTTTGTCAGTTCCGAAGCCAACGCTTCCGCACGCTCCACACGGGCCCCGATGGGCAACTGAAGGTTGATACCGATGCGGCTATTGTCTGCTGCCGGGAAGAACTCGGTACCGATGTACTTGGCACAGAACAGACTTGCCACAAAGAATGCGGCACAGCCTATCATAACCGTCAAGCGATGGCGCACAGCCCAGTTCAACCGGTTCTGATACCACACGTCAAGACCGTCCAGCGCACGCTGAATCGGCGTATAGAGCGTAAGGAACATCTTACTCTGCTTTTTCTGCAAACGCAGAAGCTGCGCACACATCATCGGGGTGAATGACAAGGCTGAAACTGTGGAAACCGTCATAATCACACACATCATCCATCCCAACTGACGGAATAACACACCGGACATACCACTTACCATCGTCAATGGGAAGAATACCGCAATCATAGTCAGCGTAGATGCAATTACGGAGATGGCCACCTCGTTCGTGGCATGTATCGCTGCCTGCTTCGGTTCGGAACCCCGTTCAATATGGGTCGTTACATTCTCGAGTACCACAATGGCGTCGTCCACCACGTTACCAATAGCAATAGAGAGACAAGAGAGCGAGATGATATTCAGTGAACCGCCGTCGATGATACCCAGATAGATGAACGAGGCAACCAGTGACATCGGTATGGTGATACAGATGATGACCGTGGCACGCCAACGCCCCAAAAAAACGAACACCACCAAGATAACGAACAGCATAGCGTACATAATGGTTTCCTCCAAGCTGTCTATCGTATTCAAGATGTTATCGGAAGTATTGACAATGATCCCCAGCTTCACATCGCTCGGCAGTGACTTCTGCAACTGCGGCAACATATCAATTACCTTCTGCGAAATAGCTACAGAATTGGCACCCGATTGTTTCTGCACCACAATCATAGCGCCCTGCACACCGTTGCTATACGTCTTCTGTGCACGTTCCTCCACAGAGTCCACAACTTTTGCCACATCGCGCAGATAGACGGAAGCACCGTTGTGCGTACCTACCACGATGTTCTCCATCTCCTTGGGGTCCTTAAACTCCCCCTCCACACGCAGCGAATAGGTATTGCTACCCACATCGAACGTACCGCCCGGCGTATTCCGGTTTTCGGCACTGATAATAGAGCTGATAGTTTCTACAGAAAGGTTGTAGGCATCCAGTTTATTGGGGTCGCAATATACATTGACCTCACGCTTGGGGGCACCCGAAATGGACACCGTACCCACACCGGGCACACGCGCCAAGGGATTCGCCACGTTGTCATCCAATATTTTGTAAAGAGCCGGCTGGCTCTCCTCTGCCTGCACGGAGAGCAGCAGGATAGGAATCATGTCCGTACTGAACTTGAAGATGATGGGAGTTTCGACCTCATCGGGCAGCATGGAGCTCACCATGTCCAGTTTATCACGCACGTCGTTCGTCAGCACGTCTATGTCATATCCATACTCAAACTCCAGCGTAATCACGGAAATATTCTCCGACGAACGGGAAGTGATATGCTTCAAGTTGCTGACCGAATTCAGCACGTTTTCCAACGGACGGGTCACGTTATTCTCGATGTCCGAGGCACTGGCACCCTGATAGGTCGTCATCACCATAATGGTGTTGGTCTCGATGTCCGGATAAAGGTCTACCGGCAATTTCGACAGAGAGAACAGACCAAATATAGCCACTGCCAGGAAGCAGAGCGAGGTCATAATCGGTTTCTTAACCGCTCCTTCGTATAAACTCATAAGATTAATTCTTTAATTTGCCAATGTGCTAATATGCTAATTGGCTGCGCAATGTAGCTACATCGGCACATTAGCATATTATCACATTACCACATTACCATATTATTTTTCTACCTCGACTTCCACACCATCGGCTAATTTAGACTGCCCAGCAATAACAACTTGAGAGTTATTGTCTACACCGGAAATCAACTCATACTCCGTATCCATACGACGGCCAAGCTCTACCTTATTATAAGACACCTTGCCGTCCTTGTAGACATAGACATAGCGGTCGCCTGAACCGGCACGCTTCACAATGGCCAGGTCGGGAACAACCACGTGGTCCTGTGTTCCGAAGTTCAGCGTGGCGCGGGCAAACATTCCCGGACGTACGCGCTGATCACGGTTGACAAGCTGTATCTCTACCGGGAAAGTACGGGTAGCCGGGTCGATGGTAGGATAAACAAGGCTGATTTTGCCTTCGAACTCCTCGTCACCATAGACATCTACTTTCACGGATACGGGAGCGCCCTTCTTCACTTTGGTAAAGTAGCCTTCGGATACGTTGATGTATAGTTTTACCGGAGTGATTTGCTCCACTACCAGTACCGGTTCTCCACCGCTATACATATCTCCGTTATCGTAATTGCGTGCCGTCACCACCCCGTTAATGGGACTGAGCAACGAGGTGTTCTCCAAGAGATTCTTATAGGAAGTCTCACGGATGTCGAGATTCATCTTGGCGGCATCCCACTCCGACTTGGAGGCACCGCCTACCTTATACAACTCGTCAATACGCTTGAACTCTATCTGCTGGTTGTCCAACTGATATTTTATCTGCTTCAGATTGGCAGCATCCATGCTGACCAGCTTCTGGCCTTTCGACACGCGGTCGCCCACCTCCACAAAGATGCGGTCTATACGCACCGGAGAAGAGGGAGCAATATTGTTTTTTACTTCGGCTTCCACCGTAGCGGTGTATTCCTGAATCTGTTCCACGGGACGGAACGACACCTCGGCCAGTTTCACCCTCGGCTTCTCGTCCACCTTCTCAGCAGCAGCTTTATCACTACCTCCGCTACATGCCCCCAACATGGCAACAACCAGCAGGGCCATCCATTGAAAACCTTTTTTCATATCGTTGTTCTTATTTCTATTCTTCATTCTTAGTTCTTCATTCTTCGTTCTCTGCAATATAATCCTTTCCCAGCACTTGGTCAAGGTCAGCCTTCGCTACCAGATAATCATAGATGGACTGATTGTAAGTCAGTTCAGCCTCCGTAAGCTGCACTTGTGATGTGTTCAGTTCCAACACCGTACCTTTGCCTACCTCATAGCGTTTACCGGCAATCTGCACAGCTTTCTGTGCCTGCATCACATTCTCGCGGTTGCTGACAACCTGCTCGGAACTGGCAGCCATGTTGTTCTGGTAGCTGGTAATCTGCATGTTCAGCTTTCGCTCTGTGTCCAGACGGTTCTGCTCCAACTGACGTATCTGAATACGGTTGGACTTGAGCTTGGTGAAATTGCTTGCCTTATACAAAGGAATACTCAGCGTAAACATCAGTGCGGAACTTCCGCTCCAATTATAATCGAGGATGTTCCAATCCTCGTTGTAGAGTGACTGGTACTGGTAAGAATAGTTCATACCCAAAGTAGGCATGAAGTTGGCACGGAGTGACTTGATGTTCTGATTGAGCATCTTCCGGTTCAAGTCCAACTGCTTCATCGTCGTATTATTGTTCAGATTGGCAGCGGGCTGATTCAGTTCATTGGCAAACAGCTCCGTCTCATAGTTGCCGAGATTGTCGGCAATCTCTATATCCACATCGGCCGTTACCCCCATCAGTACCTTCAACTGCAACTTGGACAACGTCACGGCATTACCCGCCGAAATCACATTCGGCTTAATGCTGCGCATCTGCACCTCGGCACTGATTTTATCGAACTCACTGACGGCACCCTGCTGATACTTGGCATTGACAATGTTGTAGTTGTCTTCCGCCAGCTTATAGCTCTTCTGCAACACATCGTAGGAGTCTTGCGTCAGCATCAGCTGATAGTAACCCTTAGTTACCTGGTTCACCAAGTCCAGCTTAGAAGCCCGTGACTTTTCCACAGCCAGTTCAATGTCTGTCTTCGTCATCGACATGGCCTTATATACGCTAGGGGCGAATATGGGCAAACTGATATTCAGCACCCCGCTTACCGTATTCGAATTGTCCATACCCATCTTGAACGACTGTCCGCCAAGATTCATCTGTGCCGCACTGATGGTATGATTCCACGTACCGTCAATGCTTGCCTGCGGAAGCAAGTTCTGCCAGGTCTCCTTGTGAGTCACTTTCTTCAAAGCAATTTCTTCCTCCGCCACCTTTATGGTAGGATTGTCGCTTAAAGCAATCTCCAAGGCACGGTCAAGGGTCAGGGTCAGGGTATCCTTTGCCTCTTGTGCGCGCACATAGCCGCCGGCATACAGCACAGCAACTGCCAACAGTAGTGCTCTGCCTACCCAAAATCTCTGCATCTTCATAAATCAAAAATAGATTATTTATTAAAACTACTCCTTCGTTTCATCCGGCTTTACCTGATTCTTGCGATATTCGCAGATAAAGTCCTCCAGAACACGGGCACCCTTCTCCGTAGAGATACCGCGCAAGAAAGTGAACATGATAGATTCGTACACTTCAAGGAAAGAATACTCATTGCAGATGTCCGAATTCATCAGCAAATCGAGCTGGTCGCGCACGAGCAGATTGATAATGGCGAAATTCACATCATCACGAAAAATGCCTTGCTTCACGCCCTCTTTGAAGAAGTTCACTGTATCTTCCGAGCTCCGGTTCCGATTGTTCTTCATCAACTGATAAGCCTTGGGATATTTCTTGATATCCTCAAAAAACTTCTTGTTCGTGGCATGAAAACGCTCTATGCTCCACTGATAACATCTCAACAAAACTTCCAATACGTTACTGGAAGTCTCTATTACTCCTTTCACAAAAATATCACCATCCTTCTGGGACTTCAGGATACATTCTTCCAACAAGGTTTCCTTGTCCGGAAAAACTTCGTAGAGAGTGCGCTTAGAGATACCCAAAGATGCGGCAATCTCATCCATCGTGATACTTTTTATTCCATTTGTTGTAAATAATTCTACGGCGGCCAGAATGATACGTTCCCTCAGTTCCACCCGTGATGTTGAATGCTTCGTGTGTTCGCCCATTTTTCTTCCCTTTCTAAACTAAAACTATTTTTATTCATTATCGGAATAAAACGGGACAAATATAGAAAGAAAACTCAATTCGCCAATTAAGTTTCCTTTCTTATTGTTAACAGATTAATAATTATTATGTTTCTGGCAGATTTATTGGGAAGTTCCTAATAATCAAACTTTGTCCGGTTGAGGAAAGCGACTGTCTTATGGATTTCCTTATACATCACGATGTCTTCCTTCACAAAGGGGACTTCCTTGCGATATTCGTGCAGGAAACGCTCCAGAACGGGAGAAGTCTTTGCCGGACGGCGGAAGTCGATGCCTTGAGCGGCATTCATCAGTTCGATGGCAAGGATATGCTCCAGATTGTCCATAATGCGATAAAGCTTAGTAGCTGCATTGGCACCCATGCTGACATGGTCTTCCTGCCCGTTGGAGGAAACGATGGAGTCGCTGCTGGCGGCATAGCAGTACATCTTATTCTGGCTTACCATAGACGCGGCAGCATATTGCGGAATCATGAAACCGGAGTTCAGACCGGGATTGGCCACAAGGAATTCCGGAAGTCCACGCAGCCCCATGATAAGCTGGGCGATACGCCGCTCGGATATATTGCCCAGCTCTGCCAGGGCAATGCCGAGAAAGTCGTAGGAAATGGCAAGCGGCTGGCCGTGGAAGTTACCGCCCGAGATGATACGGTCCTCATCGGGGAAGATGGTGGGATTGTCCGTCACAGAATTGATTTCCGTCAGCAGGACGGAAGCCACGTAACGGATGGCGTCTTTCGTGGCCCCATGCACCTGAGGGATGCAACGGAACGAATAAGGGTCTTGTACATGCTGCTTGGGACGGGCTATCAGCTCGCTGCCTTCCAATAGTTTGCGGAAGTTGGCACCCGTTTCTATCTGGCCCTTGTGTGGACGAATCTGCTGGATACAGTCCATAAACGGATCTATACGCCCGTCGAAAGCTTCCAGGGAGAGGGCGGCAATCAAGTCGGCTTTCTTGGAGAGACGGAAGGCTTTGAGAAGAGCAAAGACACCGTTGGCACTCATAAACTGGGTGCCGTTGAGTAATGCCAATCCCTCTTTACTCATCAGCTTCACCGGTTCCCAACCGAACTCGTCGAGCACACTGATAGCCTCGCGCTTCTTTCCTTTATAATAGACATCGCCCACACCGATAAGCGGCAGGAAGAGGTTGGCCAGAGGAGCCAGGTCGCCGGAGGCGCCCAGTGAGCCACGGTCATAAACGATAGGCATCACGTCGTTATTGAAGAAATCGAGGATGCGCTGCACGGTGATGACCTGCACACCGCTATGCCCCAAAGAGAGGGCATGCGCCTTGAGCAACATCATCAGTTTGATGATGACCGGGCGTATCTCCTCGCCCACACTGCAAGCATGGCTCTTGATGAGATTTTCCTGCAAGGTGCCCAGCTCGTCCGACGAAATGCTCTTACTGCACAACGAGCCGAAACCGGTGGTAATGCCATACAAGGGTTCTTCCGACTCCGCAATCTTCTTGTCCAGATAATCGCGGCACTTCTGTATCCGCAGCTTGGCTTCCGGAGCCAGCTCCAGTTTCAGATTTTCATTGATGATACGTTCGATGAGATCGAAGGTCAACTCACCGGAACCTACATAATAGACATTGTTCATACTTTCAGCTCTTGATTGATTTCGTCCAACAATTCCTTTTCTTTCGCACAAGCCAAGTGTTCCAATTCGTCGGCTTCACTTTGGAGCTTGGACACAAACTCCTTGTCCTTCAGCGAACCCAGGTTGATGCGTACATTCATCAGTGCGCCCAGCACAGCCGAACGGGCAGACATCATGGCCACACAAGCATCCGTAACGGCATTGCGGTTGCCCAGGCGAGCTACATCCATGATAACCGTCATCAGCTCATACGCATTGCGTGCCACCTGCATGGGAACAAGGGCGGCAAACTTGGTAGCCGCCTGGATGGCAGTACTGCGCGCCGCCTTTTCCTCATCCGTAGCTTTCGGCATCTTGAAGCAGGCAAACACCTTGTCGTAGGCTTCAGAGTCGCGGTCTATATCTTCTACAAAAGCCCCCTTTTGCTGCAAGGCAACTCCGGAGATATGGCGCATCAGCTCTTCGTGAAGTTCATAACCTTTCTTACCGATGGTGAGGTTAGCAACCATAGCGGCAAGAGCAGAAGCAATAGCACCGTTCAAAGCGGCAATACTACCGCCACCGGGGACGGGATCGCTACCCGCCACTTTATTCAAAAATTCCTTTACTGTCAAATCAACTAACATGATATTAAATATTAAAGATTAAGGATTAAGAGGGGATATCAGCACTTCTTAAAGTACAGGATAAAGCACTCCCCCCTTTATGGTGGTATTGACACAATTCATACCTACATAATAAGGTAAAAAGTGATAATTATCCGTATTGAGCACTACGAAGTCTCCTTTCTTGCCCACCTCGATACTACCAATGCTGTCCGCACGGTTCAGAGCGGCCGCACCGTTCAAGGTCAGAGCAGTGATGGCCTCTTCAATACTCATTTTCATATAAATGCACGCCAAGGCAAATGTCAGGGGGATGGAACCGGAGAAACAACTGCCCGGATTGAGGTCGGTGGCAAGGGCCACGGCACAACCAGCATCAATCATTTCGCGCCCACGAGCATAGGGTTCCTTCAAAGCAAAGGCTGTCAGCGGAAGAAGGGTCGCCACAACTCCCTTGTCGGCCATGGCGCGGATGTCCGCATCCGAAGCATGCAGCAGATGGTCGGCAGAGACGGCAGAAAGTTCAGCAGCCAGTCCGGCACCCCCTAATGGTACAATCTCGTCGGCATGGAGTTTCAAAGCAAGTCCCATTTCCTTGGCTGCCAGCAAAAGGCGACGGGACTGCTCGATGGAGAAAACGCCCTGCTCACAGAAGACATCGCAGAACTCTGCCAAATTATTATGAACCACTACGGGCATCACTTCGCGGATAATGTAGTCCACGTACTCGTCCGTCTGTCCGTTGTATTCTGCAGGCACAGCATGTGCACCGAGAAAAGTGGAGACAACGTCTACACGCTTGTGCTCGTCATTATTAAGGCTACGCATCACCCGAAGCTGCAGGAGCTCGGTTTCCTTGTCCAGACCGTAGCCGCTCTTTCCCTCTACGGTAGTCACTCCCATAGCACTCATCTGCTTCAGAAAGCCCTCCGCCTTGCTGCGCAGCTGGATGAAATTACATGCACGGGTAGCTTTCACCGTACTCACGATGCCTCCTCCACGTTCCATGATGGACATGTAACTCTCTCCCTTCAAACGCCAGGAGAACTCCTCGGCACGCTCGCCACCAAACACAAAATGTGTGTGTGAGTCCACAAAGCCGGGTAGCAGACACTTGCCGCGGGCATTGTAATGCCAGTAGTGCTGATAATAGCCGTCACGCTCCTCTCCACGGTTAGGTCCGACGTAGGTGATGATGCCATCGGTCACTTCCACCGTAGCATTGTCGATGATGCTCAGTTGCTCCATCTCCTTGCCGCAACGGGCAGAAAAGCCGAGGGGGGTCACTACACGGGTATTGAATATAATAAGGTTTTCTGTCATAAAGCCTCTCTCCTAACCCCTCCCCCGTAGGGAGGGGAATTAAGTTAGTACTATTTAATTCGGTTACATTCGTGCTTCTAAGACTTGCTCCATGGAGAAGTTCTCCAATCCCAGATAGTAGGACGCTGTATCTATCAAGGCCTCCATCGGCACCAGACCGATAATCTCACTGCCCACAATACTGACGCCGTAGCGGCGGGCTTCCACACGCACCAGTTCGAAAGCACGGTAGAGGGCGGTGCGGGTATAGTCCGTCATGTTGATGGATACCTGCGTGATGCCGCGGTCCTTCAACTCCACTCCCATTGCCTTGCAATAACGCAGTCCTCCGCCGATGAAACGGATTTTCTTAGCGATGTCATGGGCTATCTCCAGACTGGGGGTATTGAGGTTGATGTTATAAGCCACCAAAGGCATGCGGGCACCGATAGCCACTGTGCCTGCGGTGGGATGACGTTCGGCCAGTCCGAAGTCGGGATGCCATTCCGGTTGCTTTATCTTCTCGGCCATACCTTCGAACTCCCCTTTACGGACAGCAGCCAAATTCTCCCGATGAGGGGCAGAAGCAGACTTTTCATATAAGAAGACGGGAAGATTGTAACGTTTTGCAACCTCCTTGCCCACTTCTTTCGAGAGGGCAACGGCTTCTTCCATCGTCACATTCCGGATGGGGATAAAAGGTACTACATCTACAGCACCCATACGAGGATGCTGTCCCTGATGGTGATTGAGGTCTATCAGCTCTACCGCCACGCCGATAGCTTCGAGTACAGCATCACGAAGCGGTTCCGGCTCGCCCACTACGGTCACCACAAGGCGGTTGTGGTCTTCATCGTTACTGTAATCCAACAGTTTCACACCTTGTTTGCCCCGAAAAGGAGCTACTATCTTATCTATCTTCTGCAAATCGCGCCCTTCGCTGAAATTGGGGACGCATTCCATAATCTTATTCATAATGCTCTTTAAAAAAAAATATATATACTCTGATTTTTCAGACGCAGATGACGCGAATTCTTTTTATCGGAATACAGAGACGTCGGGATTCTTTTGAAAGAAAAAATCCGCGTTATCCGCGTCTAAAAAATGAAATCATCACTTTACTTACTCCTTCACCACTTTCTGCACCAACTTCTCATCAGCCACATACGGCATCGTGATATGATAGCCGTCTGCATGCGTACGGTTAAACTCCTCGCTCGTCTCCATGGCATGCGGATTGCGTGCCCACGAACGGCGGGCCACACCACCCATCACATCCCACAACATAGCGGAACGCAGGATTTCGTCTACCCGGTCACTGCCGTCGCACACCATGCCGAAACCGCCGTTGATGGCTTTTCCGATACCTACGCCACCTCCATTGTGCAAGGCCACCAAGCTCATGCCACGCGCACAGTTTCCAGCAAAACACTGCACCGCCATATCTGCCATGACATTACTGCCGTCCTTGATATTGGATGTTTCACGGAATGGAGAGTCTGTACCGCTGACATCGTGATGGTCGCGTCCCAACATAATGGGGCCGACCTCTCCCTTACGCACCATTTCATTGAAGCGCAAAGCTATATTCATACGTCCCACGGCATCCTGATAAAGAATACGAGCCTGCGTGCCTACCACCAAGTTGTTTTTCTCTGCATCACGAATCCAATTATAGTTATCCAAATCTTGCCCGCGACGTGTAGGGTCGATACATTCCATCGCCGCACGGTCGGTCTTCACCAAGTCTTCATGTTTTCCACTGAGGCACACCCAGCGGAACGGACCATAACCATAATCAAACAGTTCCGGTCCCATTATGTCTTCCACATAGCTGGGAAAGATGAAGCCGTTCTTATCATCTCCGTCCCGAGCAATTTCGCTCACGCCGGCATCGTAGACGGCTTTCATGAAGGAGTTCCCATAATCGAAGAAGTACGTGCCGTGTTCCACCAGCCTTTTTATAGCCTTGAAATGACGCTCCAAGGAAGCATCCACCAGACACCGGAACTTCGACGGATTCTCGTGCAGCATATGGGTACGCTGCTCAAACGTCAGTCCGACGGGACAGTAACCGCCCTCATAGGTGGCATGGCAGGAAGTCTGGTCGGAAAGTAAATCTATGTGCAACTGCTTCTGCACCGCATATTCCAGCAAATCGACGACATTGCCGTGATAGGCCACAGAAACCGGGCGACACTCGTCCATAGCTTGTCGAGCCAGCGAGAAGGCTTCTTCCAGAGAATCTGTAACGTGTCCCACCCAGCCCTGGGTATGGCGGGTTTCGATGCGGGAAGCATCCACCTCGGCAATGATTGCCGCCGCCCCTGCCATCTCGGCAGCTTTGGGCTGCGCACCGCTCATGCCTCCCAGACCGGAAGAAACAAACAAGCGTCCGCGCAAATCGCCGTCCTGCGGAATGCCCAGTTTCAGACGGCCTGCATTCAGCAACGTGTTGAACGTGCCGTGCACGATGCCCTGCGGACCGATGTACATCCAGCCGCCGGCAGTCATCTGCCCGTAGTTGGCAACGCCCATCTGCATAGCGGTGTGCCAGTCCTTCTGATTATCATAGAGCCCCACCATCAACGCATTGGTAATGATGACACGGGGCGCCTCGGGCTTGGACTTGAAAAGCCCCAACGGATGCCCGCTTTCGATGACCAGTGTCTGTTCGCGTGTCAACACTTCGAGGTACTGCTTGATGAGCCGGTATTGCATCCAGTTCTGACAGACCTGTCCCGTCTCACCATAGGTAACTAATTCATACGGATAAAGGGCGATGTCGAAACAAAGATTATTGTCAATCATCACCTGGAATGCCTTGCCTTCAATACAGTTCCCCTTGTATTCGTCGATGGGTTTCGCTTTGAGGTCGCCCTGCGGGCGGTAGCGGTAGCCGTAGATACGTCCGCGTGTACGCAGCTCTTCCATGAACTCCGGAGCAAGGGTTTCGTGCAGCTCTTTGGGGATGTAACGCAAAGCGTTCTTCAATGCCGTAGCCGTCTGCGCAGGGGTAAGGGTGTAGCCACGGTCGGGTGCCCGCCGGATACCCTCGACAAAGGAAGGATAGGCAGGCAATGTTTTACTTAAGGTTATCTCCATGTCCTATAAAGATTAAGGATTTACAAAGTGTCAGCCCACGAAGGCTATATTTGCCGCAATATAGAAATAAATCCCGATATTCGCAATGGAATGCCAGGATTATTTATCTTTTAGTCAGAAACCGACCAAAACACTTCGCCCGCCCCCCGCTGTTTGTTACAACGCTTTTATCAGAGATTATCCCAGAACCTGCAAACATTTCAGATGTTTTTGCCTCCACACACTACATTTTATCAAAATAATCTCTATATTTGTGAAACTCTTCCAAAAAAAGACGAGATAAAATCATTAAAAGCCAAAAGAATATAACTATGAAAAACTTACTATCAAGTATCATCCTGACAATCGGCATGCTTAGCTGTGCTAGTTGCACAGACCTTATGAAGGACGACGGTTCCAGAGGATTTGCCAACGTGGCCACCATCGTGGGAGATGCAGAAAACGGTTTCTACTGCTACCAGAGACACTATGCCGGTCTGGTTGTTTCGCACAGCAAGGAACTTGCCGGCAAGGAACGGGGTTACTTCAACTTTTATTACACAGAAGACGACTGGACCACCTCTACCAATGGCATGAAATATATCGACAATGCGCAGGTCTATACAATAGAGGCATACGAAACAGTTCATCCCCTCACCCAGGAGGAAGCGGATGCCGGACACATCACCGGCAATGAAAATTGTACTATTCCCCAATCATTGTCTATAGATTATGCCTCTTACGGCTATGTGGATTTACAGGCCGGATTCTCCACCTTCAACCACATAAACGGCGAAATCCACAACGGAGAAGTGAATCTGGTATACGACGCAACCAAGCAGGAACCGGACACGCTCAGACTGCAACTTTGCTACAATCCGCGCATTCCCGACGGATGGACAAAAACAAGCCATCACTTCCGTACCGTATCATGCGATATCTCTTCTCTATCTTCTCTCCAACAATGGAGCGATTCGCTGACCCTCGTCATTGATGACGGAAGCAAAAAGAAGCATCTGAGAAGAATGAGCCGGAACGACTTCTTGAAACCCAGCCCCGAGACTAAATAACCAAAATCAAAGCATTTTTTTCTTTATTCAGTCTTCGTTGGTTTTGGCATACCTCAAGAGTAGCTCTCCTCTTTTAAGAGTCAGACTGTCCTGCGTCAGTTTTTCTATTGTCAGCGTATCCGTAAAAGAAATATTCTGGTGATT
>OJNX01000400.1_pt1 | contig 30230 bp, 27 predicted proteins | sample 1598021 | NCBI WGS metagenome assembly OJNX01 (sample SAMN01915227, study PRJEB22387) | human gut metagenome | isolation source: stool | host: Homo sapiens | place: USA | reverse complement strand
AGCTTTGTTTCAGCATTCTGCCAAGTGGAGAAAATGCAAATAATAACGGAATATTGAGGTTGTTCAGTTACCAAACCGTTAGCTGGGCAGTTACCGAAACGGGAATAGGTAACGGCAGGCAATGAAAAGAAACCCTCACCGTTTTGTTTGCGCTCATACACAGCATTTTGCATATCAAAGAACGCTTATACGGCAAGTAATTTTGCACTAAAAAATATAAGCGTATGAAAGTAGAAAAATTCAAGGTGTTGCTCTACCTCAAAAAGAGCGGACTGGACAAATCGGGTAAAGCCCCGATAATGGGAAGAATCACCGTGAACCGTACGATGGCACAGTTCGGATGTAAGCTGTCCTGTACTCCCGAACTGTGGAATCCCCGTGAAAGCCGTCTGAACGGCAAAAGCAAGGAGGCGGTGGAAACCAATGCCAGAATTGAAAAACTGCTGTTGGCGGTGAACGCCGCATTCGACAGCCTTGTGTCCCGTAAGGTCGGTTTTGATGCCACCGATGTGAAGAATCATTTCCAAGGCAGCATGGAAACGCAGATGACCCTCATGAAAATGACGGATGTTGTCTGTGACGACCTCAAAGCCCGTATCGGCATAGATAGGGCGAAAGGGACTTATCCCGGCTATCACTATATGCGGCTGACACTCGGGGAGTTCATCGAAACCAAGTACAAGGTCAAGGATCTGGCTTTCGGACAATTGACGGAACAGTTCATCCACGACTATCAGACATTCGTCATGGAAGAGAAAGGCTATGCGATAGATACCGTCCGCCACCACCTTGCCATCCTGAAGAAGATCTGCCGCCTTGCCTACAAGAAAGGGTATTCCGAGAAATGCCATTTTCAACATTTCGCCCTGCCCCGGCAATCAGAAAGGACACCACGTGCATTGAGCCGCGAATCGTTCGAAAGAATCCGTGACGTGGAAATACCGCCATACAGGAAGACGCACATATTGGCACGCGACCTTTTTCTGTTTGCCTGCTATACGGGTGTGTCATACGCTGATGTGGTTTCCATTACAGATGAGAACCTGTACACGGACGAAAGCGGAGCATTATGGCTGAAATACCGCCGAAAGAAAAATGAACATCGGGCGAGCGTGAAACTGCTTCCCGAAGCGTTGGCACTACTTGAGAGATACAAGGACGAAACACGGGAAACGCTTTTCCCGATAATCCACCACCCGAACATGAAACGGCACATGAAAGCGTTAGCGGCACTGGCAGGCATCAAGGATAACTTGTGTTATCATCAGGCCCGCCATAGTTTTGCTTCGCTGATAACACTCGAAGCGGGTGTGCCGATAGAAACCATCAGCCGAATGTTGGGGCATTCCGATATTTCCACCACTCAGGTCTATGCCCGTGTCAGCCCGAAGAAACTTTTCGAGGACATGGACAAGTTCATTAAAGCGACCGAAGATTTTCAATTAACACTTTAATACATAAAACGATATGCGAAGCACATTTTCATTGTTACCCTATATCAACCGCAGCAAGACAAAGGCTGACGGAACGACTGCCGTACTCTGCCGTATAACCATTGACGGAAAACAGACCGTCATAAGTACGGGAATTTATTGCCGACCGGAAGACTGGAACAGCAGGAAGAACGAGATAAAGTCCGCAAGGGAGAACAGCCGTTTACGGGAATACCTGCGGATAACAGAGGAAGCCTACAATGAGATATTGAAATCGCAAGGCGTGGTCAGTGCGGAGATACTGAAGAACCATATCGCCTTGAACAACATCCATCCGACGACCCTCCTGCAAATGGGGGAATGGGAAAGAGAGCGTTTGAAGAAACATTCCGAGGAAATAGACTCAACTTCTTCCTATCGGAGTTCAATGTATTACCAGAAGTACCTGACAAATTATCTCATGTCTTTGGGTAAGAAAGACATAGGCCTTGAAGAAGTCACGGAAGACTTCGGCAAAGCCTACAAAGCGTTTTTGAAGAGATGCAAGAATTTCGGGGCTTCCCAAACCAACCATTGCCTGCGTTGGTTGAACCGCCTGCTTTATTTGGCTGTCGATAAAGAGATTATCCGTGTGAATCCCTGCGAGGATTTGGAATACGAACCAAAGCCGGAAGCAAGGCACAGGTACATCAGCCGTGAGGAGTTCAAGAGAATCCTTGCCACCCCGATGTATGATAAGCGTCAGGAGCTTGCAAGACGGGCATTCATCTTTTCCACACTGACGGGATTGGCGTATGTGGATATAAAGCTTCTGCACCCGCATCATATCGGACGCAATGCAGAAGGCAGACGTTACATCCGCATCAACCGCAAGAAAACAAATGTGGAGGCGTTCATCCCCCTGCACCCTATAGCGGAGCGGATATTGTCACTGTACAATACGACCGATGACGAACGGCCCGTATTTCCTCTTCCGAGCCGTGATGCCCTCTGGTTTGATATCCACGAGATGGGTGTTATCATAGGCAAAGAGGAAAATTTGAGCTATCATCAAAGTCGGCACAGCTTCGGAACATTCCTGATTTCGGCGGATATACCTATCGAAAGTATTGCCAAGATGATGGGGCATTCCAATATCCGGACGACACAGGGGTATGCACGGATAACCGATGATAAAATCTCCAGAGATATGGACAAGCTGATGGAGCGAAGAAAGGAAATATCAGCTGGCGAAAAGAAAGAGGACAGAGAATAAACACCAAATAATAAACGCATTATGAGCAGAGGAATAATAACAATCAGTGAAACGGGTGTAGTCATTATGCCGACAGTACCCGTATGGATGACACAATTCGAGATAGCCGACCTGTTCGGGATGTTCTCATGCGATATCCGCAAGGCGATTCATACCATTTACAAGAATAAGGAACTGAACGAATTTGACACGATGAAGTATCTCAAGCAACCGGATGGCATCAGTTACGATGTCTATAACATTGAAGTGATTATAGCCGTTGCATTCAGGATATGCAGTAAAGAGAGTGTCTTGTTCAGACGGTTTATAATAAATGAAATTAGCACCATTAAGAAAGCTACACCAATTACACTGTTTGTTGCCAGCGTCAGAGGTAATAACCGATGGTATAGTTGAGGTTCATTCCGTCAGCCACTCGTTCCCGATGCACGGATGCAAAGGTAGCGTATGGCTTGATGGCAGCGGCAAGGTCGGGCGGCAGAGCCGTTTCGGGCAGAATCTTCCTCAAACAAGTTTGAGCGTATTCAACCCGAAAACCTTGCCACTGCCTACCACACGCTTGAAAAGCATCCGGCAACGGAAACAAGCGACTGGCGGGAAATCAGAAGACAGGAAAGAGGAACGGCTTACAGACGAAGCGGGATTTTGATGCTCCGTCCGTAAGCCGTTCCTCTCTTCTTTTTGCCGAAAGTCCATTGCTGATGCAATTACAGGGCAGACGGCAAACTGCACTCCTACAAGAAAATCAGGTTGCCGTCTGTCGGTAAGCAGAGCGGTAGCCGTCAGCAAGCATCCTTTCGATGTCGGATTCACGGTAGAGGATTTTACCGCCTAATTGGATATAGGCTATGCGCCCTTCGTTCCGGTAGTCCTGAAGTGTCCGGCGGCTCACTTTCAGCCGTGCCGACACTTCCTTGTCGGTGAAGAAACGTTCACCGCCCAATGTCGGGCGGTAATTGGCGGTCAGATGCTCGAAGCCGTCAAGCAGACGGTCAAGACTGCCCATGAAGTGGATTATCCACTCGCTGTCCTTGTTAATCAGTTCATTCATGTTACTTTGGATTTAGTGTAATTACTTTGTTTACTATATGCAGGTGATTAAATCGTCCTGCCCTTGAACTTTGCTTCCTTGCGCCTGTCCTCCACAACAGAAACAATACGCTGCACGTCATCGGGACGGTAATACGTCTTGTGGTTTATCTGCGAGTAAGCCAGCGTCCCGTTGTCCCGAAGCGTCTGCAATGTGCGTGGGCTGATGTTGAGCTTCCGGCAAACGTCCTGATTGTCCATCCACTCGCTCATCTTCTTCTCTCCGTGCCGCCGACAGATGGCATCCATGCGACTGACGAAACGGTCGAACTTGGCGACCATCGCCTCAAAGGTCTTTCTTTCAATTGATACGATTTCCATATACATACTTTTTATTGTTACTGTTTCTTTTGCCGCAAAGGAATACATAATCTGTTATCCGGCAATGGATTTCCCGGAAGTGGAAGCATGTGGCACAGGTTGGTAGAGGTTGGCACAGATTGGGGCTATATTCTTAAATTCCGGAAATCAGGAATGTGTCAAGATTGAAAACAAGGGCTTAATTCAAACCTGACTGTAATCTCACCTTTGTTCTTCCGGCTATTCACGTCCGGCGAATCTGTGAAGTCCTCACCGGTGTCTCTGTCACCATAAAGCAAAGTCACACAAAATTGCCTGATCGGCTCCAAACGCTTGACTGATTGCACTAAAGCATCTTACTTTACTTGCGATAATCGGTCAAGGCACAAACCAAGACCACAGTAATAACTTAATCAACCTGTTTTATGACAATGAAAAGAGAACCAAGTATCAGTGAGCAGCAGGCTCGTGAAATCGTGGAAAGAATGGGACGCAGGGAATCCCGCAGTGAGAAGTCTATGGACGACTTCTACAGGAACATCGGTCTGGATCCGGAACAGCTGGCACAACCCGGCAAGACCGTCACGAAAAAAGCGGAAACTGTTACAGCGGATGAACCGTCAGGCGGAACGCCCGAAGAAGTGGCAGTCCCACAGAAGCGTGTCAGCAGCAAACAACGCAGGCTGTCGCTGGACGAGTACCGTACCGCTTACCTGCAAGTACCCAAGATAACCGACCGCAAGCCCGTGTTCGTCAGCGGTGAGGTGCGTGACCGGCTGGACGGGATTGTCCGCCGTCTCGGCGGGCGTGGCATGAGTGCTTCGGGACTTATCGAGAACCTCGCCCGCCTGCACCTTGAAACCTACCGGGAGGATATCGAGCAGTGGCGCAAACTCTGAGCGAATTACGGTAGAACCAATCAAGTCGGTGGATATACTCCATCGGCTTGACCGATATTCCAAATGAGTTATTATACTCACAAACCAATCCGACAGGCGGAGGATTCTTGTGTCTTCAAAAGAGTTTTGCTTAATTGTATGCTCTGATATTAAGGCATTTACATCAATTCAACATTCTAACGGGTTACGATATGCCAACTTGCAGGCTTCATCGTATTTCTCAAATTTGCTTTTTCAAATAACGCTATTGTTTGGTACAAAGGTACAACTTTTCCTATATATAGACATCAATTACCAAATAAAATTGTGTATCTTTGCCGTCGAAAGACAAATACGAGTATGAATAGGATAAAAGAGGTTTTGGAAGTACGAGGTATCAGCCAAACAAAATTGGCAGATAGGCTCGGTAAAAGTTTCAATATGGTAAATCTATATGCGACTAATAAGATTCAACCCCCTATTCCTGTTTTATATCAAATTGCAGACATCTTAAATGTGGATGTCAGGGAGTTGTTGTTACCTAACAAATAGCCAAATCGCAAAGATATTATGATTCGGACAGAAGACGAAATAAGAGATAGCGCAAAGAAAATACTTGGTTTTGACGAAAAAGAGCCTAATATCAAACAAGGTACAGGTCAAATTACAACCTTTAACCAATTAGGTTTTAAGGGAATTTCTGACAAACCCGATGGATGGTATTTACCATCAGATACACAGGACGTTGCACTTATTCTTGAAGCAAAGTCAGAAAAGGAGAATATCTTTTCTGAAAAGCATTACGCCGAGTTGGTAAAAAATGTAGAAATAACATCTCAGCAATATAAACGTATTGTTGGAATACTATATAATGGTACTGATATTCGAGTAATTAAATACACGAAAGATAATAAGAACTGCGAAGAAATAAGCGATGTTGCGACGACACTTCAAAACAAACGTTACTATATTGCTCTTTTTAGGGAAAACAAAATCAACAAGCAACAAATTTATTCCCTAACAAAAAAGATAAACGATTGTTTGCATATTCAATTTGGCATTAAAAACCTATACCACAGGATGATTATTACTGCTTGCGCTTTGGTAGCAAAGAGGTATGGGGCTATGTTGGAAAAAGGAATGGAATATAGTCTTATGACTTCCTCTATTCTTAATACATTATCAAAATCTCTCGAAAAAGACAGAAAACAAAATCTGAAATTAGACCTTCTTGTTGAAGTCTATTCTGAAATAAAGATGAATATGACTAATAATCAAGATGCTATTGATAATTTTATTTCTTGGGTTTCTGAGATTTCAGATTGCGTAAACTCTGATTATTGGAATGGTGAAGATGTGATGGGAATATTCTTTAACGAGTTCAACCGATACAAAAAGAAATCAGAAAGTGGACAAGTCTTCACTCCTGACCATATCACATCTTTTATGTATAGGCTCATAGATGTAAATCAACATGACCGTGTTCTTGATGCTACATGCGGCTCGGGAGCATTTCTTGTAAAAGCCATGTGTAATATGGTGAAAGAAGCTGGAGGTGTAAATACATCTGAAGCAGCATTAATCAAGTCTAGTCAATTGTTTGGTATTGAATTTGACAGAGAAATTTTTGCTCTTGCTTGCGCTAACATGCTTATTCACAAAGATGGAAAAACAAATCTCGAACAGCTTGACACTCGTACAGATGAGGCTTGTGAATGGATTAAAGATAAGAAAATAACAAAAGTCTTGATGAATCCACCTTATGAACGAAAGTATGGTTGTTTGAAGATAGTTGACAACGTTTTAAAGTCTGTGCCTATTGGAACAAAGTGTGCATTCATCTTGCCCGATAAAAAATTGGAAAAGGATTACATTGACAAGAAATATGGCAACAAACTACTAAAAAACAATACATTGACGACTATAATAAAGTTGCCCGAAAATTTATTTTTTGGTGTCGGAGTAACTACTTCAATATTTGTTTTTGAAGCAGGAAAGCCACAGAATATGCGCAATATTATTGGCTATTATATAGAAGAGGACGGCTTGGAAACAGTAAAAAATCAAGGACGGCAAGATATAAAGGAACGTTGGCAAGAAAAAGAGGATTATTGGATTGGTGCAATCAGAGACGGAGAAGATTCAATATACGGCACTCGACAAATAATCAATCCATTAGAACATATTTCATATCAAATGCCTACTGCTCCTTTTGAAATATTTGAAGAGGATTTTGTTAAAACAATGATGGATTACGAAATGTTTCAAAGGGGTATAGATGTGAAAGATTTCAATGAAAAAGTTATGAAATCCGTGCTGTATAGTAGTACTATAAATGAAAATAGCGATACTGTAATAATCGAATTTTCCAAGTAAACAAAATTATGAAACGAATAGACATACAAGATTGGAAACCCTTTATGCTGGGAAGTCTGTTTGATATTGTCAAAGGAAGCAGATTGACAAAAAAAGACATGAAAGAAGGTGATATTCGTTACGTTGGAGCAACTGCATTTAACAACGGAATAACTAATCATATCGGCAATAGTGAAGAAACTCACCCTGCAGGGACATTAACCGTATGCTACAATGGTTCAATCGGTCAAACTTATTATCAAGATAAGAAATTTTGGGCTACAGATGATGTAAATGTTTTGTATCCAAAATTTTCAATGAACAAATATATAGCGCTATTTATAGCACCATTAGTAAGGTCTGTTGGAAAGAATTATGCATATACAGACAAATGGAAAATAGAAGATATGAAAAGTAGTGTCATCTATTTGCCTGTTACAAAAAATGGTCTACCGAATTGGGAGTATATTGAGCGATATATGAAGTCCATTGAGAAAAAAACGCAATTATCACTGAATATGTTAACAAAAGTTATAGGGGGGGGTAAAAACAAACGTATAGAAAAAAGTACTTGGAAGGAATTTGTTATTGGTGACTATTTTAACGCGAAGAATACGGGAAATATTCTAAATAGGAATATAAATGACGGCTCTGGAACAACGCCTTTCGTCACTGCAAGTAGTGTCAATAATGGTGTTGTTGCTTATATTGACGCGACAAATTATAATCTAATTAAAGGTAATTGTATTCTTATAGGTGGCAAAACTTTCACACTAACCTATCAAAAGAGTGATTTTGTTTCGAATGACAGTCATAATATTGTTCTTTATTGTAACGACAATGGAAATGAACAAATTCTGCTATTCATTATTACAGTATTAAGATACTCACTGAAAAGTAAATATCATTGGGGTGATGCAGTAACAAAAGAAAAACTTCTTGCCCAAACTATTACTTTACCTGCTGATAAAAAGGGAGAACCTGACTGGTATTATATGCAAAACTATATACTTTCTATTCAAGAACGAACATCTCATTCTCCTATTTTAATTTGATTATGAGCACACTTTATATTAAAATAATGCGGAATTGTTCTCAATTTTAGAGAATTATATTCCGCATCCATAAATAGGGTAAGTCAAATTCTATTTTACAACCTCATTCCCCGTTTGCGTTTCTTCTTCCTGCGAAGCATATCCGCCATCTCCTGATTGGCTTCCGCATCGGTGGCGTTGTAACCACTGCCGTTAAGCAATCCCAACGAGCCGTTGAAAATCTCATTGTGTTCCGAGTAGGATGGAGCACTTGGTGTGACTGTTTCACGTGATGGAGTTGTCATACCCTTCCGTTCTTCCTGCCTGTTGCGTTGCAAGGCTGCATCTATCTTGGAGTAACTGAAACGCCTGTCCACTTTGGAACCGTTGAAATGATAACCGTTCTTGACGAATATAACACCCTGCACCTCATCTGTCCGCCCCTTGTATTTGAAGCGCACTTCCACCCCCTGACGTTGCAGATTGGCGACAAGCACGTTCCAGTTACCACACCTGCCGACTTCCTTTTTCAGAATGTCATATAATTCGTACTTCGTCTTATCCGGCTCTTTTAGTCGGTTGCGCTTGACATTATCCTTTCCATCCGCCATGTGCAGACCGTATTTCAAGGTAAGTTCCTTACAGATATGGGTGCTGCGTAACCGCTCGTTCCTGTCAGAAATGGTGGCGCCGTTGTTGTCTATGCGGTTGAAGGCGATATGCACGTGCGGATGCTCCTTGTCAAAGTGGCGGGCGATGAAGAACTGCGTGTCCCGTATGTCCATCTTCTTCATGTATTCGAGTGCGATGCCTGCCATAACTCGGTTGGTCAGGCGTGGCTCGTCCTCCTTGGAAAAACTCAACGCTATATGTCCGACAGGCTTCGTCACTTTACCGTTCATCCGTGACTGTGCATTGAAACTCATGGCGATGGTTTCCTTGTTTTCCATGAACAAGCCGTCGTATGCCACCACCTGCGTACCCTTATCCTTGTCAAGGATGTAGTCCACCACACCCTTGAAGTCGCCTCCCTTTACGATTTTCGCCATCATATCCCTATCATGTTTATCAGTTCGTGAATTCTTGCTACCGCAACTTTACAATCCCAACGGGCTTCTGAAAAGCCACTGGCATTTGCCTTATGCGCAAGCTGGTTGAGGTTGTTCGCCATGCCACAGAGCTGACGAACATAATCGGACTGTTCTTTTGACAGCCGTTCCTGCACATATCCGTTTCGGAAGCATTCCCTCATGTACTCACTCGGTGATACACCTGCCTCGTATGCTTTTGTCAGCAGACGGTAGTAGTCGGCTGTCGCCATCTTTACCGCTATACGGTATTTCAGTTTTTCGGTCGCTTCCTTTTTGGGGCGACCGCCCTTGTTACGTTCCTTGTGTTCCATATTTCAATGTTGTTACTGTTTATACTGAATAGACCAACGGGATGCCGCTCCTACAATTTCGGGGAGTGGGTTGCAAGTGGTTTCGGTACACCCGAAACACAAACTTGCTACCTCCCCGATTCCATCGGATGAATTTCGAGCATCTTCCGTTTTTTCCATCCTTTGGCTCATAACCCCAAGCCTTTTTTCTTGGGTTTAACGATGGCTCGTGGCGGTGGATTGACGGTTAAATTCTGTCGCTTACCACACAAGTAGTCGTTCAGGTCTTTGTGTCCGTTATAGTTGTGGGAGAAGTCCCTGATACGTCCTGAAAACTCTGCCGCCAGTTCCCAATACGCTTTCCGTCCTGCCTCGTCATTGTCAAGCAGACAGTGTATGCGCTCATATCCGTGCAACACATCTATAGCTTTGGATACATTGGAAACGGAATTGAGAATAACGTAATCCTGCCCGTCAAGGTTGGGCATGGTCGGGCAGTTCTTCATCCGCAAGGTGAGGAATGAAAAATAGTCCATCATCCCCTTAAACACGAGACATTTCTCTCTCGGCTCTCCCGACTGTCGGATATAGCTGATGTCCTTCGGGGCGATGCACCCCTTGAAGAAACGGTTGCGCACTTCATAGCCTCCAGCCACATTCGAGAACCCGATGGCGAAATAAGGCTTGCCGTTGTGGACGAAGTGCAGTTCCTTACATTCCGCTTGCGCCAATGCGGTGTTTATTCCACGCTCCCGCAAGTAGCGGAGCAATGCAGGGTGCGTGAGTTCTCTCACCTCCAAATGTTGGAAACTCGGTTCGGATGCCTGCTGGCGAAAAGAGAAAGACACGGGACGGACGTGCGGCGCTTGCTCCGCTATCTTGTTAAGCAGGTAAGGCACATAGTCCGAACCGTAGAGTTCCTGCGCTAATGCGATGATATTACCGCCCTTGCCTGTTCCGAAGTCGTACCATTGGTTGAGTTCGGTGTTCACCTTGAACGATGCTTCCGCTTCCTCCCTGAACGGTGATTTGTACCAAAGGCTTTTGCCCTGCTGCTTGACGGGGCTGTAGCCTAAACTTTGCAGATAGTCTGCCAGTCTGATTGTTTTTGCTTCTTGGATGTTCATAATGTATATTTCTACGGATTTGATGATGGTTGATAAAGCGATGATTTGATGAATGGGATAATATTCTTGTTGTATATCAACACGATAGACCCTCATCACGCTTTCATCAAAACATTCACCGAAAGAGAAAGGATATTGATGGTTTCTTTCTCTTTTCATCAGTAAAATGTCTTTGATGAAAAGTTGATGAGAAAATAACAGACTGTATTCCAATGATTTTATATACTTATTCATCATTTCATCAAAATAATCATAGTGTTTCTAAAAACGCTCTTGTCACGGTGTAATACCTTCCTGTCCTGCGAAGTGGAGAGTAACGGCATTCCCGGTTGTAGTCCACTTGGTAGGTGGTATATGTGAGGGTGTTGTGGGCAGGTGTCAGTTTCCAACACTCCTGCAATACCTTCCTCACTTGGTACTTCTCCGCCTTGACATAAGTGTTTGCCAACAACGAAAGAATGTCGTTGCAGCAAAAAGAGAAAGTGTCGATACCCGTACTTGCCATGATGTCAAGTATAAGTTCACACATCTCTATCTCCAATCTGTTGCGGTTGCTGCGGATTATCTTCTGCAAGGCTTCGGTATGCAGCAATGACGGGGCAAACCACATACGGCTCTCTTTCTCGGTGGATAGCTGTCTGTGCTGCAAATGGTAGAGGAAGGCAGGGATTTCCGCTTTCAGTTTTTGCAGGAAGTCGGTATCGTCCGACTGCAAGCGGTCTATCTTGCGCACCCAATAACGTGTTTCCCCTGCATCTATGATGACAGGCAGATACTCGTTGTTGGAACACAGCACGAACTTGGCGAAGAACGCTATCTCGTCACGGTCTTTGCCTTTGGCTTCCACCTTGTAGGATAATGTGGTACTCAGGTTTTTCAACCGTTCGCTGTCTTCTCTGCGACTAAGCAACACTTCATCCACCACGATAAGCAGCTTGCCAGCCCAATCGGAATTGAACTGGCTGCAGAAGTCCTCGTTGGTGTTAAATGTGACATTGTTCTGAAACAAGGCTTTCAGAAAGTTCAGGAACGTGCTTTTGCCTGTATTGCGTTCTTCCGATACCAACAATAGGATAGGTAACTTTTGAATAGGTTGCAGGTATAGCAGTTGCAGGTAGTCCATTCCCAACTCGTATTGTTCCCCGAAGATGTGCTCCACCAACGAATGGATAGAGGGAAAATCACCCTCCATCGGCTTGTGGTCTATAGGTTCATAGAGGTTCAGGAACTTGTCCACTATCGGACGGTAATTCACATGGTCGGGAACCGTGCAGAAGCCGTCATACTTGGGGACGGTGGCGAGAAAGTGCTTGCCGTAGTCCTGCCGCAGGGTCTCGTTGTTCCACACGATGCGTTTCTTCACATAGCCACCGTTCAGTCGGGGCTGGTTCACTAACTTGTAGAGGGTCGTACCCACTCGGATAAACTCCTCCTTGCAGATGTCTGATTTACTCATTATTCATACGCTTAAATGGTTGATAAATAGTCGTGTGCAAAGTTAGAGTGAGCCGCTTGAAACCTTGATACGCAAATCACGGCAGAATGGCGCAAAAAACACACGGAATGAAAAACTTGCAGCCTGTTAGGGAGTATAACAATAAAAAATCCCGAAGAAACAACCGTTATAGAGAGGTGCTTCTTCGGGATTGCCACATTCCTGTGAATGAATGACAATACGCCTACCCAATTATGTATATGGATACATTGTCGGCAATGGGAATACGCATTGGTTTCATTACTTCATGTCGTCATATCTATATATTTTATGCCTGATACTTAGATATTTCCATTCTATTACCCAGCGAAAAGAAGATACTTGTTTTCTCTTTTCGCAAGTACATTCTTTCAAGTATGGCATTGCGTACCCGTTCCACTCCGTATGAGTTAATGCGGAAAGCAAGAGCGACAACCATTTCAAGGCTGTAAACAGCCATACTGATTTTGTCCGACAGGTGGATATACCTCTGTACCTCATACTCTTTCAGTATTCTGTTTTTATAGACTGCTTTGATTGCAGCACGGACGGTTGGAGCGATAACACCGAACAGGCTGACAAGTTCAGCTTCGCTCATCCATATATCGGTAATGTTTTCAGGCATACTGACATTGCCCGTTCTGCTTATTGTTATGATGTTTCTTTTCATCCCTTATGGTATTTGGTGATTAAACAAGTTTCATTTTATCTCCAATTTTACTTTCCAACACAGAAAAATCCTTGTTTAATTTTTCAGTTGTTATCTTGGCGTAATGCTGCGTGGTGGTAATCTTTGTATGCCCCAACACCTTGCTGACGCTCTCTATCGGCATACCGTTTGAGATAGCCATTACCGCATACGAATGGCGGCTCATGTGGAAAGTCAAGTTCTTGGTTATCCCACACTTCGCCGCTATCTTTTTCAGCAGGATATTCGTCCATCCGTTCCTATAGACATGGAACAGGCGTTTTCCCCTGCGGAACGGCTCGTAGCGGTTGATGATTTTGCAGGCACTCTCCATCAACTTCACGTGGAAAGGTATTTTCGTCTTCTGCCGCACCGATGAAACCCACAGGTTGCCGTTTATCGTGACAAGGTTGTCGGTGGTGAGGTTCTTGATGTCGCTGAAAGATATTCCCGTCAGGCATCCGAAAACGAACAGATCACGTACAACTGTCATTGCCGGGTCATCGAAACGGTGCGACATGAGCGTCCGCACCTCTTCTTCCGTGAGGAACTCCCGCTCCTTCTTACCGCCGCTGATACAGCAGTCGGCGAAAGGGTCTCTCGGTATCAGCCCGTTCTTGTGCGCATGGGTCACGATGGACTTCAATGTCTCGCAATAAAGCTTGACGGTGGATTGCTGCACGCCCACCTCGTTACGGAGGTAGATGCAATACTGATTCATGAAGTCTTCCGTCAGCTCGTTCATGCCGAAGTCGTTCCGCTTGTAGTAATACTTGATGAAGTTTGCCACATGGGTACGGGCTATCGTGTGTTTGTAGTATGTTTTCTTTGTCCTGTCCTTGCCCACACGCTTGGCAAAATCCGCATTGTGTTTATCGAAGGCACGGAGCAGGGTTTCGTACTCCGTGCCGATGCCCTGATAGGCGTTGCGCACCATTTCCGCCGTCACATACGCTTCCTTGTCCAATATGCGTTGGTAGTGCTTGATGATTTGCGCCTTGATGTTATCGAGGGCGAAGTTGATGTCACGGGCTTCCTTGCTTTTCCCCTTCACTTTGTTCGCCTTGGTGTCCCATTGCTCCATAGCAATGGAATACTTGCAACTGAACTGCGCTTGTGTTCCGTTGATTGTCACTCGCCCCATGATGGGAACAATACCGTTTTTCTCCTTGCTTCTGTTCACGAAGAACAGAATTTTGAATGTTGCTCTCATACCAGTTGTTTTTGGTTGCAAAATTAGTTTCACACGCGCTAAATGGCTGTAAGCAAACCTCCGCAGAACGGCGCAAAATCAGTGTCGGGCTGTTAAAAATGCAGGTTTCCGGGGTTACGATTAGGAAACCGTTCTCTTTCTGCAATCCACATTTTTTTGCTTTTTCCCTATTCTGCAAAGTTGTGAGAAATACCGAATAAATCACTATCATACAGATGGTTGTCTTTTAATGGCTGCAAGTGGCGTAAATCGGAGTTCTTGTGTCCTCAAAGACACAGCAAGGTATGTTTTCAGTTACTCGGATGTTCCGGAGTAACTGAAAACCCTTGCACCGCCGTGGGCAGAATTATCCTCCGAAGTCGGATAATTTCAATCTTTCTTTATCAGAGATTAGACAGTGAACAAACCATAAAATTGAAAGAATAAGAAGCATGAAAAAGAAGAGTAAATACGGGAGAAGTCCCAAGCTGAATCCGAAGACGCACTGCGTGATGGTGCGCTTCGATGATGAGGAATGGAACAAGTTCCTCACGATGTACGAGGAATCACAGGTATATGCGAAAGCCGTCTTTCTCAAGGCGCACTTCTTCGGGCAGAAGTTCAAGGTGTTAAAGGTGGACAAGGCGATGCTGGAATACTACACCAAGTTGTCGGACTTCCACGCCCAGTTCCGCTACATAGGCACGAACTACAATCAGGTTGTCAAGGAGCTACGCATCCACTTCTCGGAGAAGAAGGCGATGGCGTTGCTCTACAAGCTGGAGAAGTGTACCATTGACCTTGTGAAACTGAGCCGTGAGATTGTAGAGCTTTCAAGGGAGATGGAGAAATGTTACCAATCCAAATCCGACTGACATGGCATCGGTCAAGGTCAAGTTTCGCCCATCCACCATAGGCGGCAAGGAGGGCACAATCTACTATCAGGTGATTCATAACCGTGTGGTCAGGCAGATATATACCGACTATAAACTTTTCGCTTCGGAATGGCAGTCCCATTCCGAAGCGGTCATACTGTATCGTGTTCCGAATAAGCAAGAGCGGAACAACCATTTGCTTTCGATAAGCTCACGCATCAGATGGGATAAGGACAGGTTAAACAAGATTATACAGACCTTATCCCAATCCGGCACATTTGTGACGGATGATGTAGTCGTGCGCTTTCAGGACAACAGGCAGGAGCCATCGTTTAACAACTATATCCGCCAGCAGATTGCCAGATTGAAACGCTTGGGGAAGGTACGCACCTCGGAAACCTATACGGCAGCACTCCGAAGTTTCAGCGGTTTTATGGATGACAAAGAGGTCTTGTTTGACCAGATTAACGCTGACCTGATAGCGGAATATGAGGCTTATCTAAAAGGCAGAGGCAACTCGCCCAATACCATCTCGTTCTATATGCGTATCCTGAAAGCGGTTTATAACCGTGCCACTGAAGACGGATTGACCGAACAACGGCATCCGTTCAAGTCTGTCTATACGGGAGTGGAGAAAACTTTGAAGCGAGCCATATCGCTTGGCGACCTTAAATGCATCAAAGGGCTGGATTTGTCGTTGAAGCCAAACCTTGACTTTGCCCGTGATATGTTCCTATTCTGTTTCTACACAAGGGGTATGTCGTTCATTGATATGGCTTATCTGAGGAAGAAGGACTTGCAGAACGGCATTCTTTCCTACCGCAGACGCAAAACCGGGCAGCAGTTGTTCATCAAATGGGAAAGATGTATGCAGGAGATTGTTGACAAATATCCCGTAAACGAAACCGAATACCTTTTGCCAATCATCACAAAAAGAGGTGAAGATTATCGAAAACAATACGCCAACGAGCTTCATCGGGTGAACCATTTGCTGAAAAAAATCGGAAAACAGCTGGACTTGCCGATACCTTTGACGATGTATGTCGGGCGGCATTCGTGGGCAAGTATTGCGAAAAGCCGCAATGTGCCTATCTCTGTCATTAGCGAGGGAATGGGGCATGATTCGGAGAACACCACGCAAATCTATCTTGCTTCGCTGGATACCTCAGTAGTGGATAAAGCCAATAAAAAAATACTGGATTTGCTGTGAAGCCGTGAATGTTTTGCGAATCTGCCCAACGCTTGCCAAGAGACGGATATTATAATGCAAAATTACGCAAAATAATGATTCTTAAGTCATAAAACGCTGAAAATCTTACTTGTTGTCACGCTTTTTGTTTTGCGAGAAATACCAGATGTTTTGCGAAATCAGCTATAAAAAAGGAAAACACAACTCTATATCAACGATATAGGGTAACTCGTCCGTCTCTTGGCAAGAGATGGTAGTATAAATGGATATTTTAGACAATGATTAAACTTATAAAACATAACCCATATCGTACTTTAGGGGTGTTATCAAACACCCCTTTAAGGGAACGCATCGCCAACCAAAACAAGCTCAATGCTTTTGCTAAGATTGGTAAGTCGGTTATATTCCCTTATGATTTCGATGGAATTATAGAGGAAGTACCTCTAAGAACTCCAGAAAACATCGCAGCAGCTATCACAGCAATTAACCTTGACAGCTATCAACTGAAACACTCCTTGTTTTGGTTTATAAATGCGTCTCCAATAGATGGAGTAGCATTGAAATACTTACAGTCTAAAGATATTATCAAGGCTAAAGAGTTATTCCAAAAGAGAGAGTCATTCTCGTCTTTAATCAATCTCGGAGTACTTGCGTTTATTGAGGGTAATTTTGCAGAAGGTTATGCAAATATTTCAAAGGTGATTCATAACGAATCTTATAGAGTCGATTTGCTTGAAACACTTGGCCTGCAAAATATTACCTTGTCAGAAAATGAGATAGCGGAAATGTTCATTGCCGACTTACTCACGGAGATACCGGCTACAAAATTATTATCAGCTGTAAACAATTCTTCGGACAAAGCGATTATCAGCGAAAAAGCAGTTAATGAACCTATCGCAGAGATTAATGCTGCAATATCTGCCGCCAAGTCAATAAATTCCAAAGATGCCAATGCAAATCTCACCGCAGGAATGGTGTTGATGAATTCAACAAAAACAGCACTCAAACAAGTGAGAGATATTGTTGGTGTAACTAGTACGAAATATCAGATGGTAGCAGATAATCTTGCCAAACAAATACTCCAGTGTGGTATCAACTACTACAATAATGCCTCTGATGATGATGTAGAAAGCCCTCGAAAAGCAATGCCCCTTCAAGCATATGCCTTACAAATTGCAATAGGACAGCTCACCAAGGATAGATGTCAAGAGAACTATGATATTTTGAAAAAGGCAGTTGATGATATGCCTCCAGCAGAAGTTGCCATAGAAACCCGTAAAGTCAAAGAGGAACTTCGCCGTTTTTGCCAGCAACCTGATAAAATTTCACATTCAATAACGCTGCTTAATAACACCAAACCACTGCTTCAGACAATAAAGGCTAAAATTGGTACGGCCAATACGTTCTATATGTCGCTTTCTACTCAGGTTGTAGGAAATGCTTTATACAATCTCATCGAAGAGGTAAACACGGCACAAAATTATTTTAGCGCTGTAGTAAAGGTTATAAAAGAAAGTGGAATAGACCCAAAACTATTAAATTATTTAGATGATGAGCATTCACCAACGAAAATTATAGATAGTAAGGTAAAACCAGTTCTACGTGAAGCATGGAAAGCAACTACAATTATGGATGGATTTGACATGGAGACTGATTTCCGCACAAAGCGATATATTCCCAATAGAAGTTCACTCAAAGAAATGTGCGAAACTCTTCATATCTCCACGTCTTCTTCGAGTTACCAGTCTTCCTCTCGTGCATCCACAACCACCACGAGGACAACAACGCCGCCACGTACTACGCCCCCATCTTCTTCAACGTCATCATCTGATGATGAACTACCAGTAGGGTGCTGGGTGGTTATTATAATAGCAATCATAATATTTTTAGCAAACGTTTTAGGATGACAAAAATTACTACATTATTATTTGCGCTCACAATTCAAGTTGCCGTAAGTGCAAATGCTAACGATTCGCTTCGTCATTGCTATCAGCAATTGGACATTGCGAATTCAGGTATTCAAACTCTCAAAACGGAGAATCGTGAGCTTAAAGCTAAAATCAGGACTTTGAATAAAACAATTGATACTCAAAAGACTGAAACAGACTCTCTCAAAGGTGAACTGACCGCAGCAAAAAATGACATCACAGCTCTTGCTGATAGTCTTAATGTCAACATCTCAAACACTCGTTCTGAACTTCAAGCAAGTTCAAACACTCTCAATCAAACGATTCGCGAAAAATCACAAACTGGTCTATGGATTATCATTGTGATTGCACTGATTTTCATTATACTGGCATTCATATTTGGAAAAGCAATAGCGAAACGTAAAAACGAGGTGGAAAATCTATCTGCCAAGGCCGACAAACTCAACGAGGAAATAGTCTACAGACTGTCTACTGAAATGAATGACATACAAGTTATTTCTAAACAAATTGGGGCACTTGTATCTGCACCGGGAGTTAATACCGAAAGTGAACAGAAGTTGATTACCACTCTTGCTGACCGTATCACTTTTATGGAGATGACACTATACAAAATGGATAACTCTGTAAGAGGTCATAAACAGCTTTCCAAGTCAATCAAGCAAATGAAAGACAATCTGCTTGTCAATGGATATGAGCTTGTAGATATGCTTGGTAAAGACTATCATGAGGGTATGAAGGTTACAGCAAATTTTGTTGAAGATGAGGAACTACCAGAAGGCAAGCAAATAATCACGGGCATCATCAAGCCTCAAATCAATTACAAAGGCAAGATGATTCAATCAGCTCAAATCACAGTAAGTCAAAACATTTAAAAATATATTCAACATGGCTCAAGCTAAAATGAAATTCGGGATTGACCTTGGTACAACCAATTCCGCAATTTGTAAAATGGAGAGTGGCGAGCCTGTCATTAAAAAGACAGACACGTTGAAAGACACTTTGCCATCGTGCGTATCTTTTACCAAAAAGAAAATTGCAAAAGTAGGAGATAGTGCCTATAACGACCTCCGCCAAGACAAATCACGTGCCACGAAAAAATGGTCTAATGACCGCGAAAACGTATTCATTGAGTTTAAACGAAATATGGGTACGGACAAATCGTATGAGAGTTCTAATATGGGAGAAACTTTTTCTCCGGAGCAACTTTCTGCCGAAGTTTTGAAGGCTCTCAAATCGTTTATCGGTGATGAAAATATTACATCCGCTGTTATCACAATCCCTGCCAAATTTAAAGCAGACCAAATCGCAGCTACTAAACGTGCTGCTCAAAAGGCTGGTATTGAACATTGCGAACTTCTCCAAGAGCCGATTGCCGCATCTATGGCGTATGGTCTGAGCGCATCCAACAAAAATGGTCAATGGCTTGTGTTCGATTTTGGAGGCGGCACATTTGATGTTGCACTTATCAAGGTAGAGGATGGCATCATGCAAGTTAAGGACACCGAAGGAGACAATTACCTCGGCGGCAAAAACCTTGACTATGCAATCGTTGATAGCATTATCATTCCTTACCTAAAAGAGAATTACTCTATCACAAACATTATGGAGAATGAAACCACAAGAAACATTCTTCGTGATGCCATGAAGTTCTATGCTGAACAAGCGAAAAATCAACTGTCATTCAAACCACAAGCTGACATAACCTCTCAACTTGATGAGTTTGGCGAAGATGATGAGGGGGAGGAAATAGAACTCGACATGGTTATCACTCAAGAGCAGCTTGCATCTGTACTCACACTCGTGTTTCAAAAGGCAATCGACATTACCAAGCAGCTTCTTAAACGTAATGGTTTGTCCGGAAGCGACCTTGACAAACTGATTCTTGTAGGTGGACCAACTTATTCTCCAGTTCTTCGTGAGATGCTACGCAAACAAGTCACGCCCGATGTTGATACCGACATTGACCCCATGACAGCTGTTGCAAAAGGGGCGGCACTGTTTGCTTCCGGTATAGATAGTGATGTCAAAGAAGAGTTAGCCATCGGTACTGTTGCACTCACACTTTCTTATGAAGCAAATTCGGTTCAACCAATCGAATTTGTAACCGTACAACTATCAAAAGAGGAATGTTCCGGTTATATTCCATCCAAACTGTTTGTAGAACTTGTACGTAGCGACAACGGTTGGTCAAGCGGAAAAGTCGAAATCAATGAGATAGGTGATGTCATAGAGTGTCAACTCATGGAAGGCAAAAATAATGCGTTTGCTGTCAACGCTTATGACGAAAAAGGGACAACTATCCCTTGCTTTCCTAAAGAGATAAATATCATGCAGGGTATTGTTGTCGGCAATGCTGTTTTGCCTTACAATATCTCAATTGAGGCTCACGATAGTGGTCTCGAAAAGAATGTGGTAAAGTCGGTAAAAGGTCTTGAAAAGAACCAGCAGCTTCCAGCTGTCGGTACACTCAATGGACTTAAGACTCGTAATCAATTGCGTCCCGGCATGACTGAGGACACTTTGGTGATACCCATCTATCAAAGTGAACACAACGCAGACGGCACATCTGCGATTCATAACGACCATGTCTTTGATGTAGTCATAACAGGCGATGAGATTGGACAAATAATCCCTGTTGGAAGTGATGTTGACATCACTATCAAGGTGAATCGTTCGCAAATGTTGAAACTAGAAGCATTCTTTTCCTTCAGTGGAGATACCGTGGAAAAAGATGTAAAAATCGAAGCTCGCTCGGTTATTACATCTCATGAACTGGAAAGGCTCAAAGACTCTGCGAACTTAAAACTCCATGCCCTTAAATCTTCTTCTGCAATTAAGGATTCTGAGACAGCAGAAGCAGAAAAACTCATCAATGAGGTTAACGACCGTTTCGACGGTGAAAAAAGCTCCGAAGATGGTAGGATGCATCTTCAGGCTGACATTCGCCGTGCTTTCCTGAAAATGGAAGAAGTCGAGCAAGGGCATGAATGGGATTCCATTGAAGCTGAAATCAGGGAAGAATTCGACCGCCTTGAAAAAGGGAATAATGAGCTTGGCAACAAATATGACCAACAGGTAGCCGCTGTTCGTTCACAGGTCGATTCCGTTATCCGTTCAAAGGATGTTCGTCAAGGACGAATAGTTCTTGATGATATTAACAGCTTGTTTGTTGCAGTGACACTCATCTATCAGTTAATGGGTTTCATTGACTTCCACCTTCGTAACTTTAATACCATACAATGGAAAGATGCGACCAGAGCACGTCAACTTCTGCAACAAGGTAAGGAAATTGCTAATACCAATCCGTCCGAAAGTTCACTTCATCCCATCGTACGTTCGGTCATAGATTTGATGATTGAACCACCAACAAGTGGTCCCGGCGTTAGCTTCTAAAGTGTATGGAAAAGATATGGAAAACGGAGCAACTTGAGAAAATAGCTGCTAATACATCAATATTTAAGCACATTCCCGCAGAAATCGGGAATGTGCTATACTGCGATACCAATCAGCCTGAAACCGTAAAGTTAAGTGACAAGGAATCTAAAAAAAGAAAGGTTATTGCTATTTCAATTTGTAGCATAATTTTATTATTGTATTGGTCTTTTTTTTATGAGCACTATATATGGGGAGCTATAATTACAGTGATAGCTCTGTTGGTTACTATTGGAGTTTGTGATACCACTTTTTCGGGTACAGATTACTTTGTAGGTAATAAAGGATTTGCTACCGTATCGTTTGTAGATTCAAGAGACAACATTACATCTTCCAATGTTTATCTTTTCAAGGACATGGAGTATCTCTTTACTGGCGAAACCATCGTAAAAACGAATTATACCTATAGTAATACTCAATATTACTTTTCAATATTCGGTAAAGAAGATAAGGAGACCCATCAATTCAACAGAATATTTTTTGCCGAGGGTTCTTATGATGATAAACATCCAAAAGACCCAATGAATCCTAATGGTGCAAATGAAGAATACAGTATGATGAAAATGGTAGAAAAGGTATGGACAACCCACTTCGTACTTGAACATTCCCAAGATGGGAAGGTCAAATTCGGTATTCTCAATGAAGAAACTTTATACTCTGATGCGTTATCTATTTCTCGTAATGAAGTAGATGTGTATGGGACAATATATAATCCTTCAAATACCAAAAATATCTATACATCTAATGGAAACTTGGTCATTGAACACATTAATCATTCGAAGAAATTTTTCGGCTTTATTGAAAAAGGAAATATTAGCAGTATTCCGTTGTCCTCATTAGGGAATCGTCAGGCATTTTTGATTTTTTTTGACAGGCTTTATAGAGGATAGTATGTTTACACTTGCGAAGAGACAACAATTAGGTAACTACATAATCACCTTTCAAGTCAAAGAAGGTGATTATGCAGAAACCTATCGCGTGAAAGACGCTGATGGGAAAAATCGCTTTCTCAAACTCATCAACTGCGCCAAACTACATCGTACTCAATTTGATGCAAACGGTAATATATTGGAGGTGCAGATTGCAAAGACACTTAATCATCCTAATGTCGTCAAATACCACGATAACGGTGAGGTCGTTTTAGATGGTCGCAAATTTGCTTATATCGTATTCGATTATATCAGTGGTGAAACGGCTTCACAGTACATTGCTCGTGAAGGGAGTCTTAGTGTATATGATGCAAAGACTATCGTATTAGGCATCCTTAATGGCATTAAATTCCTTCATACGCAACAAGAGCCGATTATGCACAACGATTTGACTATCCAAAACATCATGCTGGATATGTCGAAAGGTACTAACGTACCTCGCATTATTGACTTCGGCTATGCTCGTTACCTATCACAAGGTTCTTCTTCCTTTAATAAAAACGGGTTATCTCCTTTTTATTTGGCACCCGAAGCATTGAATGGTGTGTTTTCGGTAAAGTCAGACATCTTCTCAAGCGGTGCGATACTTTATAATCTTATATTTGGTATACCACCATATTTTGTTGACTTGTCAGATTGCAAGAATGATGCTACTGCTCAACGCGAAAAGATTGATGCTCAAAGAGAATTGCCGCTTCATATTCCCGATAACGATAAATTTGAGCTTGATGAACAAATTATGAATATAATGCGGAAAGCCCTTGCATCTGACATTGAGGAGAGATTTGAATCGGCAGATGAGTTTATTCGGGCTTTGAATGGCGATATAAAAATCGCTCGTATTGACAATCAAAAGAAAGCCAAAAGTGGGAAGACTCCTACAAAGAAAGTTTCGTATTCAGTGCCAAAAGGGAAAGGCTTTTCCGCCATTGCTGGGATGGAAGAACTGAAAGAGCAAATGCGCGTAGAAGTGATAGACGCTCTTAATTCGCCAGAGGAGTATGCGAAATATGGCTTGACAATTCCTAATGGGATGCTTTTATACGGTCCTCCCGGATGTGGTAAAACCTTTTTTGCAAAGCATTTTGCTGAAGAAGTCGGTTTTAATTTCATGCTAATCAAGCCAAGTTCTCTCAAAAGCCGCTTCGTAAATGCGACTCAGGAGAATATTGCTCAGATGTTCAAAGATGCTGAAGAAAATGCACCTACCATCATTTTCATTGATGAAATGAATGAATTGGTACCTAACCGTGACAGCGATGTACACGAGATGGCGCGTAGTGCTGTCAATGAAATGCTTGCTCAAATGGATAGAACAGGAGAACGTGGTGTATTTATTATTGGGGCAACTAATTATCCAGATATGATCGACCCTGCGATACTTAGGGCTGGTCGTCTTGATAAAAAATATTATATTGGCACTCCTGATTTCAAGGCTCGTTCCTTAATGTTTGAACTTTACCTGAAATCAAGACCGTATGATTTCGGTTTAGATTATGAAAAGCTTGCCCAACTGACAGAAAATTATGTTTCTGCAGACTTGGAAATGATAGTCAATGACGCTTCACGAATAGCTCTGCGACAAAAATCAAGAATTACAATGGTTATTCTTGAAGATGTTATTAGTAAAACCAAACCGTCATTGACAAAATCCGAACTTGACAAATATTTAAGGATAAAAGCGGCAATGGCTGGTGAACAAATACAACAATCACGCCGAAGAATCGGTTTCTAAATAAAAATGCTACGAATATGAAAACAAATGAATTATATCTCAAAACATTGTTCTGTTGCTGTGCTTGTGATGGAGAAATCGCACAAGAAGAAGTGGATATGATTAAAGAATTAACCGAAAATAGTACTCTTTTTCAGGAGATTCAAGTAGAATACTCAATTAATGAGTATGTCAATCAGATTAATAGTCAAGGAAAAGCCTTTTTGAAAGATTACCTTAGTGAACTTTCAAATACAGTTCTTTCCGATGATGAACAAATCACACTAATTGACCTTGCCATAAAAATGATAGAAGCAGATAAGCAAGTCCTTTATTCAGAGGTTAAATTTTTCAAGAAAATCCGAAGCCGAATAACTGTAAGCGATGAACAGATTCTATTAAAATTATCTGGCATAGAAGATTATTTACAACCTGACATTTGCGCTGAAAATAAAGATTTCGAAGATGTTGGAGGATTTAAACAAATATCTTTCTAATAATATGGGTGAATGTAAACCATTGATTCAAGTTCAGACTTGCGCAACAAAAAGAGTTGATAGGGAAATTCATCATTCCGTGGTAGGGAGATGTAGAGGGCGGAACTGAAATCACGCAGATATTACAGCCCATACCTCTATTCTCGAAAATCAAGTAAAATAACTGGGGCAAGAAGAAACAGACTGTCATTGCAAAACTGAAAGCATTCTTCGATAGGTTCTTTGATATTTCGAGAGGAACATTCAATGTTGTGAACTGAATATTCCGTCTAATGCTGCATTGTTCAAAATCATAAACGGGTAAAAAATAGAAAGATACATGTGGAATTTTCTGTCTTTTTTGTAACTTTGCAAAAAAGACAAATTATGAATACCTCATTTTGGGAGTCAAATTTATTTCAAACGCTCGTGCTGATTGTTACCATTGGGGCAACAATCGGCATCGCATTATGGCAGTTTTATGCCCATAAGCGAAAGGAATTGAGAAACGCAGTGTCAATCTTGTTGCTTCAGATAAATGACATTGAGAAAAACATTGAGTATATATTATCTGAAGGGCTTATAAACGGCTGCATCCAAGAAGTACCGATTCATTACTCTACTATAATTTTTGAAGAAAATCAGTGGAATAAATACGCTCACAGTGTTGTCGGGCACATATCTCAGGAGGCATTTGAAAAAATTGATACCTTTTTTAAGGTTGCCCAAAGAATACGTGAACAACAGATTTATATCAAACAAAAAATACAATTGTCAACAGAAAATAAAGCCTATTATTACTATAGTGCTGTGTATAACCAGATAGTTATTACAGGTCAACCGCTACAAAACATTCAATCAATTGTCGACAGGTTCAATGAGTCGATAGTGCCATCGTATATTCAGAAAGAATTGGCTTTGGGATTGGAGAAGACCTTGAAGCAATATCATAAATTGTCAGATGGTATCGCTTATACGGAATTAGTCAAACTAAAGCAGTGATATATTGAAAATATTTGCTAACTTTGTAATTAGGAAAAGCGTTCTTTTGAATTACTGCAAAACGAGGTGAAATACAGAATTTTGCTGGTTTCTAAATCGTTACCTATTAAGCTGCGAAAAATTGCAAGTGCTTGAATTTTAACAAGAAAGAAAATTCGCCATGTCTTGCTGTATGATAGGTTATGTGCTTTCTTATCCTGGCAAGAGTAGCTAATTGGGCAAGATACTTATTGGCCTCTGAATTGAGTCCGATTTTAGCAAAATCAGTTACTATATCGTAACGTTCCAATACAGCCAATGCCTTACCCTCAAACAGAAGATGTAACGGAAGTCTTACCTCCACATCTGTTTTGACAGACTTGAAATAAAACCACCGCTTACCATTCACACGAATAATGTTCTCAGGTGTAAGCTGGCAGAAATCGGAATAGCGCAGTCCGGTATAGCAACAAAACAAGAAAGCATCGAGTACATGGCGAAGCCTTTTGTCGGAGACCAGCAAGTTCTCCAGCCTCCTCAACTCATTCAGGGTTAGGAACTCTTTTCGCCCCTTCTCTTGCTTTATCTTGAATTTCCTGAAAGGATAAGCATCAGAGGGAATATAACCCTGATTAATGGCTTCACTCACCAAGGTACGAAGCTGCCGGAGATGTTTGGCTATCGTATTGACACTATTTCCCTTCTCTTTCAAATGCACTTCAAAATCCCTTAAAAAAGTATAGGTAATGTCTTTGAAATCAAATCCAGGACGGAACTCCTGAAGTACGGTTATCGTTGTCAGAAGGTTTTCCTTGGTACTTCTTTTACGGTCGGATTCCTGCACATAGGTTTTGGCAAATACGGGGGAAGTGACATTGACCGGCTTGTCTTTCTTTATCGCATCTTTAAGTAGTGATAGCGTTACCGGAATGCCGCGTTTCCATAGGGATAGCTCAATGGCTTGCAAGTGTAAAATAAATATGCCCCATCCATCACCGGACAGAGCATGTTGACAGTTGTTCTATTGTATAAAAAGAGAGCATTTCGATGGCACAAAGATAATACGAAATCAGGATATATATTTTTATCAGTTTGTCCTTGAGAGTCATGTGTATTATCTGTATTTTGCCAATGAAATACCTTGCAGTTCATATGTTTATTCTGAAGGAGCTTTCTGTCTGTAATGGGATGGGAAGCTCTTCTTCATTTCTTGATTGGAAGATAACTAATGAAAAACTGTTACCTCCTATTTTTCAATGTACATTCTAATATATATAGAGAAGTAAAAAATAGGGGGTGATATGATAAATAAATGAGGATATAGAAGAGTAGACCAGCTTCGCAGTCTACTAAAGTGAGGAAAAAAAATAAAAACATCCTTTCTTTCTTCCACTTTGGAGGGTACGAAGTAACCTCTCTTATCAATCTCTCATTAACACCTACCATAGCCCCTTCAATCAATTTCAGCGTTCTCTTGCTCCTTGGGTTATTTCTTGTTCACCCAGACCGGAAAGAATATAGAAACTGTAAACATCCCGAATCCCTTTCCAAATCTCCGGCCTGTACTTACATTTTCAGTATCCCCCCATCTTCATCGGATAAACTTCACCGAAAAATCTGATTACATCAAAACGACTGCCGGACAAATTCATTAGGCCATCATCCACATATTCTCCCCACTTCAACTTACACACATAAAAACTGCCGTCTGACAAAACCCCGAAATCCTTAGATGTGTGATTTTAACAAATGTTCAATTCAAAAATGAAAGAACCATGAAAGAAGAAACAAGAAAAATTTTGGAAAAGGCCCAGGCAGGTGATGCCGAGGCCCAGTATTTAACCGGTCTGTATTATGAGGATAAGGGGGATGTCAATGAGGCTTTCCAGTGGTATAACCATTCGGCGATGCAGGGATTCGTGTATGGAATCAACGCCGTTGCCATATATTACCTGAAAGGGATAGCTGTAAAGCGTGATGTGAGCAGGGCAATCGCTCTTCTGGAAAGTATCGCGGAAAAGGAACCCACAGCCAAAGCCAATCTGGGGCATATATACCTGGAAGGGGAAGGATGTCCGCAGGATATACAGAAAGGCATCGGGTTATTCAGGCAGGCTACGGATTCAGGTGACGGACTGTCGGCTTTCACAATGGGACATATACGCCTCAAAGGGTTGTATGGAACTCCCGTAATGTACAAGGAAGCGACAGGATGGTTCGAGAAGGCCTATGAACTGGGGATATACGACAGTGTGGATTTCCTCTGTGACCTGTATGAAGGTCTGTATTCACGAGGCATGAGAGACATCAGGAAATACAGGTTATGGTCGGATGTCAGAAAAAGCCTTGAAAAAAGAGGTTCCCGTACTAGTCTGGCAATGCCATCATCCGCAAAGGGAGGCAATGTACCGGTATTCGAGGAGACAAACGGCAGACAGTACATCATCATCGGTGGGGAGAAGGCTTATGTCGATCTCCTCGTTGCGGAGACATTCCTGGTCAATCCTGATCCGAAGAGCTATACGGAAGTGGAGCATATTGACGGTGACATGTCCAACAATGCGGCTGATAATCTACGTTGGATAAAGAAGTAATATCAAGCAGTTTATTATGAAAGTAACATTGACAGAAAAGATTAATTGGACAAAGTACAATCTGATTTATCCGGGATTGGGTGATATTATACAGATGATTCGTACGGGAGACATGCAATTACATGACAATGAGTTTGATGGCTATACATTGAAGCAGGCAATAGAGCATATCAGGAGTGTAGCTCCGGGTGATAGGCAGAAATGGAAAGCCAGACTCCTGCCCGCTGTTGCCTATAACGGTACATTCAGGGAACTCAGCAGTGCGGGGCTGATTGAATACTCGTGTGTGACGGCATTGGATTTTGACCATATAGCAACACCGGATGAAATGATCTGGTTACGAAACAAGCTGATGATAACCGAATGTGTCCTGAGTGTTTTTGTTACACCCAGTGGAAATGGACTGAAAGCTTTGGTTTTGCATGACAATACAGATCCAGCCAGACATGGGGATTTATATGAGCAGTTACTAAACAAGTTCTATGTGGCTGATAGGAATGATTTAGGCTGTAAAGACCTTGCACGCAGAAATTATCTGAGCTACGATCCGGACATATGGGTCAATCCAAATCCTGAACCGTACCCTTATGTCCCCACCATAAAGCCACAGGTACAGATGCCACAATCATCCGGGACAAGAACAGTGTCGGACAAAAGCATCATCAGCATCATGAATTCCCACTGGAAGAGGAATAATCCTGAATATTGGGAAAAAGGCAACAGGGGAAACTGCATCTTCAGGTTAGCCTGCTGGATGTGCAAATGGGGTGTTGACGAGGAATTGGCTACTGAGTATTTCACTGATGGTTGGGAAGATGACACAATGGATGAAAAGGAAATCAGAAGCCATGTGGGCAATGCCTATAAGACCGAAGAGAAGAACTTCGGAACATTGATATTTACAATACACTGATTTAATTAACCCTTTAAAAAAACAATTATGGCACTGACAAAAAGCCGGGGTAACATGTATCCTTTTGTTACCCATACGTGGAATGCGATAAAAGGGATATGTTTTCATGACTGCCCCTATTGTTACATGAAGAAATTCGATGGTCTGCTTCCTATACGGTTTGATCCCAAGGAACTGGAAGTAAACCTGGGTGAAGGCAATTTCATTTTCGTAGGCAGCGGAACGGATGCCTGGGCTTTCGATATACCTTCGGACTGGATTACCCGGTTCCTGGATTATTGTAACCAGTTTGATAACAACTATCTTTTCCAGTCCAAGGACCCTTCACGTTTTCTGGAGTTCATAGGTCATCCGGTAATGCGGAAATCGGTTTTGTGTACGACCCTAGAAACCAATGTCTTTTATCCGGATATCGTAAGGCATGCTCCAAATACCCGTAAACGTGCCAAAGCCATGCAAAAACTGGCGAACCTTGGAATGAGAACCTATGTGACCTGTGAACCTCTGATACAATTCGACTTGTTCGAAATGGTTGAACTTGTCAGGATGTGTTTCCCTGTACAGGTCAATATCGGCAGGAACTCACGACAGGACATTACCCTTCCCGAACCGACAAGGAATGAAGTGCAGGCATTGATAACCGGACTTCAGAAATTTACCAGAGTGGTAGTCAAATCCAATGCCAAGTGCTGGATTTGATAATGTACTGACTGATTGGAAAGATAAAGGAGATGCTGCATAAGCTCTCCTTTAAAATTTCATCAAAGCCGATAAAGAATCCATATGTCAAGGATACAGGTAAAAAATATTGTAAAATGCTACCTAATGAGTTAACCGAAGGCAAGTTAATTATACATATACTGCATATTTTATTATAATACCCACTCAGGCGGCGTTGGCCTACAACTGACGGAAGAGAAATAAAATATGATGACGGAATGCAACTTTTTTTCCTGAAATGAGTAATATTACTTAAAAGAAATAGATTGTATA
>OJNX01000382.1_pt1 | contig 30918 bp, 32 predicted proteins | sample 1598021 | NCBI WGS metagenome assembly OJNX01 (sample SAMN01915227, study PRJEB22387) | human gut metagenome | isolation source: stool | host: Homo sapiens | place: USA | reverse complement strand
ATTCAAAATTTTGTACATTTCCTTATTGACATTAACAGCATATGCAAAGGGCTAGAATAGATAATACTGTGATAATAGTTTTAGTGTTTATAGATTCAAATAAATCCTTAAAATTAGTTTTATTTTTTGAAATCATATTTACTATTTTTACAATTGCAAAGAATAGGGCATATTGAATGACAAGTGCTATAGTTGTAAATATCCAATCACCTAACAAATTATTAGAGTCTATTCTAAAAATGCTCATTGTAGTAAAAGCTGAAATCAATTCTGTAATTATTAATGTTATGATGTTGGTAACAATAATAGAAATAGATTGTATTATATTTAATTTTAGTAGAAAAACAGATAGTAAAAACACAGTCGGGTATATTACCATTAGATTAAAAAATGTAAAAATACCTCTGGTTAAGCAACCTACTTCAAATAATGCAACTAATAAAATAAAAAATATTGCAATTTGTTTTTTACTAAAATGTATATCTTCTTTTGATATAATTTTAGCAATTGAAATAATGAAGTATGTCCATAGTCCAGCTTCAAGAATAGAACTAAGACTTCTTACGATTAAAAATTCCATATAAACGTCTCCTTTTCATATACTTATGTTATAATTCAAACTGACTACTTATAGGACAAGAAAATTCCTTCTCAAAAAAGGCTTGCCCATATTTTTTATCAATGCTTAATACTTTATTAGAATTTAAAATGTATGATTTGTGACATCTTAAAAAGTAATTTGGAAGTTCAGCTAGTAAACTATTTAAATTTTTGTTTGAAATATATTTTTGAGATTCAGTTATAATATTAGATTTTTTTCCATCTTTTTCAATGTACAAAATATCATTAACTCGTACGAATTCCCATTTGTTTAAATGTAAGAATAATTTTTTATTTGTTTTAAACTCATCTTTAAGTCTTATTACCAATTCACTTATAGTGTCCCTATTAATTGGCTTTACTAAATAGTCAAAGACTTTTGTAGTGAGTGAAACATGTAGATATCTCTGATGGGCAGACAAAAATACAAGGAAAAAATTTTTGTTTATTTTCCTTAAATCTCTTGCAAATTCAATCCCATTTTTTCCATTATTTTTAAAATCAATATCTAAAAATAATATATCAATTTTTTCTTCGTATATAGCGTCGTATACTTCCTTTTGATTGCTAGATACAATTGATATTTCAGCGTCTAAGTCTTGCTCTATAATTTCTGATTCTAATAGTTTTGATGCAATTTTTATACTATTTAAATTGTCATCACACATTGCGATTTTTATCATATTTTTTCCTTAACTTCCATTTTTTTACACATATGATTAATATACTACAAAAAAATTCTTTTGTCAATTAAATTACTAGCTTTTGTAGCATAAATTGTTTACAAAATTCGACATATTAAGTAAGAATAAAACAATTAAAATATAATATAATGTAAGGGGAGGATTAACATGAAAAATAAAAGAAGTAATGGTAAGAAATGGTATAAAAAATTAGTAAAAAATATGGGTATAAAAGAAAGCATATCGGAAGCTAGAGAGAAATTTTCATGTTTTTTAGAGCTGCCCCAAGAGGTAATATCTAAATCTACAAAATTAACTTCTATAGAAAATAACAATGTCCTTATTGAGGGATATAGACAAATAATAGATTATTATGATGATTATATTAAAATAAGAGCAAATAACATGGATATTTTAATTGATGGAAAAGATTTAGATATAAAAGAAATAACAGATTTTGAACTTGTAGTAGAGGGAGATATTTATAGTATAAATTATCAAAAGTAGAGACTAACTATATGAATGTCAATAGTTTTTCTCAAAAAAGTCTAAAAAATTAGTACATTGAAAAAATGCATGACAAATAAGCATTTCGAAAAATGCTTTTTAAAAGGTATGAAACACTATCAACTAAGCTACTTTTGGAAGTTGATAAGATTTATTTGTTTTTAATAAATAATAAATAACTCTAATTAATTTTTTAGAAGTATGACTAAGTGCTACAAAATAATGTTTACCTTCAGCGAGCTTTGAATTTTTGTAATCATTGAATGTTTTATCACGCATACAAACAAGCCTTGTAGCATTAAGTAAAGCCCAACGGAGATACTTAGAACCACGTTTTACCATTACTGAATGAGTAGCAGTATATTTTCCAGATTGATATGTAGATGGATCAAGTCCTGCAAATGCTTGTAATTTAGCTGGTGAATCAAAATTGTTTATATCACCAATTTCAGCTAAGATAAAAGCGGCAGAAACATAAGAAATACCTGGAATGGACATTATTGGGCTATTAAGTTTAACAACTAAGTTTTTTAATTCTTTATCAATATCATCAATTTGAGACTGTAAGAATAAAACAGTTTGAATAACTTGCTTTAATTCAAAAGATAAAGAACGACTGTTAGTACCAATAGATTTTCTAGCAAGTTCACGGATTTCAATAGCTTTATCTCTACTGTATTTACCGTTAGAGTATTTCTCTAAAATACATGTAAGATGTTTTAAATTACATTTAGAAATATCTTTTACAGAAGGTAGTTCATTAAGAAGATAAAGTACAGAATTTTGTGAGATAGACCAAACTATCTTTTCAAGTTCTGGAAATGCAAGAGTAACAAGTCTAGAAAGAGAAGTTTTAAATTTAGATCGTTCTTGCACTAAACGAAATCTATGTCTAACTAGTGACTTTAATTCAGAAATGTGATAAGATAAATTAGAGTAGGGCTTTAAGTTTCCTGTGATAAGCATTGTAGCAATGAAACGAGCATCTAACTTATCTGTTTTGGTTTTTCTAAGGCTTTGACCTTTTCTGTAAAGATTAGTTTGTAGTGGATTAATGACATAAACATTAAATCCTTTTGATGTCAGAAAGTTAAGGATGTTATTGCTGTAGTGACCAGTAGCTTCAAGTCCTACTTTAATATTTTCAAAACTTTCATTAAATTGAGAAATAGAATTGAATAAATAATTGAAACCATCAAAATTGTTTTGAATAGTCATTTTTTCAATCAAAATTTCTCCATCAGAGTTCATTGCAAAGCAATCGTGTTTATCCTTTGCAACATCAATACCAACATAAATCATAATGATTGCTCCTTTTTAAATAAAATTTAGACAATGTGATCCACAAAATGTTTGCTGAATGTAGCCTCGTTCTAAATAAAACGTCATGCGTTATCTAACTAATTAACAAATTAACAAACATCTGTGGCTAGAGCCTCCAAAGGAAATCGTCAAGCGATAGGGATAAGAACTAGTCCACAGAGTCTATAAAAACATTATAACAGAAAAGTAAAAATTTTAAAGAAAGGAGTTCGTATAATGTTATATGTTCATTATACGAGGGATAAGTATGAATTTGTTTTGGGGGTTATTAATTCCGTTTCTTGGAACAACACTTGGAAGTATGACCGTATTTTTAATGAAAAATAAAATGAATAAAAAATTAGAAAAAGTACTTTTAGGTTTTGCATCTGGTGTTATGATAGCAGCGTCCGTATGGTCACTTTTAATTCCTGCAATTAATATGACAAAAGAACAGGGAGGCATTTCATGGCTTCCTGCTTCAATTGGATTTTTACTTGGAATTCTTTTCTTGTTGGCTCTAGACAGCTTAGTACCACATCTACATTTAGAAAGTGATAAACCTGAAGGAATAAAGACAAAACTTAAAAAGACTACTATGCTTATTTTTGCAGTAACCCTTCATAATATACCAGAAGGAATGGCAGTAGGTGTAACCTTTGCAGGTGCTATGATGTCAAATGCAGGAATTACTATGGCAGGAGCTTTTGCCCTTGCTATAGGAATTGCAATTCAGAATTTTCCTGAGGGGGCAATTATTTCTATGCCACTTAAGAGTGAAGGTATGTCAAAATCTAAAGCATTTTTGTATGGAACTCTATCTGGTATAGTAGAACCCATAGGAGCTATTATTACAATTTTACTTACCAGCATAATTGTTCCAGTACTACCATATTTATTAGCTTTTGCAGCAGGAGCTATGATATATGTTGTAGTTGAGGAATTAATACCTGAATCACAGGCAGGTAATCATTCTAACATAGCTACAATTGGAGTAGCTGTAGGTTTTGTGTTAATGATGATTCTTGATGTAGCATTAGGATAAAAGGGGGAATTTGATATGATAAAATTAGTGTTAGTAAGACACGGTCAAAGTATGTGGAATCTTGAAAATAAATTTACTGGATGGACAGATGTGGAATTATCACCTAAGGGAATAGCTGAGGCTAAAGAAGCTGGTAAAGTATTAAAGGAAAAGGGATTTTCATTTGATTTAGCATTTACATCTGCTTTAAAAAGAGCAGAGGATACTTTAGGATATATATTAAAAGAAATGAATGAAGAAAATATTGAAATAAAAAGAAGTTGGAAATTAAATGAAAGACATTACGGAGCTTTACAAGGATTAAATAAAGAGGAAACTAAAGAAAAATATGGTGAAAAACAAGTACTTTTATGGAGAAGAAGTACAGACGTAAGACCTCCAGAACTAGATAAATCAGACAAAAGATATCCTGGTAATGATCCAAAATATAATGGATTTTCAGAGAAAGAACTACCTAAAACAGAGAATTTACTAGATACAATAAAAAGAGTTGTAGAATATTGGAACTCAGATATAAAACCAGAATTAGAAAATGGAAGAAAAATAATTATTGCAGCACATGGAAATAGTCTTAGAGGACTTATAAAATATTTAGATAATATTAGTGATGAGGATATTATAAAACTTGAATTACAAACAGGAAATCCTATTTGCTATGAATTAGATGATAACTTAAAACCTATAAAACACTATTATGTAAAAGATTAAAGCTAAAAAGCGGTGAAACTTAAATCACCGCTTTTTAGCATATTTTAGGGTATAAAAGGTTTACAAACACGCGTTTTCATTGTATAATATACGTGTAAAATTTAGTTTTGAGGGAAAAATAATGGAAAAGAAAATATATAAAGAAGCAAATAAAGGTGAAACAGAAACAACAATAAATGTATTATATAAAGAAGAATTAATTGTGGTATATACTAATGATATAAAACTTCAAAAGAAATTATGTAGAGTTTTAGGTAAACCAGCAGAAGAATATATTAAAGGACGTTCTATACTTGGAAGTACCTGGAAAATAAAATTTGAGGAAAAAAGTAAAATTACAAAAATGATACTTAAGGCAAATATTTTTGGAATATAGAAATTTGGAGGAATATATATTTTTAATGATATTTCTAAACGCTTAAAAAAATCTGTACTATCAATATATTAAAAATTGTGTTCTAGATACTAAAAATTATAATAAAATAATTCTTTTAAGATAAAATAATAAATTATAATGGTATCTAAAATTAATATAGAGAGGGTGTTTAATTATATGAACAATAAAATTACGACTAAGATGAATGTGAAAGATAATCTGATTAATGTAATGAGAGTTAATAATATTGATTATATTTCTTTGACTGATTTAGCAAGATATAAAAACCACGATAATCCTGGTGATGTTATTATTAAATGGATGAGTAATAAAAGTTCATTTGATTTTTATTCATTGTGGGAAGAACTTTTTAATGAAAATTTTAAACTAGCGGAATCTCGCGAGTTTAAAAATGGTGCAGCAAACAACTCTTTTACTATGAGTCCATCAAGATGGATAAATGCTACTAATTCTAAGGATTCATTAGTAAGAGAGGAAAATATGATGGTGGAACATTTGCCCACCCAGATATTGCTTTAGAGTTTGCATCTTGGATAGATCCCGCTTTTAAATTATATTTGATTCAAGAATTTGAAAGATTAAAATACAATGAAACGTATCAAGGAAAAATAGAATGGTCAGTAAGAAGAAGTTTATCAAAAACAAATTACAGAATACATACTGATAGCATAAAAGAAAATATTGTGCCAACACTTACTGATAAACAAAAATTATTTGTATATGCAAACGAAGCTGATGTAATAAATGTTGCATTATTTGGAATGACTGCAAAAGAATAGAGAGAGAACAATCCAGAATTAGATGGTAATATTAGAGATTATACTGATATTTTACATTTGGTTGTTTTATCAAATTTAGAAGTGTTAAATGCTAGTATGATAGAAAATAATATTAGTCAAAAAGATAGACTTGAAAAATTAAATATAACTGCTAAAAGACAAATAACTATTTTAGCAAATGATAACAATGTTAGGGGAATAACCAAATTAGATAACCAAAAATTAATTGGAGATACAAATGAATAAGGATTGTATTTATTTAGATATAAAATTTTAAGCAGTGAGGATGAATTTGAAGAATAATAGTTGACTCATAGTTATCATTTAAAATTTTATAAAAAATTACAAGAAGTTATAAGGAAAGGGGGAACATATATGTTTAAACTTCATTCAAAATATAAACCTACTGGTGATCAACCAGAGGCAATAAAAAAATTAGTAGATGGTGTAAAAAGAGGAGATAAAGGGCAGACCTTACTTGGAGTGACAGGGTCTGGAAAAACTTTTACCATTGCAAATGTAATAGAACAGGTAAATAAGCCTACAATAATAATGGCACATAATAAAACACTTGCAGGACAACTTTACAGTGAATTTAAAGAATTATTTCCAGAGAATGCAGTTGAATATTTTATTTCATACTATGACTACTATCAACCAGAAGCATATATTGCATCAACAGACACATATATAGAAAAAGACAGTAGCATAAATGACGAAATTGATAAATTAAGACACAGTGCAACAGCAGCACTTTTTGAAAGAAAAGATGTAATAATAGTATCAAGCGTATCTTCAATTTATTCATTAGGCTCTCCAGAGGATTATTCAAGTTTAGTACTTTCAGTAAGGCCAGGAATGAAAAAATCAAGAGATGAAGTATTAAAAAGGTTAGTTGATATACAATATGAAAGAAATGATATAGATTTTACAAGAGGAAAATTTAGAGTAAAAGGTGATATAGTAGATATATTTCCAGCAGACAAATCGGATGAAATAGTAAGACTAGAATTTTTTGGAGATGAAATAGATAGAGTATGCTTGGTTGATCCAATAACAGGAAAAGTTAAATCAACATCAATGCATGAGTTCATATATCCAAAATCTCACTATGTTATACCTGAAGATAAAATAGAAGATGCAATAGTAAAGATAAAAAAAGAACTTGAAGAAAGATTAAAATATTTTAGAGATAATGGAAAAGTAGTAGAAGCATATAGACTTGAACAAAGGACAAACTTTGATATCGAAATGTTAAGGGAAACTGGATTTTGTCAAGGGATAGAAAATTATTCTGTATATATGAGTGGAAGAGAACTTGGAAGTACACCTTATACACTATTTGATTATTTAGGCGATGATTTTTTAGTTGTAATAGATGAATCACATGTCACAATACCTCAAATTAGAGGAATGTATAATGGAGACAGGGCACGTAAAGAGGCACTTATAGAAAATGGATTTAGACTACCTTCAGCACTTGATAATAGACCGCTAAAATTTAATGAGTGGGAAAAGAAGGCAAAACAAAAAATATTTGTAAGTGCAACACCTGCAGAATATGAAAAAGAACATTCTTGTGATATAGCAGAACAAATTATAAGGCCTACTGGACTTTTAGATCCAAACATTATTGTAAAACCAATAGATGGACAAATAGAAGATTTGATTAATAATATAAACGAAGTAATAGCTAAAAAGGAGCGTGTACTTGTTACAACACTAACCAAAAAAATGGCAGAAGAGCTTACAATGTACTTAGATAAGAAAAATATTAAAGTAAGGTATATGCATTCAGATATAGAAGCCTTAGATAGACTTGAAATAATAAGAGATTTAAGACTTGGTAAATTTGATGTATTAGTAGGAATTAATTTATTAAGAGAAGGACTTGATATTCCAGAAGTTTCACTAGTTGCAATACTTGATGCAGATAAAGAGGGATTTTTAAGAAGTGAACGTTCACTTATTCAAACTATAGGAAGAGCAGCAAGAAATGCAAGTGGAAAAGTAATAATGTATGCTGATGAACTTACAGATTCAATGGAAATAGCTATTAAAGAAACAAATAGAAGAAGAAAAATTCAAATGGAATATAATGAAAAACATGGAATTGTTCCAAAGACAATAAAAAAAGAAGTAAGAGATAGTGTAAAAGCAACTTATAGTGAAGGTGAAAAATCAGAAGATGATATTGAAATTAAAAAGGGAGAGAGTATACAAGAGGCAATAGATAGACTAACTGATGAAATGTTATCTTTTGCAAAGAACTATGAGTTTGAAAAAGCTGCAAATATTAGAGATTTTATAAATGAGTTAAAAGATATGAGGTAAAAAGGTATAGCATACGCTATATCTTTTTTTCTAAGTGGACAAATTTGTAATAAAAGAAATTTTAATGAATATATATATTATAGATGTAAAATCCGAAATTAAAATAAGGAGTGGGATTATGGAAGATTTTAAAATGAACAAAACAGATAAAGTTTTAACAAATCAAAATATTATAATGGAAAATAGAGAAAAAGTATCGGTTACGGGTGTAATCGATATACATAGCTTTGATGATGAATTAGTTATAGCACAAACGGATCTTGGAATTCTTACAATTAAGGGTGATGATTTAAAAATGAATAAATTAAACCTAGAAAATAATGAGCTTATAATTGAAGGAAAAATAATTGCAGTTGCATATAGTGATATAAATAATGCTAAGAAGACTGGTTTTATGAATAAATTATTTAAATAAGAAAGAGAGAAAGTATGTATGTTTCAAACCAAGTTGTTGATTTTATAGAATTTGTATTAATTGGAGTAATTATTGCAAGTATATTTGACCTTTTTAGAGGATATAGAAAAATAAAACACGTAAGTACTGTATCAGTTATGATACAAGATGTTATATACTTTATTATAGTTACAATTATAATTATTTTTAGTATTATCAAACTTCTTGATTCACAGATAAGACTATATGTTTTTTTAGGAATTTTAATTGGCTGTAGTATTTATTTTTCCACTATAAGTAAGTATGTAATGAAAGTTTATATATTGTTTTTTAATATGTTTAAAGAAATAATTTCTACAATATTCTTACCTATACTGCTAAATTTACAAATTATTATAAAATTAGCTAAAAAAGTAAAAAAAATATGCAGAAAATGTTGCAAAATGTTTTTATATGTGATATCTTGTATATGTAAGTTTTTTAAAAACATGTTTAAAGCAAGGCCATTAAGTAAAAAAACAAAAGAGGTTTAAAGTTATGAAAAAAAGTGAAAATGTTGATAATAAAATAAAAAAGAAAAAGAAGATAAGACCAATATTTTTGGTTCTATTTGTCTTTTCTATATATTTTGTATACACATTTATAGAACAACAAGTTCAAATAAATAAATATGACTCACAAATTGAGATGTATAGTGCTGATATTAATAGTAAAAAGCAACTAGTAGAATATTATAATAACCAAAAGGGAAATATTCAAACGGATGAATATATTGAAGATGTTGCAAGAGAGTCACTTGGTTATGTAAAACCATATGAAAAAATATTTGTTGACGCTAATAAATAAAAAAATAAGGCTTGTGATTTAAGTATATCACAAACCTTTTTTTATGCTATTTTGACTAAAGTTATTGTAACTGTTGAACTTGTAGCTGAAGCATCAATTCTTACTTTACTTCCAGAATTATTTATAAACTTTAAATCAAGTGAGCCATAATAAATTGTAGCATCTTTGTCTTTAGGTACATAGTAAACACGTCTGCTATGAGGATGTCTTTCAGTAATATTAAATCCAGCAATTAGGGCACTGTTGTAAAGGGTACTACTTATTTGGCATATACCACCACCAGATACTTTAATTTTCTTTCCATTACTATCAAAGCCAGTAGCCTTTTTAAATCCGCTTCCTTCATCCATTGGCCCAATAGTATTGTTAAAAGAAAATTCAGCACCATCCTCAATAATAACACCGTTTAATTTAGAAATAGCAAGATTTATATTATCTATTCGTGTTTGTTCTTTATCATATAATGTTGTGGTATACGTAGCAATTTGTGTTTCAGAAGCGGGCTTTGTATCAGCCTTTTTTTCCTCAACAACCGGTGCCGCAGGCTTATTATTATTTTTATCTGTTTTATTAGTAGAATTATTATTTACCTCATTTGAATTTTCATTTTCTTTCTTTGTATTATTATCCTCTGTAACCTTATTTTCTTCGCTTTGATTATTAAATAAGTCCACATTTGATGTAAAAATCAAAATAACAGCAGCAATAACAACTGCAATAATGATAATACACATTATAAAAGTAACATGATTTTCCTTAGTATTCATAATAAACTCCTTAAAATATACAAATATTATGTGTAAATTAACTAAAATTATTATATTTGGAGTTATTTTTTTCTTAAATTTCAATTTTTGGATTATATTTGTTAAGCCACATTTCAATTTGAATAAGGTAAGCTAAAGTCTGAGGATATGTCATTAATTGCCCAAACAAGTTTTCTGTTAAATTTTCGCCATGTATAGATATTATATCCTTAACAAAATTTGAATTTATTAGATTATTTATTTTAGAATCTTTATTTTCAATAATTTCAAGCATTTTATTTTCCACTAGTTTTAAATATACAGGATCATAAGTCTTAGGAAAAGGAGATTTTTTTCTATACACAACTTCATTTGGAAGTTCATCTTCAAAAGACTTCCTAAGCAAAAACTTTTCAATAGGAGTATTATTTTCATAAAGTCCAAGTTTCATTCTAGCAGGTAAGTTATATACATATTCGAAAATTCTATGGTCTGCAAAAGGGACCCTAACTTCTAAAGAATTTGCCATTGACATTCTATCTGTACGTTCAATTAAAGTATTCATAAACCATTTTATAGTAAGATAGTTTATATTTCTAAATCTATTTTCGAAATGATCATTTTTATCAAGAATTTCGATATTTTTTAGCGTATTATTTTTACTATTATATATATAATCTCTAAGTGTATTTTCCTCTAAAATACCTGGTTTTAATAAATTACTTCTTAGATTTTCTGAAAGAGCCCATGGAAATCCTTTATTTGAAATTAAATGTTCTTTATAGAACCAAGGATATCCACCAAATATTTCGTCCGAACACTCACCAGATAAACATACCTTAAAACCTGATCTGCTTATGTATTTACAAAATGCAAACATAGAACTGTCAATGTCTGCCATTCCAGGCATATCACGAGCAATCATTGACTTTTCAAGTAAATCAAACAGTTCAGTATTATCAATTTTTATTGTGTTATGATTAGTTTTTAAGAAATCTTTCATTATTTTTACAAAGTCACTATCTTTAGTCATTTGATAATCATTTGCGGTAAAATTCTTATCATTATCCTTAAAATCAATTGAGAATGTAGTAATATCTTTAATATTATCATGAGCAATTTTAGTAAGAATACTAGAATCTAGTCCGCCAGAAAGCATAGAACATATACCAACATCTGATACAAGTTGCCTTTTAGTAGCATCATTTAGAAGATAGTGTATTTGTTCTATAGCATCTTTTGTTGTATCTGTATTTTCTTTAGTTTTTAAATCCCAATACATGTTTTTAATAAGGCCATGCCTTAAGGAATAATTTGCAACAAAACCAGCCTTAATTTCATAAATGTTTTTAAAGAAGGTTCTACCCGGAGTATGTGCAGGACCAAGTCCAAACAATTCCATAATACATTCTTTATCAACAATAGCCTCTACTTTTGGATGCTCAAGTAAACCCTTTATTTCAGATGAGAATATAAAATCTCCTTTACTAGTGATAGTATAAAATAATGGTTTTATTCCGAGCCTATCCCTAGCTAAAAATAAACTTTTATTTGATGTATCATAAATTGCAAAAGCAAAAATACCATTTAATAAATTTACGCAATCATTGCCATAATGTATATATGAATTAAGAACAACTTCGGTATCACAAGAAGTTGAAAATATGTATCCTTTAGAAATAAGGTCATCTCTTAGATCCTTTGCATTATATAGTTCACCGTTATATACAATTACGTACTTATTATTATTAATTTCCTTAATCATTGGTTGGTTTCCATTTTTAACATCAATAATGCTAAGCCTAGCATGACCTAAAGCAACATTTTTATCTATGTAAACATTTTGAGCATTTGGTCCACGTTTTTTTATTTTATCAACCATAGAACATATAATATTGTCATTTTCCACAGGATCCGATTTATTCATAAATCCACAAAAACCACACAAAAAAATCACCCCACATATTCTAGTATATTACAAATTTTCAGTTCTATGCCTATGAGTTTGTTTAATTGGTAGAGTATAAAAATCAGAAACTTATGATTTTTTTAAAACTAATAGATAATTTGAAAGTGGGGCTTGAAAAAGTGTTAAAAATAAGGTATGATATGTGATGAAAGATATTAGAATAAAGATGAGGATGATGTGTTGTTATGAGAATGTATGATATTATAGAGAAAAAAAGAGATAATTATGAGTTAACAAAGGATGAAATTGATTTTTTTATTAGGGAATATTGTGCAGATAGGATTCCAGATTATCAGGTGTCTGCACTTCTTATGGCTATTTTTTTAAATAAACTTACGAAAAATGAACTGCTATATTTGACTGATGCTATGTCAAAGTCTGCTAAGATTCTTGATTTATCAGATATAAAAACTCCTGGTAAATATATTGTAGATAAGCATTCAACTGGTGGTGTGGGAGATAAGGTTACCTTAATTGTTCTTCCAATTGTTGCAGCTCTTGGTGTAGACGTGTTTAAAATGTCTGGAAGAGGACTTGGTTTTACTGGTGGAACAGCTGATAAACTTGAGGCTATAAAGGGATATAATATTAATTTATCACTTGAACAAGCGTGCCATCAAGTTCAAGCAATAGGAGAATGTTTGATTAGTCAAAGTTCTGAGGTTGCTATTGCTGATAAGAAACTATACGCATTAAGAGATACAACAGCTACAGTTGAATCAATTGATCTTATTGCATCATCTATTATGAGTAAAAAACTTGCTCTTGGTGCTGATAAGATACTTATTGATGTCACTGTTGGTAGTGGTGCATTCATGAAAAATTTAGATGATGCAAAAAAACTTGCACATACTTTAGTTGATATTGGAAATATGGCTGGACGTGAAACTAAGGCTATTATTACAAATATGGATCAACCTTTAGGAAGAAATGTTGGTAATGCACTTGAAATTAAGGAAGTTATTTCATTTTTACTTTCTGATGAAACAACATTAAAATCGGAATATTTAAAAGATTTAAAGGATGTTGTTTTTGAAATTGCAGCATATATGGTTAAAATGGCAGGATGTGGTGATAATATCGAAGAAAATAAGTTAAGAATAGAAAATGTTATTACTTCAAAAAAAGCATATGATAAATTTATAGATCTTGTAAAAGCCCAGGGCGGACACATTTGTGAAGTATATATGGATTGGATTGGAATGAACCTTGATATGCCAGTACTTAAAGATAATGTAAAATATATGAAAGAAATTCATGCTCAAAAGGATGGGTATATTGTTTCTATAGACAGTAAAAAAGTGGGCGAAGCACTTGTTTGTCTTGGTGGAGGAAGAAACAAAAAAGATGATGAAATAGATTATGCTGTTGGCTTTGAATTTACAAAAAAAGTTGGAGATAAAGTAAATGAAGGGGATACCATTTTAAAAGTATTGTACAACGATAAAGATAAATTTAATATGGCATTTGATTATTTAGATGATGCAATATATATTGATAGTATAGATGAAGGTTTGGCATTAACTTTAAAGAACAAACCTCATGTTTTGGATATCATAGGTTAGGAGAAAATGTAATGAGAATAATTGCAGGAAAATATAAAGCTAAAGTTATTAATAGTCCAAAGACAGAAAAGACTAGACCAACTCTTGATAGGGTAAAGGAGGCCATGTTTAGTATTTTACTTCCATATACTCTAGACTCTAATGTCTTAGACCTTTTTTCAGGAACAGGAAATTTAGGTATAGAGGCTATAAGTAGGGGGGCAAAATTTGCATGGCTAAATGACTGCTCAAATGTTGCTATTTCTACAATAATATCTAATGTAGAGTTGACTAACACTAAAACTTGTGTTAAAATAACAAAGAAGGATTATATCAAGTGTTTAAAGCAAATTGAAAATCAAGAAATAAATTTTGATATTATATTTTTAGATCCACCTTATGATAGTAAATTTGCACTTGAAACATTAAAATATATATCAGAAAATGAAAGTGTTTTAGCAAAAGATGGAATTATAGTATACGAAACTGATAAAAATTATATGACTAAACTAGAGAAAAAGGGCATTAATTTTGCTAATGAGTATAGCAATTTAGAATGTGTAGATAGTAGAAGTTATGGAAATGTTGTTTTAAATTTTTTTAAATGGAGGTAGAAAAATGGAAATATTTACATTATTAGAAAGTTTAGAGGAAATATTAGAGTCTGGTTCAAAAGTACCTTTTTCTTCAAAAGTCATGGTAGATATTGATGAACTTCGTGATATATTGGAAGATATCAGGTTAAAATTACCCGATGAATTAAAGCAGGCTAAGTGGGTAAAAGAGGAAAGACAAAGAATAATAGAAGATGCTCAAAAAGAGGCGGATAATATTATACAAAATGCTGAGTCTAAAATTGTTACAATGATTGATGAGAATGCTATAACAAAAAAAGCTTTGGCTCAGAAGGAAGAAATAATTGAGAATGCAAATAAAGTATCTAAAGAAATTTGCACAGGTACGCATGAATATGCAAATGCAATTTTAGAGAAGGTTGAAGAGGTATTAAAAGAAACTCTTCAAGTTGTTGAAAATAATAGAAAAGAATTAAACTAAAACACTGAGTAGAGGTTGGTGTAAAAACAAATGGGAAGAAGGAAAACTAGTAATAGTAAAAAAAAGAAGGTATCTAAAAAGGAAGTAAAAACATTTAGTAGTGACTTGCATGGTGGAATTTTGGTTGCTATAGGTATTATTCTTTTTGTTTTACTTACATTTAAAGATGCTGGTGCTATAAGCGACTTTTTAAATAATATTACAAGGGGATTTTTTGGCAATCTTGCCTTAATGGTACCTGTAATAATTGCAATAGTAGGAATTCATGAGATTGCATCTGAAAAGAAGATAAAGCCATATCCAGAAATATATAAGGGGATTATATTATTAGGACTATTATGTTCTATAATTTACTCATTTATGTTATATGATTTAAGTTTATTTGAAAATCCAGTTAAATTTATTGTTGATTCATATAACCAAGGCGTGGATGGAAAAAATATCGTAGGCTTAATAGGTGCAATTGTTGCCACTCCTTTTGTTAAATTGATTGGAACGATTGCTACTAGAATTTTACTTATTTTTGTAACGTTAATTACTTCTTTATGTTTTTTTGATATATCATTTAAACAATTATTTAATGCAATATATAATGTATTTGCATATATAGGAAATGGAATAGCTTATGTATGTTCTATTCTATTTAGAAATGATGGAGAGGATGATGATGAAGAACCTAAGGAAGAAAAATTAACTAGAAAACAAAAAAGGGAACTTGCATTAAAACAAAAAGAACTAGAGGCAAAAATGGAAGAAAAAGGTAGTCCAAATACTGATAAAAATCTTAGACTTGCAAATGCTGAACAATTAGAGTTTGATTTTAATAAGTTAGGTGGAAAACCTGATGAAAAAGGAATGCAAGCAAAACAACAAAGAGATGAGTATTTTAAGAAGCAAAGAGAACAAAAAGAAGATAATAAGGTAAAAGAAGTTTTAACTATAGATCATACAAGACTATCTGAAGAAGAAAATTATTCTTTTCCTTCAATTGATCTTTTAGGAAAATCCAAAGGACAAGAAACGTTTGATAAGAAAGCGATAAGGGATACTGCTGTGAAACTTCAAAAAACATTAGCAAGTTTTGGAGTTGAGGCAAAAGTTACAAATATTACAAAAGGACCTACTGTAACAAGGTATGAACTTACACCAAGTACTGGTGTTAAGGTAAGTAAAATTGTAAATTTATCTGATGATATTGCGTTAAATCTAGAAGCAAAAAGTATAAGAATAGAAGCACCAATACCAGGTAAAGCTGCTGTTGGAATTGAGGTTCCAAATAAGATAGCTGAATCCGTTACTCTAAGAGAAGTAATTGAATCCGATGTGTTTAATAGTGCTCAGTCAAAACTTACTTTTGCACTTGGAAAAGATGCTGCAGGAAATATTTGCGTTGGAGATATTGCTAAAATGCCTCACGTGCTTATTGCTGGTGCTACAGGATCTGGTAAAAGTGTATGTATAAATTCAATAATAGTATCAATTTTATACAAAGCTAAACCTAGTGAAGTTAAAATGATTCTTATAGATCCCAAAATGGTTGAGTTGTCTGGATATAATGGGATACCACACCTTTTAATACCTGTTGTGACAGATCCAAAAAAGGCTGCTGGTGCACTTAATTGGGCTGTGCAAGAAATGGTTAAAAGATATAGTTTATTTGCTTCTGTTGGAGTTAAAGATTTAAAGGGATATAATAAAATTATTGAAAAAAAAGAAGGGGCTAAACTTCCTCAAATAGTAATAATTGTAGATGAATTATCCGATCTTATGATGGTTGCTCCAAATGATGTTGAAGACGCAATTTGTAGACTTGCACAAATGGCAAGGGCAGCTGGAATGCATCTTATAATCGCTACACAAAGACCATCTGTTGATGTTATTACTGGTATAATTAAAGCAAATGTTCCTTCAAGAATTGCATTTACTGTATCTTCTCAGGTTGATTCAAGAACAATACTTGATTCAGCTGGTGCAGAAAAATTACTTGGAAGAGGGGATATGTTATATTTCCCAACAGGTGAAATAAAACCACTTAGAATGCAAGGAGCTTTTATCTCAGAAAAGGAAATTGAAAAAATTGTAGAGTCGATTAAGGAATCAAGCAATTCTACCTATAGTGAAGATATTCTTGAATCTATTGAAAAAGCTGGTAATAACAATTCAAAAGGTGGAAGTGATTCTTCAGATGATGGAGAGGATGCAGATGTTTTACTTGAGGATGCAATTGATTTAGTTGTTGACATTGGACAAGCATCAGCCTCTATGATACAACGAAGGTTTAAAGTTGGACATTCAAGAGCTGGTAGAATAATTGATCAAATGGAGGCAAGAGGTCTTATATCTGGTTATGAAGGAAGTAAACCAAGACAAGTTTTAATATCTAAATCAGAATGGCAAGAACTAAAAATGGGAAATGGTCCTGAAGAAGTTGCTGAAAATAATACCATACCTGAGCAGGAAAATTACACAGGCGAAACAAATGTTATATATGATGGTATGATAATGACAAAAAATATTAATAATAATCAAAATAATGTAAAGTTATAATAGATAGGAGTGTAAAAATGGCAATTAGAACAATTAGACTAAAAGGTGATGAAATACTTACAAAAAAAGCAAAAAAAATAGAAGTGATTGATGAAAAAATAAAAGTACTAGCTCAAGATATGTTAGATACTATGTATGCAAATGATGGAATTGGACTTGCTGCATGTCAAGTTGGAATGCTAAAATCTATGGTTGTATACGATTCTAAATATATAGAGGATACAGATTCAAAAGGAAGAAAGATAACACCTGTAAAAGAACCACATATTCTTATAAATCCAAAAATTACATACAGGTCTAGGGCAATGGTTGAGGTAGAAGAAGGTTGTCTTAGTTTTCCAAATGAATTTAAAAATGTACTTAGGCATGAAAAAATTAAAGTTGAGTATACTGATATTAATGGTAAAAAAGTAGTAAAAACTGTATCTGAAATGGAAGCTGTTGTTATACAGCATGAACTTGATCATTTAGATGGAATTATTTTTTTAGACAGAGCTGAAGAAAAATAAAGTAATATGGAGGTATCATGAAAAAGAAGGTTATAATGGCTGTATTCTTAGTTGGAATACTTTTGATAGTTGGATTTAGCGTTTATGGATTAAATAAATTTTTTAATAGTCCAGAGATGCTTACAAAGAAGTATAGTGAAGAGTTAGGAGATGTAATTTCTCTTGAGGAAAATCAAAAGGTAATAAGAGTCATAAAAGACTACGTTGATAGTGATGATGTTGAAGATTATGTAGTGCTTTATGGTACAGAAAAATACTCAGACGTATCTACTGTAGAAGGTGCTGCACCTAATCTTGAAATGTACTCTGGTGTTGGAATCCAGTATGTAAACGGTGAAAATTCCGAGGTTATAAAATATGATACAGGCAAAACTTTTGATGTAAATGTTGAAATGTCAGTTGAAATTGATTCAGATAATAATTATATTTTTATAGCTGATGCAAATAGTGGAAGTGCATGTCTAATAAAATTAAATGACGATAAAACTTTTACTGATTTAATTAAAGAAAGTTTAGGCGATGAGCCAAAAGGATATATGGTATCTTCAACATGGGATACTACCAACTCATCAAAACTAAAAATTAAACTAGACAAAGGTGATATTTCATATTTGCCTGAAAAAACAGATGAATATATATTAGATTATACCAATACAAAAGTAAGTCAAAACTCATATAGACAAAAATATGTTATGAATAAGTTTAATTATTTTGTAACTGAAGAAATAAAAAATGATAAAGATAGTAAGAAGTCGTCTGATAAAGTATCAAATACAGTTGTAAATAATGCTCCTGAAACATCTGATACAACAGGTGTTATTGATGATAATGACTCGGAAAAGCAAAATGATACATCAAAAATTGATATTACAAAAAATTCAGATACAAAGAGAATACAAATAGTTGGTGTGCAGAATATTTTATATTTAAATGCAACATCTAGTGATGTTAAAAATGATTATAAAAAGGCAGAGGGAAAAGTTAAAACTATATTTGAAATAAAAGATGGAAAGTTAGTTGTTTCAGATGTTGTAGTAGAAAAATAATAAGTTAATGGTGCTTTTGAACTTTTAAGTTTAAAGACAGTTTGTATAATGAGGTGTTTAAAATTAATAGTAGTGTAATTGTTATATTCTTATTGCTCATATTATTAGTATTTTATTTAAATAATAGCTTGTATAGAAAATTAAGAATAACAAAAATTAATAAAAAGCGAGGTGTAAAGAGAATTATGCCAAAGGAATTAATAAAAGAGTTTATTGGTAAAGTATGTTCCATTTCAATATTTAATGATAGTTTTGGGGTTTGTGGAAAAATAGTAGCAGTAGAAGATAATTGGATAAAGGTTATTCCATATAGAAATAAAACAGAAATAAAATTAATTAATGGAGATATGATAAGAGATATTTCGGTTATGCCCGATAAATATCAAAACAAAGTGTAGGTTTAAAAGACTCATGATACCATATGGTACCATGAGTCTTTTTTCCTGGATAAAAATTCTTATATTCGTTGACTTAAAAACTAATGTTTGATATAATTAGAGAGAAAAAAGAGGTAATAATATGATAGAAGATAGAGTTGTATCGCCAGAATATATTGAAGATGAAGAAGAACAAAAAGAAGAATTTACTTTAAGACCTAAATTTTTTGAAGAATATATAGGGCAAACTAAAGTCAAAAATAATTTAAAGGTATATATTGAATCTGCAAAAAAAAGAGGTGAAGCATTAGATCATGTCTTGCTTTATGGACCTCCAGGTCTTGGAAAAACTACACTTGCAACAATTATATCCAATGAGATGGGAAGTAATATTAAAGTAACTTCAGGTCCTGCTATTGATAAGGCAGGTGATTTAGCTGCAATTCTTACAAACTTACAGGAAAATGATGTTTTATTTATTGATGAAATACATAGACTTAACAAATCAGTGGAAGAGGTGCTATATCCAGCTCTTGAAGATTTTGTTTTAGATATTGTTATAGGTAAGGGACCATCTGCAAGATCAATAAGGCTTGATCTTCCTAAATTTACCCTAGTTGGAGCTACAACTAAAGCAGGTTCGTTATCTTCTCCATTAAGGGATAGATTTGGTATAATTCATAAGCTAGAGCTATACAAGAATGAGGAACTTTCTAAAATTATTGAAAGAAGTGCTGAATTACTTGAAATTAAGATTGACGAAGATGCAAGTATGGAAATAGGTTCAAGATCTCGTGGTACTCCAAGAATTGCAAATAGACTTTTAAAAAGAGTAAGGGATTTTGCACTTGTAGAGGAAAAAGATACAATAGATTATGACATTGCAAAAAAAGCTTTAGATAGGCTTGAAATAGATGAAATTGGACTTGATAATTCTGATAGAGAAATGCTAAGTACAGTAATAACAAAATTTAATGGAGGCCCTGTTGGTCTTGATACTCTTGCTGCCTCAATTGGTGAGGATAGAGATACAATTGAAGATGTATATGAGCCATATCTTATGCAAATTGGTTTCCTTACAAGATCTCCAAGGGGAAGGATGGTTACAAAGCTTGCATATGAACATTTAGGATATGAGTTTAATGATAATTAAGAGGTAGAGTTTTTATGGAAAATGAACTTAAAATTGGTGGTATTTATAGACATTTTAAAGGAAAAGATAAATTATATAGAATTGAAAAAATAGCTATAAATAGTGAAACTTTAGAAGAATATGTTGTTTATACCGCACTTTATGGGGACAAGAAAACATGGATTAGACCTAAATATATGTTTTTTGAAAAAGTTCCTGAAGGAAAAGAAAACCCAAATGGTCAGGAGTACAGATTTGAGTATATAGGAGATGAATTATAATTTGAGAAAGTTACTTATGCATTGCTGTTGTGCACCATGTTTTACATATATAGAAAATGATATAAAACTAAATGGAATATTAAATGAAGATGGAAGAAAAGAAGAGGTTGATCTTACTGCCTGTTTTTATAATCCTAACATTCATCCAAAAGTAGAATATGAAAGAAGGAAAAATGCTTTTACCAAATTTTGTAAAATAAAGGAATGTAAAAACGTAATAATTGATGAGTATAACATGAAGGAATATGTAAGATTTGTAGTAGAAAATGTAGGAAAGGATAAGGAATTTAAATCAAGGTGTGAGTATTGCTATTATATGAGACTAAAAAAAGTATTTGAATATGCAAAAAAAAATGGATTTGATCTAGTCGCTACTACTCTTACCATAAGTCCTTATCAAAATCACTCCTTAATTGAAGAAGTAGGTAGAAAACTTGAAAAAGAATATGGAGTTACATATCTAACAACTGATTATAGAAAACACTTTAGAGAAGGGCAAAATATGGCAAGAAAACTTGGAATATATATGCAAAAATATTGTGGATGTATATTTTCTTTTGAAGAAAGGTATAATACTCTTGAATATTCCAAACCAATGTTACCGGATGAATATGACACGTCATCAAAACAAAGATTTGAAGTAAAAAAAATAGAAAATAAGTATGAATATATGGACTTATTTTTAGAAGCTGATCCATCAGAAACTAATATACGTAAGTATTTGGATGTTTCAGATGTTTATGCGTTAAAAATTGATGAACAGATAGTTTCTTTAGCTGTTATCCTTCACATTGATAGAAATACATTAGAATTAAAAAATTTAGTTACTAAAGAAGAATATAGAGCAAAAGGTTATGCTAAAAGTTTGTTAAAATTTTTATGTGGTAATTATAAACAAAAATTTAATAAAATGATAGTTGGAACATCAGAAAACAATATTCCATTCTATGTAAAACAGGGATTTGATAAATATGAAAAAACTATTAAAAATTACTTTGTTGATAATTATGATAAAGAAATATGGGATGGAAATTTACGTTGTATTGATATGTATTATTATTCAAAAGATTTAAAGAAAATAAATAGTAAGTAATTAAAAAATGGAGGCCTGAAGAATGGAAAATAAAATAATAAATAGAACAATTAAAAAAGTTGAAGGAGATTATATTAATAAATCAAGTGAATTAGTAGAAAAGGTTTTTACCGATCACCAAGACGAAAAAGAGGGAAAATTAGTAAGAGCACTTGTAGAAGAAATACGTTCAAAAAAATATTATGTTCCAGATTTAGATTTAATGGCTGTAAATGATGATGGAGAAATAATTGGATATGCAATGTTTTCGAGATTTAATCTAGAAGGAAGATATGAAGATGAGTTATTAATATTAACTCCAGTGGCTGTGAGAACGGATTTACATAGACAGCATATTTCAAAAGACATTATAGAATATGGTTTTGAAAAAGCAAAAAAGATGGGATTTACAGCTGTATTAGTAGAAGGAAATCCAGATAATTATAAGTCAAGAGGTTTTGTAACATCATCAGATTATGGAATCGTTCCAGGTAAAAACATGCATTTACCTAAAATAGAGTGCCTTATGATAAAAGAACTTATACCAGGAACATTGGAAAGAATGCACGGAACAGTTGATTATGGTATGTACAGGACTTTATTAGGTAATGAAAAAGAGGAAATAACTAGATAGTGTGTCAGAATAAGAGTTAAGATATTTGAAAGTATATATAGGTAAAAGAAATAAAGATTAAACAGATAAACAAGTAATAAAAAATATTGAAAAAATAAATAATTAGACTCCATTAACTGATGAAGAATGGCATAATTTAAATTTTCTTTGTTGTAACAATGGCTATATTTAAATATTAAAATTCGTGTTAAAACATATTAAATCTTTTGATAATGTTAAAACGTATATGATTCATAATGTATATGGTGGAAATTAAAATATCAACGAACAAAGAATTGAAACTTTAAAAGATAATGCTTCTCACACATTAAATATTACTGGTAAAAACATAATAAAAAATTAATTATTTGATTTGAGATAAATTATAAATTTATATAGGGATATAGTAGTATGGACTTAAAAATTAAAACAGAAAAAGAGGAATTTCATGGAAGAACTTGTGGAATAATTAAGCAAGAAAATAAATTTTTAATTATGAGGGTAAATAAGACTCCTTATTATCATATACCCGGAGGTCATATTGAAATTGGAGTGAATTCAAAACAGGCTATTATTCGTGAAATAAAGGAAGAAATTGAATGTGATGTTCAAGAAGCAACTTTATTTTCAATACAAGAAAATTTTTGGATGAAAAATGCTAAAAAATGTCATGGAATAGAATTTTATTATATAATAAAACCTAAACAACAATTACAAGTGCAAGACTATGAAAGAATTGAAAATGATAAGGGGGAAGAAAAATTATTAGAATTTAAGTGGGCTACAGTAGAAGAATTAAAAAATATAGATTTAAGACCTATTAATATTAGAGATATGTTAATAAATGAAGAATATTTAAAAGGACTATCACACATTGTAAACAGAGGATAGTTAAGAGGAATAATATGTATTTTGCAGTATAAAAAAGCAGGAAATAATATAATGAAAAGAAAAAAATGTTATTTTATACGAAGATATGAATTAGCTAAATAGTAATTTATAGTGGGAGAGATTAGTATGGAAGTTTTAAATTATATAGCTCTAATATTAAATTACAATTTATAGATAAATTCAGATAAATTTTGCTTTTTTTATGAAAAATATATTATAATAAAGATGAATTTTATTCAATTTTATAAAAAGCAAATATTATTTTAAAAGTAAAAATTTATAAATAAAGTATGCAAAAAAGCAGGTAGTGAAAATTAAAAAATAAAATACTTAAGCAAAGATTTGAAAGGTGGGTATATGATGAAAAAATATTCAAAGGAAAAATTAAAAGCAAGGAGAGGTATAAAAGTAATAATTGTAATTTTATCAATTATTGCAGTTATTTGTATTGCGGTGATTCTTTTTTCATTATTTAGTAAAAAAATTATATTTGAGAAAATTGATTCATCAGCCAGTAATGTATCTGATGATGTAGCTTCTAATTCAACTCCAATAATTGTTAATAATTTAATACTAGGTGCTACCTATGATAAAAAATGGGTTGCAAATGAAAAATATTACTTAAATAGTAAAAATGGTGAAAATACAGAAGTTGATGCTTATTCTAAAGGTGGAAAAATGGGAAAATATACTGTAGGTAAAATTAATAAAGATTCAAAAACTGCAAGTATGTATACAACTATATCAAAAGATAATTTACTAAATGAATATTTCGCAATTGCAGCGTCAGATACTAATGCTATGCCAAATCCAGCATCTAAAGTTACTAATATTGATGAGAGTTATATTAATGATGTAAAAAAATCACTTGGATTTTATAGGATATTTAATATGAGTGTTAAAATAACAGAAGTATATGATGTAGTTATATCAGATACAGAAAAGGGTTATGTCATATTTGCTACAAATGAAGTTAATAAAGGAAAAGGTGCGTATAGTACTGTTATATATGTAAGTAATACAGGAAAAAGAAAAATAATAAAATATAATTATATAAATGATAAAAATAATGCTGAAGATTGGCCAGTATATTCTTTAAATTTTGTTGCTGATTTGAATCAAGATGGAACAAATGAAATACTTATTCAAGAAACTAAGGAATTCGAAGTTAAATATGATGTTATTGAATACAAGCAAAATAACTTTTATGAGATAATGTCAGCTATTGCTAAATAAATAAAAAAACACTTGCAAGTATATTAATATTTGCATGTGTTTTTTATTTATTTTATAACCTTTTTACTCTAAATATTTATTATATATAATTCAACATATATTGACAATTTTTTTGTTTTATTATAAAATTTTAATGTTAAATAAACGAAAATAAACTTATATGTAATGATAAGTATATTAATATTAGAGGGTAAGGGGTAATATATATGAAAAGAAAAATTGTAATTTTAGTATCAATATTGTTTGTTATATATTCTTTTATGGGAATAACATATGCAGAAGAAAATGATGAAAATACAAATTACACAGAGGAATATTTGGAATATTTAAAATTATCTGATGAAGAAAAGTCAAAGGTAGAAGTAATTCCAAGAAAGTATTTTGTATCATTTGATGAATTCTTTAATAAAAAGGAAACGGTCCTTGAGGGCGTTGATGAGGAAGATACACAAAGTGACTCTACAAATGATCAAAAAACTGTAAAAGCTACAAGTTTACCTTCAAAATTCAGCTTGGCCAATTCAATTGGAATAAGTATTGAAAATCAACAACAATCAGGTTGGTGTGCACTTTATACTTCCATAAAATCACTTGAGACATTCTGTACACTTAACGGAAAGGGAAATTTTAATTTTGCAGAATATCATGTTGCGTATATGAAGATGAAACAATTTGGGGGTTGGACTAGTTTTTCTGCTGATAGTGGCCTTACTTTAGGTCAAACAGTATACAAAGCTGGGTCAAGTTTTGGCGATTTTGCAACATATTGTGGGTTTTATGATAAAGATAACAAGTATGGATCAGCATCAATGTATTATCTTATGGGACCTATTGAAGGAACAGATTCGGAAAACAGATCATATGAGATTAATGAGACAAATAGGCAAATTTTTACATCTAAGGTTCCAAAGCTAAAAGTTATGCAAATAGCAACATTTCCAGGTATGTATAAAAGATACGATAGTTCAGGACATCTAGAAAGCATAAGAAATTGGGGTACAACAGCTCTTACATCCGCTCAAATTAAACAAGAAAGAGATGCAATAAAAAGACATATATATGAAAATGGATCTTTATACGCACTTACGAAAATAGATGATGAATATTATAATTCGTCAACTTATTCGCTATATATAAACGACCCAAGTGTAAAGGTGGACCATGCAGTCTCTATAATAGGATGGGATGATAATTACAGTAGATATAATTTTAAAGAAGGTAAAAGACCAGCACATGATGGTGCATATATAGTACAAAACTCTTGGGGACGTAGTTGGGGAGATTTGGGAAGATATTATGTATCTTATGATGATGCTCTCATAGAAAGGGAGTTAGATGGTATAGTAGCAGTTAAAGATTATAGTACATCTCCAATTGTTACTGTTTCTCAAGCAAATTATTCAAAAGACGATAAAAGTACAAAAGTATATTTAATTTCAGATGAACCTATCTATAAACTTCCTTCAGGTTGGTCAATATATAGTAGAGAAGATACAAACAAAAAGACAATTTATGTTAAAACCTATACTCAAAACGAAACACAAACACTAAATCTAAAGGGTTTACAGGGAGACAGGAGAAAATCTACTCAGGTAACAGTCAAAGTTGATAATATTCCTGAGCTAAAACTAGATAAAACAGGATACACATTTAGTAACCAGAATCCAATTACTTTAAAACCAACATCAAATTATAGATTTGGGGATGTCACATGGAAAAGCAGTAATGAAAATGTGGCTAGGGTAAACAGTGAAGGTATCGTTACACCTGTAGGAAATGGAACATGTACTATAACAGCAAGTACAGTTGTATCTTCTGGAAAAATAGCAAAAGGAACACAAATTAGTGCAACTTGCAAGATAAATGTAAAAAGAGCGACAGGAGTATCTTTAAACAAAACAAGTTATGTATTTACTGATGGAACGGAATTACAACTTACAGCAACAGTAATGCCAACTGATCTTGCAAATAAGGATGTAACATGGACAAGTAGTAATACAAATATAGCAAGAGTAACTAGTAATGGAAAGGTAAGACCTGGATCAACAAATGGAAGTTGTACAATAACTGCAACAACAACAGATGGAACAAATAAAAAGGCAACATGTAATGTTGTTGTACGAAGGGCTACATATATGAATTTAAATAAATTACAATATACTTTTTATTCACAAAATCCACTAAAATTATCAGTGACAATAAGTCCAGTTGGAGCAAGTAAAGATGTAAGGTGGAGCTCAAGTGATAGTCGTATTGCAACAGTAGATGAAAATGGAAATGTTAAACCAAGACGTGTAGGAACATGTACAATATGGGCAACTCATAAGGATAAAGGATATAATGTGGCATGTAAAATAACAGTGGATAAATCATTTAGAAAATACCCAAAAGGAGATATAACAAGAGATGGAAAGGTAGATATGGAAGATGTATATACAGCAATGAAAAGGCTAGCAAGAGGTACACTTTCAGCAGAAGATAAAGAAATTGTAGAAGTAACAGATGATGAAAAAGTAGATATGGAAGATATTTATAAAATATTAAAATACGTAGCTAGAAAAATTACTATGTTATAGTCTGTAAAATTATAAAAGAGGTATGAGGTAATATATGAAAAGAAAAACCGTAATTTTAGTATCAATATTGTTTATCTTATCTTCTTTAATAGGAATAACCTATGCAGAAGAATCAGAAAAAATAAATTATTCAGAAGAATATTTAGACTATTTAAAGTTATCAGATGAAGAAAAATCAGAATCAAATGTTGTTCCAAGAAAATATTTTGTATCATTTGATGATGTATTTAATAAAAAAGAGACGACACTTGAGGGTGTGGAGGAGGAGAATACACATAATGATTCTGTAAATAGTACAAAAGTTGTAAAGGCTAATAGCCTACCATCTAAGTATGATTTATCAAAATCAATTACAATAAGTATTGAAGACCAAGGTAAATCAAGTTGGTGTACAGCATTTGCCTCAATTAAATCTTTAGAGACATTTTGTGCTTTAAATGGAAAAGGAGAGTATAACTTTGCAGAATACCATTTGGCATATATGAGAATGAAACAATTTGGCGGGTGGACTAATTTTTCTACAAAAGATGGACTTACATTAGGACAAACTGTTGTAAGTAGAGGACTTAGTTTCCATGATTTTGCAAAATATTGTGGTTTTTATGATTATTCAAATACCTATGGATCTGCATCAATGTATTATCTTATGGGACCTATTGAAGGTGAAAATTCAGAAAATAAAGCATATGAAATTGATGAAACAAATAAACAGATTTTTACTTCAAAGAAACCAGCTTTAAAAGTTACAGAAATAGTAAGCTATCCTGGTATATCCAAAACATATGACAGTTCAGGCTATGTAAAAGAAATGAAAAATGGAAATGATGCGCTTACATCCGCACAAATAAAACAAGAAAGGGATACAATAAAACAGCATATAATAGAAAAAGGTTCATTAGTAGCAGTCACAAAAATTGATGCAAACTACTTTAATTCTGCAACGAATTCGTTATATATAAATGATTCAAGTGTAAGATTAAATCATGCTATCTCTATAATAGGATGGGATGATAATTATAGCAAAGATAATTTTAAAGAAGGGAAAAGACCTGCACATGATGGTGCATATATAGCACAAAACTCTTGGGGAAGCAATTGGGGAGATTCAGGAAAGTATTATATATCTTATGATGATGCTTTAGTAGAGCTAGAGACAGATGGTATAGTAGCTGTTAAGGACTATGATACATATCCTAATATTACTATAAACAAAGCGGATTATTCAAAAGAAAACAGAAATACAAAGGTGTATTTAACTTCAGATGAACCCCTTTATAGTCTTCCTTCAGGTTGGTCAGTGTATAAGAGGGAAGCAACAAGTAAAAAAACAATTTATGTAAAAACGTATAAAGAAAATAAGACAGAATCATTTAGTGTAAGATGTCTTCAAGGAGATAGAGAGAAATCAACGCAGGTGAGCTTTACAGTAGATAATATTCCAGAATTCAAACTTGACAAAATGGAATACAGGTTTAATAATTCAGATCCTCTAACATTAAAAGTTACTAGTAGCAATTGTAAAATTGCTAATGTGACATGGAAGAGTAGCAATACAAGTGTTGCTAAGGTAAATAGTGAGGGAATTGTCGTTCCAATTGCAAATGGAAAATGTAAAATAATAGCAAATGCTGAAGTAATGGAAGGCCAAGCAAATGGGGCACAAATTAGCACTATGTGTGATGTGGAGGTAAAAAGGGCAACTGAAGTTGTTTTAAATAAAGAAACTCATACTTTTAAAGATGGATCTGAATTACAACTTACAGCAACAATAATGCCAACAGGCCTTGTAAATTCAGGTGTAACATGGAAAAGTAGTGATGAAAGTATAGCAAAGGTTACAGATGATGGAAAGGTAATACCAGGTTTAATAAATGGAAGTTGCACTGTAACTGCTACAACAACAGATGGAACTAACAAAGAAGCTACATGTAAAATTTTTGTGCAAAGAGCTGTCTATATGGGCTTAAGTAAATTAGATTATACGTTTTATTCAGAGGAACCACTGAAATTGCAAATAATAGTAGTTCCAGCAGATACAAGTAAAGATGTAATATGGAACTCAAGTGATATAAATATTGCAACAGTTGATGAAGATGGTAATGTAACGCCAAAACATGCAGGCCAATGTACGATATATGCAACCCATAAAGATAGAGGCTATAATATTGCATGTAAAATAACAGTAGATAAGTCCTTTAAAAAATATTTAAAAGGGGATATAACAAATGATGAAAAAGTAGATATGGAAGATGTATATACAGCAATCAAAAAGCTTGCTAAAGGAACATTTTCAGATGATGAAAAAGAAATAGTAGATGTAACGGGTGATGGAAAAGTAGATATGCAAGATATATACAAAATGTTAAAATATATATCTGGAAAAGTTACAACTTTGTAAGTTGTACTAGAGGTGAGAAATGAGAAAAGGGGTTATATTTAGGATATTTTGTTTAATTTTATTTATTTTTATTATAACAAATGTCAAGTTATATGCAAAGGCATATGAAAATACAATATCTCAAGGTAATGCAGATGTTGTATTTAGTGCAAATATTAATAAGAATATTATTGATCAAAATGAAGAGTTTACTATTGATTTTGCAATTGATAGATTACCTAAAAATGGTTTAGGAATTGCAAGTTTTGATGGAAGATTATTTTATGATTCATCTAAAGTAGAATATCTTGGAGCAACAATAAGTGGGATTGCTTCAATATTAGAAAAAGGATTTGACCCTATATCCAAAACTATTTCAAACAATGAATTTACAAATGCTAAATGTATTACATTTGCTAAATATTCAACTGGTAAGAATTCAATCAAATCAACAGGAAATATATATACATTAAAATTTAAAGTAAAAAACAATGTGACTGGAAATATAAAAATGTACTTTGAAAATGATAATGGACTTAATGCTTCTAGCGTTATAACCGATCCATCAGGAAATATATCTGTAAATCCAGATGAAACTACAAAATATTTAAAAACAAATATGAATAATATATGGATAAATAGAGCTACTAAAATATCTCTTAATAAAACAAATCATACTTTTAAAGATGGAACCGCTATACAGTTACAAGCAAGTTTATTACCAGAAGGATTAACAAATAAAGATGTAATATGGACAAGTAGTAATGAAAATATTGCGAAAGTCTCATCAAGTGGAAAAGTTAGACCAGGTACATTAAATGGTAATTGTAAAATAACAGCAACTACAACAGATGGAACAAATTTAAGTGCAACTTGCAATATTACTGTTTTAAGGGCAACATCTATTAGATTAAACAAACTTGAATACACATTTTATTCAGAGGATCCATTAAAATTATCGGTAATAGTAGCTCCAACCGGTGCTCTTAACGAGATAAAATGGAGTACAAGTGATAGTAGAGTTGCAACTGTAGATGAAAATGGAAATGTAAAACCAAAAGGTGTAGGAATATGCACAATATGGGCTGTACATCAAGATAAAGGATACACAACATCTTGTAAAATAACGGTAGATAAATCATTTAGAAAATATTTAAAAGGAGATATAACAAAAGATGAAAAAGTAGATATGGAAGATGTATATACAGCAATGAAAAGATTAGCTAGAGGAACACTATCAGATGAAGATAAATTAATAGTAGAGGTGACAAATGATGGAAGGGTAGATATGGAAGATATCTATAAAATGTTAAGATATATAGCTAGAAAAATTACTTCATTATAATATATA
>OJNX01000346.1_pt1 | contig 32495 bp, 29 predicted proteins | sample 1598021 | NCBI WGS metagenome assembly OJNX01 (sample SAMN01915227, study PRJEB22387) | human gut metagenome | isolation source: stool | host: Homo sapiens | place: USA | reverse complement strand
TATGGTTGAATATCTTTATCACTTTGAATGGCTTGAAGCAGTGAAATTCTTGCACAAACACTCTGAAGTTCCCTGATATTTCCAGGCCAGTGATAGTCAGACATTTTCTCTAATTGAGTAGTCAGTAAAGGAAGTATTCTGCCTGGAACATCTGTCAACGAAGATAGGAACTTAAGGCATAGCAAAGAAATGTCATCACGTCTTTCTCTGAGTGGGGGGATATTGATACTAAATGTCGCTAGGCGGTAATACAAATCTTCTCGGAAATTTCCCTGTAGGACCAAGTTCTCCAAATTTTTATTAGTGGCGCTGATAATGCGGCAATTTACAGAAGTGACTTTATTATCGCCTAACCGCATAACTTCCTTCTCCTGAAGAACACGCAGCAAACGGGATTGGAGATGCTTGGGCATTTCGCCGATCTCATCCAGAAAGATCGTACCGTTATGTGCCATTTCAAAGAGACCAGCCTTTCCCTCTTTCTTGGCGCCAGTAAAAGCTCCAGAGGAATAGCCAAACAGTTCACTTTCCAGAAGCTGTTCCGGAATAGCTGCACAGTTGACGGTAACGAAGGGACCGATAGCCCGTTTGCTGGCATTATGAATACTGTGGGCAAACAGTTCCTTGCCTGTTCCGGATTCACCTAAGATTAATATGGCAGAATCTGTTTGTGCATAGAGCTTTGCTAATTCTTTCGTAATACGCATACTGTGATTTTTAGTGAGAATATCCTCAAATGTGTATTTGGCAACAAATCCCTGCTGGCTTAAATGCCTACGAATCTGCCCTTCTAACTGCTGTATCCGACTGACATCCTGAAAGGTGCTGACAGTACCGATAAAAGTATGTTCCATATAGATTGGGATATGATTGGTGCTGACAACATGGTTGCGAATATGCTCTAAAACATCGGTTTGTGGGGTAAAAGCATCAAAGTGGTTAATTACAGACGCGGAAACGGGTGTGTTTAAAATGTTTTCGCCAATCAGTGATGCATCCGCTGGTAAACCGAAAATTTTCTTGGCAGCAGGGTTAAATACAGACACCGTGCCAAGATCGTTGGCAACACAAATTCCTTCGCTCAAGGCGTTAAAAGCACTTTCAAGTCGAACAGCCCGCTGAGATTCGATTCTACGTGTATGTACGACTCCTATTGTTTCCTTCAGAGCTTGATAAATTGCTTCTCGCCCTGAAGATATCTCTTTAGCGTCAAGCCCAATGTCCTGGGCGATAGAAACACCTTCCGCACCACCAATAAATAAATCACAGCCATCATTGCGGGCATTTAGTACAAGCTGATATAAATCACTTTTATCGGTAAATTGATACTGGCGAATCTCCCTTTTACATAGTGTGCTTATTTCCTTTGCGCCGAAGATAGCACGTTCAAAGTTTGCAAAAGCAATACAATGATACTTTTCAGGCAGATTTGAAACGGATACAAACAAATCAAATGGGGAGATAGGAATTGAAATGACAGGGATTGAAACGCTCTGCTTGACTTGATAGCCTGTGCCGCCTCGGGTCAGAATGGCATCGACATCATGTTCAATCGCTTTGGCTTTTTCTGCAGCATCCGCAAAGGAGGCGTAAATGTCCAGAATCTCAATTTTGGTTCCCTGGACCAATTCTTGCAGGATGCGAGACATCTCTGGATATGTAGCAATTAATGCAACTTTCATGGCGCCACTTTCTTGCAGGACATTTCTGGCTGAGTTTAATTCCATGATATAGTGCCTCCTTTTGTGTTTCAAAATATTATAATGCGGAACGCATTTTGATTCAAGCCATAAATATTTTTGACTTAAATAGCAAAAAAAGCGGGAAATTTTCACTTCTGTGTTGGCACGAAATGTGCTTGTAAAAATGATGTATCAAATCAAGCAGAATAATAGATTCTTGCTAACAAAAAACGGAAAGGAAGGATTAACAATGTATTCAGATATGACTCCCTATAAAGTCGTGATTCATCGCGGTGGCACCAGCAAGGGCATCTTTATCAAGGAAAATGAACTGCCGAAAGACCCGGAGGCCCGCAGCCGGGTGATTCGCGCGATTTTCGGTACTCCGGACCGCCGGGAGATTGACGGCCTGGGCGGTGCTGATGTGCTGACCAGCAAACTGGCAATCATCGGCCCCTCTACGCGGCCAGACGCCGATGTGGATTACACCTTCGCTCAGGTCAGTTTTGACACTGAGTTGGTGGACTATGGCGGCAACTGCGGCAATATTTCCGCCGGCGTTGGTCCCTTTGCCATTGACGAGGGTATGGTTGCTGTGACTGAGCCTATCACCAGGGTCCGAATCCACCAGGTCAATACCGACTGCATCCTGATTGCGGATGTTCCCGTGAAAGATGGTAAGGCCTGCACTATGGGCGACTGCCGGATCGACGGCGTTCCCGGTACCGGCGCCAAGATCATGCTGGACTTTAATGATACTGCCGGTTCCACCACCGGCAAGCTCCTGCCCACCGGAAATCCCGTGGACACCGTCCATGTGGAAGGCTACGGCGATTTCGAGGTCTCCATTGTGGATGCCGGCAATGTGCTGGTGTTTATTGAGGCCGCCAGCCTGGGCCTGAAGGGTACGGAGACCTGTGCCGAGATTGAGGCAGACAAGGCCCTCTCCGATAAGATCGAGGCCATCCGGGCCACCTGCACCGTGAAGATCGGCATGGCGGCAACTGTTCAGGAGGCCACGGAAAAAAGTGCCTATGTTCCTTTCTTCGCCATTGTCAGCAAACCTGCTGACTACACCGTGGCCATTGACGGCCATCAAGTCAAGGTGGAAGATGTGGACATTGTCAGCCGCCTGAGCTTCATGCTTCATATGCACAAGACATACCCCGGCACCGGCACCGTTTGCACCGGCGCCGCAGCCCGTATCCCCGGCACGCTGGTTTATCGCCAGCTCTCCGAGGAAGCAAAGACGCGCAATATCCTCCGCATCGGCCATCCCGGCGGCGTGATTGAAGTGGACGCCATTGCCCAGGATCCCCAAGGCCTTTCTTTTGAGCGGCTGGCTTATGAGCGCACCGCCCGCCGTATTATGGAGGGCACCTGTTACGTCAAGAACGACCGCCTGTAAAGACGGTTGGGAAAGAAAAAGGAGAGGTTACATGGAAAAAACGGTAAAATGCAGAGTCATCAGCCAGGGAAAAGCCCAAGCTGACGGCAGGCACATCGCCTGCGGCGAAGCGTTGATCAGCCAAAAACCCATCGGCTTCAACTTCAGCGTTGATGTCCCCACCGGCAAAATCATTGAGCGTGGCCACGAGTTAGAGGGTATTTCCATTAAGGACAAGGTCCTGATCTTCCCCTACGGCAAGGGCAGTACTGGCGGTTCCTATGTGGTCTATCAGGTGGCTTGTGAAGGCACTGGCCCCGCCGCCATCATCAACCTGAACACCGAGGTCATCATTGCCTGCGGCGCGATCATGGGCGGAATTCCGGTGGTTGACCACATGGAAGAAGACCCCTATGATATCATCCAGAATGGTGACTGGGTGGAAGTTGATACGGATACCGGCGTTGTGACCATCAAGAAAAAGGAGGCGTGACTATGAGACTGAATGATGAACAGAAGGCCATGCTCAATGGTGACATGGGCGAAGGCAAGCGTGTCGCCATGGAAATGCTCTACGCCATCGGTAATGTCTATGGCGCCGAGGATCTCATCCCCATCAAGAGTGCTCACTGCGCTGGCCTGTCCTTGAAGTCCCACGGCCTCGCCGGCATGAAATGGGTAGAGGATATGGCTGCCAAGGGCGCCAAGGTTGTGGTTCCCACCACCATGAACGTGGTCGGCGTGGATCGCAGCCGCGACCTGGGCCTGCCCATGGACTGGGTGGAGCCTCAGATGCGCATCGAAAAGGGCTACGAGGCCATGGGCTGCTTCGGCACCTCCTCCTGTGTTCCCTATTATTACAGCTTCCTGCCCCGCTTCGGCGAGCACATCGCCTGGGCCGAATCCAGCGCCGTGATCTTCACCAACTCCGTGCTGGGCGCCCGGGACAACCGTGAGGGCGGCCCCTCTGCCTGGGCAGCCGGTGTCTGCGGATATACCCCCAATTACGGCTTCCATCTGGACGAGAACCGCACCGGTGACATTCTCTTCAAGGTGACCACCAAGCTCAACGATGTTCAGGACTACGGTGCCATCGGCAACTATGTGGGTAAGATGGTCGGCGAAAAGATTCCCGTATTCGACGGCCTGGTGAAGCCTACCACCGAAGATCTGGTTTACTTCGGTTCCGCCATGGCATCCGCCGGCGGTGTGGCCATGTTCCACGCGCTGGGCGTGACTCCCGAGGCTCTCGATCTGGAGACCGTGTTTAAGGGCAAGAAGTATGAGGTCGTGGAGATCGGCGACAAGGAGAAGGAGCAGGGCTACGCCAACCTCAACTGCGGCAAGAACCGCGACGTGGACTATGTGGCTCTGGGCTGCCCCCATTATTCTCTCAATCAGGTTCGCACGGTGGCGGAAAAGCTCAACGGCAAAAAGGTTCACGAGGGCGTCACGCTCTGGATCCATACCAATATGGCCGTCAAGGCCATGGCCAAGGAGCTTGGCTACATGAAGATGATTGAGGACGCCGGCGGTATTCTGACACAGGATCTGTGCACGATTCTGGGCAACCCCGAGGCTCTGGGCCTGCACACCCTGGCAACCAACTCCCCGAAGATGGCCTTCTATGCGCCCGGCAACAACGGTTTCGATGTCTGGTACGGCAGCGAGGAACAGTGCATCAAGACTGCCCTCACCGGCCGCTGGGAGGATTGAGGGTCTATGACTTGGCAACATAGAGGGGCAAGCGCATAGGTGAGAACCTAACACGGAAAATTATTCGGAGTCACCTGATAAAAGGCAATATGCTAGCAAGTCAGCCGGTTATGATTCAAATAGACCAAACTCTAACGCAAGATGGATGTATTTCCTGTCAACTGAGACAGCGTTCCCGAGGTGTTGAACAAGGAGCAATTCTTCCGCATCTGCCACATCAGCAAGTCTACGGCGCTGCACCTGCTCAAAAGTGGCAAGGTGCCCTGCGAGTGGTCGGGCAAGAAAACCCGGTGCTATAAAATCCGAAAAGAGGATGTAAAAGCATATTTGGAGGAGCGGGCGATTTTTCTCGAGCTCTACTCTGCCCAGAAGGGCTGGTACGGCTCCCACTATGTGGCGAGGCTCTCCAAGGAGCTGCCGGAGGACACGCTGCGGCAGATGCACGGCTACTATGAAAAGCTGCTGCGCAAATATCCGGATGTGGTCACGGTAAAGGATGTGGTGGCCCTGACCGGCTACACCCTGACCACCGTCCACAACTGGTGCAGCCGTGGGTCACTGAAAGCCTTTCAAAAGGGACTGAAGTTTTGCATCCCGAAAATCTTTCTTGTGGATTTCTTCTGCTCCCTGACCTTTCGCTCCATCACCCGCAAAAGCCTCTGGCATATCCAGATGCTGAACGAGTTCAGCAGGAAGTTGAAGAAATAATGTGCGATTCTGAAATTCGCACACTCGCACCTGCCTTTCGGTTTTGGTAGACTGTAACCGAAAGGTGGGTGCATTTTGCATTGCAGACCTGCCGGGGAAATTTTGAAAGGGAGGATCACATATGAAATCGCTATTTGAGCAGCTGGGCGGCACTTACACAAGGCAGGGCGACTATTGCCTACCCGATGTTTGCTTACCGCCCGAAGAAGAACGTCCTATCGGCATTTACGGCCAGCGGCGGCGAGCCTATCTGAAGAAGCATCATCGGGTATTGTATTTCAACCTGCTGACCGCCGGGATGCTGGACGGGCACCTTGCAGACATCGAGGAGCAGGCGCAGGAACTCTTTCTTCGGCTGGTAAAACAATACGCAGACACCGAGGGTGTGACGGAGGCCTTGAAAGCCGATGACCCGATGGCGTGGGTGCGAAAGATGAACGGCATCCGACATCGGGCAAACGAAGCCGTGATGCAGGAAATTGTATACGCGTAACAAGCAAGCGGAGGTCGATGGCCTCCGCTTGTTTTGTGCGCAGAAAAGAACAATGCTGTTCTGAAACGGCATTGTTCCGAACTTTGTTGACATTGTTCTTTTGCTGGGGTATAATGTACTTGTGATTTTATGCGTGGAGGTATCCCCTATGGCTGAAATGATCTCGGTAAGAGAGGCAGCAGTGCGCTGGAATATAACGGAGCGGAGAGTTGCGACGCTCTGCAAGAATGGGAGAATCGCCGGTGCGGAAAAGCAGGGCAATCGTTGGCTGATCCCCGCTGGTACGCAGAAGCCGGCGGATCAGCGGCTCAAGACGGGTGCTTTCCGCAAGACGGAGCGCACGCCGAAGCTGCCCCTGCCCATCGGCGTGTCCAACTACTGCCTTGCCTCGTCGGAATACTACTACATCGACAAGACGATGATGATCAAGGACTTTATCGACGAGCGTCCGATGGTGACGCTGTTTACTCGTCCCCGCCGCTTCGGCAAGACGCTGAATATGGATATGCTGCGCACTTACTTTGAAAAGAGCGACAAGGATACCTCCGTTTATTTCCGGGACAAGAAGATCTGGGCCTGCGGACAGAAGTACCGGGATTATCAGGGCAAGTACCCTGTGATCTTCCTGACCTTCAAGGATGTGAAGTTCGACACTTGGGAGGAGACCTTTGCGGCCATTCGGGATATTTTCGCAAAGGAGACCCGGCGGCACAGGGAACTGCTGAACAGCGATAAGTGCGACGAGTACAGCAAAAAGACCTATGAAAAGCTGGCAGACGGCAAGGTCAGCGAGGTAGAGCTGGCTTCGGCACTGCTGGACCTGTCCGCTATGCTGCATAAGCACTATGCCGTTGCGCCCATTATCATCATCGACGAGTACGACACCCCCATCCAGCAGGGCTACCAGAAGGACTATTACGACAAGGTCATCCGGTTTATGCGAAACCTGTTTTCCGGCGGGTTCAAGGATAATCAGCACCTGTCCTTCGGCTTCCTCACCGGCATTCTGCGGGTGGCCAAGGAGAGCATCTTCAGCGGGATGAACAACCTGTCCATCAACTCCGTGCTGGACAACAAATACAGCGCCTACTTCGGCTTCACCGCCGACGAGGTGATGGAGATGGCGGAATACTACGGCGCTACCGATAAGTATGACGAAATTTGCCAGTGGTACGACGGCTACCGCTTCGGCAAGACGGAGATTTTCAACCCGTGGTCGGTGGTCAACTACTTCAGCAACGAGTGCGAGCCGAGACCCTTTTGGGTCTCCACCGGCAGCAACGATATTATCGGGGAAGTGCTTGCCCAGGCGGACGAGGAGATTTATAACCGTCTGACCTCCCTGGTCAACGGCGAGACCTTCACCACCTTCATCGACACCGGCGTGATCTATCCGCAGATCAAAAGCAATCCCTCCACCATTTACAGCTTCCTGCTGGTGACCGGCTATCTGAAGGCGCTGAAAACCACGCCCTCCTTCAGCGGCGATTTTATGTGTGAGGTTTCCCTGCCCAACCGGGAAATTTCTCTGGTGTATAACAAGGAGATCTTGCAGCGGCTGGAGAATCTGATCCCGCCGTCCACGGCGATTTCCGTTCAGGAGGCCATCTTCTCCGGCGATAACGCACGGCTGAAAGCGCAGATACAGACGCTGCTGACCCAGTCGGTCAGCTCCTTCGATACTGCCGGGGAGAATTTCTACCACGGCTTTATGCTGGGTCTGTGCGCCCTGCTGGGCGGCGCTTTCGTGACCTCCAACCGGGAATCGGGCGACGGGCGCTATGACATTCAGCTGAAGCCCACGCAAAAGGGTCTTCCGGGTATCCTGATCGAACTGAAAGCGGAGAAAAATTGCAGCGATGAGCAGCTGAAAAAGCTGTCCGAGACAGCCTTGCAGCAGATCAACGATAAGAAATACGAAACCGAGCTGACGACCGCCAGGGTCAGGACGATTTATAAATACGGCGTGGCCTTCAGCGGCAAAAAGGTCGAAGTGGCGGTTGGATGAGGAGTGAGAATTCATCGATATAATTGATGATGTGACCCGAATACGATTTGATGTACTTGATTTTGAAGAGGAAATGGCAGATGAAGATCGCAAAAAAGCCATCGTACCGTTTCAGCTTGCCTATGCGGTTTCAATTCATAAAGCGCAGGGCTTAGAATATAGGTCAGTTAAGGTTGTTATTCCGAGTAGCAACGCTGAAAAAATAACACACGGTATTTTCTATACAGCAATTACGCGTGCAAAAGAAAAGCTAAAAATCTATTGGAGTTCTGAAACGATGCAAGAAGTCGTCGCTGGATTTTCGATAGACACTTCAAGGCAAAAAAGTTTGGCAATTATTAAAGAGAAACTGAAGCAGGACAAGAATACTTAGGAATAGGGCGCTGACCGCTTGGCCGGTGCCCTATTCCTATATGAGCCATCTATAAGTCAATAGTGATTATCAGCCGTCCTCCCATCATCGGGAGGGTGGCCTTTTTGCGTCTTGATAAAAGATTTAAGGAATTTCTCGAAAATACCCCCACAAAGGGCCCCTTATTCAGAGTAAGTAGAAGGGCATTTTGACAAGTTGATATTTTTTCGAAAACCCATTTGTTATTTGCCTGAAAAGTTCCTAGTTGATTAATAGGGAGACTCACAGAAAAATTTTCAAAAGTTTTTTCGTTCAAATCCGAAAAATTTTCCCAGTTGGTTAGTGAGGGGGTTAAAAAACAGCCCTTCTCGCTGGCTACCTAATGAACAAGTGCCCAATTTTGTTCTGAGCGAGAATCTCCAGAAGATATGCGAGCATTCTCAAAAGGGCGCGCTGAATCTTGCGGAGATTCAGCACCAGAACGGACATGGCGATCACATGGGCCGCAGTCTCCCACAGCTTTGCAGTGACCAGCCCCATGCCACATTTTCGCTTCGCCAGACTGAATCTGCGCTCCACTTCCACGCGCTCGCACTCATCCCGATAGTCCTGAGCCTTGTCTCTGGTTTCACCCGTCTTGGGCCGCCCCAGAGCCGGGCCGGAAAGACGGATCCCATGCGCCTTGCAATAGCTGAGATTCTCCCGGTTTCGGTAGATTTTGTCCGCCAGGATCCGGCTGGGGTAATGCCCCTCTCGCGCTCGGAACCGCTCTGCCATTTCCCGCAGATTTCCCGCCTCATTGTAGGCGTCAAAAGAACAGCACTCCAGCCGCGTCCATCCGTCAACGACATTGATGTCCAGCTTCGCGCCAAACTCCACCGGCTTTCCCGCTTTTCCCCGCACAATGGGCCGAACAAAGGGCTGGCTCACGCTGACGATCCGGTCAGGTACGCTGTGGGTACGGTTATCGTACATGTACTTCTGCTGCTCATAGACGGCGCGGATCGTGTCCAAACGCTCCGTCTGGCGAGATGGCAGATTTTTTCCGAGGGACAGTTTTCCATCGATGGCATCCAGGTCACGCCGGAGGTAAGCCAGCTGCTTTCCAATAGCTTTGCGGGTCATTTTCGCGGTGTGCTTACGGCATCTTGTGTATTTCAGGTAATCTTTCCGGGCGCGTTTGCGGTAGGTTCGAGGCTTCTTTCCGTCCGCGGGATCGTGAAGAACATCCAAAAGCGTTTCGGCGTTCTCCCTGGCCTCGTTGAGCAGGGAAACATCCTGAGGATAACGGATATTGGACGGCGCGCAGGTGGCGTCCACGATCATAGTGCCGCTGTTTCCGCCAGTTCCCGGCTGGCCGTCAGAATCATCATCGTCATCCTTGGATTCGGCTTCTTTGACCTGACGCTCCTTTGCGTCCCGCACGATCATCTCATTGATCTCACCCAGCACTTCCGACGTCAGGCGCTTGCGGAAATACACCATCAAAGACGGAGCAAAGGGCAGCTTTTCATCATCATAGCCAGGATGCCCGCAGAAATACTGAAGATATGGGTCCTCCTGAATCTGAAGCGCGGTTTCCTCGTCAGAATAGCCATACTCCGCCTGAATGATGCAGGCTCCCAAGGCCAGACGCAGCGGCTTGGCCACATTCCCTTTCCGGTTGGTGAATAGGGCGGCGCAGCGCTTCTCAATCTCCGGCCAGGGGATCGTCTGGGCTTTCTTTACCCAACGGTTGCTTTCCTTCAGATTCATGCCCACCGGCTGTTTGAAATCCGCCAGGCTGATCTGTCCATTGCTGTAACGATACATAGTTGCCCTCCAGGTGCAAGGTTTTTGCTGGATTTTGCCAGTTCCCTTGCTCCAATTATACCACGGATTGGCCTCTATGGATTGAAATATAAGGCTTTTTCTATTATTCAGTGCACATTAAATATAAAGAAAGCAAGATATTTCAGCGGTATGGGTACACTTCATGTTCTAAAACACTGACATCATGACCGCAAAGGATATGATCTTCATCAGCCAATGGAAACAAACGTCGAATAGAATCATAGTACTCAATAAGATTTACATGTATACCGGAAGGAGTTGGCAGTCCCCAAGTTTGGCATTGTGACCAAGATTCCCGGATACCAAAACAGTCGCTGACAATTAAGAAACGGCCATCTGTTGTGTTGACGGAAACACATTGAAAACCGGGGGTATGTCCAGGAGTTAGCAGCAAATCAATACCGTCGCATAAATGGTAATCGCCATCTACAATGATGAAGCGATCCATTCCACGAGTCCACGGGGGTGTCATGCCGATTTCTGTGCTTTCATAATATGTATATTGCGTGGGGATAGGATTTACGGCAAATTGCAACTCGCGCTTTTGCACATAAATTTTAGCATTGGGAAATTTATCATTATTAGAGCAATGATCCCAATGCAGATGTGTGTTGACAATAATGCTAATATCTTCTGGTGCAACACCCAAATTCCGCACAGCATTAGTTGGCTGCATATCCTCCGTCTGAATCAATGTATGATGGTATTTCTCGGCCCAGGATGGATCACATCCTCCGGTATCTACCAGCATACAAAGATTCCGGCCCTTAATCAAGTACATCAAAATTGGTTCACGCAGTTTAGTTCCAGCATCTTTTTGATATGCTAAATTAGATTTTTCGATATCAGGGAACATACCAGCGCAAATGGGATAGATTCGATAGGTTTCCATATAAAAGCTTCCTTTCTAAATAGATTCTGTAAAGTTTAATAGCAAATAATATACCAAGTTTGTGCTTTGAAAATATAACGTATTTTTCATTTTTATAGCAGCCATCAAGGTAATGTGTTTCAAATCCATCTGTGTTTTTAAAAAAATGAAACAAGGTAATAAGAGAATAAATTCTCAAATTATAATATGGAAGAAATCACACATAAAAAGCAACGTTATTGCAACATTTTTGGAGAGACCAGATATTTTAGGAAACGAAAAAATATGGCACATTTATTGCTATCAAGATTGACAACAGTTGAATCCGCGGCGTAGGTATTCAACTTACGTTCTGACTCATGAGCGAATGTGTTCTGGTATAAATGGCCATTATTCCGGACAAAAAATGTAAGAAAGAATCTAAAAGAGAAAGTAGGAATGGATATATGAATAAGAAAAAAACACTATGGCTATTTCTGATTTATGCGATTGGCTGTCTTACGCCATATTTTATTCCCGCATTGAATCAGGTCGAACCTTGGATCTGTGGGATTCCCTTTACGGTCTATTCTATCTTTATCTGGATGGCGTTTTGCTGTGGCCTGCTGAACTATCTGAGCAAGCATGTCTGGGACAGCTACGACGATAACGAAAAGGAGTAAGTAGACTATGAATACACATCTAATTGCCAGTATTGTTGCGCTGATTGCGTACAGTGCCGCTATGCTTTATGTCGGCATGGGGAAAGGCTATGATAAACAGGTTGCGTCATCTTCCCGTGGTTTCTTTATTGGCGGAGGCACCGGGTATTTCATTTTATTCTTCACTACGGCCGCTACCTGGTTCTCTACATGGATCTATATGGGAGCTCCTGGCTCTTTCTATAAGCATGGGGTTGGCTGGGTCGCTGGTGCTACCTGGCAGTTGTTCATTCTATTTTTAATGGGCACTTTTGGCACACGATTTTGGAGGATGTCCAAATCTTATGATCTAGTAACGCCAGCCGAATTGCTTAAGAGTTATTACCAAAGTCCCGGCCTGCAGAAAACCATTTCTTTGGGCCAATTTATCTTTTGCTTCCCCTATATCATGGCGCAAGTCAGTGGCGTTGGTCTAGCGGTTCAAACTCTGACTGCCGGTACGATTCCATTCTGGGTTGGGTGCGTGTACTGCGCTGCCATTGTTGGTATCTACGTTATATTCGGCGGTTTCCAGTCTCAAGCTTGGGTAGATACCATGCAGGGAATCATGTTTACAGTAATCTTGTGGGTAACTGTGGGTGTCATGATTGTTCAGAATGGTGGTGGTGTGGCTGGCTTCTTTGCAGGTGTTGAGGCCGCAGGCACACATTTATTAAATTATGTTGCCGGAAATGAAGGCTACTGGACCTGGAAAATGTATCTATCCTTCTTTTTGATCCAGGCTATTGGCGGTTACTTTGCCCCTTATGTGTGGCAGCGTTCTTATGCAGCCAAGAATGGTAAAACCATTCTGAAAATCTGCGGCACTTTAGGCTTATTCTATGTATTTGCTATTATGCTGCCGGTAATGCTTGTTGGTTTTGGCGGTGTGGCCATGGGTGTTGAATCTGCTAATGCTGATAATATCATGGTTGCCACTATGACGCAATACGCCCCTTATGTAGCAATTTTTGTGGTGGTCGGCATTTTGGCTGCTGGTATGTCTACAATCTCTTCTATTCTGGTATGTGCCTCCTCTCTTGTCACCATGGACTGGGTTGTTCCTGCCAAGCCTAATATGACACAGGAGCAGCAGCAAAAATTTATCCGTATCATTACGGGTGTGATTTTGGTCCTAGCAATGTTGTTGGCTATGAGCAAATTCCAGGGTATCGTCTTGTTAGTAAATACAGCTCTAGCTGGGTTTATGCAGACGATTTGGCCTGCTTTCGGTTGCTTCTTCTGGAAGCGTGCTACAAAGTGGGGAGCCGGTTTCGGCTTTGTCGGCGGTATCTTGACTGTCTTGGTTCTAACAGCGACCAGCACCAATCTGCTAGGCTTTGCTCCGGGGTTCTGGGGCTTTATGGTAAATACCGTACTGTTCTTTGGTGTTAGTCTGTGTACAAAACCGATGGACGAAACCTATCGTAAGGAATGGTTGTCTCCTCTGGAAAAGCATAAGGCCCGCAAATAAAAACACATTGTGGGGCGCAGCATCGGTCTGCGCCCCACAACCTTAAATGACTACTGGAAATAAAAGGAGTTTTGTAAACAGTATGAAAAAGACGCAGGAATTAGAACGGATGTATACCGTGCGGCCGTGTCCGGCCCACGGTATGTCTCCGATTCCCCAGGAAGGACGCTTTTCGGAAGCAATCAACACGGACCAGATCTCCGGATTCAGCCACAGCGTGGGCACCTGCGCCATGAAGCAGGGGGCCTGCAAGCTGACGCTGAACGTCAAAAACGGCCGTATCGAGGAAGCGCTCATCGAAACGGTGGGCTGCTCCGGCATGACGCACTCCGCGTCCATGGCCAGTGAGATCCTGCCCGGCAAGACTATTTTGGAGGCCATTAATACTGATCTGGTGTGCGATGCCATCAACGTAGCCATGCGGGAGATGTTCCTGAACCTCTGCTACGGCCGTTCTCAGTCCGCCTTTACCGACGGCGGTCTGGCTGTAGGTGCCGGTATGGAGGATCTGGGGGCAGGTACCCGCAGCCAGGTAGGCACGGCCTACGGCACTGCGGAGAAGGGCCCACGCTATCTGGAACTCACCGAGGGCTACATCCAAAAAATAGCTCTGGATGAAAATGACCGCATCATCGGCTATCAGTTTGTACATATCGGAAAGATGATGCGCTTTATTGCCGATGGCCTCACCGCCAATGAGGCGCTGGAAAAGTCCACCGGCACCTATGGGCGCTTTGATGAGGGAGTCAAGATCATTGACCCCCGTGTTGAGTAAGGGGAGGAGAGTCATGGCAGTTACTTTTGAAAACATCGAAATGCGCAGAGACAATATTCTGGCATTTCTCCATGAAAACGGCATTGCCTCTCTGGAGGAAGCAGAGCAGATCTGCAAGGATGTCGGTCTGGACATTTACGGAACCGTCAAAGGAATCCAGCGTATCTGCTTTGAGGATGCGCCTTGGGCTTATATCGTGGGCGCCGCCGCGGCCTTGCGCCGGGGAGACAGCAATGCAGCCCATATTGCCAACACGCTGGGCGAGGGCCTGCAGTCCTTCTGCCTGGCAGGCAGTGTGGCCCACCAGCGGCAGATCGGTCTGGGCCACGGCCAGTTGGCCGCCCGGGTTCTAGATGATGAGACCAAGTGCTTCTGCTTTCTGGCAGGACACGAGAGCTTTGCCGCTGCAGAGGGCGCGATCGGCATTGCCCTGAATGCTAACAAGGTTCGCAAGACTCCTTTGCGGGTCATCCTTAACGGCCTGGGCAAGGACGCCGCCGATATCATCAGCCGCATCAACGGCTTTACCTATGTGGGCACGCAATTTGACTTTGAAACCGATCAGCTGACGGTAACAGAGGAGATCCGCTATTCCAAGGGCCTCCGCGGAGAGATCCGCTGCTACGGAGCCAACGAAATGCGGGAGGGTGTAGCCATCATGGTAAAGGAGGGCGTGGACGTCTCCATTACCGGCAACGCCACCAACATGGTGAAATTCCAGCACCCCGTCTCCGGCACCTATAAGAAATACACCAATGACCACGGTCAGAATTACTTTGCCTGTGCCTCCGGCGGCGGCATCGGTCGGACACTGAACGTGGATGACATTGCCGCCGGCCCCGCAAGCTACGGCTTTACCGACATGCTCAGCCGCATATATGCCGACGCCACCTTTGCCGGTTCCTCCAGCGTACCGGCCCATGTGGAGATGATGGGCTTCATCGGCATGGGCAACAACCCCATGGTAGGCGCCACTGTGGCGATTGCCGTGGCTCTGTCCGATTGCCTGAAAAAGGCGTAAGCAGGAAACACAGCAAAGCAAAAAGGAGAGCTACTTATGAAAATGACGATGGCTGAAAAGATTTTGGCCAGATGCTCCGGTCAGGAGAGCGTATCCGCAGGTGACATTGTCACCGCAAAGGTGGACTGCGCCATGATGGATGACATCCTCGGCCCCCGGGTGGTGGATGATTCCCTGAGCCATACGGATATGAAGCTGAAGGTGTGGGATACCTCCAAGACGGCAATGATCTGTGACCACTATACCCCCTCCGGCACCATCCATCAGGCGGACATCGTGGCCTTTACCCGTGAATGGGCTGTCCAGCACGGGATCGATCAGAACTATTTTGAGGGCGTAGGCCCCTGCCACCAGATTCTGGCGGAGAACGGCTTCTCCCTGCCGGGAACGCTACAGGTGGGCACGGACTCCCACACCTGCACCGCAGGCGCATTCGGCTGCCTGGGCACCGGCATCGGCTCCACGGAGATGGCCGGCGTCCTGATAACCGGTGAGATCTGGCTCCGGGTTCCGGAGACCATCCTATTCCGCTGGAACGGAAAGATGCCTGACGGCGTAATGGCGAAGGATCTGATCCTCAAGTCGATCGGCACCATTGGCCACGCCGGTGCCACCTATATGTCCATGGAATTCCAGGGTGACACCATCCGAAATCTGCCTATGGATGAGCGGATGTGCATCTCCAACATGTGTGTGGAGGCCGGCGCCAAGTGCGGCTTGATCCCCGCGGACGAGAAAACGGATGCCTATCTGAAGGAGCACGGCTGCAATAGGCCCTATACCGCCCTTTCAAGCGATGCGGGCGCCCACTATGCCCAGGTTCTGGAATTCAATACCGCGGAACTGGAGCCTCAGGTAGCCTGCCCGCATAACGTGGACAACGTCCATCCCATTACAGAGGTGAAGGGCACCCGGATGCACCGGGCCTATCTGGGCAGCTGCACCGGCGGACGGCTCAACGATCTGCGGACAGCGGCTAGGATCCTCAAGGGCAAGAAGGTCAATAAGGGCACGAAGCTGCTGGTATCCCCCGCTTCCCAGCGGATCTGGATGGAAGCGGATGAGCTGGGAATCCTGAAGGATCTGGCCGAGGCCGGTGCCACCATTCTGGCGCCTACCTGCGGCGCGTGTCTGGGCGTACACAGCGGCCTGATTGCCGCCGGTGAAAATTGCGTGTCCGCCAGCAACCGCAACTTCAAGGGGCGCATGGGCAGCAAGGATGGCTTTGTATATCTGGCCTCCCCCGCTACTATTGCCGCTTCCGCCATTGAGGGCGTCCTTGCGGATGCCCGGGAATATCAGTAAGGGGTGCGCGTATGATCAAGTGCAAAGTTCATAAGTTCGGAGACAACATCAATACGGATCTGATCTCCCCGGCTCAGTATATGGAACTGGATAACGCCGGGATCGCGGCCCACGCCATGGAGGGCGCCGACCCCGATTTTGCCAAGAAGATGAAGCCGGGTGACTGCATCGTAGCCGGAAAGAACTTCGGCTCCGGTTCCAGCCGCGAGACCGCCCCCATCGCCCTGAAGGGCTGCGGCGTCTCCGTTGTCATTGCCCAGTTCTACGCCCGCATTTTCTACCGCAACTGCATCAATATCGGTCTGCCGGTAATGATCTGCGATCAGGCGGATGAGATCAATGAGGGTGACGAGCTTGAGGTAGAGCCTGTTACCGGCTCCATTCGTGACCTGACCATCGGGAAGCAGTACCAGTGCAAGCCCCTGCCTGCCAATATTATGGAGATTATTGAGCATGGCGGCCTGCTGGGCGATCTGGAATATAAAATGACACATTCTTGAATCTCTCTCAGCCGCCCCGGCGGGATTGCGCCGCCGGAGCGGCTGACAGTCAATCGATTTTTCATGGAATGATCCCTAAACTGCATTTGGGGATTGCGTTGAAAGGAACGTTAAATATGGAAGCAAAAGGCTTATTGGACGGTATTGTAGTATTGGATCTGGGCCGGGTGCTGGCATGCCCCTACGCGGCAGCCATGCTGGGCGATCTGGGCGCCACTGTGATTAAGATTGAGAATCCCAAGGGCGGCGACGACACTCGGAAAATGGGCCCCTTTGTCAACGGCAACAGCGTGTATTACGCCAACTTCAACCGCAGCAAGATCGGCGTGACCCTGAACCTGAAGGAGCCGGAGGGCAAGGAGCTTTTTAAGGAACTGGTGAAAAAGGCGGACATTGTTCTGGAAAACTACCGCCCTGGCACTATGGAAAAGTTGGGTCTGGGGTACGATGTGCTGAAGGAAATAAATCCCGGCATCATTTACGGCTCCGTTTCCGGCTTTGGTCACACCGGCCCCCTGAGCAAGCGGGCCGGCTATGACATCGTGGGCCAGGCCATGGGCGGCCTGATGAGCACCAGCGGCTGGCCCGACGGCCCCGCCACCCGCTCCGGCACCCCTCTGGGCGATGTGCTGGGCGCTCTGAATATGACGGTAGGCGTGCTGGCAGCACTGGTAAACAAGCAGCGCACCGGCCTCGGTGAAAAGGTGGACGTGGCTCTGGTGGACTCTGTGGCGGCCGCCATGGAGAACATCACCATGATTTATCAGTCCACCGGCCGGATTCCCCAGCGGATCGGCAACCGGTATGAGTCCACCTATCCCTATGACACCTTCCCCGCCAAGGACGGTGATGTGGTCATCGCCGCAGGAAACAACAAGCTCTACGGCATCCTGTGCGACGTGATGGGCCGTCCCGAACTGAAGACGGATCCCCGCTTCCTGGAGGTCAAGGATCGTGTAGCCAACCACGATGCCATGCGGGAGGAAATTGCCGTCTGGACGCAGCAGCACACCATCGACGAAGTGGATAAACTACTCAATGACGCCGGCTGCCCCGCCTGCCCGGTGAATACCATTAACCGTCTGGTGGTGGATCCTCAGATTGCCGGCGCACGGGGCATGTTCCCGGAGATCGACCAGCCGGGCATTGGCAAGCTGCAGATCACGGCAATTCCGCCGCACCTGACCAGAACCGGCGATCAGCCCAGAAAAGCCGCGCCCCTGCTGGGTGAGGATAACGCCAAGGTTTATGGCGGCATGCTGGGCCTGGACGAGTCCGAGCTGGCAGAACTGAAAGAAAAGGGTGTTATTTAAAGCAGATAGGAGGAATCGGTATGGATAAAAAACAGATCAGCGTCATTGAAGTCGGCCCCCGGGATGGTTTCCAGAGTGTCAAGGGTGACTTTATTCCCACGGAGCTGAAAAAGGAAATTATTGACCTGCTGGTAGAGGCTGGTGTAAGGCATATGGAATTTACTTCCTTTGTCAGTCCCAAGGCAATCCCTCAGCTGGCTGATGCTGCTGAAGTGACCGAATATGCACTCGGTAAGTATCCTGATTTGGACCTGCTGGCTCTGGTGCCTAATATGCGGGGTGCCACCAATGCGCACAATCTGGGCTTGAAGAAAATCTGCAACGTAGTTTCCTACAGCGCCAGCCACAATAAGGCCAACATCAACCGGACTCATGAGGAATCTCTGAACGCTTACCGCGAAATGGTGGAGGCCTATCCCGATGTGGAATGCGTGCTGGATCTGGCCACCGCTTTTGGCTGCCCCTTTGAGGGTAAAGGCGGCAAGTATCAGGACCCCGACGCCGTTATGGAGTTCCTGCGCCCCTACAAGGAAGCCGGCATGAAAACCGTGACCTACTGCGACACCATCGGCATTGCCGACCCCGTGCAGGTAAAGCGTCTGCTGCTGGCCAGCCGGAAAGCATACCCCGATCTGAATATCGAGGTTCACATGCACGATACCCGGGGACTGGGCATGGTCAACACCATGGCTGCCATTGAATGCGGTGTGACGGAGGTGCAGACAGCTCTGGCTGGTTTGGGCGGCTGCCCCTTCGCACCTGGAGCGTCCGGAAACCTGTCTACAGAGGATACCGTGTGGATGCTGAACGAGGCCGGTTATAAAACAGGCATCAATTTCTCCAAAGTTCTGGCTGCTGCCAAGTATCAGGTTAGCAAGATTCCCGGCAACTACAGCGGACACCACATTACCATCGACAAGGAAACACCTTGCTGCTTCTAAGGTGGCACGACCCTTTTGCAATTGAATGAGGGGCTCTTACCCTTGAGAACTGACCTCACACATCATCGTGCGTATCTACTGATACACGGCGGTTCAATCGCACAATACAAGGACTCGTAGTAGTTGAGGATATCCTCCGTCACTATGTACAATCCAGGCCCCACCCTTTTGACAGATTCAGCATAGCGAAGCAAAATTTTTCCAACGGTGACAATGTCATCTGTAACGGGTCCCCGGTCTCCACCGGGGCGGTGTCTCCGGCCTTGATGCGGTCGTTCAGGCACAGCAGCGGCTCGCCCAGCCCATCGGCAATGCGCCGGGCCGCGTAACCGCTGTTCCCGGTGCCGGAAAAGTAAAGAATCATATCAAAATCCCCTCGCAGTGGTCGATCTCGTGCTGGATGATCTCCGCCGTCCAGCCGGTGAAGGTTTTCAGCCGGGTCTGGAATTTTTCATTCTGCCACTGGACCTTGATGGTCTGGAACCGCTTCGTTTTCCGGACGCCGGCGAGGGAGAGGCAGCCCTCCTCGGCCTCATACGGCCCGGACTGCCGGACGATGACGGGATTGAACATCACCATGTACGTCCCCGCGTTGTCAAAGGCGATGATGCGCTTATTCACGCCGATCATGTTGGCCGCCATGCCCACGCAGCCGTCCTTGTGGGCGGTCAGGGTGTCCAGCAGGTCCTGGGCTGTGGCCAGATCATCCGCCGTGGCGGGGGCGGCCTTCTGGGAGAGAAACGTCTCATCCCTGCAGATCTCACGAATCATACTGTGTTCCTCCCGGAAGCTTTTTTCTGTATTGTATCAGCCAAAGGAAAAACGCGCAAGTGCGTTCACTTGCGCGTTTTTTGCGTGGGAATCAGTCACACATGCCGTTGTGGATCACCTTGCCGATGTTCCACAGGTAGGCAGCCTGACGGGCGGCCTCCAGCCGCTCCTCCGGCGTCTTGTAGCTGACGTGGGCGGTCTCCGTGCCGCAGTTCAGGCAGCACGCATACATGCACCAGCCCTGCTCGTCCTCAATATAACCGGCGCCGCGGCATACGGGGCAGTCCTCCAGTTCGATCTCGTTGATGGGATCCATGGTCATCTCTCCTTCGTTTTGTTTTTTCAACGGGAATAGTATACCACGGTTCCATCGGTATGGCAATGAAAATCGACGGGACTTTGCCGCGGGTACACTGCTGCTCCGAGGAGGGCCTCCGGTATTCAGGTGTAAAGAGCACAGAAGCCGGGAGGACCGACGGCGGATTCCCGCACCATGCGGGGAGCGCAAGCGTGGTTTCTGAGCGGAAAAAGGCTCGAAAAACACAAAGAAAACGGTTAATTTTATAAAAAACGCCTATTGACTGGAAAAGAGCAATCTGCTGCTTTCTTTATGTAAAATTTATGGGCAAACCCGGCGTAAGCCGGCGACGCAAAGCTACGGGGCCCTCCGGGCCAGCCAGCTGTCAACGGCGGACAGCCGCCATTCCCCCTGGTTCCATAGCTCCGCGCTGACCCTTCCAAAGGTTCTGATGCGCATGATGCTCCGGCAAGCTCCGAAAAACAGAATAGGCCAGGACAGAGCAAGCGGCGTTCGCTGCTTTACGCTGTCCGCAGAATATAAAGCAAAGGCGCTTTCAGGCATGGGTAGAACCATGTCTTGAATGTGTCTGTTTTTTGTTTAAACCTGCGGAAGCGGATCAAATAGAAGGAAATATAGGAGGTAAAAGTGATGAAACAGCGAATTTTTGCAATATTGTTGTCACTGACGATGATGTTCACGCTGGTTCCGACAGCATGGGCGGAAAACAATGGGATTACAACAGAAGCGGAATTACGGACGGCGATCGAGAATGCTACCGGTGAAAAGGATACCATTACCTTGGCAGAAGATATTGGACTTGTTTCTACATTGGAAATTCCAGCAGATAAGCATATCGAAATTCAAGGAGATGGACATTCCATTTAGGCTCCGGATTTGACTCGCTGATCAGCGGGCTTTTCGGCAGTTGTCGGGATCATCCAAGAACGTCTCTGCTTTACTGCTCCGGGAATCTTTCCGCGACTGCAAAGCCCGCTAACCTGTCGTTCACTAATATTCCAAAGCGCAGCCGCATCTTTTACAAACATAAAGTCAGCCATTTGCTTGCCTCCTTGAAATGATCTGTTGATTCTATTATGTCCAACATTCGGAAGAATGTTAACACGTTTCGGAAATATATCAAATTATAAATGGCAAATTTCCGAAAAGGGGCGGAATTTCCTTTTTGCCTGTGACTACTGTGCCGCAACACAGCGGAACGTTTCGTTACGCTACGCGTCGGCAAAGAATGAACCTACTGTCAAGAGATGGTAGGCAAAAGACGTTCAATGCGGAAATGAAGAAAGCGGAATTGGCCTTCAAGCGTTTTATCCGCTTTTTGCTGGCACGGGCGGCGATGACCTGGGGCGTGGAACTGATGGCAGGAGCCTTTCGAGTATATCAATTCTATCGACAAGGGCGCATGGGGCGTGTTATAATCATGAAAAAAGCGGCGAAGGGAGGCGGCGGAGGGATGACAGACGAAGCATTATACCGCCGCTACCTCAACGGCGACGAGGACGCTCTGGGCGCGCTTATGGAGCGTTACGGCACCAAGCTGACCCTCTATCTGGACGGCTACCTCTGCGACCTTCACGAGGCGGAGGATCTGATGATCGAGGCCTTTGCCTATCTCATCGCCAAAAGGCCGGCCATCCGGGACGGCGGCTTTCGCACCTACCTCTACCAGTCAGCGCGGCACATGGCCCTGCGGCTGCTGCACAAAAAGAGAGCGAGAAACTGCTTTTCGCTGGATGCGCTGACGGAGGAACCGGAGGCCCGGGAGCTGGTGGAGGAAGCTGTGCAATCGGCGGAGCGGGCGCGGCTCCTGCGGACCTGCATGGCAGAGCTGCACGAGGACTACCGGGAGGCGCTGTTCCTTGTCTATTTCGAGGGACTGAGCCACGCGGAGACCGCCGCCGTCATGGGTAAGCGGGAAAAGCAGGTGGCGGACCTCATTTACCGTGGAAAAATCGCGCTGCGAAAGCGGCTGGAACAGGAGGGAATCACGGATGCGTACAACGGCTGAACGGCTGGCCGAGGCCAAGCGGCGGGCGAGGGAACTGGAGCGGGAGCGGCAGCGCCGCCGGGCCCGTGGGATCTTTTGCGCCGGTACAGCGGCCTGTTTCGTCATGATCGTCTCCCTCGCGCTGGTCATGCCCGGCATCACGGAGGGATTTTCCGACACGGCGCTGGGCGTCGGCATGGCCGCCAGCGTTTTCAGCGGCCGGAGCCTTGGCTATCTCGTGGTGGGCCTGCTGGCCTTCGCGTTAGGCGTGTGCGTGACGGTGCTGTGCGTCCGCCTGCGGGGGCATGAGGGGGACTCGGCGGACGAGGAGCGGTACGATGATTGAGTTTTGGGACTATCTCTCGCAGTTTCTCGCCGTGACGGCGGGCTTCTGCGCCGCTTTGCGGGCGTATCTCAAAAGCCGCGGACAGCCGTGGTTTCTGCTGACCTGCTTTTACGGCACCTTCGCCTTGGGCACCCTCTACTGGACACTGCATCTGCTGCTGCGGCAGGAGACCCCGCAGATCTTCTACGTCTCCGACCTTGCGTGGCTGGCCAGCTATGTCTTTTTGCTTGCCCTGACGCTGACACTGGCGGACCCGGAGGAGCGGCAGTCCCGGACGGGACTGTGCTGGCTGGCACCGGTGTTCTGCCTGCCGCAGTTCGTGCTGTACGTCACCTACGGCGATCTGCTTCTCAACGTCCTCATGTGCGGCTTGACGATGATGCTGGCGTGGTGCGCGATGCGGGGCCTCGTCTGGGCGAAAAAGACGGAAAACGGGCGGCTGCGCCGGTTTCACGGAACGGTACTGGCCTTCACAACGCTGGAGTACGCCCTGTGGACGGCCTCCTGCTTCTGGGTGAGCGACACCCTGACGAATCCCTACTTCTGGTTCGATTTCCTGCTGACCCTCGTTCTGCTCCTGTTTCTGCCTGCGGTGCGAAAGGCGGTGGAGGCATGACCTATATCGAAAATGTATTCGTCTGCATGGCGGCCCCGCTGGTGGTGGCGCTGCTGTCCCTCAAGCGGGGGCAGCGCGCCGCGCTGGTGTTCTGCCTTGCGGGGATGGGGGCCTGTCTGCTCTCCGCCTATCTCAACACCTTCTTCGCCCGGCTGTATCAGGCGGACGCCGTCAATGCCGCCACCCAGATCGCGCCGGTGGTGGAGGAGATCATGAAGCTGCTGCCGCTGCTGTTCTTTCTGGCAGTGTTTGAGCCGACCTTCGCCCGCTTCCGGCTGGCCGCCGTCATCGTGGCCGCCAGCTTTGCCACCTTTGAAAACATCTGTTTCCTCACGCAAAACGGCGCGGACCAGATCCTCTTTCTGCTGATCCGGGGCTTTGGCACCGGTGCGATGCATGTGGTCTGCGGGAATGTGTACGGCGGCGTCCTGCGCCCCGTGTGGGACAGCCGCCCCCTGCGGGCGGCCTGCCTGTTCGCACTTTTGTGTGTTGCCATCATCTACCACGCCATCTACAATCTTCTGGTCAGCGCCGGGGGGATGCCCCAACTCATCGCCTACTTTGTCCCGCTGCCCACGGCGCTGTGCTTCCGGCTGCTGGCGCGGAAAGCCGAGGCGTAAATACAGTCTCATCGGACCGTCCTGTTGGACGGTCTGATTCAGCGTGTCGAAAAAGTCTTTTCGCCCCGCTGAGCAAGTTTTCAGAACTTTTATAAAGTTCTGAAAACTTAGGATTTCAATGGCGCAGGACACCCTTCTTGGGTTTCCCGCGCACACCCTTCCTTTCCGTTGCGGAAAATCTCCCGCTTTATCGACAGCCTCCATCAGATCGTCCGACAGGACGGTCTGATCTTTTTTGAAATTTTTTCAATTTTTGGTGCATAGTTTTCTCCATTTTTGTCCCTATCAGAGTGTAAGGACTTTTTCGGGGAAGGAGGAAGGGGCATGTATGACACCACGGAGCGCGTCCGGCGTGTGAAGCAGACGGCCCTGCGGCTGATCCAAAAGCGGGAGCGGACGGCGCTGCGGCGGCTGGGAACGCTGTGTACCGCGCTGGCTCTGGGTCTGACCGGCGCGCTGGCTCATTTCATCGGCGGGGCACCCGGCGCCGCCGTCCAGGGGGCCTACGGCGCGACGCTGCTGGCGGACAGCGCAGGCGGCTATGTGCTGGTGGGTGTGGCGTCCTTTACGGCCGCCGCTGTCCTGACGGTGGTCTGTATGCGCCTGCATGAGCGAGAGAAACGAGAAAAGAACAACAAGACAGACAAGGAGGGAAACGCATCATGAAAAAAACGATCACCCTGTTATTGACGCTGGGCCTGCTGCTGGGTCTGCTGCCCGTGGAGGCCGCGGCCTTTGCGGGGGACATTTACCGGGCGGGCGATGTAAAGCAGGTCAAGATGGCGGACGGCTCCCTGTCCCTGCAAAACGGGTACGTCCATGTGACGCTGCATAAACTGCTTGAGACCTATTCCTATCTTACGGTGGTTCCCGCCGCGAAGCCTGACGAGGATTTTTTGTGGAACAGCCAGACGCCGCGCTGCAATTACACTACCTATAATCAAGGCGTACCGACCACCGAGGGCGTGGTGACGGAACTGAAAAGCATGACCTTTGTTTCAGAAACGCCAAATGGAAAAACGAACGCTATCAAGGCGGAGTATGACCTGCTGTCGTCCCACAGTCATGTCGCCGCACAGGTGACAGTCTACTACGAGATCGTGCAGCTCAAGGAGATCGGGCCTACGGCGAAGGACGACACTTGGGGCGTGCTGACGACCGTCGGCAGCATCCGCGTCGAAGAAAATGATCAAGTTGCTATGGGTGATCCAAGGTTTACGTGGGGCTATAACCTCAATGCCTTTACCTCCATGGGGCATCGGGCCATGCTGGAGGCTTCGGGCGGCCCCGCCATCAAAATCAGCCGCACCACGGTGCCGTATGTGTCAGATGGAACGACTCCCACGATCACCACGGAAAGTTCCACCATCACCGCGCCCGTGGAGAATCTGGATACAAAGACTGTTCCCAAGGGTTATTCCTGGTCGGGCGATAAGGACGGCGTTTACATCACCGAGGTCTATACGGACGGCTACAACTGGGCCAATCCCTTTGTGGGACTGTCGCAATACTATAAAAACGGCACCATCAAGGCCTATCTGCCGAAATGGGTCAGCGTAACGCCGGCCAGCCGCCCCGGCGACACCCGGGTGGAGTGCGGGAATGATGTCGGTTTTTATTTCGATAATGAAAATGGCAACGCAAATTCCCTGCGTTTCCTTTGGGGCTTCCGCAGCCTGACGAAGCTGACGCAGCCCATCCCCAGTGAACCGGACAAGGTCGATCCCGCCATCTACGCCAAGCGGCTGGCCGTTTTCCCCAACGGCGGCGTGACGGTGGAGCATGTGGCGGACGATGCGGCGCTCTCGGCGCTGAAGCGGCAGTACAAGAAGGACCCCGTCGCCCTCATCAACGGCGATTACAAGAGTACAGACGGCACCTCCTTTGAGTTCACCGGCGGGGCGGCGCTGCTCTCGCCCTCCGTCACGGCGACGTGGGGCAGCGGCGGCAGGCTCGTCATCCACAAGAACGGAACCGTGGAGCAAAACGGCGTGAGCCTGAGCGCGCCGACCTTCAAATTCTACCAGCCCAAAACCGGCGCGGAAAATGACCTGAAAATCTCCCTCACAAAGGATGGCTTTACGTTTGAAATCAAGCCCGAGAAGAACGACGCCATCGTCTATGTGGACATCCCCTACGCCACGGTGAAGCTGAGGAACGCCGCCGCCGACGCGGCGGGAAACCTTGTGTTCAGCGGCGAGATCGGCTTTCAGACCATCTTCGACGGCGCGGAATTTTCACTGGAAAAGCTGGGTTACGGCTTGAAGGGGAATGAATTCAAGGTCAACGGCGTCCACGCGAAAGGCAGCTTTGACACCGAAAAAATGCTGTCGCTGGAGCTTGCCAAGGTCAAGGGCGAGGTCAATACCTTCAATGGCAACAAGCGTTACGCCTTTGAACTGGAGCTGAACGTCTTTGACCTCTTTGAGACCAAGGCGGAGCTGGAGCTGACGCGCAGCAAAAAGGACGGCAGCCTGCTGCCCAACACGCTGTATTTCTATGTCAAGGCAAGCCCCGGCATCCCCCTTATTCCGCCCATTCCCGTTGGTCAGCTCAACGGCGGCGGCGCGGGCTTCATGGATCTGGCAAAAACGGTGAACGGCGATTACCGCGGCATTCCGCCCATCAAGCTGCGCGGCACGCTGACGGGCACCTATCTCCACCTCATCGAGGGCACGGGGGATGTGGTGATCGGCCCGAGTGAGATCTCCCTCACGGCAAGTGACGTGGGCATTGTAGGCGCGAAGTTATCCATCATCGATAGCTTTGGCTACGCCCTCAAGCTCAACGGGCAGGAGCGGAAATATGGAAATGAAACCTACACGGGCATCTACTTTGCCGGCTCGGAGGCGCTTGAGCTCAATCTGCCGAGTACAAAGCTTGATGTGATCGTTCTGGATTCCTCCATCGAGCTGGGGGCCTTCGGCGGCACGGGTACCAAAGACGGCCAGAATTATTTGCATCTCGGCATCGGCGCCAACGGCAAGGTGCAGGGCATCTTGCAGATCCCCAGTAATTTCTTTATCCCCTGCCTCAGAGGGGCAAAGCTGTCGCAAACGGATATTCAGCTGATCATCGGCGGACAGACCACGGCTCGCATTAGCGGCGTCAGCGTCAGCGAGGGCATGAAGGATGCGTTTAATAACATCAATGTCTACCTCGGCGCGATGGCACAGACGACGAACTGGCTCTATGATGTGCGCGCGTGGGTCATTCTTCCGAATATCATCAAAACCGACTTCGAAAAGGGTAAGGGATGGGATCTTGAGGGCAAGCTGATCAAAAAGCTGCCCGAGTGGAAATGGGAGGACCACGGCGTGACGCCGGTGGTGCAGGCGGTGTCGCTTGAGGACGGCGAGGAGGCTCTGATGCTGACGGCTCTGGAGCCCGTTGTGCTCACGAACGGCAGCAGTGAAAACTCTAAGGTGATTGAGGTAAAAGTCACCGATCCGGCGGAAACGCCGTATATCCTGCTGGCGTTTGACGAGAGCGTGAGCGAGGAGGATATCAAACAAGCTCTGATTGTTACGAAAAAAGATGAGACCAACCGCATCGACATCAACTGGGTGGGTGAGGACGGTCAAATCAATTCCACCGCAGAGATCAACGCAGGCACCGACCTTATCACGAACAATGAGGACGGGAAGGAATACCGCGTAGCACTCCTGCGGCTGAAGAGTGGCGGGACTTATGAGGTCAATACAGACTCCCTTACGCTTGTAAGGGAGAAATCTAAGGGAGTTACCGTTACACCGTTTGAAAAGCTGGATTTGAGCTTGCATAGCGGTGAGGTAACCGGCCAGGTCGAATACGCCGAAATGAACACAGAGTATACCCTGCGCACCTATCTTGCCGAGAAAGAGGGCGGCGCGGACTACCTGATCGACGAGCAAATTGTGACAGATTCCAACTTCATTTCCGTCACTGTTTCCCCCAGCGGCACACGCGCGCCCACGGGCGAGTACTATGTGACCTCCTTCCTAATGACGGAAAAGAGCGTTGAGGTCACCGAGAACGGAGCGAGCAAAACTGTGAACGCCCTTGCCGCCATCGACAGCTGGCAGTTTGACACCACGGTGGACTACACGAACAGCAATCAGCCTGCTGCTCCGGCAAACGTTACGCTGACCTTTGTCGGCAACGAGGTGATGAAGGCTGCATGGGATAAGGTGGATGACGCCGACGGCTACCGCATGACGGTCTATCAGAAAGACGGCAACGAGTGGAAGGACACCGGCTTTGGCTATGACCTCAAAAAATCCAAAGATGGGCAGTTGGATAACTCCATCAACATGGCGCTGACCGTGGGCGGAAACGCCGTTAAGGCCAGCGGAGAGAACTCTGCTGTGTCCGTTCCCGCCGAAAATCTCGAGGCGGACAAGGACTACAGAATCGGCGTGAGCGCCTATAGAGAGGTGCCGTACTTCACGGAGAGTACAGGGGCGGGCTCTACAGAGAGCACGGAGACCGGCTCCATGGAAGGCGAGGAGACAAGCGCCGCGGAGGGTACAGAGGGCAGTACTGCGGGGAGCGGGGGAACCAGCGCCCCAAAGGCGCTTACCGCGAAGTATTACAGCAAAGAAACGCAGTCTGCCGACGATGGAGTGTTCCTGCCAGAGTACAAGGAATTGAAGATCTCTCTTAAAGTGGGCGACAAGGAGTGCGACAAAGATAACGGTGTCTTCCACGCCTATGTGGGTGAAAATCCCGGCACGCTCACCGTGATCTGCGATGATCCGGACGCCGATTTTACTGTCACGCGGATGGACGATACAGACTACCCCGTCCAACTGGGAATTAACAGAGAATGGGGAATTCCCACTTTTGAAGGCAGTCTGATGCTCAAGATCGACGGCACGAAGGGGCAGGACGTAACCAGCGTGTTCCTGCTGGTGAGCCGCGACGAGACGCCTCCCATGCTGACCCTCGCCGATCCGGTGTTCTTCGCTGACCGGGACACCGGCGAGTACGCCGTCACCGGCACGGCGGACGCCGGCAGCGAGATCATTTATGGAAAAACCAGTCAGTCTGCCACCCAGTCTGTCACCGCCGGCAGCGACGGCCGCTTTACCGTTTCCGGTGTGCTGCGTGGAGCGGATAATACCGGCGTCCTTTTCCTCAGCGCGAGGGACAGCGCGGGCAACGAATCCGCGCAGCAGCTGGCGCTGATCACCCGGCAGACCCGGTACGCCGTCACTGTGAACGGCAGCTATGCGGATGTCTCTGGCGCGGGCAGCTATGCGGCAGGCAGCGTTGTCACCGTCCGCGCAGGCAGCCGCAGCGGTTACACCTTCAATGGCTGGACCTCCGGCAGCAATGTTGTCTTTGATGATCCAAGCGCCGCTGAAACGGCCTTCACCATGCCGGAGGGCAGCGTGACCGTCACGGCAAACTGGTCGAGGGACGGCGGATCGTCCTCGTCCGGCCGGGATGACTCCGATCCCCGCTATGCCGTCGGAATTCCGGATAAGACGGAAAACGGCAGCGTGAGCGTCAGCCCGAAGAACGCCAGTCAGGGCGACCGTGTGACCGTCACGGTGAAGCCGGACGCGGGCTACGAGCTGGACAGCCTCAAGGTGCTTGACAAAAACGGCAAGGAGCTTGAACTGACCGACAAGGGCGATGGCAGATTTACCTTTATCATGCCCGCCGGGAAGGTGGAGGTCAAGGCTGCATTCACGGAGGAAGTGAAGATCAGCCCCTTCCGGGATGTTCCCACCGATGCGTATTACTACGAAGCCGTGAAATGGGCGCAGAAGAAGGGCATCACCGGCGGCATCGGCGACGGCCTGTTTGGCCCTAATCAGCCCTGCACCCGTGCCCAGATCGTCACCTTCCTGTGGCGGGCGGCGGGGTCTCCTGTGGTGAATTACGCCATGGATCTGACGGACGTTCCCGGTGACGCTTACTATGCGGAGGCCGTCCGCTGGGCGCTGAGTCAGGGCATCACCACCGGCACGGCTGACGGCAGATTCAGCCCCAATGCTCCCTGCACCCGTGCACAGGCAGTGACCTTCCTGTTCCGGGCGTCCAAGGCGTCCGCCGACGGTGCGCCTGCCTTCAGCGATGTGGCCGCCGATGCCTACTACGCCGAAGCGGTGAAGTGGGCCACGGACAACGGCATCACCAACGGCACAACGAGCTCCACCTTCAGCCCCGGCAGCGGCTGCACGAGAGCGCAGATCGTGACATTCCTGTGGCGGCTGTACGCGGAGAAGTAATCGCAATATATGTAAAGTGGACTCCCTTGACTGCAAAAGCGGTCAGGGGAGTCCCTTTCAACCTATAAAACGGATTCTCTGATGTGGGTTTGCGGCTTCGGCACCTGCTGTGTATGCCGCGGGTAAGCGGTTGATGTTTTAAAAATCGACTTGCCTAATACACGATCCGAAAGTAATCCAAATATGCTTTACTGGAGTGCTTTGTGCGTCAGTCCTCCAACTCCGACTCATGCTTGAGGATCGCGCCGGTGGCGGCGTTGATCTCGTAGTCATATTCCATATTGCCGGATTTGAACTCGACCTCATAGACGAGTATTCCATCTTCATTGTCCAGTTCGATATCCATGTCATACGCTTCATTTTCACTCACACCTGCGTGATTCAGGGCAATAGATTTTGCCTTGGCGTAGCCAATGTTCTGCGCTGTTCCGGACGGATCGGGCTTCTGATCAGAGGGCTTCGTTGTCTCATTTGGCGTGGAAGCAGTGGTCAGCAAGTCCTTCTGTCCGCTGAGCACTTTCCCCGTGTAAGCGTCCACCAGATACTCGAACTCGCCCCATGCCGTGTGCAGCTCCACCTCGTAGTGGGCGAGAGATTCGTCCAGTTCGGAATCGACCTCCGCTGTGACGGAGTCCAGCGCCGTTGTTCCGGCATACTCCTCCGCAGCGGTACGGGCTGCATCCATACCGATCGGCATGGCGGGCGCGCCCGCCTCGGCGAGGTCCTTGAGCTCTTCGACCGAGAGCTTTGCCAGTTCGTCAAACTTGAGTGCGGAGTTGAGTGCGAGCACATGGTTCACCAGCGCCGCTTTTCCGGTGGAAATGTTGTTTTCCCGGGCCTGCTGTTCCCGCCCTGCGTCCTGCGTGAGCGTCTGCGTCAGGACGGCGGCCTTTGCTGCGCTTGTCTGCAACACGCCGTCCACGGTGCTGGTCAGCTCGCGCTGGAGCTTTTCCGCACGGGCGGTATCCTTGTCCTCCACCGAGATCATGATGGCGGAGGAAATGCTGTCGAGATAACCGTTGCGCACGAGGCTTCCCACGATGGCATTTACCGCCACATCGAGCTTCGCGCCCTTGAGGTCAGCCCCATTGCTCATATCCGCAAGGATGGCTTTTGCATCCTCGTTGAGCGGCGTACAGACGAGAACCTTTTCGCTCCGGTTCACCTTCAGCTCAATGCTGGGGTTCACATCCAGCGACACCACGGACGCCACCGCGTTCGCTCGCTGGTAGAACACGCCTCCGCCGCCAAGCAGCATTACAGCAAGGCAGGCGGCAATGAGCGATGTCCATTTTCTCTTTATCGTTTTCTTTGTCGTCATGGGAATGACCGTTCCTTTCCGCTCTTCACAGCGGGAGAGAACGCCGTCCACGTCGTTCGGCGCGGTCTTTTCGATTGCCGCGGCCAGACGCTGCTCCATTTTTTCATTGGTCATTTGGCGTCGTCTCCTTCCAGAAAGCTGCGCATCTTTTTCAATGCTCTGTGATATTTCGACAGGACGGTGGGAAGCGGCAGCTCAAGAAGCGCCGCGATCTCCCGGTGCTTCAGGCCCGTAACGGCGTGGAGCAGCACGATGCGCCGCTCCTCGTCAGTGAGGCTTGCCAACGCGCCTTGCAGCAGTGCGCGCTCGTCGGCGTCCAGTCCGCACTCCCGCGCGGGAATGGCGTCCCATTCCTCCTTACTGAGGGCGGCATGGCGTTCCTCCCGCCGCAGGCGCATCAGGCACAGGTTTCGGCACACGGCCAGCAGCCAGCCCATAGGCGATCCGGTGAGTCGGTACTGCTCCGCGCGGTCCCACACCTGCACATAGACGTCCTGTGTGAGATCCTGTGCGTCGTGCGCGTTTTTGAGGTAGGACAGCGCTAAGCCGTACACCGCCGATCTCGTGCGCTGATACAGCTCCGCCAGCGCTTCACGCTCACCGCCGGCAATGTGAATCAGCAACTGCTGCAGCTCGTGCCGATCCTCTGCCGGAGCATATTCGGTTGTCATCAGCATACTGAGCATAGGCTTCCATCTCCTGTCATCCGTGTAATGCACGGAAAGGACGATTTATTGCATGAGATTTTTATTTTTTATGATTCTTCAAGTTCAAATTGCCAGTTCTTTTCTGCTGACATAGCTGCACCTCGCTTCTTGCTTAATATGCAATCCTAAAATAATCCAAATACGCTTTATACTTGTCCTGTGCGGTCAGGCAAGTATCTGTCAAATAGCCTTTTTCGTTGTCCCATTCCTTCAATCCACGGTAATAGAACATCTTCAGATTGTCCTCAATGATGAACGGAACAATATTGTATTTCAGGCACTCCTTAAACATGATCAATCTGCCCACACGCCCGTTGCCGTCCTGGAACGGATGGATCCGCTCAAACTTCACATGGAAGTCCAGAATATCCTCAAAAGTCTTTTCTTCCTTAGCGCTATATTCCGTCAGCAAGGCCTTCATTTTATCGGCAACTTCTTCCGGAAGGGCTGTATCCCTGCCGCCAACTTCATTTGGAAGTTTCTTATAATCACCAACAGCAAACCAATCTTTTCTGGAATCGCTGGTGC